>VFSW01014616.1_pt1 | contig 10837 bp, 11 predicted proteins | sample 5358111 | NCBI WGS metagenome assembly VFSW01 (sample SAMN11554181, study PRJNA540505) | mine drainage metagenome | isolation source: sediment from site ElyBrook_90M | place: USA: Ely Copper Mine, Vershire, VT | collected 2017
CCTCCGCAAAGACTCCCTCCCGTTCGACCAGCTCAAGGATCCGCCCCTCGGTGATTCGCCCCACCCCATTCAGATAGGCGCGCCGCTGTTTCTCCACCTCCGCGGGGTCCTTCCTGCGGCTTTTCAGCCACAGCAGTATGCCACCTCCCACCAAGACCGCGCCTGTCGCCGCTCCCGCGGCAATCCATGGTTCAATCACCTCCCCGCTCCCCCGGCGCTTTCCGCGGCCAGCACGGCGCCGCTCAGCATGCCACCACGGTATTCCTCAGATTCCCAATCCCGCTCACCCGCACTTCCACCACGTCGCCCGCTTGCATCGGCCCCACTCCCGGTGGCGTCCCCAGCGCCACCACATCACCGGGCGCAAGCGTCATCACCTGCGTGATCCATCGCACCACCACGTCCACCGAAAAAAGCATCTCCGCGGTACGCCCGTGCTGCTTCCTCTCGCCATTCACCCAGGTTTCCAGCACCGCTTCCTCGATCTTCAATTCGCTTTCGATCACCGGCCCCACCGGGCAAAACGTGTCAAATCCTTTCCCCCGCGTGAATTGCCCGTCTGCCTTCTGAATGTCCCGTGCCGTCACGTCGTTCAGGCACGTGTAGCCCGCTATGTATTCCGCGGCGTGTTCCCCCGCGCCCAGCAGCCTGCATCGCCGGCCTATCACCGCTGCCAGCTCTCCTTCATAATCCACTCGCTTGGAAATGGCTGGGTAGACGATCAGCTCCTCCGTCCCAATCACCGCCGAAGGCGGTTTCAGGAAGAGCAGCGGCTCTTTCGGCGTCTCGTTTCCCAGCTCGGCGGCATGTTCGGCATAGTTCCTGCCCACGCAAACGATTTTCCCCGGCACAACCGGAGGCAGCAGCCGCACGTCCTCGAGCCGCCATTCCCGCGCACCCCGCCTCCACTGGCCCGGAAAGCTTCCCTCCATCTCCCGGACCATGCCCCCTTCCACGATGCCTGAAAATATTGCCGGCACTACCTGCCGTTCCACGCGTCCCGAAAGTTCAGCTATGAATTCCGCCGGCTGGAAACGGCAGAACTTCATCGCCCCGCCCGGATCGCATGCGGCCGCGGCTCGCTCGAGCGTCGCCGGTGGTGGTGGCGCCTCGCCAGGAAGATCATCCCCGAGATCCACATCCCCGCGGCCAGCAGCCCGTAGGCCAGTGCGCCGTCCACCAGCACTTCAAAGGGCGTCCTCAGCACCCGGTACAACTGCGTGAATAGGATACCCGCCGCCAGATAGCTCAGCAGAAAGATCGTCCAGGCCAGCATCCCGCAGGCCAGCAGCTTCCGCGGTGCGCGCCGGAACCGGAATACGGGGATCATCATCACCAGCGAAAACACCCCGATGCTCAGCGCATTCCTTTCCAGCGCCCAATGCTCGAATTGCGGCATCCGGTTTGCCGCAAACAGCGCCCCTGCCATCACTCCCGAGAGCAGAATCCCCGTCAGTGCACCCACAATCAACACCGGCTCCCTGGGCGCCCCCGCCGCTTGCAGCAGGTCTTCTCCAGGCAATTTCATGGCTGGGTACCTTCCTGTGGCGGCAACGTCGCCGCCGCCTCCGCACTTCTCTCGCTCTCCATCCCGGCCCGGCTCACCGCCGTCACCGCATAAACATAGCCGCGGCCCGTCTCCGCTGACATATCACGAAACACTGGAACGGGCAACAAATCCGCGTTCACGCGCTTCCACGGCGCGCTGGCAGACTCCTTCCGGTAGACGTTGTATCCCCCCAGATCGGTTTCCGTATTCACGTCCCAGGACAACTCGATGTGCGCCGCCACTCCCGCGCTGGCCTGCACCGGCACCGCCGCAAGCCCCTGCGGCGCCCCCGGCGCAAACACATCCTTCGCCCAAACTAAAATTACATTCGAATCCGCAGATTCCACATCGCCCGCAACGTCTTCCGCCACGCTGCGCACCCTATAGACATAGGCACGCCCAAATTCGAACGCCGCGTCGTTATAGGATGTGGCGGCGGCAACGCCCAGCAGCCCCACACTCCCCTCCAGCTTCGCCTCTCGCGGGTTCGCTTCCGCTGCGGCTTCCATCCCCATGGCCACTTCTCCGCGGTAGACGTGATAGCCGCCCATCGCCGGCATCGGCTCGCCATCGGCCGTTTCTACCGGCGCTGTCCATTTCAGTTCGATCTCCTTCCGCCTCACCTCTGCGCGCAGATCCCCTATCGGCGCAGCGGCAGCGCCCACCTCCACCACCGCCAAATTCGAGAGCTGCGAAGCCACTCGCCCGTTCACGCTGCTCCGAACCGCGTAAACCATTTTTCCACTCGCGGCTCGCTGCATCTGCTCGGCGCTAAGAGAATCCTGAAACGTCATCTTGCCTTCCGTTACGTATCCCGCCGTCTGGCTGGGAGGAATCGTGTAGGCAACCGTCGCCGGCGCCTTCGGCTCACTTGTTCCTTTCGCTTCAAACTCCCTCAGTATCTGTATCTCCGGCGGAGCCTCGAGATGTTCTCCTCCCTCCCGCTTCGTCGGCAGCGTGAAGGTCAGCACCACCGCATCACCTGTCTGCTTCGCCGCCAGATCCGTGATCGCCGCCGGCACCGGCGCGTGGGGCGGCAGGGGCACTCCCGGAGCCGCGCACGCAGCCGCCTGCACCAACGCCAGCAGCGCCACCGCCGCCCGCGGTCGCTTCGCCCCCTCCCTGCCGCGGCGCAGGCCCCGCGCCCACGTCCGCTCTTCTTCCCTGTTGTGCGGAAACATGTCCAGCCGTTCTCTTCTCTACAGAATGTAACGGCTCAAATCCTGGTCCTTCACCACGCCGGCCAGCTGCTTCTGCACGTAGGCCGCATCAATCTTGATCGCCTTCTTCTTCATCTCCGGAGCTTCGAAGGAAATCTCCTCCAGCAGCTTTTCCATTATGGTATGCAGGCGCCGTGCTCCGATATTTTCAATCTGGTCATTCACCGTCGCCGCAAACCGCGCAATCTCCGCTATCCCATCCTCGGTAAAATTCAGCTTCAATCCTTCCGTCTCCAGCAGCGCCACGTACTGCTTGATCAGCGCGTTCTTTGGCTCCGTCAGGATCCTCACGAAATCCCCTTCGGCCAGCGAGCTGAGCTCCACGCGGATCGGAAAGCGCCCTTGCAGCTCGGGAATCAGATCCGAGGGTTTCGAGACGTGAAATGCTCCGGCGGCGATAAACAGGATGTGATCGGTCCGCACGCTGCCATACCGCGTATTCACCGACGTGCCTTCCACAATCGGCAGGATGTCTCGCTGCACTCCCTCGCGCGATACATCCGGCCCGTGGCCCGATTCCCTCCCCGCAATCTTGTCAATCTCGTCAATGAAGAGAATCCCCATCTGCTCCACGCGGTCTGTCGCCATCCGCGTCACCTGTTCCATGTCAATCAGCCGGTTCTCCTCTTCCTGCACCAGATAATCGAAGGCCTCCGCCACCGTCATCTTCCGCTTCTTCTTCGATTGCCCAAACATCCCGGATAGCATTTCCCGCATGTTGAAATCCATCTCCTCCATGTTCTGGTTGGAGATGATCTCCAGCGAGGGTGCCGCCCGCTCCCGCACTTCCACTTCCACCAGCCGCTGGTCCAGCTTCCCTTCCCGCAATTGCGTCCGCAGCTTTTCCCGCGTCCGGCTGCTCGCCTCCCGCTGCTCGGCTTCTCCCGGAGCTTCCGCCGCCTGCGCCACCGGCAGCAGCAGGTCCAGCACGCGCTCTTCCGCTGCCTGCTCCGCCCGCTCCGCCACTTCGTCCAGCTTCTCCTCGCGCACCATGTCAATCGAGGTTTCCACCAGATCGCGCACCATCGATTCCACGTCGCGCCCCACGTAGCCCACTTCCGTATATTTCGATGCTTCCACCTTCACAAACGGGCACCCCGCCAGCCGCGCCAGCCTCCGCGCCACCTCCGTCTTCCCCACCCCCGTCGGCCCGATCATCAGGATGTTCTTCGGCAGAATCTCTTCCGCCAGCTCCGGCTGCAGTTTCTGCCTCCTCACGCGGTTCCGCAGCGCCACCGCCACCGCCCGTTTCGCTCCCGCCTGCCCCACAATATATTTGTCCAGTTCCAGCACAATTTCCCGCGGCGTCAGCTCGTCAAAGGAGGTCTCCGGCTCCGCTTCCGGCGCCGCCGCTCCTCCGGCTACGATCTGGGGCTTGTCCATCTCCGCGCCGCTCACAGTTCCTCGATCGTGAAATGGCCATTCGTGAATATGCAGATCTCGCTCGCCACACGCATCGCTTCCTCCGCGATTTCCCTCGCGCTCATCTTCGTGTGCCTCACCAGCGCGCGCGCCGCCGCCATCGCATACGGCCCCCCGCTCCCAATCGCACACAGCCCGTCGTCCGGCTCGATCACGTCTCCATTCCCCGATAGCAAAAACGTGCCCTTCAGATCCGCCACGATCAGCAGCGCGTTCAAATGCCGCAGCGCACGGTCGGTCCTCCACTCTTTGGCCAGCTCCACCGTCGAACGCGATAAATTCCCATGAAATTCCTGCAGCTTGGTCTCAAACCGCGTGAAAAGCGAGAGCGCGTCCGCCGTGCTTCCCGCAAATCCCGCCAGAATGTGATCGCTGTAGAGCCGCCGGATCTTCTTCGCGTTCTGCTTCACCACTTCCTCGCCCATCGTCACCTGGCCGTCGCCGGCCAGCACCACCTTGTTCTCCCGCCGCACACACAGGATCGTCGTCGATCGGATGCCTGCCTCTCCCCGTTCCCTTTCCATCTCTTTTGCCATCTGGTGATTATACCTCCCGCACCCGCGCCCGGCTAACCCCTATCTCCCCCTTGCCCCGCCCGCGCTCCGCCTCGCGCCCCGTGCTACTCTTTCGCTATGCCCGGCCCTCGCGATCCCGCCCTTCGCTTCTCCTCGCGCGTCGGCAATTACGCCCGCTTTCGTCCAGGCTACCCGCGGGAACTCCTCGCCCTCCTCCAGCGCGAGTGTGGCCTCACCCCTTCCTCCATCGTGGCCGATCTCGGCTCCGGCACAGGCATCCTCACCGAACTTTTCCTCCTCCATGGCAATCCCGTCTTTGCCATCGAGCCCAATGCCGAAATGCGCGCAGCCGCCGAGCTTCGCCTCTCCCGCTTCCCGGGCTTTTCCAGCCTCGCCGCCTCCGCCGAAGCCACCTCGCTGGATTCCGCCTCCGTCGATTTCATCACCGCCGCCCAGGCCTTCCACTGGTTTCGTCGCGACGAGGCCCGCCGGGAATTCGCCCGCGTCCTCCGCCCCGGCGGCTGGGCCGTGATCGTCTGGAACCAGCGCCGCACCTCCGGCACGGCCTTCCTGGAAGCTTATGAGCAGCTACTGCGCGGCCTCGGTTCCGATTACCTCGACGTCTCCCACAGCTATCATCTATATCCAGACATGGAATCCTTCTTCGCCCCACACGCCATGCGCACCGCTTCTTTCCCCAATTCCCAGGATTTCGATCTCGAAGGACTCAAGGGGCGCCTGCTCTCCTCCTCCTACACACCCGAACCCGGCGACCCCGGCTATGCCGCCATGCTCGCCGGGCTCGAACATATCTTCGCCGTACACTCCCGCCACGGCTCTGTCCGTTTTCTGTATGACACGCAGGTCTATTACTGCCTCTTCAGCCCCTGATCCCCCCGGCAGCTCCTCACGCCCGCATCCCCGCTTCCAGCGCATCGTAAAATGCATTCAGTTCCGTGGGCTGCGTAAAAATGTGCGTCGAAATCCGTATGCGCTCCTCCCCTCCTGCGATCCGTATGTTCCGCTTCGCGCATTCTTCCGCCACTTTCTTCAAGCCTGGCGGAGTGGGCGCGGCGCTGGCCGCTGCCCCCAGGGCCGAAGCCATCACAGGCTCAAAGCTCACCATCCCTCCATAGAATTGGTCCCCGCTCGCATTTACGATCTTCAGCTCGGGATAGTTGGCCACCCGGCCGCGCACCTGCCCCGCCAGCTCGTGCGCCCGCGCATAGATTTTTTCCGGGCCAAGTGTGCCGTAAAAATCCAGTGCCGCCTTCAGCCCCACCATCACCGAAAGATTCGATGTCCCAAACCACGAGAAGCGGTAAGCCTTCAAATCCTTGTTGTTCCAGTTTGCGGTGGCGATGTTCACCCACAGCCGGTCCAGGTTTTCCCGCCGGATGTAGAGTGTTCCCGTTCCTTTGGGCGACATCAGCCATTTGTGCGGGCTGCTCCCGTAAAAATCGCAGCCTATCTCGCTCAGGTACAGCGGAATCTGGCCAATGGCGTGCGCTCCATCCACATGCGTCAGCACCCCGCGCTCTCGCGCCATCGCGCAGATTTCCCGCGCCGGCAGCACCACCCCCGTCACCGTCGTGATGTGGCTGAATACTATGATCTTCGTCTTCGGCGTCAGCGCCTTTTCAAACCGCTCCACAATCTCCTCCGTCGATGCCGGAGGCTTCGGCAGCGCCACCGTATTCAGCTTCACCCCATAGCGCTCCGCCTTCTGCTGCCAGGGGCACAGCCCGCCAGGATGTTCCTGGTCGGTCAGCAGCACCTCCTCTCCTGGCTTCAGATCCAGCCCGTTCGCCACCACGTTGTTCGCTTCCGTCGCATTCCGCACCAGCGCCAGCTCGTCACGGTCCACATGCAGAAATGCCGCCATCGCCGTCCGCAGTTCCTTCAGCCGCGTGTCCTCCTCGTATCCAAACCAGGGATACTCCGGCTCGCGGAATTCCTCTGCATACAGCACGTGCTCGATCATCGCGCGCAGCACGGGCAGCGGCGTGCACCCCACCGAACCGCAATTCAGATTGATGTGGTCCGGCGCCAGCAGCCATTGCCCCCGCATTTCCGCCCAGTAGCGCTCTGCATCCTTCGCCTGCAGCTCCGCGAGCGGCAGCGCGGGCGCTTCCACCTCCAACACGCGCTGCGCCTGGCTCCACGGCATGCCCAGCAGCGCTCCCGCCGCCGCCGCACGCGCCAAAAATTCCCGCCGGTGTATCATTTCAGACCTCCCGTGAACCCTTCGATGCCGCGAAGTCTAGCAGATTCCCTCCGCCCGGCGCCCTCCTCATTTAAAATTCAGCTCGTGGCACCTTTCCTGCTTCATCACGGCTAGGCCGATTAATAGCTCAATTCCCACTTCCCCATCCCTCCACGCGAAACCCCATCGCGCCGGGGTTGACGCCGCCGGCTCATTCGCTTCATCGTATACTGTGTGGGAGTCATCGCACGCAGACTGACCCCTTCAAGGAGATCCCTTGCCAAACCCATTCGTGCATGTGGAGTTGAATACCCCGGACCCATCGAAAGCCAAATCGTTCTATGCCAAGCTGTTTGATTGGCAACTCGAAGATATGCCAAATCCCGCCGCGCCTGCCAATCCCTACACGCTGATCAAGGTCGCCACGGGCACAGGCGGCGGCATTACCATGCATGTTCCTGGCTGCCACTCCGGATGGCTCGCCTACGTTGGTGTGGAGGATATTCACGCTTCCACCCAGCGGGCAAAATCCCTCGGCGCCAAAATAACGACCGACGTCACGGAAGTGCCGGGCATGGGCTGGTTCAGTATTATTCAGGACCCCACAGGCGCCGTCCTCGGCCTGTGGCAGCCGATGCAGCGATAAGCCGCTCGCTTCCCGCTAATCTGGCGGCCGCCTGCCTTTATCCCGCTTCATGCGAGGGTCTTGCGGTTTGCTCCAGGGGTGGCCAGGGGACGCGACTCAGCGTCCCTTCACTTCTTCTTCTTCTTTTTCTTTACTTTATCCCAGCGGTCTTCCAGCGATTCCTTGGTGAAGAGCGATTCGCTCATGTCCGTATTGTATTTGCAGCCATCGTAAAACACCTGATATTCCTTCAGCCCGTTCCGCGTCCGCGTCACCTGAAAGGGCACCTGCATTCCATCCACAGGCAGGTAATTCGAGTAATATTCCACCTCTTCCACTTTCATCTTGGTATCCGGGTCGCGCGTAACCACAATCTTTCGCACCGGCAAATGTGTCAGCTTGGCCACCGCAATTCGCATCGTCCGGCTCTGGCTATCGGTCATCTCCACCCACTCGGATTCCTTCAGGTCCACCACGTCCGGCCCCGCGTAGCGGTAGATCATTCCCTTTTCGTTCAGCCGCGACCGGAAAATATAATCAATGCTGGTCTGCAGGCTGTCCAGGTATCGCTTCACGTCCCCCGGCGACGCTTCCGAGACGCCGCCCCGGTCCAGATTCCATCCCTGTTTCCCGTTATATACCGTGATGATGTTCCTCTTCTTCGAAAATTCCGTGCGATCCTTGTCCGGAAGCATCACGTAATCGTAGAAGAGTTCGTACCCCGTCATATCCTGCGAATGCCCAAACTGGCTGAATCTCCCGGTGCACACGTAGTTCCGCACGCCCAGAAACGTGTCGCCCCCCAGCCCTTGCAGCGCCTGCCCCAGGATCTCCTTGGCCTTCGCCGCGCTCTGCTTCGGCAACAGCACCTCGCTCTCCTGCGCCACGGCCGTTCCTGCCATCCCCGCACACACCAGCCACAGCGCCGCCGCCAGCCCCGCAAAGCGCACCGCCCTTATCCGCACAGCACCGACCCTCCATTCACATTCAGCACTTCTCCGTTGATAAACGTTGCCAGGTCCGATGCCAGAAACAGGATCGGCCCCGCCACTTCCTCCGCCGCCGCCACACGCCCCAGCGGAATCTGTCCGGTGGCGAATTTCCTCCCTTTCTTGGTCGCCAGCACGGGCTTGCACATATCCGTATCCACCCAGCCCGGCGCCACGCAATTCGTCAGTATGTTGTGCCGCGCCAGTTCGCTCGAGAGCGCTTTCGTGAAACTGATCGTCGCTCCCTTCGTCGCCGCATAGTGCGAATGGAAGGCTTCCCCGCGCTGCCCCGCCGTCGAACTCACCGTGATGATCCGCCCGCCGCCCTGCGCAATCATCTGCGGCACCGCTTCGTGCACCACCGCGTACAGGCTCTTCAGGTTCACTCGCACCATCTCATCCCATTCCTTCTCGCTCATCGCTTCAATCGGCGCATCCTCGGCATTCCAGATGCCCGCGTTCGCCACCAGGATGTCCAGCCGTCCCAGCCGCTCCTTCGCAAACGCCATCAGCTTCGCCGCTTCCTTCACGGTTCCCAGCTCCGCCTTCAGCGATTCCACACGCGTCCCGTTCTTCCTCGCTTCCTGCTCCACCTGCTGCGCCGCATCGCGGTTCTTATTGAAATTGAACACCACGTCCGCCCCAGCCTTCGCGAACATCTTCACCACCGCCGCGCCAATCCCTCGCGACCCTCCCGTAATCACTGCCGCCCTGCCCGCCAGCGTGATCATTTTCCCCCCAGGTGTTCCTTCATTTTGAATTTCACCGGCTTACCCCGCCGGCCGATTCCCTCGCACTGCGCCTTCCCATTCCCGCTCGCGCCGCGCCTGCCAGTGCCTGAAAAAGCCCTCGCGACAATATATCCCCCGCTTCCTCGCCTTCCATCCGTTCCGGGTGCCATTGCGCTCCCACCACCCATTCCGGCCCGCCCGTCCACTCCACCGCTTCGATCACCCCGTCAGCAGCCACCGCCGTCACCCGCAGGCCTTTCGCCGCATCTTTCACTGCCTGGTGGTGCGAGCTATTTACCAGCACTTCCCTCTTTCCCTTCAATAGCCCCGCCAGCAGCATCCCGCCCTCTATCCTGATTCCATGATGCGGCTCTTCTTCCCCCTCTTCCCTCCTCCACTCATGCTCGATCCCAGATCCCAGCTCTTCACGAATGTCCTGCACCAGCGTCCCGCCCAAATAGACGTTCAGCAGTTGCACTCCATAGCACACCGCCAGCACCGGTTTCGCCCTTCCGAATGCGTGCCCCAGCAAAAAATAATCGGTTCGCTCCCTTTCCGCATCCGCTTTCGCCGTCCTGCGATGCCTTGTCGCCTTATATAACATTGGGTCAACATCCCGCGGACTTCCAGGCAGCACAAACCCATCCACGCTCCGCGCCATTTCCTCCAGTTCCGCATCGCTCAGCCGCAGCGAAATCGAGACACCCACTCCGCCGGCCGCCTCCACGGCTCGCAAGTACCGCGAATGCGCACGGCTCTCTCCCGATAGCTCCTCGGCGCTATTCCGGTACGGAACCCCTATCCGCACACCCTGTTTCTCTGTTTCCCGCATGGAAAGCCCATCCTAGCACTCCCCATGCCCCCCGGCAAACCACGCACACCCCTCGGAGATTTCCCAATCCCGCTTCGGGAAGTTGCCGCCCTACCCGCACCTCACCTTCTCCACTCCACAATCTCTCCCCCGCCACTCAGCTTCCCTGCTCCACTCTCCATTCCCCCGCCAGCCGCCCGCTCCGCAATGCCTTCCGGATCTCGCCCACCAAATAGAGTGACCCCGTCACGAACACCGCATCCTCCGCCCCTGCCAGTTCCATTGCCCTCTCCAGCGCCTTCTCCGGCGATGCCACAACCTCCATTCCCTTCGCCAGGTGCCCGGTCATGCTCTCCAGCAGCGCCGCCGATATCGCCCTCGATTGCGCCGGCTCGGTCAGAATCACTCTTTCGGCCCGCGGAAACAGCACGCCCGCAATCTCGTCCACGGCCTTATCCCTCATCACCGCGTACACCAGAAAGATCCTCCGCCCCTTCAAATCCCGCTCCCAGAATTCCTTCACCTCGCGCGCTCCCGCGGGGTTGTGCGCCCCGTCCAGATACACCCGCGGCTCTTCTCTCACCTTCTCCAGCCTCCCCGCCCAGCGCGCTGCCCGTATCCCCGCTTCGATTTCCTCCCGGTTGGTCCGCCATCCTCTCCCCTGCAATTCGCCTGCCGCCAGTGCCGCCGTCCCCGCATTCCTCAGCTGGAATTTCCCCGCCAGCCCCGGTTCCAGCCGCGCCTCCCATCCCGTCCCTTTCACATGCAG
>VFSW01014617.1_pt1 | contig 10837 bp, 7 predicted proteins | sample 5358111 | NCBI WGS metagenome assembly VFSW01 (sample SAMN11554181, study PRJNA540505) | mine drainage metagenome | isolation source: sediment from site ElyBrook_90M | place: USA: Ely Copper Mine, Vershire, VT | collected 2017
GGGCGAGGCTGCGGTAGGCGCGCTTGATGGCCGCGGCGTCGTCGCCGTCGGACACGCCGAGAACCGCCCTGGCCTGCACAAACGGGCGCAGGAGGTTCATCGCTTGCCCGCCAGACGCCGCGCGAGCGTCCGCAGGCCCTCGAGCTTCGCGGGGCTGGGCGGGCCACGGGTGATCCGCTCGGCATGTTCGAGCAGCTGCTGCATCTTGGCCGGCGAGAGGGACTGCAGCTCGCGCTTGGACAGTCCGAGCAAGCCCAGGAACGAGTCCAAGATGCCCTCCAGGTTCATCCCGGAGAGCTCCGGCAAGACGTCACCGCGTTCTTCGAGCTCGTCGAGCTCGTCGAGCCGGTCGTCCAGGTCGTCGAGGTCGATGCGGAACTCCGGCGCGAGCGCGGCCTGGATGGCGTGGCCCGCGACCGTGGGGTCCGGCGCCGCGCTCGAACGCGCGTCGGCGCTGCGCAGCAGGCCCCCGGCGGCGGTGCGCATCGGCGCGAGCCGCCGTCGCTCCTGGATCTCGGCGCGGCTCCAGCACACCGATCCCACCTTGAGGACAGCCTCCGCGACCTCCGCGTCCCGCGCGGCGCGCGCCGCGTCGAAGAGCGCCGCCATCGCGGGCCCGGCGCCCTCGCGGTAGACGAGCGCGCGCGCCGCGGGGGCCAGGTGCTCCTCGAGCTCCAGCAGCCAGGTGAAGCCAGCCAGCCTGGCCAGCGCGGCCGGCGAGCCCCACCAGGTCTCGAGCGTGGGCGCAAGGCGTCGCACGGCGGCGTCTCGCTTGCCGGCGGAGACCTCGATGTGCAGCAGCGCCGCGTCGAACGCGAGCTGGCCGTCGCGTCCCAGCGCGGCGCGGCCCGCGATCGCCCCGGCAGGAAGCTCTGGGCTCGGCCCCGGGGCGCCGAGCAGCGCGGCCGCCTCGGCGGCGAGGGCGCCGGCCGTCGCGCCGGGCGGCAGATCCTGGAACGGCGCGAGCTCGCCGCGGCGGAGCCGAAGCGCGCGGGCCCGCGCCGTGAGCTCGGGATCCCCGGTCGCGGTCGCCGCCCGCAGCTCCAGCTCGGTGGCGCCGGCCTCGTCGTCCGCGTCCCGGGCCAGCTCGATCTTCATGCGCCAGGCGCGCGCGTCGCGCGGATCCCTCGCGATGAGCGCGTCGAGCAGGGCGGCGGCGCGCGCCGGCTGCTGGCGCGCCACGACGTGCGCCTCGCGCAGATCGAGCTCGTCGGCCATGGCGCCGCCCGACTCCGCGCGCGCGACCTCGAGGGCCGCGGAGGCCGCCTTCGTGTCCCCCTCATCGTCCCAGGCGCGGGCCGCGAGGAGCGACGCCGCCACGGCGAACGGAGCGCCCGAGGGCACCCGGCGCGCCGCGCGCGCGAACCGATCGGCCGCCGCCCCGACCTCGCGCCCCTGGTGGTTCGAGTCGTGGTGGTGGCCGCCGCAATCCGGGCAGACCTCGCCCACAGTCGACCCCGCGAGCAGCAGCTTGCCGCGCAGCGCCTCGAGCATGTCGCCCCCGAGCTCGATCGCGCGGTCGAACGCACGCCCCGCGCGCTTTGGATCGGAGTCGAGGCACGCGAAGCCCTCGTACAGGGACGCGGCGCCTCGGTGCGGGGGATCGAACAGCTGGGCGCCAGCCGTGCGCGCCAGCTCGAGCGCCGCCTGCACGGGCGAAGCTCCGCGCGCAGTGCCGGCCCCTGCGAGAGCGCGAATCTGCAGCGGGCGCAGCGCCTCCTGCGCCAGGCCAAGCTCCTTGGCCGCGGCCAGGGCGCCCGCGGGGTCGGCGGCGGCGAGGCAGGCGACGAGAGCCTCGCGCGCCGGCGGGCTCTCGCGCACGGCCGCCGAGCGGACCAGGGACTGCACGGCCCTGCGCCGCCCGTTGCCGGAGCCCTTCGCCAGATCGATGGCCGCCGACAGCTCCTGCGCGAGCAGAAGTCCACGCTGCTCCGCGGGGACCTTGCGCAGCGTCGTACGCGCGGGACCGACCTGACCGAGCGCCGTAGCCTTGGCCGCCGCCGCCGCGTCGTGCAGGGCGCGCAGCGCCGCCGGTCTGGAGTCGGCCGCACGCCACGGTTTGCCTTCCGCCTTCGCGGCGGGCGCGCCGTTAGCCGAGGCTTGCCGCGCCCCGGCCGCCCGCGACGCGTCGAGCAGCGGCGCGACCACGGCTGCGACCCTCGGGTCCGCGGACGCGACGCGCGCGACCTCGTCGTCCTCGCCGAGCGCGAAGGACGAAAGCGCGCTCTCCAGGCGCAGCCGCGTCGAGCGGTGCTCGCAGGCCCGGGCGAGCTGCCGCGCCGCCGGCAGCCGACCCGTTCGCCGCAGACGAAAGCACAGATCGCCCGCGAGATCGTCCAGGGGCGACGCGATCTCCGCCGCCAGGCCGGACAGGGCGCGCTCAACCTGCAGCGCCGCGGCGGCCGGATCTCGCGCGCCCAGCGCCGCGAACGCCTGCGTGTCCCCGGACTCGATGGCCCGCTGGGCCTGGGCTGCACGCCGCTCGCGCCGGCTCCGGTTGCTCACGGCCCCTTGCTAGCTGAGGGCGCGGCGTCTTGGAAGACCGCAGGCACCTCCGGGTTCGGAGGAGTTGTGGGCCGCCGCCGGTTCGCGTACCCGCTAGCCCGCGCCTACACGGGTCGCGCGGGCCTGCTGCTTGGCCGCCCCGCCCCACGGGCGCAGCTGGGTTCCGCGGCCCCCGTGGGCGCGCAGGGCCGCCCAGCGGCGACGCTGCTCGGGCCACGCCGCTACGCGCACCACGTAGCGAAGAGCGCGGTCGGGGATCGGGGCCGCGCCTGGCCGCGCCGGCAAGGCCGGGCAGCACCTGCATGAAGACCAGCTGCTCCACCAGCATGAAGACCAGCTTGCTCCTGGATGTCGGGAGCGAGCAGCACCAGATCGAGCAGCTGCGAGAGCCTCGCTCGCGAGATGCCCAGGGCGCGCGCCAGCTCTGGGCGGCTCCCGCCCCTCTGCCGTGTGATTCGGCGACACGGAGCCTGCTCCCGCTTGGCCGTAGACACAACCGGCGTCACCGCTTCAACGGTCTCTCGCGCACTTCCGCGCCATGGAACGATGACGGGTCGACCGGCGTCAATCGTGCTTTATGGCGGAGGCGGGTGCGGTTCGAGCAAGCTCGCGGTCGGGATGCTCACGTCGAGAACGGCGTCGCCCCGGCGGAGGGTCAACCGCTTGAGCGTACCCGTCGATCCGGCGAGTACTGCGGCGAACTCGTCGTGCCACATGCTACAGGCGCCTCTTCCGTCCACTGTCAGGACGATATCTCCAGTCCGAAGGGTGTCGCGAGTTGCTAGGGCGTTGGTGTTGGTCACCTGCTCGATCTCCGGGCAGCCGCCCTTCCCGAAACGAACGGCGAGCCCGATGCGGACCGGAGAAGCGCTGGGTGCGGGCAGTGCCAGCGACGGTTCCAAGAAGAGACGCGCGTGCACGTAGTCGAGCACCAGCCGGTACCGGAGCAGGACGTCGTTCGCCAGCGCACCATGTGATCCCATGGTAAGCGGTAGGCTCCCGAACATCCGGTCCCACGTGCCCGTAGGACGATCGACGAACGTGGCCCGCCCGAGGTCGACGGACACGTAGTGATCTAGGCCGAGACGTGCGAGAGCCGCGCGTGGAGAGTCGATCGCCACGTCGGGCGCGCCGAGCACCTGTTCGGGCCACATGCCCCCCAGCATATCGAGGTCGCCGAAGGCGCCGGTTGCGAACGGCCACTCAGGATGCTGGCCGTGAAGGTACTCGATCTTGTTCCGGTCGAGCATGCTCGTCGTGGCTCCCGTATCCACCAGCACGCCGTAGCCCGCGACAGGCTGCCCGTGGTCCTGCACGACGAGGTGCACGAACGGATAGAGCGCGGCGTCCGTGCCACCGCTTTGGAGGAGCAGGGGGATGAACGGAACTTGGGGTGGAAACGATGGCAAGGTCGAGGGGTCCGCGAGCCCGAGGCGCGCTCGCCCGGGATCGATGCAAACCGCGAACCGGCTCAGAAAGCCGGCTCCGATTTGGCCCTCAGAGAAGTCCTTACGGGTCTCGTGCTGGATGTGAGCATCCTCCTCCTCAAGAACGACCCAGCGTGCGCCCGCGGGCAACGGGACCGTCTGCCCGCCCAAGTTCACGGTGGAAGGGAGCTGCTCTAGACGCAGCCCAAGGCGGTCGAGCGTCGTGCGTTGGATCGCGAGACCGGGGGTGTTGCCCCCGGTATCGAGGTGGAATCGGAGGGGGCCCGCCGTCCGTGCATTGGGCAACGTCACTTGCACGAACTCGCGGCTCCCCGCGATCTCGAGCGGGATGCTGCTTGGTCCGAGACACAAGTCGTCGAAGGGTGAGGCCATGGTTGGCGGGTGCGACGGGGCAGGTGTCCCAGGCGCAGCCGCCGGACCACATGCCGACGCGAAACCGAGCGCGAACAAGCTGCATCGGCTCAACCAAATCAGGATGCTCATGGCAACGGCGGAAGAAGGAGGGGAAACGGAAGCCTTAGCTTGGGATGTGTGAGCCGCAGGAGAAAGTGGACGACACCGCCGCTGCCCACCATCAGGTCCCCCGTCGGCATGCCCGTCTCCTCGGTCATCCAGCTCGTCGCCTGACCATCGTCGTTCCTTCCGCCCACCACGGCGAGCAACCGCGCGATGCGCTGGGCCCGATCGACCCATTCCTCATCCTTCAGCACGCGCGCGGCCTCCACGTAGATTTCACCGAGACCGGCGAGCCCGTGGCAGATGGTCAGGTTTGGATTCCGGGAGTCGGGGGCGTGTGTGCGCAAGCACTCCCGCGCCGTCCGTTTCCATTCGAGATCGCCCGACCCCTCGTACAGACGCAGGAAGAGGAGCGCGATGCCGGGCGCACCGTGACACCACCAGCGCCACACTTCGGGCTTGCGGTCAGACATCGGCCACGAGCGAGTGCCCGTCGCGGCGTCCAAGGTCGACGCGTCCAGCAACGCTCCCAGGCCCTTGTGCAGCGCCTGGGCGTACGCGCCGCGGGGCGTCCGGCGGTGCGCCTCGCTGAGGAAGTAGAGGACGCCGGCAGCTCCGTGGGCGAATCCGGTGAAGCGCTCACCGACCAGCGTCTCAACGCCGCGAGGAAGGGGCCACGTCCCGTCCGCATCCTGTGTCTCGACAAGGTAGTCGGCACAGTGCCACGCGAGCCTCTCCAGCTCTGGTGCCTTGAACAGGGCCGCGCAACGAAGCGCGGCAATCCCCTGTCCGGCAGCTCCGTGGGTCACGTCGGGCCAGTCGAACCCCTGCGACGTGAGTGCGTCACGCACCCAGGCCGCAACGTCGACGGAGCGATCGATGAGGCCGGCATCCCACGCCTCCGCCAAGGCGAGTCCTACTCCGGCGCGTCCGAAGTGAAGGCCGGGCAGCTTGTCTTGGCGTCGAGGGTCGGCCTCTCGAAGCCACTTGGCCGCGTCGCTGCAGATTCTACGAAGGTCGGAGTCCGCGTGCCCGGCTCGGTGGAGCGCTGCGGCGGTGTAGATCGCTCCCGCCACGCCGCGGTTGGCGTCGAGCATCAGCTCGTACTGATGACGGCGATTGCCCTGGTGCCGAACTTGATGGTTGAACGTGTACGAGATCCAAAGCTCGGGCTCCGCTGCGAACGCGACGCTCTGTGTGAGCCCCCGTGCGGCGCGCTCAACAAGCTGCGTGTCGACCACGACGGACTCAGGAGCTGTTGAAGGCCGCTCGAGCATGCGCGCCAGGGCGTTGTCCAACTCCCACAGAGCTGGGCGCTCCGAAGTCGCGCCGCGGCAGGCGCGCGCGATGATCTCGAGTTCCGCGGTCTTCGAAACACCCATCCAGGCCGCGAGTCGATCAGCCTGTTGGTCTTCGTGGCCGAACTGCAGGCGCACGGGGTCCGTGCCGGTGAACAGAAGGATCAGGCAGCCGCCCACGCCGAAGATGTCGTCCTCGGGCTCTGGGCGCCCCAGCTCCGCTTGATTCGGGGACATGAATCCCGGCGTCCCAAGGGCGAGGGGCAGGTCGGCGTCGTCGATCCGATGGGCGAGTTCGAAGTCGAGCAGCACGACACGCCCGTCGTCGGCGAGCCACACGTTTGTCGCGGCGACGTCGCGATGGATGATCTCCCGTTGATGAAGTTCGCTAACCGCGGCAATCAACCGGCGCCCGACCTTCAGGTGCTCGGCGTGGCTTTCCGGCGAAAGGGTGCTCCACGGGCTGCGTCCCAGCGCCTCCATCGCGAAGGCTTCCAAGGTCTTGCCGGGGACGTACTCGAGCGACAGGAAGCCATCGCCTCCCCATTCGAAGTATTCCCCGACCTGCGGAACGAAGGGATGGTCGCGCAGCTCCCGAAGGAGCTCAGCTTGCCTACGCAGGCGCATGCGCGCATCGCGCCCGAGCCGGTCCGAGAACGTGTGCTGCCTGCCCTGCTTGAGCACCACGAGATCGACGGACTTCTGCTCTCGCAGATCCATGGCCAAGAGGACGGCCCCTTTGGCGCTTGCAAGCAGGACGTCGACGACTCGGTAGCCTGGACCCAGCAGGCCCGTGGGGCCGAGGGCGACTGGTGACCGAGCGAAGCCCTCGAAGGGGTTCTCGATCCCTTGCGGAGGCCGAAACGGGATGGCGTATTTGTCTTCGATCCGCTCGCCGTCCGGACCGAGGATCTGCATCAGTCGCTGTCCCAGGCGATCAATGTGAACATGCGGGTGGAAGCTCCCGTAGCGTGCGAAGACCACGTCGCCGAGCTGGATGTCGGTGGGGACGACCGGACCCCGCAGGCCATCGGTTGCCGGCACGAGTGCCCGCGCGAGTGCCAGCGCCTCGTCATTGCTGCGCGGGTACACCGTGATGAACTTTCCGACCTGGGTCTCGCCGACCTCGCCGCAGACCTGCGCGGCAAGCAGCTCTGAGCTGCGAAGCACTTTGAAGGCCGCGCGTCGCTCCCGCAGGATGGGCAACGCGCGCCGCAGCAGCTCATCGGCGTCGAGCGGCACGCTCGAGAGGTGGAGCTTCCAACCCTGTTCCCCGGAAGCAGACTCGATCCTCAGCCATACGCCGTCGACCGTCCACTCCAGCCCGTGCTCGGCCAGGATGCTCGAAAACTCGCGGGTAACCACCGAGCGGTTCTCTACCGCCAACCGTGGCGCCGAGTCCCGCGGAATCGACGGCTACTTCTTCTTCGCGCGGCCCTTGGCGCGTGGCTGTTCAGCTTCAACGCCGAGGCGAGCCTCGAACGCGAAATCGAAACGCAACTTGGTCGTATCTGTGCAGGAGTGGCTGCATGTGTCGCCACAGCTCGATCCGCACGTGCCGCCGCAGCTTCGGTCTCCACACGTGTTCGTGCAGCTCGCGCTGCCGCACGTCCCGGTGCAATCGTCGATTTCCACGAGTGCACGAGACGCGCCAAGGAGAACGGCGAACACGGTCTCACCGCCGATCCCGTAGATCGCGGCCCGCAAGGCGTTGTCGCGTGGGACGTTCTCCATCGCTGCGTCGGGATCGAACACGAGCTGATGGAAGAACTCCGGATCGCTACGCGCCCGGTCGATAACCTCCTGAAGCGCCTTGGACCTCTTGGGCTTGTCGGGCATGACGATGTTCTCCGGGACGATCTACCGAGCGCGGCGTGCACTTCGCGCGCCGAGGGCGGCGCTGAGCTCGGCCGTCTCCCTGAACGAGAGCAGGCGCTTGGCGGTGGCGCCGCATGAGGAATTGCAGGTGTTTGTGCAGCTTCCACCGCACGTTCCTTCGCAGCTCTGGGCGCCGCACGTATTCGTGCAGCTTTCGCCGCAGGTGGAGGTGCAGCCGTCGGCAAACTTCAGCCGCTCGGACGAGCCTAAGAGGGCCGACAGAATGTGCTCGCCGTCGAGCCCGTAAATCGCAGATCGAAGCTCACGGTCACGAGGCACAGCTTCCATCGCGGCGTCCTGGTCGAAGACGAGCTGGTGGAAGAAGGTCGGATCCTTGCGCGCCCGCGCGAGAACCTGCTCCAGCGCCTCGCTCTTCTTCATGCCAGCCATCGAAGGCTCCCCGTATGCTCCGCCAAGTCTCGCGTCGATGATCGGCGGGGTGCTCGTCCTTGTCAACGTGCGCGCCCCCTCTCGGCGGGGGGCCTGTGCGTGGACGGCGGCCGTCGCGGATCTATGCGAGGCTGCTCATGTTCTCGCCTCCCGCCCCACGGCTGGCTCCCCGTCCGAACCGGGGTCCGGGTCACAGCGGACGCGCGTACCCGCCCTCAAGCATCTGCTGCAGGAACGACTCGGCGAGTTCTTCGTCCGTCTCGCCGGTGAGCTTGAACGTGATGCCGAACCCCCGCGCGATGTTGGCGACGTTGCCCTCGATGTACTCGCGCATGGACATGTGCTCGGCGCCGAACGCGAGGCTCTTCATCTGCATGAGGATCTGCTGAGGCGTCCCCTGGAACACGTGCCCGTCGCCTACGACTTCGATGCGCATCGGTACTCCCTCCAGTCGCCGCTGGCGATGACCGGATAGCTCCTGGGGCGCGGGCGCGCCAGCAAGTAGCCCGCGACAGACTCGCCTCCGAGCAGCCGGATCTGCGTGCGGCGGTACAGCCGCGGGAGGGCTACCGTACCCCGCAACCGCGCACTGCGACGCTGGCGCTCGCGACCACGATGTCCTACCAAAATCGAGGGCGTGCGTTGACCGCCGTTGCGTGAACTTGTCTACTACGAAGCGGGCCGTTTGTTGGCTCTCTCGGAGGACTGCGAGCATGCGGAGAGCTCCGCTGGGCGTGCTGTGCGTCGTGACTTGCGGGCCGCTTCTGTTGGCCTGCCCGCCGGCGCCTCCGGACTTGGGCTTCCCACCCGCGCCCGAGTCGCCACACGAGCTGCTCGCCGCGCTGCCCGAGCCCCACGCCACCGCGGCCTTGCCCGATCAGCCCAATCCCAACGGCAACACGACCAGCCGCGCCTACATCATCTCGCCATCGGGGATTTACGAGAGCACCAGCCCCGCAGCCGGCTTTCCCACCACGCCGCAGTTCTCATTCGGCCTGCTGAGCACCGGCGTTTCAGGCCGCGGGTGCCCCGAAAAGATCATCAGCGCCGGCGATGTGGACGTGCTCGTGTCGCCGCCGGGCTCGTTCAACACTGGCATGCCCGGCTTCAACGGCCAGGTCATGTACGCCGAAGTCCTGATGTTCTCCAACGGCACGGCCTTCGGCAACGACTCGCCCGACCAGGTCCTGGTCATTCGCTCGGGCGACGACGGCTCGTTCACCGGTAGCAACGTGCAGTGCGTGACCATCACCAAGCCCGAGTCCACGGCCCAAGTGGACAAGGGGTCGTTGGCGCTGTCGTTTGCAGGCGGGGCCGCCACGCTTTGGGTGGCCTGGCAAGATACCGGACGCGGCGCCTTCATGGGCCTTCCCAGCACCTGGACGAGCACCATCTCGCTCGACGCCACGACGGGGCAGTTCACGGGCGGCGCCTCCGGTCCCCGCGCGATCACCCCGCCCATCTGGTCGTCGTTCCTGGGGCCCTCGCCCATCCCCTTCTCCATGGGAAGCTGCACCCCGCCGGCCAACGCCAACCCCGAGTTCGTCGTAGACGGCGCCGGCCGCGGCAACCTCTGGGCGACCTCCACCGGCGACGTCTATTACACCTTCAGCGACGTGCCGGGCATCCTCGGATCGGCATCGTTCGACGCCCGCACCGTACGCATCTACGTCGAGAAGCTCTCAGGCGCCAATCCGTACATCGCGTGCATCGATCAGTTCAACGGCCCGGACTTCGCCTGCCAAGGGCACCTGGACTGGCACGATCCGGAGATGGTCATCGACGACATCTCGAGCACACAGGCCGTCGTCTACAGCCGACCCGATCCGCTCTCTGGCTTCGAATCCGTCTACCTTGCCAGCAGCGACCTGAGCGGCCAGACCTGGACGACGCGCGGCGTCGAGCTCGGCGCCGATGGCGATCAGAGCCATCCGGCGATCGCCTTGACCAACTACACGGACTCCTTGGATCGGACCTTCTCCGGCACCATCGCCGTGTCCTGGTACGAGCCGCAGGGCGGCTGCTTTCTGCCGCTGGTCTCGCGCGCGGCGCGAAACCTCTACCCTGCCGCCGGAAACGTCTGGGGCAACACCACCACCGTGGTCGAGCTGACGCCCACGAGCAATGCGTTTCAGACCATCCCCCAGACGGGCTACGATCCGTCCGATCGCGGCGTCTACGAGTACCAAGGTGTCACGCACCTTCCCGGCTACCTGACGGGCGGATGGATGGGCGTCTGGACAGCACCCTCTGGCTCCAATCCCACGGCAGCGAGCCAGGTAGACTTCGACCTGTACTGGGGCCGCTGGCCGTAGCTGATATGAATCGCTCGGCCGAGGCGACCATCATCGGGCGGCTCGCGATCGTGTTCGCGGTCGCCATGTGCGGCTGCAGCGGCTCGACCCACGCGGGGGCGTCCTCGGACGCGGGACCGGAAGCCGCCCCGATCGTGTGCGGTCAGCCGCCGCCTCCAAGCTCGTCTCTCTCGAGCCCGGTGCAGGCTCAGACCTACGCGATCGAAGAGTTCTTCATGGGAGACGTGGCGCCCTCGGGTAGCGCCGACCCCAGCGCGTGGAAGACCACCGGCTTCGACCTCGATCGCTTCAACACGACCGATCCCTCCTCGCACCCCAACTGCGTCCAGCCCGACGTTGCCTTCCTTCTGGACGGCCACTGCGGCATCGACAATGGCCTCGGCCAATACCTCGCGTCTTTCCCTGCAGCGATGAGTCCGAGCCAGACGCAGACTGCCCAGGCGAGAGCCGGCCAGTGGACCCTGCTCCTGTCGATCGCGGCCGCCGCGAGCCGCTCACCGTCCACGGCAGTCGGGGGCGCGCTGTACGTCGGCGCACCGCTGATCTC
>VFSW01014618.1_pt1 | contig 10836 bp, 9 predicted proteins | sample 5358111 | NCBI WGS metagenome assembly VFSW01 (sample SAMN11554181, study PRJNA540505) | mine drainage metagenome | isolation source: sediment from site ElyBrook_90M | place: USA: Ely Copper Mine, Vershire, VT | collected 2017
TGAAATCCGCCGTCCTCGTCTTTCCCGGAATCAATCGCGAGCGCGACATGGCGCGTGCGCTCAGGCTCGCATCCGGCCGCGAAGCCGCGATGGTCTGGCATGCCGAGACCTCGCTGCCGAAGGACACCGATCTCGTGGTGGTGCCCGGCGGGTTTTCCTATGGCGACTATCTGCGCTGCGGCGCCATTGCCGCGCGCGCGCCCGTGATGGACGCGGTACGGGCCTTTGCGGCCAGTGGCGGTCTCGTGCTCGGCGTCTGCAACGGCTTTCAGATTCTCTGCGAGGCCGGCCTGTTACCTGGCGTTCTCATGCGCAATGCGCGGCTGAAGTTCATCTGCCGCGACGTGCATATGCGGGTCGAGCGATCCGACACGGCTTTCACCCGCGGCTATAATGCGGGGCAGGTCATCCGCGTGCCGGTTGCCCATGGCGAAGGCAATTACGAGGCGGATGAAGAGACGCTGAAGCGGCTCGAGGGCGAGGGGCGGGTGCTGTACCGTTATTGCTCCGTCGACGGAGTGGTCGACGAGGCCGCCAATATCAACGGCGCGGCGCATTCGATCGCCGGCATCGTCAACGAGCGCGGCAACGTGCTCGGCATGATGCCGCATCCGGAAAACCACGTCGAAGACATCATGGGCTGCACCGACGGCCGCGGCCTGTTCGCAGGCCTGGTCGCGCATCTGGAGCGCGCGGCGTAAACCCCCTCCCTAACCTTCTTCCGAAAGGCGGGAGGGAACGGAAATGCGTTCCCTCCGAGCAGCACATGCTAACTAACGAGCCGCAAATCACTCCCGAACTCATCGCCAGCCACGGGCTGAAGCCGGACGAATATGAGCGCATCCTGAAACTGATCGGCCGGGTGCCGAGCTTCACGGAACTCGGGATTTTCTCGGCGATGTGGAACGAGCACTGCTCCTACAAGTCCTCGCGCATCCATCTGCGCGGCCTGCCGACCAAGGCGCCGTGGGTGATCCAGGGGCCGGGCGAGAACGCGGGCGTCATCGACATCGGCGACGGCCAGGCGGTGGTGTTCAAGATGGAGAGCCACAACCATCCGAGCTACATCGAGCCTTATCAGGGTGCGACCACCGGCGTCGGCGGCATCCTGCGCGATGTGTTCACGATGGGCGCGCGTCCCATCGCCTGCCTCAACGCGCTGTCTTTCGGCGCGCCCGAACATCCCAAAACGCGCCATCTCGTCTCGGGCGTCGTCGCCGGCGTCGGCGGCTACGGCAATTCGTTCGGCGTGCCGACCGTCGGCGGGCAGGTCCGCTTCCACACCCGTTATGACGGCAACATCCTCGTCAATGCGATGGCGGTGGGCCTCGCCGACACCGACAAGATTTTCTATGCGGCGGCCTCCGGCGTGAACATGCCGATCGTCTATCTCGGCTCCAAGACCGGCCGCGACGGCATCCACGGCGCCTCGATGGCATCGGCCGAATTCGACGACGATTCGGCCGAGAAACGCCCGACCGTGCAGGTCGGCGATCCCTTCGCCGAAAAGCTGCTGCTGGAGGCCTGTCTCGAAATCATGCAGGCCGATTGCGTGATCGCGATCCAGGACATGGGCGCGGCCGGCCTGACCTGTTCGGCGGTCGAGATGGGCGCCAAGGGCGATCTCGGCGTCGAACTCGACCTCGACAGCGTGCCGACGCGCGAAACCGGCATGAGCGCCTATGAGATGATGCTCTCGGAGAGCCAGGAGCGCATGCTGATGGTGCTCAAGCCCGAGAAGGAGAAAGAGGCGGAGGCGATCTTCCGCAAATGGGGGCTGGATTTCGCGGTTGTGGGCTACACCACGCCGAGCAAGCGCTTTGTGGTGAAGCACGGCGGCGACCTGATGGCCGACCTGCCGATCAAGGAACTGGGCGACGAAGCACCGCTCTATGATCGGCCTCATGTGGCCTCGCTGGCGCTGCCGGTGATCCAGGCGCGCGACGTGAAGCCGCCGGTCGGCGTCGGATCGGCGCTGGAAAAGCTGATCGCAACGCCCGAACTCTGCTCGAAACGTTGGGTGTGGGAGCAATACGATCACGTCATTCTGGGCAATACCGTGCAACGGCCCGGCGGCGATGCCGCGGTGGTGCGGGTGCAGGACGGACCGAAAGGACTGGCGCTCACGGTCGACGTCACGCCGCGTTATTGCGAGGCCGATCCGGTCGAAGGCGGCAAGCAGGCGGTGGCGGAAGCCTGGCGCAATATCACCGCCGTCGGCGGCCGGCCGCTGGCGGTCACCGACAATCTCAATTTCGGCAATCCGGAGCGCCCCGAAATCATGGGCCAGTTCGTCGGCTGCCTGAAGGGCATCTCGGAAGCCTGCCGCGCGCTCGACTTTCCCGTCGTGTCCGGCAATGTCTCGCTCTACAACGAGACTAACGGCCGTGGCATCCTGCCGACGCCCTCGATCGGCGGCGTAGGTCTGCTCGATGATTTCACCAAATCCGCCACGCTTTCGTTCAAGGCCGAAGGCGAGGCGATCCTTTTGATCGGCGATACCCAGGGGTGGCTCGGCCAGTCAGTCTACTTGCGCGACATCTGTGGCCGCGAAGAGGGCGCGCCGCCGCCGGTCGATCTCGCGGCTGAAAAACGCAACGGCGACGTGGTGCGCGGGATGATCCACGCCGGCACCGCGACCGCGGCACACGATGTTTCCGACGGCGGCCTTTTGATTGCGCTCGCCGAGATGGCGATCGCAAGCGGGATCGGCGCACAGCTATTGGTGGCGCCGGGATCGATCGTGCCGCATGCCTGGTGGTTTGGCGAGGACCAGGCGCGCTACGTCGTTACCGTGCCCGCCGAGCAGGCGGGTCTCGTGCTGGCGAAGATGAAGGGCGCCGGCGTGCCGTGCGCGCGGATCGGCACCACCGGTGGCGATGTGCTTGCCGTCGCCGGCGAGGAGCCGGTTTCGGTGGCGTCCCTGAAGGCCGGCTTCGAGAGCTGGTTTCCGGCCTACATGAACGGCAAGGCGTAAGGCCTCAGGCCACTTCCTCAATGGTGACCTTGTCGGGATAGAACGCCAGATGTCCGGAGATTTCCGTCATCGCCGGGAACGGCGTCTCGTAGGTCCAGATCGCATTCTCGATTTTCTTGCCGTCGGCGACGATGCTGAAATAGTTCGCGTCCCCCTTGTAGGGGCAGTGCGTCACACGCTCGGTGCGCGCCAACAGCGCCATATTGGTATCTTTGCGCGGCACGTAATTCACGGCCGGGTAGCTCGCTTCCTTCAGCTTGAGGGCACTGGTGGTATCGGCGATCACGAGGCCGCCAAGGGAGACGCGGACGCGCCTGGGGTTTGCGGTGATGGTGATCGGGTGGTCGGGGCCGGGTAGTTTCATGGTTGGCAGCCTCCTGGTCAGCCCGTTGTGATCGTGCGGTACGATCGTTCCGGCTTTGCAATACTCGGATCGGGAATATAGTGGGACAGGGCGTGACCTAGAAGGGCCCCACGCTAAGTTGAGGCGCTCCGGCAACGAAGCCGGGCGTGATTCGGAAGCCGGATGGGAGAAATTTGGGATGCCGATGGACGCCCGCGATATTGAATCGATGATCAAGGCAGCTATACCCGACGCCGAGGTGACGATCCGCGATCTGGCCGGCGATGGCGACCATTATGCGGCGACCGTGATCTCGGAATCCTTCCGCGGCAAATCCCGCGTCCAGCAGCACCAGATCGTCTACCGATCGCTGCAGGGACAGATGGGCGGCGTGCTTCACGCGCTGGCGCTGCAGACCGGAGTTCCTGACTGACCGAAACGGGGGATACCGGACCCGGGACGCCGGTGTCCCGGGATAGAGCGGGGCGGGGGCGCGATGGCGTTGGACACTGAACGCGGCGCGTTGTTTCGCCCGATCATGCCTCATCAGCACAACCGCGTTACCTATGCAGAGCTGCTTTTCGACCTGGTGTTTGTTTTCGCGGTGACGCAGATATCGCACACCTTGCTTGGGCGTTTTACCCCGCTCGGGGCGGTGCAGACGACCTTGCTGCTGCTGAGTGTCTGGTGGGTGTGGGTCTATACCTCCTGGATCACCAACTGGCTCAATCCCGAACTGACGCCGGTTCGCGTGCTCCTGTTCCTGCTCATGCTGGGCGGGCTCGTGCTCTCGACATCGATCCCGAAGGCTTTTGAATCGCGCGGCTTGTGGTTTGCCGGCGCCTATGCAGCGATGCAGGTCGGCCGGACCGTTTTCTTCTTGATGTCGACGCCTGCCGGTCGGACTCCGGCGCGGATGAACGCAGTTCGTATCCTGGTCTGGCTGTCGCTTTCGGCGATCTTCTGGATCGCGGGCGGTCTTGCGCAAGGGAATGCGCGGCTGGCGCTGTGGGCGCTGGCGCTGTCAATCGAATATATCTCGCCGGCGGCAAGGTTCTGGATACCGATATATGGCGCATCCTCGGTCGCGGACTGGTTTGTCGAGGGCGGCCATATGGCCGAGCGCTGCGCGGGCTTCATCATCATTGCGCTCGGGGAATCGATCGTCGTGACCGGCGCGGCGTTTGCCGATCTGACCTGGACCGCCGAGGTGGTCGCGGCCTTCCTATCTGCCTTTATCGGCGCGCTTGCGATGTGGTGGATCTATTTCCACAAAGGGGCCGAGGCGGGTTCTGAGCTGATTTCAAATTCGAGCGAGCCGGGTCGGCTGGCAAGGCTCGCTTATACCTACCTGCATCTACCGATCGTCGCCGGCATCATTCTCTCGGCGGTTGCCGATGAACTGGTGCTGCAGCATCCCGGCGGGCATTCCGATCCAAGGACCGTGCTGAGCGCGATCGGCGGACCGCTCCTGTTTCTGATCGGAACCATCCTCTTCAAGCACACCATTCGCGGCTGGCTGCAGCTTTCCCACGGTGCCGGCATCATCGCGCTGTGCGCCCTTGGCTGGTTTGCAGGCCTGCTGTCGCCTTTGATGCTCTCGATTGTGACTTCCGCGCTGATGATCGCCGTCGCAGCCTGGGAATCGATTTCGCTGCGATCGACCGCATCCGAATAGTTGCTGCAGCATCGCATCGCGTTGAACCGCCATGCCGCCCGCAGCGACTGATGACGGTAACTCGACTGGCCGGGGGGCGCCGGCTTCTCATGGCGCTAGAGCATGATCCGGAAAAGTGGGTGCCGGTTTTCCCTCGCGACAAACGCGAAAGCGTTTGCGCGGAGATCATGCTCAAACAAAAAGATAGAGCGAGATGACGATTCAACGAAAAGTCATCTCGCTCCAGCTAGGCAGACGGCGGTGCGACCGGCCTAATTTTGCTCCGAGGCCACCAGCGCATGCACCGAAAACATACCGGCCGGGTCGGTCCACGATTCCAGCGGTGTCCAGCCCGAACCTCTGGCGAGTGCCGTGAAGCGATCGAGGCTGTATTTGTAGCTGCTCTCGGTATGGATGCTTTCGCCGGCGCGAAATGAAAACTTCTTGCCGAGCACCCGCGCGGTCAGCGCCTTCCTGCTGATCAGATGCATCTCGATGCGATGGCGATCGCGGTTGTAGATCGCGCGGTGAACGAACGCGCCAACGTCGAAATCACCGCCCAGTTCGCGGTTGATGCGATGGAGCACATTGAGATTGAAGCGCGCGGTGACGCCCGCGGCATCGTTATAGGCATCATAAAGAACGCGCTCGTCCTTCTCGAGATCGACGCCGATCACCATCCGCGCGCCTTTTCCCAGAATTCCGCGGGCGCTGCGCAGGAAGGCGCTAGCCTCGTGCGGCTCGAAATTGCCAAGCGTCGATCCCGGAAAGAACCCAACCCGCGGCATCGCGTCGATGGCCTCGGGCAACTCGAACGGGGCGGTGAAATCCGCCGTGACCGGGTGAACCCTGAGGCCGGGGAAATCCGCGCGCAAGGCATCGGCCTGCGCGGTCAGGAAGTCGCCGGAAATGTCCACGGGCACGTAGGCGCCGAGTGGGCATTCGTTCAGCAGCAGACGTACCTTGGTGGTGGCGCCGGCACCGAATTCCACCAGGGCCGCGCCTTTGGGGATGATGGCCGATATCGCGCGGCTGCGGTCGCGCAGGATCGTGAGTTCGGTGCGGGTCGGATAATATTCCGGCAACAGCGTAATCTGCTCGAACAGTTCCGAGCCTGCGGCGTCGTAGAAATATTTCGGCGACAGCCGCTTCGGGTATTGCGACAGATCGTCGATCACGTCGCGGGCAAATACCGAGGTCTGCTCGTCGAAATGATGCGCTTCGGCCAAAGCGGGGGCGTGCACATTCATGGCAGTCTCCGAAAACGCGCTTTCCGGCGCGGCTTGAATTTCGAAAAATTTCAAATGGCGTAGTCGGCGAGGCGCAGCCCCGTGAATTGCCAGCGGTGATGCGGATAGAAGAAGTTCCGATAGGTGATACGGCTGTGACCGCCAGGGGTTGCAAGCGACGAACCGCGCAGCACCAGCTGGTTGACCATGAACTTGCCGTTATATTCGCCGAGCGCGCCCTCGATCGCCCGGTAACCCGGATAGGGAGCGTAGGCGCTGCGGGTCCATTGCCACACGATCCCGAAGGCATCGTTGAGATGGCCGGCACGGGCGGCGACTTCCCATTCCAGTTCGGTCGGCAAATGCTTGCCGCTCCAGCGCGCGAATGCATCGGCTTCATAGTAGCTGACGTGGCAGACCGGGCTCGAGGGATCGACCGGCCTCACGCCCGCCAGCGTCATTACATGCCATTCGCCGTCGATCTGGCGCCAGTGGCCGGGCGCCTGCCATTGTTCGTTGTTGACGGTCGCAATACCGTCCATCAGCCAGAGCGTCGGCGTCGTGTAGCCGCCGTCTGCCATGAAGGCGAGCCAATCGGCGTTGGTGACGAGGTTGCACGCCAGCCTGACCGGACCCACCAGCGCGCGGTGGGCGGGCTTTTCGTTGTCGAAATGGAAGGTCTCGCCGGTGTGCCCGATGCTGTGGATGCCCTCGTGGATGGCTACCCAGTCGTCGCCGGCGCGAGACTCGTCGCCGCTTCGCAACGAAGCTGGGAAGCGCCAAGACGAATCGTAGGCCGGCGGAATCGGGTTCTGCGCAAAGGCATGCAGGATATCGGTCAACATCAATTCCTGATGCTGCTGCTCGTGGTTGAGGCCGACCTCCACCAATGGCGCGATCGCGGCCAGCCTGTCATCCGTGGCCTCGTGAAAAAACTTCACGGTCGCCGCGTCGACATGCGCCCGGTAGGCCGTAATTTCATCGGCGCCCGGCCGGGTCACGAGACCGCGCTGGTGCCGGGCATGCCGGGGACCGGCGTTGACATAGTAGGAATTGAACAGGAAAGCATAGTCGGGATGAAAGGGCTTGTATCCCGGGCAGTGTTCGCCGAGCAGGAATTGCTCGAAGAACCAGGTGGTATGGGCGCGGTGCCATTTCGCCGGGCTCGCATCCGGCATCGATTGAATCACCTGATCCTCCGGCGTCAGCGGGGCGGCGCGGCGCTCGGTCTCGCTTCGTACCGCAAGAAACGCTTCCGCCAGATCCTGGGACAGGCTGGCGGAATCGGAGAATAATGACGGGGAAGGGATGGCGAGCGCGGCGGATGCTGGTTTCGTCACTGGTGTCTCCGGTTTCGGGGGAGAACGTTGGTCTGGCGGAGGGGTTCCCCGAGAATAGCCTGTCCTAGATAAGGGTTCCCGTGCGGGAAAAAAGCCTCCCCAAGGTCATGTTCAGGGGTACGTCCAAGGCCACGGAGGTTGTTACCCGGATGGGCGGATTGCCTTGTAGCCGGAACGGTAGCCGGGGTGATCAGAGGGGCCGGTGCATGCCAGCTCCCCGCCAATTTGCTTTGGATGCACAACGCTTTGGGGTACATATATGGCAGTGACGGGTTTAAGCGGGCCGATGGCCCGCAGGTCCAAGCTGCGGGGGCCATGCGCCCTCCAAGAGGAATCGAATATGAGCATCGAGCAATTCATCGACAACGAAGTGAAGTCGAACGACGTCGTGCTGTTCATGAAGGGAACGCCGCAGTTTCCACAGTGCGGCTTCTCCGGGCAGGTAGTGCAAATTCTCGATCACGTCGGCGTCGGCTACAAGGGCCTTAATGTCCTTGAGTCCGCCGAGCTGCGTGACGGCATCAAGACCTACTCCAACTGGCCGACCATTCCACAGCTTTACGTGAAGGGTGAATTCGTCGGCGGCTGCGACATCATCCGCGAGATGTTCCAGGCTGGCGAACTGCAACAGCTCTTTGCCGACAAGGGCGTGACGATCAGCGCGCCAGCTTCAGCCTGAACTTGGCTTTCCGAGCTTGACCTCGCGCCAGCCAGGTGCGGCGCGGCTGGAAGTCATCGTCGCCGACATCACGACGTTGCGCGTTGACGCCATCGTCAACGCGGCGAATTCGTCGCTCCTCGGCGGGGGTGGCGTCGATGGTGCGATCCATCGTGCCGCAGGGCCCGAACTCGCGATTGAATGCCGTGTGCTGCAGGGCTGCAAAACCGGCGGCGCCAAAATCACCAAAGCCTATCGGCTGCCGGCGCGGCACGTCATTCACGCGGTCGGCCCCGTCTGGAACGGTGGATCTTCGGGCGAGGACCAGGCGCTGGCCTCGTGCTACGCCCGCGCGATCGAGCTCTGCCAGACCCATGGGCTTGCCTCGGTTGCCTTTCCCGCCATCTCCACGGGCATCTACCGCTTTCCCGCCGAGCGTGCGGCGCGGATTGCGGTTGCGACCACGGTGGACGCGCTGCAATCGGCGCCCGCGGTCAGCCGGGTGATCTTCTGCTGCTTTTCAGACGACAGCGCCACCCTGCATGCGCAGGCGATCGCCTGTCTTGGCGACCCTTGTGCCGACTGAGCCGGCCGCTAAACTCGACCCATCCAGCGGGCGGTAATGCGAATGACAAGGCGATGGAGGACCAACGGCTCCGCGCCGCGCAACGTCGCGGCGGTGCTTGCTCTTTTATTGGCTGCGGTCGCCGTCAACACGGGCCGGGCGGAATCGCCGCTTCCCGTTGCCACGGGCTTTACGCGGGAAGGGCTGGCCCGCGTCGGCGATTACGTCCGCAACGAGATCACGACCGGCAAAATCCCCGGCGCGGTTCTGTTGATCCAGCAGCACGGTCGGCCCGTCCTCTTCGAAAGCTTTGGCGTGAGTGACGTCGGAAGCCGACGCCCCATGACCGCCGACTCGATCTTTCGGCTTTTTTCGATGTCGAAGGCGATTACGTCCGTTGCCGCCATGATGCTGGTCGACGACGGCAAGCTGACGCTGGACGATTCCCTTTCGAAATACATTCCGGCCTTTGCCGAGGCGAAGGTCGCCGTCGAGAAGCGCGATGAAAATGGCAGGCCCGCGCTCGTCACCGAACCGGCCTCTCGCCCGATCAGGATTAAGGATCTGCTGCGTCATACCTCGGGCCTGACTTACGGATTCTACGGCGACAGTCCGATACGGAAGCTTTATGCGAACTCCAACTTGTTCGACGGTGATTTCGACAATGCGCTGTTTGCCGAGCGCATCGCCAAGCTCCCGCTTGCCGAACAGCCGGGAACGCTGTGGGATTACGGCCACTCCACCGATGTTCTCGGCCGCGTCATCGAGGTCGTGTCGGGACAGCCGTTATTCCAATTCGAAAAAGAGCGGCTGCTCGATCCGCTCGGCATGACCGAGACCGCGTTCTACCTCGCCGATGACGCCAAGCGGCCGCTGGTCGCCGAGCCGCTGCCCGCCGATCGCTTCACGGGCCCGATCGCTGGAATCAAGGATCCGATTGTGCCGCGCCGCTGGGAGTCCGGCGGAGCGGGCATGGTCGGGACCATCGGGGACTACGCGCGCTTCGCGCAAATGCTGCTCAATGGCGGCGCGCTGGACGGCAGGCGCTACCTCAAGCCCGAGACCGTCGCGCTGATGATATCGGATCATATCGGGCCGGAGACAAGGATCGCCCGCGACCATTACTACTTTCCGGGCGAAACCAGCGGCTTCGGCCTCGGCTTTGCCGTGCGCACGGCGGCGCCTGCGAATACGTCGTGGCCAACCGGCGAATACCGCTGGGACGGCGTCGCCGGCACGTTCTTTTTCATCGATCCAAAGGACGACATGTTCGCGATCTGCATGATGCAGTCGCCGTCGCAGCGCGAGCGCATTCAGACGGAGCTGAAGACGCTGATCTACCAGGCACTGCGGAAGTGATCGCATCTAGTGACGGCTGTCGTCGATCACCGAGGGCAGGGCATTCCTTAAGCCCCCCGCACGATCTCCCGCACCAGTCCGACCATATCTTCGATCATGCCGGCGGTAACATCGAGATGGGTGCAGGCCCGGATCCGGCCGTCCATCATGGCAAGCAGCACGCCGCGCTTGCGCAAGGCGCTGACCATGTCATCGCCGCTGACGCCGGCGCCGTCAGGCCTGAAGAAAACCAGATTGGTTTCGGGCTGCTGCACCTCGATGCCGGCAATCTGCGCCAACCCCCGCGCCAGGGCGCGAGCGTTGGCGTGATCCTCCGCCAGCCGGTCGACATGGTGGTCGAGCGCATAAGTGCAAGCCGCGGCGCAAATGCCGGCCTGGCGCATCGAGCCGCCCAGCCTTTGCTTCCAGCGCCAGACCTCATCGATGAAGTCGCGCGTGCCGGCGATCACGGCGCCGATCGGCGCGCCCAGTCCTTTCGAGAAATCGATCCAGGCCGAATCCCACCCGGCCGCCATGTCGCGGGCGCTGATGCCCGTGGCGACGCAGGCGTTCAACAGCCGTGCGCCATCCATGTGGGTGGCGAGCCCGTTGGCCCTGGCGATTTTCACGATCTCGTCGAGGTCGGCCTTCTTCCAGATGGTGCCGCCGCCGATATTGGCGGTTTGTTCGACGCTGACCGCCGTCTGCGGCGGCTGGTAGCGGGTACGC
>VFSW01014619.1_pt1 | contig 10836 bp, 9 predicted proteins | sample 5358111 | NCBI WGS metagenome assembly VFSW01 (sample SAMN11554181, study PRJNA540505) | mine drainage metagenome | isolation source: sediment from site ElyBrook_90M | place: USA: Ely Copper Mine, Vershire, VT | collected 2017
CCAGCGCGGAGCAAGAACGGCGCGCTCAACAGTCAACACACCCAACAGCGGAATGCCCAGTTCTGCCAAATCCACATCTGAACGTACTCGCCTGTCCATCAGTTCCATCATCATAGCCGAGCCAACACCCAGTACACCGCCCAGTAAAACAGACATTATTATATTGAGAAACACCTTTGGTTTAGATGGTACATCGGGTTCAAATGCAGGCGTCAAGACTGTGACGCTGGTCTGTTGGTTCTGGCTTTGCAGATTGCTCTGGCTCAGTCTTTGCCTTACGTTGGTGTAGTCAAGCTGCGTAGATTCCAGTTCCTTTTCCATATCGGAAACCTGGTCCCGCTGCTTCTTAAGGTCAAGCACGCGCTGTTTCTGAGCTTCGAGCGCGGCACGCAATTCGTATTCTTTCTGAGTATTCATCTGTGCAGATGATCCCAGGCCTGACACAACATTGGCCATTTCACTCTGCATTCGGGCTTTGAGTGCTTCAAGCTCCGCCTTCTGTTCCTTGACCTGAGGGTGATTCTGCCCCAAAGTATTTTCTGCCTCGTGCAACTTACCCTCTGCCGCACCGATAGTCACGCGAAGATTCTGAATCACAGGACTGCTCATCACATCCGGATTGGTCTCAAGATCACCTTTGGCAGCATGCTGCCTTGACTGCGCTTCGCTCTTCTGAGCTTCGATCATCGTCAACTGTGTCGCAAGATCGTTAAGACGGGTAGTTTCCACATCGAGACGCTCATCAACAGATACAATGCCGCTTTGCTTCTGCATTGCGGACAACGCCTCCTGCTCCTTTTGCATCTTGTCATGGATCTGCCTGGTCTGCGTAACGAACAGATCGGTATACTGTTTGGCAGGTTCAACAGCCAATTCCACACTGGTATCCAGAAATGCCTTCGCGAAAGCATTGGCAACCGTTGCGGCAAACTTCGGGTCGGAACCGGTAAAATCTATTGCAATTACATTGCTTTCCTTGGATGGGTTGACAGCCAACTTTTTCAAAAGCTTTTCTGCATAGTAGCCTTCAAGAGTCCCTTTCCCTTTAGTATCATCTTTCCATGCCTGCACCAGTTCGGGTACTTTTTCAAAGCCCAGCATATTGACGACACGGCGGGCAACCCGATCGCTGGTGATGATATCAACCTGCGTCGCCAGATAGCTCGGCAGTATCATCCCCTGGGAAAGCATTCCTGTAAGAGGATCAGGAGTTTTGATATCAAGCACAACTGTTGTTTCAGCGGTATATTGTTTTGGCAGAATCAGACTTATAAGTGTCGTGGTGCCTACAACGATTGCAAACACGATCAAAATAATTCGCTTGCGTGCAAGCAGTATGGTAATAAATTGCTGAAAATTCATATGGCCACTTTCAATTAAGTCAGGATTGAGGATTGAGGAGTAAGGATTCCAACAATACTTCCTTAGAACAGACTCTCATGCACATAAAGCACATCATTCGGCTCTATCTTGTCAGACATGGCCGGATGCATCTTCTCAACGGTGCCGTCCGGCTTGTTGCGGATCAACTGTATGTTGCGCTCGGTGCCGCGCAGCGTAAGCCCGCCGCCCTGAGCCAGCGCCTGTATGACGGTCATGCCGCGCATTACCACATTGCCGCCCGGTCGCTGCACTTCGCCGTAGATATAAAACATGGGCGCCAGGGGCACATAAATCTCATCTCTGCCTGACAGCATCACGTCATCTTCCGGCTTGTTGTCCAGATAAACGGAAGCAAGGTTGATTTCCTTGCGGAATGGTTTGCCATCCCGCGTACCCACCAGAACGACCTTGTCGCCTCCCGTCGGTGCAACGCCGCCAGCGAGCGCCAGCACTTCGGACAGGCGCAAATTGGCGGGATCAAGCGGAAACAACCCGGGACGATTGACCTGTCCGAGCACTGAGACCAGATTTCCGCGAACGGTGACCATGGCGATGTTGACCTGCGGGTCCTGCATAAAGCCGCCCTGTTTCAGTCCATTGGCAATCAGCGCTTCAGCGGCAGGAATGGAAAGCCCGCCGATATGAATGTTTCCCAGCAATGGATAGGTAATGCTTCCATCTTCGTTTACGCGGGTGTCCAGCATGAATTCAGGGCTGCGGAATACAGTGATGTGTATGGCATCGCCTGCGCCAAGCAGGAAATCGCGGCTGACTTCCGCATGTGCCTGAATGTTCCACATCAGGAAAAACATGCCCAACATCATTTTGCTGATTTGTCTGATCACTGTGATATCCCTTATTTCAATTACAAAAACAGTTGTTAGTCGTAAGTCGCTAGTCGTTAATAACTAATCGTGAAGGATCTCTAAAAATTCGTCATTCCCGCGAAAGCGGGGTAAGCAGGCAAGTCGCAAAGCGACTGCTCGCAAAGCGGGAATCCAGCTTTAACTGGGCTCCCTCCTGATAAAACAACCAAGTATTGGCCAGGCAATCAAAAACGATTGCAAAGTCACTACTTATACGCGGGAGCGACAAAAATGAATTTTCAGAGACACCATAAAACAGTATTACAGTTTTGCTGCGCCGTTAGCAATGTCAGCCGGCACACCGGATTGAGCTTCAGGAGCAGGCGCTGCGGGAGCCGGAGCCGCTTCAGGAGCCGCATCTTTTGCAAAATCACCCAGATACTCCACCTTGGCAGTGTCCTTCAGGTGCTTGACTTCAGCCTGCACCAGGTCCTGCCTGCGTTTTGCGACAAGGTATTTTTCTATCTGCGGTGATGCAGTTGCAAAGTCAACAGGTTCCTGCCTGGATTTGACTACATTGATGATATGTACTATCTGCCCTGACGGTATCACAGCCGTCTGTCCGTCAGCCAGCTTTGCAATCGAAGGCAGAAGTTCCAGCGACAATTGCTCGGCGGCACTCGTATAGTTATTGGCTTCAAAGACTGCACCATTTTCCTTTAGCCATTGAGCGATATCCTGCATGGACTTATTGGCTGCAACCATTTCATTCAGTGGCGCTATCAGCTTGTCGCCATCCTTCACTGTAATATCGGTCAACGAATAGATGCGTCTTTCCGAGAATAAATCCGGATGCGCATCAAAGTAACTTCTCAGCTCCGACTTATCCACATTGGCAGCAGCGCCTGCCACCTGTTCGAAATAGGCGCGGGCTAGCACCTCACGACGAGCCGCATCGAGCGCCATTATTACAGCGGGAGTTCTGTCGAGTTTTAAATCGGTTGCTTTGGCAACCGCAAGCTGCTGCACGATCAATTTTTCAAGTATGGCCTTGCGCGCCTGAGCCGCATTTGCTTCTGTAACACCCGGCGTCTGCGTAAGAACCTGGTTTATTTGCGAGACTGATATTTCGGCTCCGTTGACTTTCGCAACCACCTGGCTGGCATCCTTCTTTTCCCCACCACAGGCGGCCAGACCGACAGACGCAAACAGCAGACACACGGACAGACGGCGTGAAATATTCAGCATAAGTATTTTCATTCAAGTTAGTTGTAAAACCCAATGTTTGCGGCTGGTTTATGTAAAAGCACTATACCATTACTCATCGCGCATGGACCATGTATTTACATCGAGAATTCAATGCGTCTCCGGACTTTCAAACCAGACGTTATTCCCTCACGCTCTGAAACTGCGGATTGCAATCAATCCCAGCAAGCCCGCCACCATCATTGCCCATATACCAGGTTCCGGAACTGAGCTGACCACAGTATAGTTACCACCGCCTGTCGAACCGCCTGACGCGACACAGGGGCCGTTGCAACCTTCCACTTCAAGCAGATAGGAATGAGCCGGATTCAACCCGGCATAATCAAAAGACACATAAGTTCCACCTGCAGAAATCGTCCCCCTGGAAAAATAACTTGTTTCGTCTTTATTTACGGACGTGTCGAGCAATTCAAATTCAGTGATCACCGTTCCGGAAGATGCTGTGACACTGGCACTGCCGGAACCACTAAACCCCCCGGGAAGATTGAGTCCGACAAAGGTTTCAAACGCATTGGAGTATACCGGCGTCGCATTCGCAGCACCTGAGGCAAGAATCAATCCGATGCCTATCACGATTGTCTTCAATTTTGCCGTATTCATTACTCGAATTCCCCGGTTCATTTGGTTCTGCAGTTCAATTCAAATTGCCAATTGCATGTCGCAATAAATAATACCCCCAATTCGCTTATTCATACTCTTTGCACCGGCATCCGGTTTTTAACCGAATGCCATTTATGAAACACTCACGCGTCCTGCTTCACTTTCGAACGGCGGGTTGCGATAAAACCGAACAATCCAAGGCCGGACGCCATCAATGCCCATTCGCCTGGTTCGGGAACAGCTGACACAGCGAAAACGTTCACATTGTATGCGCCTTGAGGGTTGCTTGAGGTACCCGTCACGTCCAGTGTGTAAATACCATTTGTCAGAGCACCCGACACCAGGCTGGACATATTGGTTGATGCAGTAATTAAATGATTCTGGTTATCATACAACGAGAAATTTGAGATATTAATACCTGCTGTAGAGGACAATGCAGCCTGTACCGCCATCCCTGCAGCTGCAGTTACGTTCAAGTTGGGATTATTATAATCAGCAAGCGTACCAACCGTGAAGCCAAAAGTATCGCTGAACGATGCTCCTGCACCGTACGTTGGCGAAGCCGCAACGCCGTTCAAATCAAGACTTGTCATGTCAGTTACCGCGTTTGCAGCACATGCTGACAACCCCAACCCCATCGCCAGAACCAGCACCGAGATTTGCTTAGTATAATTTTTCATTTTATATATCCTCTATCTGAATTAAATCGCGCTGGAATCGTTCAGATTCATGGAACGGCGACGAGTTGCCAGGAAACCCAGCAGAGTCAGACCGGAACCCATCATGACCCATACACCGGGCTCAGGAACTGCGCTCACTGTGCCTGTAAAATTGCCTTTGTTAAGCGAATTGCCAGATACGGTCAGCGTAAATTGATCGCCTGCCGCGTAGGTTTCGGCCAATGCGCTGGAGTACTGCACATTATTCGCCAACACTATATTAGTACCGCTTGAAATCGTTTTGTGATCGGTTACATCCAGCAGCGTGTAGCTGATGCCAGTTGTCTGACCAAGATCAACCAGGGAGAAGCCCGTCATCTTGCCAGAATTGGCTTCCGAGAAGTTAAACACGTCACTGAAGCTGCCAGCAGCAAGCTTACCGCTTAAAAACTGGATTGTGTTGCCGCCACCTGACACAACGATTGATTGCGCTGCATTCGCTGCGCCTGCCGCAAAGCCAAGCATCATCGCCATGGTCACAGCCGCTAATTTTGTATTCATGTTAACTCTCCTTAAAGACTGCAATGTAATTCGAAGCTTTTCTGATATGGCTGAATAGTATCAGCCCTTTCAATATATGACATTAGTCCATATGGACTAATGTGTCACAAACAGGATCCCTGATACCGTCTCATCACCAGAACAGCGGATATTCCTCAGTGGAGGAGTACGCAGACAATCACGTTTCATCACCCAGAATACAGTGGCCAGGTTACAGGCGTATTTCAAAATTAAGGATGGCACTCTGAGTGTTCTCAGCACGAACGGAGTTAAAACTTGCCTATGTCACAGTTAATTGTTGAACATCGTGTAGGGTGGATAAAGCGCAAGCGCGTATCCACCACGCACCATTGCTTTTCGGTGGAAACGCTACGCTTTTTCCACCCTGCAAATAACGCATAAATTCATGATGTTACGTAACACCAATAAGTAACTGTGACATAGCCTAAAACTTTTCCGTACCGGTTATATCGCAGGGATGGCCGACGATGAGTGACTATTTTATCGCCGGCATAGAACTCACTGCGAACGAGTCACCTTATCTACCTGTTTTTGTTTGGAATTATTTGCCGGCTTAGCCGAATGGCTATTCAATGATGGCTTGGGCTTTAGCCCTTAGCCAGAATTGAGTTGTTCTATCAGTTGCTTCATCAGCGGACAAAATCAAGGCGTTGTCCTGCTGATGGAACTAAGTTTGCAGGGTGGAAAAAGCGTAGCGTTTCCACCGAAAAGCAAAGGGGCTACCCGAAGTTAAAAACTGAACTGTGCAATCACGTTCAGTGTGTTATCGCCGAACTGGAAATCAAGGTTTGAACTGCGCGTGCTGTGCTGCAGCGAAGTGCTCAAGGTGATCGCACGAGTCGGCGCCCAGTCAGCCGCCACCATCACGGTTTGCATCACATCCTTGCGCCCATACGCCGTACCGGAGGTAATCGCACCCAGAAAATCATAATTTGATCGATCCAGAGCCATGCGCAGCGTAAGCTTCGGACTCACCAGCCACGCTGGTGAAATGGCAAAATCGTCATTGACATAATAGCTGCTCCCGGCAGTCTGAAACTGCGCATAGTTTCTCTGCGCGGTGAAGTTGACCACCGTCTTTCCGGACACAGCCCAGAGATAATTGAGATTCCCTGACACCCCCCCGTAGTTGCGCTGCGAAAAATAATCGTACGCCAGGGCAAAATGCTTCAGTTGCCCTGTAAGCGTCGATTTCCCGGACAAAGTCCAGTTGACATCCAGCTCTTCATCCTTCTGGGTCGTGCTGTTGTCTACAAAAGCATAGGAGTTGATCAGCAAGCCTCCTGCCAGCACGGTATTAGCCTGTATGCCGGAAAATACCCCCCGGGTGTTTCGCGCCTTGAGCGAAATCGTGTTCTGCGCCTCGGTAACGTACGATATACCGGCTTCAGTTGAGTTGCCGCTCTGGTTCTGTTGTTCAAAAAAAGGTACGCTGTATTTCGTCTGGTTCGAGGAAACGCCGAACAGTGCGTGCCACGGCCCGGTCATCCACCAGTCGCCATTGAAATAGCGGCTCTGTGTCGTAACGAGATTCTTGACAAAAGACTGGAACATTGCAAAATTGACCAGCGATTGATCCTGTTCCGCGCCCAGCGAGCCGCTGAAATCCTTGTCGATTTTCCAGTTCCATGCACCCTTGTAGATTTTGGCGTCGTAATTGAGGAACGAGAAATTGCTGAACTGGTTGTGCGACACGGTACCGTCAAAAACAAAATTCTGCAGCCCGTAGGTTTTATCATATTTCAGATCAACCTGCTGGGTATTGATCGTGTCTGACCTCTTGGTCGATCCCGGCGAATAAACGCCATCCGGCAAACGGAACACGTTGCTGTCAGAGCTAAGCGATTGATCGAGGGCGATATGCAGGCCCTCTTTCGGCTCCCCGTCATAGACTGTCGTGGCAGGCACAACCATGGGATCCGCGTATGCGCATGGGGAGCACAGCAATGCAGCCAGATTGATTGCAACAACTTTATTTAAGCGCATCGTTCACTTTCATCATGTATTCACCTTGACTCTTGTACCTGTCTTTAACTGTCCGTTAGGCCAGAATAGCGTCAATCCGGCGCAAGCCGGAATCCAGTTGATTATCAAATCGCAGCGCAAGGACGTCCTAATGGATTATTTGCGTTTAATAGGCCTGCTTGCTGACGAACCCCTTGAAGATGGTCAAAAAAATGATCTTGATATCCAGCCAGAGCGACCAGTTCTGAATGTAATGCAGATCATACTCGACCCTGTCCTTCATTTTTTCCGTGGTATCTGTCTCGCCCCGCAGGCCGTTGATCTGCGCCCACCCGGTAATGCCGGGTTTGACCTTATGCCTAAGCATATATCCGTGTATCAGGCTGCGGTATAGCTCGTTATGGGCAATCGCATGAGGCCTCGGCCCCACGATGGACATATGTCCCTGCAGCACGTTAAAAAACTGCGGCAGTTCATCCAGCGAGGTTCTGCGCAGAAATGCGCCAAATGGCGTCACTCTCGAATCATTCTTCTGTGCCTGGCGCAGATTTTGTCCGTCTTCGCAGACACTCATGCTCCTGAACTTCCATACGTTGACCACTTTTCCATTCAGCCCGTACCTGCGCTGCTTGAAAAAAACAGGGCCTGGAGATGACAGCTTGACACCGATGGCAATGAACAGCATAGGGACAGCAATCAGCGCGAGGATCACGGCGCCGAAAAAAATATCCTCGATGCGTTTGAACAAGCCATCTACGCCATAAAACGGACTATCGTGGATGCTCACGATAGGCACACCTCCGACGCTGCTCCAGCGGGCGCTCATCATGTTGAAAACGAAAAAATCCGGGATCAGGAATACAGATGCCGTCGTATCCGAAAGCTCATTGACGATATCGATGATGCGCTTTTCCGCCACCATCGGCAGCCCTATGTATACATAGTCAATTTTCCCGTCCTTTGCATCCTGCACCATCGCATTGAGATCTCCGGCAAATTGCTTGACGACATCTTCAGCGTCAGAATTTCTCGACTCCCGCCTGTCGTCATAAATACCAACAAGACTCAACCCCATCAAGTCCGCCTTCTCAAAGTTTGTTGCAAGTTTCATTGCGCGTTTTCCGGAACCCGCAATCGCAGCGGTTCGGGTATTCCAGCCACGGCGTCGCAAACTGCGCAACACCACCATGACGCCAGAACGCTGCAGAATCAGAAGCGAAGGGGTCCAGATGAACCAGCCCAGAATGAGTGCACGCCTGTATTCGTAAAAGGTGTCGGTCAGAAAAGCAAGGCTGACCAGAAAAATAACGACCATGAACCAGGCAGTGAAAACAGGCGTATTCATTTCCTCGAAAGAGGACAAACGCCATGAGCTGTATATCGACTTGCGTTCAGCCAGAAAAAGAAAGGCGATCGTTCCGAACAGCGCTGCCAGGTGATAATAATAAATATTATCAACCTCGTACAGCATACTGATGAATTCCATGCAACCCGCGATGACGATCACGTCGAGCAAACGGCTCACCAACGCCAGACCGGGTTCGTATGGACGTATTATTCCGTCCGAATTACCTGATTTCATTGACACTCTCTATTATTTTATAACCGGATGCGATAACAGCCGAAGGAGATTCCTCCGGTTGTCTCACGCTGTAAGTGCCCCTGCCCTCTCAGCACAACGTCCGGATGTTAGCATGATCCCCCGCCAAGTCAACAATCCCACGGGCATCTGCATTAAGTGTAACAAAAACTTAACATTCCCCAAAACACCTGTTAGAACACGTTATTTCAACCATAAACCGCGTCATTAGCACTCGACCGGATACCGGGCATGTTAGTGTGAAACTCGCGAAGCGACGAACCGTATTCCTCGCCCTCCGGGATAACCAGTCACTTGCCAGCTTGCTGACTTAGTGGATTGGCTATCAATGATGGCTTGGGCTTTAGCCCTTAGCCAGAATTGAGTAGTTTCACCAGTTGTTCCATCAGGATTGAGGTGAGGGAGAGCGCAGCGAGGGTGCCCGGGTATGGCGAATTTGCGAGTTATTGCCCTGATGGGCAATATCCCTGCAAGAACCGTTTGTATCATCAGGGGCGGCATCTTCGCCATGCCCGTTAGGATAATTTGGGTTGAATCCGCCGATGTCAAGGCGCTGATGGACGAGAATATTGATGGGTTTTTGCATTGAACCCGTTGTGGCTTTACGGGTTTTTTTACAGAGAAAGGATTTGGCGGATTGTAAGGATAAAAAAAATGTTGCATAAATCTCCTGAATCAGGATAATCGCGCAATGAAATACGGGTTTTTTTTGCAGCACAATCAAATTTTGGAGGTGGATTATGAAAAACTTAAGCGCTTTGGCATTGGCTCTGGTCCTTGCCGTTTCAGGTAGTGCGTTTGCGGCACCAGGTGACGTCGGTGGTGCAGGCTCTTCAGGTGGAGGTGCGGGCGGCACAGCGGGCGGCGAAGCAGGCGGCACAGCGGGCGGCGAAGCAGGTGGTGCAGCGGGCGGTGGCGCTGGTGGTGGCACGGCTGGCGCAACTGGCGGCGCGGCAGGTGGCGGCACGGCTGGTGCAACTGGCGGCGCGGCAGGTGGTGCAGCAGGCGGCGGTGCAGCAGGCGGTGCAGCAGCTGGTGGCGCAGCAGCAGGTGGCGGTGCAGCAGGTGGCGCGATAGCAGGTGGTGCTGCAGTAGGTGGTGGTGCTGCGGTAGCCGGTGGAATCGCAGGCTTGAGTACTGCGGCCGTTGTCGGTACGATTGCAGCCGTTGCGGCTATTACGGTGGTTGCAACAAACAACAATACGACGTCAGCTACTGTTACGGCAACCGTTACGCATTGATTTCATCGCTTGATACACGTAAGTCAGGAAAAGTCCCTTCGGGGGCTTTTTCTTTTGTACGGGGTCCTGCCGGTTTTTCCGTCGCATTTTGTGCCGAATATCGTTTCGCCGGTTATTGCTGAAATATGATTGAATACATGAAATCCATAGTCGCATGCCTGGTGTCGCTGATCTGTCTTGCCGGTTGCACAGTTGAGCCTGCTTCGCAGGCCGTGCTGGATGCCTATCGTGTAATACGTTCCGAAGGAGGGGCAGAACATCACGACTTGAATCCGAATCTGACTTATTTGCGCGTACAAATCGACGGGCGCGAGGTTTTTATGGTGCTGGGTAACGTCGATCCGACGCCGGCAGGCCCGGTTGAAGTCTGGTACAGCGCCGAGGCTGACGTGTTGCGCCTGCTCAACGGGCGAGTCGTCGGAGTCATCATGAAGACGGGGCCGAATTGGTTGTCCGTATCCTTTAAGCATCTGCCAGGCTGGGATGGAGTGGGAAAACAGGCTGTCTTTGAACGCGTGCGCGACGTGGGCCCCGGCTATCAGTACGGTATCAGGGAACAGTTGGTGATTCGTCCTGTAGCGCCTCCCGATGACAGCCGGCTCAAACTCGTTCCGCCATCCTCGCTTGCATGCTTTGAAGAATCTGTGCACCGTGCGGATTACCGTCCGGCCCGTTATGCGGCTGATGCAACGCATCAAGTCGTTTATGCAGAACAGTGCTTATCCAGTCAGTAT
>VFSW01014620.1_pt1 | contig 10835 bp, 8 predicted proteins | sample 5358111 | NCBI WGS metagenome assembly VFSW01 (sample SAMN11554181, study PRJNA540505) | mine drainage metagenome | isolation source: sediment from site ElyBrook_90M | place: USA: Ely Copper Mine, Vershire, VT | collected 2017
CGATGACCGCGACCATGAAAGCGAGGAAGAGGACCGGCACGAACCCGAACTGGAGCGCGACGCCGGCGGTTCCCGAGAGGGACGACGACGCCACGCCCTGACCGGCGGTGATCATCTGCGGCAGGAAGACCGCCGCCATGATGTAGATCGTGACCAGGAAGACGAAGAACGAGATGTAGATGACCGTCACGTAGGTCAGCATCGAGATCTGGCGGCTCTGCTGCGCGAGCTGGCTCTCGCGGGTGTCGTGCGCGACCATCGTGAGCACGTCGGCGACGTTCCCGCCGGCCTCGTTGGCCCGCGTGACGATCGAGACGACGCGCTGGGTGAGCGGGGTCGGAACGCGCTCCTCGAACAGCCGGAGCGCGGTCGCGACGGGGACGCCCCACTCGAGCTGGCTCGCCATCTTCTTGATCTCCTCCGTCAGGAGCCCGTAGCGGCCCGTGCTCGCAACGATGATCGCGTCCGGGAGCGTCATCCCGAACCGTCCCGCCTCCGCGACGTCGCGCAGGAAGTCCGGGAGGCGCTCCTCGATGCGGGCGATACGACGCAGCTTCGCCGTCATCGCGAAGCCGTACGGCGCGATGAGACAGAGCAGGCCCAGGACGAAGAAGTCGATCGCCGGATTGGCTCCCGCCGATTCGCCGGGCCGAAGAACGACGGTGATCACCTCGAGGAAGCTCAGGACCGCGACGACCCAGAAGGCGGCCGCGACGAGGGCGCCGGCGATCAGGATGACCGTCTCACGCCCGAGCCCCTCCTCCTTCGCGGTGACGGTCGTCCCGAGAGCACGGACCTTGCGCACGGACGCGGGAGCGGTGGCGCTCGCCATTCTAGACCATCTCCTGGGCCAGCGTGTACATGAAGAAGATGAACCCGAACTGGGCGAGCGGGATCATGGCGCCGACGATCCCCCAGAGCACGTCGATCATGAACGACCCGCCGCCTCCGATGACCGCGAAGATCGCGATGATGATCACGAGGAAGAGGGGGAACGCGACCACGACCGTGACGAACGTCTCGGCGAGGAGCCCCATCGTCTCGACGCGCTGGAGCATCTCGAGCTTGTTCTCGCGCTCGTACTGCTCGGCCTTGAGCAGGAAGTACGGCTTCAGCTGTCCGCCGCTCGTCGCCGTCGTGACGACGCCCTGGAGGAAATCCTGGAACCGCTTCGACGGGCTGCGCTGGGAGCCGTTGCGGATCGCCGTCAGGATGTCGACACCGAGCAGCTCGGTGTCGCGCGTGATCCACGCCGCTTCTTGCGCCACCTCCCCGTAGATCTTCTGCCGACCGAGCTCCTTGAAGATCTGGTCGATGTTCACGTCCGCCGAGCTCATCGCCGAGACGAAGCTCATCGCCGGGCTGATCTTCCGGTCGATCTTGCGTCCGCGATCCTTCGCCCTCGAACCGGGGGTGCTCTGCAGGACGCCGAACGTCCCGAGCGTGCCGAGGACGGGGAGGAGGACGCCGATGACGAGGCCGAGGAGGAGAACGCCCGAGAGGACGAACAGGAGTCCGACAACGACCCCGGCGACCAGGGTCGCGATACCGACGACGAACGTGGTGGCGTAGACGGTCGCGAGGTACTCGTCGGCGCGTACCCTCATGTGGGCCTTGACGAGGTTCTCCTCGAGGGCCGGGTCGGGCGCCCGGGCGAGGACGCGGGCGCGGAACGTGCGCCAGGCCCAGCGCTGGAACCCGGTGAGCCCGGTGTGCGTCGGGTGCTCCCCCCGCTTCAGCCGGATCGGCCGGGACGAGGCCTCGGCGGGAGGAGCCACTCCGGCCCGGGCGGTGGAGGTCGCCGACACGAAGCTTAGCCCTCCTTGCGCGCGCTCGCCCGGACGCGGGCCATGACCTCGTTCGGGTCCTTGTAGTACTGCGCGATCGTCCCCCACAGCTGGCGGTAGTCGGTGATCGCGTTGCGGACGAGGTAGCGGATCACCTCGGTCCGACGCTGGAACTCCGCGTCCATGTCGTCCGGACCGTAGTTCCGCAGGTCCATGATCTTGTCAAACAGGAACGAGTGGCCCTTGAACACGAACTTGTCGGTGCCCGGGTCCCACTCGTAGACCGTGTTGGTGATCAGCTCGTTCGTCTCGGGCTCGAACCCGACGATCTCGAGGACCTGCTTGAGTCGACGGACCACGCCTTTCTCGGTCCGCGCCTGGATCTGGATGATCACGTTGTTGAGCGCGGAGAGGAGGATGCGCGGCGTGTTGATCGGCGGGTTCTCGAGGCGGTTGACCATCGACTTCACGCTGTCGGCGTGCATCGTCGAGTAGGTCGTGTGGCCGGTCGCCATCGCCTGGAACATCGTGTACGTCTCGCGGCCGCGCACCTCGCCGACGATGATGTAGTTCGGGCGCTGCCGCAGGGCCGCACGGACCAGGTCGAACATGTCGACCTCCCCGGCGGCCTTGCCGTCGGGACCCCGGTCGCCGGTGCCGCTGCGCGTCGCGCCCGGAATCCAGTTCTCGTGGGGAAGGTTGACCTCGCGGGTGTCCTCGATCGACACAACCTTCGCGGTCGGCGGGATGAACAGCGCGATCGCGTTGAGCGTGCTCGTCTTGCCCGCGGCGGGGCCGCCGCAGACGATGACGGATTCGCCCTGCTCGGCCGCGAGCCAGAAGTAGGCGACCATCTCCTCGTTGGCCGTGCCCATCATCACGAGGTCGACGGGCGTGAACGGCCGCTCTTTGAACCGTCGGATCGTGAAGCTGGCGCCCCGCGTCGTGACCTCCCGAGCGTACGTCGCCTGGACGCGATGGCCCTCGGGGGTCGTCCCGTCCAGGATCGGCGAAGAGACACTGACGGACTTCGCGCACCGTTGGCCGAGCATGACGATGAACGAGTTCAGCGAATCCTCGTCAGGGAAGACGACGTTCGTCTTCACCGATTCGTACTTCCCGTGGAAGATGAAGAGCGGGACCTCGACGCCGTCGCACGAGATGTCCTCGACCTCCGGGTCGAAGATCAGCGCGTCGATCGGGCCGTACCCGACAAAGTCGCGCAGGACGTAGTAGATCACCCGCTCCATCGATAGCGGGCCGAGCGTGATCCCCCGGCTGCGGAAGTACTCCTCGGCTTCGCCGCGCAGGTACGAGCGCTTGTCGACCGTGGAGAGATTGCCGACGTCGCTCCCGAGGATGCGCGCGAGGGTCGACTTGAGGTGCTCGACCAGCTGTTTCTCGTGAGCCGAGAGTTGCGGCTCGATGACCTCGTAGAGGTACTCCTTTGTCCGGTCGTTGTACGTGACCCGCGAGTACGAGTACGGGGGGTTGACCGCGCGGACCTCGACCTCCTTCATCGCCGGCTCGGCGAGCGACGGCATCGCGGTGATGAACGTCCCGGGGACGTCGGTCGAGGCCGCGGTCGGCTCGGACGGGGCGAGCGGGGTACCCCCTCCCGACGGGGTCACCCGCGGGATCTTGACGCGGAATCCCCCCGACGCCATCGCTCAGGTTCCTCCAATCCCGAGGGAGACCTGGACGCCCGCGTAGAACACGGTCGCGTAGTTGAGATTCCCGATGTTGAGCGCGAGGACCGTGGTCCCGCCGGCGGCGGGGTTGGTGCACGCCGACGCCGGGACCGGCAGCGTCGGCGCTCCGCTGACCGGGTTCGTGAAGTTGTAGTAGGCGGTCAGCGGCCGGGAACCGGACGCCTTCGTCCAGAGCGGAAGCCCGCTCAGGTTCATCTGAGCGCCGAGGTAGTGGCCCCAGGCGCACGGATACTGGGTCCCGATCTCAAAGGTGTAGTTGAACGTCCGTCCGTTTCGGCCGTTCGACGCGACTACCTGTGCGTAGCGCAAGTGGCTGAACACTTGCTGCGACCCCTGTCCGAGCACGGTCGAGGCGTTCCCGTAGAGCTGGAGGAGGCTCGAGGTGATGCTGGTGTTCCCCGCGACCGTGGTCAGGTTGAGGGGAGGGGGAAAGTCCATGATCTGATAGCCGCCCGGCTGTCCCTGAAGGACGGCGTCGTCCTCGAAGTAGAACGACTGCGGTGTGTAGTACCGGTTCGGCAGGGTCATTTGGAGGACCCCGCTCGCGAGGTGCTGGGAGTAGAGGCCGGACCCGCCGGGTCCGGTGGTGAGGGTCACGTTCTCGAAGATGCAGTAGCCCGGGACCACCGGCTGGCCGTAGTTGCTCGCCTTCGCGCCCGTGACCCCCGGCGTGTAGAAGCCTCCCGGGCAAGTGGTCGGGAGGAAGACGAGGGTGGCCTGGGTCGGCTGGGCGAGGAGCGGGACTCCCTGCGAGCTGATGGTGAACGCGGTGCCGTACGACGCCGGGCCACCGAGCACGTACTGCTGGTCCACGCTCGACTTGAACTGGGCGAACGACGACTCCGCCTGGCTGGTGAACTGGGACTCGTTGTCGATCATCCAGAGGGGGAGGTACTGCGTGATGAAGATCCCGAAGAGCGCGAAGAAGACGAGCAGGGCGAGGAGCGTCCCGACGACCGCGACGACCCCTCGAGGGTTCCGCGTGAGCCGGCGGGCCCGGCGATACCGTCGGCCGGCATTCGCGATGTGACTCCCCCCCATCGGACGAACCGACGCAGGGTCCGCGACCCCGCGCACCGAGAATTAGGCCCGATTCAGGTATAAATATGTGCGCGGCCGAACCGCTCGCCGACCTTGCGAACGTCGAGCCTTTAGGTCCGCCGGACCTATCGGTCCCGGACGATGGCCCTTCGCGAGATCTCCCTCACCCTACCGAACCGGCCGGGGACCTTGGGCGGGGTAGCCCGGATCCTCGCGAAAGAGCGAATCAACGTCGCGGCGATCGGGGTCGACTCCGCTGCGGCCAAGGGTCGGGTCCGCCTGATCGTAAGCGACCCCGACCGCGCGGAGCGGCTCCTCGCGGGCGGCGGGTACGAGGTCGAGGTCCGCGAGATGATCGCGGTCCGTCTGGAGGATCGGGCGGGGAGCTTTCTTCGGGTCTTGGACGCTCTCTCGCGCGAGAAAGTCAACATTCAGAGCGTGGCCATCCTGGTCGCCCGCGAGGGCAATCAACCGGTGGTCGCCCTATCGACCAACGACCTACCGCGGACGCGCAAGGTCCTCCAGCGGGCCGGCTTCGCGCCCTCGGGCGCCGCGCCCGTCGTCTCGAACGACGAGCTGCTCGCGAGCGCGCCGTCCGTGCCCTCCGAGTCGGTCGGGCTGCTCCTGTAAGGCGCGCGTCGGGGCCCGGCACAAACCGTAAGAGCGGTCCGACCTCCGGGTGAGCTCGCGCGGTTGTGGTCTAGTGGTTAGGACGGTAGCTTCCCAAGCTACCTACTCGGGTTCGAATCCCGACAACCGCATCCGTCCCGACCCCCGGCGTCCGGGGGGTCGACCGGGGTCGCTCCGCCCTTCGGACCCGCACACGGGGGCGAGTCTGCCTCCGGAATCCCCGCGAGCCCCGTTCCCCGACCACGTGACCCTCCGCCGCCCGGACGCACCCCGGCGCGCCGGGGCCACGGACCGAGCGAACCACGCGGCCCGTCGTCGCCCGGGTTCCGTCCCCTGTCCCCCGCGCTGGAGTCGCCCGACGCGTGCGGTCCCTTCCCCGTCCTCCGCGACTCGGCCAGATCGGCCCGACCCACGGGCTCGAACGGACCCCTCCGCCCGCAGGATCGAGGGGCCATACCTCGAACATCGAGCCGCGCGGGGGGGTACGTGTCCTTAAATAGGTATATAAATACTATTTATACGACCGTGACGCGAATCCGAATCGAGAACGTGGTGGCCTCGACCAGCCTGAGCGATGAACTCGACCTGCAGTCGGTCGCCCTCACCCTCGACGGGGCGGAGTACGAGCCCGAGCAGTTCCCGGGCGTTATCTACCGGCTGAAACAGCCCAAGACCGCCATCCTCCTGTTCCGCTCGGGCAAGGTCGTCTGCACCGGCGGGAAGAGCATGCGGCAGGTCGACGAATCGGTCCGCACCGTCTCGGAGATGATCCGCAAGGGCGGCCAGAAGATCATCAAGCACCCGAAGACCCAGGTGCAGAACATCGTCGCGACGGCCGACCTCGAGAGCGAGATCAACCTGAACACGATCGCGATCACGCTCGGTCTCGACCGCGTGGAGTACGAACCCGAACAGTTCCCGGGCCTCGTCTGCCGTCTCGAGGATCCCCGGGTGGTCTTGCTTCTTTTCGGTAGCGGCAAGCTCGTCTGCACCGGCGCCCGCCGACCCTCGGACGTCGCGCTCGCCGTCGAAAGGATCACGAAACAGCTCCAGGACGAGGGGCTCCTGCGCCGGGGGCGCGACCGGGCGCCCGCGGGAGCGAACCGGGACTCCCGAAAGTCCCGGCGGTCCCTCTCGCCGCTTCCGAGACCCTCCGCGAGCTCCGAAGGCTCGGCGACAGCGCTCGCCACGTAAGCGACCCCGGACCCTCTTGGGTCGCGTTCACGCTCGCGCTCGCCGGTTCGGGTCGCGAACGGACCGACACCCGACACTCGGGAAGGTTCCGGGGGAGCCTACGGCGAGGCCGTCCGTCGTCCGAACCGGACTTCGGGGCCGCGGGAGGCCGACGGGCGCCCGAACAAGCGTTTATGATCCACGACCACGGGTTCCGTGCGGTCCGCCTCATGGTCCCCCCTCCGGGTCCAACCTCGCCGCCACTACCGACGGCGACCGTACGGCGCATCGTCGATCAGGACCGGGACCGGTACCGCGCCCTCCGACTGCGGGCGCTGCGATCGGACCCTATGGCTTTCGGTAGTACCTGGTCGCGGGAATCGGCGTACAGCGAGTCTCTCTGGACGGAACGGACCCACCAGGCGGCCACCTCCTCCGACGTCGCCACGTGGCTCGCCGAGATCCCCCGCGGCGACCTGGTGGGAATGACCGGCGTCTTCTGGGAGACGAGCTCGTACGTGGTCTGGGGGATGTGGGTCGACCCGCGTTACCGGGGAACGGGCATCGGGGGACGCCTTCTGGATGAGGCCCTACGCTGGACCGCGCTCGCCCGCCCCAAGGCCGTGGTGCGCCTGTCCGTCAACCCAACCCAGGAGGCCGCGGTCCGACTCTACCTCAAGCGGGGATTCCGTCGGACCGGTACGGTCGAGCCGCTCGCGCACGCCCCGGGCACGATCATCGAGGAGATGGCCCGGCCTCCCGACTCGGGGCGGACGCCCGTGCTCCCGTGAACGTGCCCGGGAGCGCACCGGGGGTCGCGGACTCTGCCGGCGAGAAGTTCCGTCTCGAGTTCGAAAGCGACCGTCGAGATCGACCGACGCCGCGATCGGGGTTGGGGGACGACCCGAACGGCGCTTCGTCGGCCGGTCCCGAAGAGGACGTTCCCCCGGGCCCTCTCCCTTTCGCAAGGGAGCGACGAGGAAGAGAGGGCCGGTCCGCGCTCCGTGTCCGAGTCTCCCGTCGTGAACTCCGATAATTCTCTGCATAACTTATAATTGTGTAAAATAGCAACCAAACTCGATGAGTCGGTTCGACCGCCGAGCAGTAGCCCGAAGCTCGTTCCGAGCGCGCGGAGGTCATCGGGAGCCCCCCCGGGGCCCGCGGGGCGAGACCGTACGACGTGACCTCCGGCCGCGCGGCCGCCCGACCACGAAGCGGCCGAGCGGGTCGCGTCGCTCCGATCTTGGGACGTACCGAGGGAACCGCTAAGGTGCCCGCGGTCCTCTCGCCGGCGGGCCGACCGGTCCCGGCGTGGTCGGCGACGGGACGATGGGAGACGATGACGGTCGACCGGGGACCGTTGTCGCTCCCACGGGCCCACCGATCGAACGGGGATCGGAGGGCGAGACCGGTCTTCCGGTGACCGAGGACGTCTCCGTCGTACGACGTTGGGGACGATGGGCCGTCCGGTACCCGTTGCCCTTTCTCGCGCTCGCGGGTCTGATCGTCGGCGCCTACCTGTCCTACGGGGTGCGACGACCGGACCTGGCCGGGTACGTCTGGCTCGGGACGCTCGTCGTCGGCGGGCTCCCCCTGGTCTTCGCCACCGCTCGTCGTCTCTGGCACGGCCAGTTCGCCTCCGACGTGATCGCTACCCTCGCGATCCTGGCGGCGGTGGGCCTCGACCAGGCGTTCGCCGGGGTGATCATCGTGCTGATGCAATCCGGCGGCGAGGCGATCGAGGAGTACGCCTTCCACCGTGCGTCGGCCTCGCTTGAACGACTGACGCGGCGAGCGCCCCGGTGGGCCCACCGGTACGACGGCGACGAGGTGACCCGAGTCGCGGTCGAAGCGGTCGTTCCCGGGGACCGGTTGGCCGTGCGCGCCGGGGACATCCTTCCCGTCGACGGAACGGTCGCCAGCGCGACCGCCGTCGTGGACGATTCGGCCGTGACGGGCGAGCCGCTACCGAAGACGCTGAGGTCGGGGGCCTCCGTCCTGAGCGGCAGCGTCAACGTCGGGCCGCCGTTCGACCTCCTCGCGACCCGTCCGAGCCGGGAGAGCCAGTACTCCCGCATCGTCGAGCTCGTTCGCACCGCCCAGACGCGCAAACCGAACATCCAGCGTCTCGCCGACCGCTACGCGGTCTGGTTTACTCCGACCACCGTCGTCGTCGCTCTGGTCGCCTCCCTCGCCACGGGGAGCCCGCTGACCGGACTCGCCGTGCTGGTCGTCGCCACTCCCTGTCCGTTGATCCTGGCGACCCCGATCGCGGTGGTGCGGGCGATCAACCGCGCGTCCGACCGGGGCGTCGTCGCGAAGAGCGGCTCGGCGATGGAGGAGCTGGGCCGGGCGAAGGCCGTCCTCTTCGACAAGACGGGCACCCTCACCTCGGGCCAGCCCGAAGTCGACCGAGTGGTCTCGTTCGGCCCGTACGAACCGGCCGAGATCGTCCGTCTGACCGCCGCCCTGGAACGATACTCGTCGCATCCCCTCTCGCAGGCGATCGCCCGCTACGCCCGGGGCATCCGCCTGCCGGCGGTCGAGAACATGCACGAGTCCCCGGGCGCCGGCATCGCGGGCACGATCGAGGGCCGTCGGGTGGTCGTTGGCTCGCGCACGCTCTGCGCCTCGGTCGCCGGGCGCGCGCTCGACCCGGAATGGCAGGCGGTCCGAAACTCAGGGGCGGTCTCGGGGCGCCTCGTGTCGTACGTCCTCGTCGAGGGGAATCCGACGGGCGCGGTCCTCTTCGAGGACCCGCTCCGACCCGAGGCGGTCGGCCTCGCCGGTCGACTCACGGCGCTGGGCGTCCGGCATCTCGGCATATTGACGGGGGACTCGCGGGAGAACGCCGAGGACGTGGCGCGTCGGACGGGTATCCCGAACGTCGATGCGGAGCTCCTGCCCGAGACGAAGGTCGAGCGGGTGGGCGAGGTCCGCCGCCGGTTCGGCTCGACGGTCATGGTCGGCGACGGGATCAACGATGCCGCGGCCCTCGCGAGCGCGTCGGTCGGCGTCGCGATGGGAGCCCACGGCTCGGGGATATCGGCGGAGGCGGCCGACGTCGTACTCCTCGTTGACGACGTGAGCCGCGTCGCCGACGGGATCTCGCTTGGCCAGGGAATGCTTCGGATCGCTCGCCAGGGGATACTCTTCGGCCTCGGGGCGAGCCTCGTGATGATGGGCATCGCAAGCTTCGGCTTCATCGCCCCCGCGGTCGGGGCGGTGCTCCAGGAGGTCCTCGACGTCGTCGTCATCTTCAATGCGCTCCGGGTCCGTTGACCGGTGAGCCCAGCCGTCCGTTGCCGTCCGGGTCAGAGAGGGGGGCGGCCCCCGCCGTGTTCGAAGGCCGGCCCGCAGCCAAGCGCTCGGGTCCGATCGCGAGGGGCGCGGGGCGGTCCTACCCCTCGTCGAACGAACCGAACGGGGCCGGAAGGCACTCCTCGATCGTCAAACGCGCGACCCGACCGTCCGGGAACCTCACGATGACCCGGGCCCGGGGCGCGTAGTCGTAGAGGAGCTGACGGCAGGTCCCGCACGGGGAAAGGACCCGAAAGCGGCCCCCGCGACGGTGCACCGCGACCATCGTCTCGAACGCCCGATCGCCCCGCGTGACCGCGGCGCCGAGGGCGACCGGTTCCGCGCACGGCGAGTTCGTCCCGTTGAGGTTGAGCCCGAGGTAGACCGCACCGCTGCGCGTGCGGACGGCCGCGGCGACCGTGTGGCGTCCCTTTACCCACCCGGCGCGCAGGGCCTCCTCGGCGGCGCGAACGAGCGCGCGGTCGTCGCGAGTGAGCGCGCGGCCGCGGGGCGTCATCGATCGTCGGTCAGGCCGGTACCCCCCTTAGCCCCTGCGACGCCCGCCGGCGGGTCGGCCCGGGCATTGCGTCCGCTCTCGAGCCGAACGGTCAGCTCACGGTCATCGTTCCCGTCATGAACCCCGCCGTTCCCATCGGGGGCGTGGTGTACGGATTCGCACCGGCGCCGCACGGGGCGATGCAGAACCATACGAACGTGCCGGAGTTGACGAGGTCTATCGTAAACTCGACCACGCTCTGACCGGGGGTGTAGACGTCCAGGCCGAGCTGGGGAATGTTGAACGAGTGGGCGACGTTCGAGGAGGGGACGATGTGGTCGGGCGACCCGTTGACCATCTCGACCGCTTTGTCCGTGCCGCTCACGACGCACGGACATTGCGACCAATTCATCGGAGAATCCTGGTCGGTGATCGTGAAGACGACAAGGCCCGTCGGCACGGTGAAGTTCGCGGGCGTGTACTGTGGCCAGCCGTTGATGGGGTTCAACGAGACGGTGAGGTTCTCGTAGTAGACCGGGGTCGGTCCACCGCCGGCCGGCGTGCTTGACGGCACCGCGACCATAAGGCCCAGGGTCACGGCGAACGAGACGAGGATGCCGGCGGTGAAGTAGGCGAGGAAGAACCGGTAGCTCGGACCGGCGGTCCACGCCCGCCGGGGGACCGGGAGGCCGCGGG
>VFSW01014621.1_pt1 | contig 10835 bp, 11 predicted proteins | sample 5358111 | NCBI WGS metagenome assembly VFSW01 (sample SAMN11554181, study PRJNA540505) | mine drainage metagenome | isolation source: sediment from site ElyBrook_90M | place: USA: Ely Copper Mine, Vershire, VT | collected 2017
CACCAGCCACCAGTCACCAGTCACGAATCACGAGTCACCGCGATCCGAAGCCCCATCTCTGCCAGTCCCCGCGCCGTAGCCGATCCCACTGCCGCAATTTTCAGATGCACGAACGCGCCCGCCCCGATCCCCAGTGCCTGCATCCGCTCGCGAAGCGCCTGCACCCCATTCGCACTCGTCACAATCAGCCACCGATACAGTGACAAGTTCCCCAGCGCCCGATCCAGATCCCCGTACGACTCCGGCGGCACAATCGCAATGGCCGGAATCTCGACGACCTCCGCCCCCCGCACCCTCAGTTTTTCCGATAATTGGCCCGCCTGATGCCGCGCCCGCGTCACCAGAATCCTCCGCCCCACCAGCGGATGCTCGCTCACGCCGCTCCGACAGGTTCCGGTCCCGGCTTATCCGGAGCGCCCAGCGCGAGCAAACGCTTCGCTCCCTGACCCAGCAACTCCTCCGCAACCTTCCGGCCCAGCGCTTCGGGCAACACATCCACCTGCCGATCCAGCACCACGCGCAAGACCTCGGACCCATCGGGCGCCGCCACCGCCGCTATAACGCTATATCCCTCGGCGCCTGGAAAACAATGCACGCCGATTGGCACCTGGCATCCGCCACCCAGTCCAGCGAGCGCCGCGCGCTCCGCCGTCACCGCATAGCGCGTGGCTTCGTGATCCAGAAAATCAAGCGCCGCCAGCGTTCGCTCATCGCCGGCGCGCGCCTCAATGGCCAGCGCCCCCTGTCCGGCAGCCGGACACAACACCAGCGGCGAAAAGCACTCCCGCCGATGCGCCGTCAGGCCCAGCCGCTCCAGCCCCGCCGACGCCAGGATGATCGCATCCACCTGTCCCTCGGCCAGCTTGCGCAATCGCGTGTCTACGTTGCCGCGAAATTCCCTGCACCTCACGTCGGAACGCTGCGCCTTCAGCTGCGCCTGCCGCCGTAAGCTGCTCGTCCCGATCCGCGCCCCATGAGGCAACGCTTCGAAGCTCTCGAAGTTCACCGACACAAACGCGTCTCGCGGATCCACGCGCTCCGGAATCGCCGCGATCGTAAAGGGCTCGGCCAGTTCTGTTGGCAGATCCTTCAGGCTATGCACGGCCAGATCGATGCGCCCGTCATACAGCGCCTCCTCGATCTCCTTCGTGAACATCCCCTTCGCGTCGCGATCCGTCGTTCCCACTTCGGCGAACGGCACATGCTGCATCGCATCGCCGAGTGTCCTGATAATCTCGATCTCGACCTCGTGCCCTGCCGCGCGCAGCCGATCCGCGATGTGATGCGTCTGCCACAAGGCGAGCTTCGAACCACGCGAGCCGATGCGCAGAGCCTTTGAGTTGTTGTTGGGATTCGTCATGCGGGATCAGAAATCAGCCTGGCGCGGCAGCCGACCGCTATATCTTACCCGGCTCATCGGGTTCGTGGGCCGAATCCGGATTCTGCGGGGCGGGCGCCGCCTTGTGCCCGTAATCATGCTCGAACATTCCGCGGATCGTCTCCAGCGACGCCTCGTCGCCTTCGCGCGCCGCCGCCTTCAGCGCCTGCAGCGGCATGTGCATGAACTTGTTCATCAGTCCGCGCGTCAGAGCTTCCACGGCTGCCTGCTGCTCCCGCGTCAGAGACTGCAGGAGCCCGCGCTGCCGATGCAGCTCCGATTGCCGCAACTCCTCGGCCGTGCCCTGCACGTCCACCAGCATCGGCGCAATGTCGATGGTCCGAATCCGCCGCCGGAAACGCTCCGTCTCCTCGGCAATGATCGCCTCGGCCTTCTCCGCCTCTTGTCCGCGATCGACCAGGTGCGACGCCGCTACCTGCTGCAGGTCGTCGATGTCGTACAGGAACATGCCTTCCAGCCGGTTCACGAGTGGGTCCACATCGCGTGGCACAGCGATGTCGATTACGAATACCGGCTGCCCCTTGCGGCGATGCAGAATCGCCTGCGCCTGCTCCACGCCGATGATCTGCTGCGACGCCCCGGTTGACGTAATCACGATGTCCGCTTCATGCGCGCGCGCATCCAGATCCTCAAACCGGATCGCCTGCCCCAGGAATTGCTCGGCCAATCGGATCGCGCGATCGTAGGTACGATTCGCCACCATGATCGAGTCGGCTCCGTGCTGCATCAGGTGCCGCGCCGCCAGCTCGCTCATCTTGCCGGCGCCCACGATCAGAATCTTCTTGCCTTCGAGCGAACTGAAAATCCGCCGCGCCAGATCGACCGCCACCGACGCGATCGACACCGACGAGGAACCGATCTCCGTCTCCGTCCGCACCCGCTTCGCCGCCGTGAACGCGCCCTGCAGCAGCTTATCCAGCGGACCCTTCACCGCGCCCAGTTCGCGCGCCAGGTTCCACGAGTGCTTCACCTGCCCCAGGATCTGCGCCTCGCCCACCACCATCGAGTCGAGGCTCGCCGCCACGCGAAACATATGCCGTACCGCCTCATCGTCCTGGTAGCGATACAAGTGCGGCTCCAGCATGCCGCGGTCCAGCGAGAAGTGCTCCGCCAGGAATTGCGGCAGCTGCGGTTCGGTCCCGTTGTGCGCCACCAGCAACTCCACGCGGTTGCAGGTGGAGAGGATCATCGCTTCCTGCACCCCCCGCGTCCCCAGCAGCGCGCGCGTGGTCTCCGGCAGCGCATCCTGGCCGATGGCCAGCCGCTCGCGCAGCTCCACCGGCGCCGTTTTGTGGTTCAGACCTGTGACCAGAAATCTCATTTCAGTCCAAACCTCTGGGCGGAACTATGGACACCATTCAGCAGATTCGCCGCCCACACAAACAGCATCACCACAAAAACGCTCGACGTGACCCAGGCCGCGCGCCGGCCGCGCAGTCCCACACTCCGCCGCACAAACAGGATCACGACGTACAGGCCCCACATCACAAACGACAGCAACACCTTCGGATCGGCGAAGTATCCGATTCCTACCTGCTCCTGCGCCACCACCGATCCGGCAAACAGACCCACGGTCATGCAGATGAAGCCGAGCTGCAGCGTACTCTGCGTCACCTGATCCATCGTCGCCAGCGGCGGCAGCCATGTCAGGAACCCGCGCGGCCGCGTCCTGGGACGCGGCGTGACGCCGGCCTTCGCCCAATCCTTGTTCTTCAGACGCTTTTCCTGGATCAGATAGAGGAAGCTCGACAAAATGCTGAACAGCAGCGCCGCATACGCCACCAGCAGCATCACCACGTGGAACGCGATCCAGCCGTTGCGCACTATCGGCGAGCTGAAGGTGTAACGCTCCGGGCCGATCGCCGGAATCACCGTGAGCAAAAACGCCAGCGGCAGCGAGAACAACCCAAACGAGACCGTACGATAAACGAAAAATGTGAACAGGAAGACGCCGACGATCGCCAGGGCCAGCGTTGAAACAATCTCCGTGCCCAGCACCGGGATCAGGTGATGCGCCGCGGCAAGCATCTCCACCGTCGCCACCAGGTGGAAGAACCATCCCCCCATCGCCACCGGCAGACAATACCGGTGCCCCCTCGGCCGATTCCCGAGCACGGCCGGAATCGCCAGGATGCTGGCAACACCGTACAAACCTGCCGCAATGCGTAACCAGAGGAGAAACATGGGGAAGTCTCAGCGGAGAGCGCGGAACCGGGGTAAGAAAAGTATAAATAACGCCGTACTCCGGGCTCTCCGAAATCCATTATCCGAGTCTCGCCCAGGCCCGAATGTGAGCTAAATCACACTGGGTCATAAAACGCGATCGGGGGGGGTGCGAAGCCGGGTTCGCATGGACGGCCCTCAACGCACTTCCGCCGGAAAGAGCTTATCTGGCTTCCCTGACCCAAAATCCACCCCACTGCCTAGGATCCTGTTGAAGGTCGCCGTATCGTTCGTCTCAATCACCCAGGCGACCAGACGATCCTGCAGGGCAACCACCGCAATGCCAATCAGTTGCTGCCCTCCCGTCTGCACATCCCCGGGGGTCACAGGCTGTCCCTGGGCAGCGCAAAAGCCAGCCCGGTAGCCGTCCAGTTCGTACAGAGTGGGCACTTCCAGGGGCATCGTCCCCATCACCGTGGTTCCCTGCGTCACCAGATTCCGCAGCAGGAGCTGCGTCGCCTTCTTGTCCCGCAGAACCTTTGGTGGAAAGCACTCCGCGCTAATATCCACCACCCCGAGCCGCGCCCAGGCGCCCGCACCGCCCTCCTTGCCTTCTCCCACCGAGAGCAGCGCCGTGGCACACGTGTCCGCTTTCCCCTGCTCTCCCTCTGCGTCCTCGCCGTAGAGGATCCGGCGTCCGGCTGCCACCGCGAAGGCTCCATCCCGCGGCGTCAGCTCCGCGGGATAGAAATAGGTCAAATGCAATTTCTGATTCGACCAGGTCTGAAACTGCGGGGCCGGAGCGGCGGTCTGTGTCACGCCTGTCTGCGCCGTGCCGGTCTGCGCCGCGCCGTTCTGCATCTGTGCCGCCAGGGCCTGGGGCAGAAGCAGCAGCGCGACCAACCACACCTGTCTCATTCCCGCCAGCCTACCACCGCCGGCACGGACCCGCGCGGTTGGACTGGCGGCGACCCTCCCATGGCACGGCCGGGTCGACAAGCGTCCAATCTCACGAACACAAACCGCTCCGGCGCGTTGTTCGTCCGCAAAAAACTGCCGATAAGAAAGAGGACAAACGCCAGGCGCAGCCGGATTGCGCGCCTCGCGAGGTGAGCTTGTGGCAAAGAACGGCAGGGATAAGTCCGGTCAACAAGTTGTCAACGGATCGGCCAATGGATCCTCGAAGGAATACAGCTATAAAAAGGAAATGCGGCGGCTGCAAATCGAGTTGGTGAAACTCCAGGAGTGGATCCGCCACGAGGGGCTCCGCGTCGTGGTCCTCTTCGAAGGCCGGGACGCGGCTGGTAAGGGCGGCGCAATCAAGCGCATCACCGAAACCCTCAACCCGCGCATCTGCCGGGTCGTCGCGCTGGGCACGCCCACCGAACGCGAAAAGACGCAGTGGTACTTCCAGCGCTACGTGTCCCAGCTGCCCGCCGCCGGCGAGATGGCCCTCTTCGACCGCAGCTGGTACAACCGCGCCGGCGTCGAGCGCGTCATGGGATTCTGCAACGAAGCCCAGTATCAGGAGTTCATGCACAGCTGCCCGGAGTTCGAGCGCATGCTCATTCGCTCCGGCATCGTCCTCGTCAAATACTGGTTCTCGGTCAGCGACGAGGAGCAGGAACGGCGTTTCCGCGAGCGCATCGAGAATCCCACCAAGCGCTGGAAGATCAGCCCCATGGATCTGGAATCCCGCAGCCACTGGGCCGACTACTCGCGTGCCAAAGACGAGATGTTTGCCATGACCGACACCCGCCAGGCGCCGTGGTTCGTCGTGGACGCGGATGACAAGAAGCAGGCACGGCTCAACGTCATCCACCATCTGCTCGGCCGCATCGACTACAAGGAGCTGATCCCGGAGAAACTGAAGCTGCCGGAGCTCGACCACCGAAAGCACACCCGGCCGCCGATCCACGAGCAGAACTTCATTCCCGCCGTCTACCACTGATCGCGCGGAACTCCTGGCCCGGGGCGCTGTCCCTCACCGCGAACAGAGTTGGGCGTCGCTCGCGTGAATGAGACAATATCCCCTGTGCCACGTCTTTCCAGCGGCGTCCTTGGCTTCCCCGACTTCCGCGGCTTTACCCGCACGCTGGTTCTCTGGAACCTCGTCGCCTTCTTCCTGCTGCTGATCCTGAATGCAGCCTCCCGTGGGCTCGGCGGAGACATCACTGCGATCCTGATCCTCGACCCGGTGATGGTCATCCATCACGGATGGATCTGGCAGCTGCTCACGTACTGGATCATCCACGCCGGCATCCTCAGCACGGCCTTCGAACTGCTCTCGCTCTGGTTCCTGGGCAGCCTGCTCGAATCGAACCATGGTCCCCGGTGGCTCGCCGAGCTGTTTTTCGTCTCCGTCTTTGGGGCCGGCCTCGCAGCGCTGCTGCTTTACCTCGTCCTGCCCCAGGATGCCGGAGCCCTGTACGCCTGCTGGGGCGGCGTCTTCGGAATGCTCGCCGCCATCGGCATCCTCTACGCCGACACGCCGTTCATGATGTTTCCCCTGCCCATCACCATCAAGGCGAAATACCTGGTCGCCGTCTACATGCTCATCGCGCTCGCCATGCTCTTCTCGACGGAGAAGATCATCGCGTTCTCGCAACTCGGCGGCGCCCTCTTCGGCTACCTCTACATCAAATTTTCTCCGCGCCGCGGCTTCGCCATGGCCGGCAGCGAGACCCTCTACGGCATGCGCAACCGCTACTACCGCTGGAAACGCCGCCGCGCCGCGAAGAAGTTCGAAGTTTACATGCGCAAGCACCGGGACAACTGAGCCACTACCGCACAGCCGAATCGCTCACCCTGCGAGCTTTGCGCTCTATTTCTTCCTCTTCCGCTTCCCCTCAGCCCCCACCCGTATCCCAGCCGGCAATCGCGACACCACGCTGACCAGCGCCTTGTACTTCCAGTCCGGAACAACGAACAGCTTGCCGCGCTCCAGTCCCCGCAGCGACTCCTCCACGACGAACTCCGCATCGAGCCACCACGACTGCGACGCCAGCTTTGTCCGGTCACGGCCCAGAACATCGTGAAACTCCGAATACGTGAAGCCCGGACACAGCGCCTGCACCTTCACCGCTGATCCCGCCGCTTTCAGATCCAGATAGAGCCCCTCGGTGAAGTGCGTCATCCAGGCTTTCGTCGCCCCGTAGCTTGCGCTCCCCGGCGCATGCACGAACGAGGCCACCGACGCCACATTGATGATCCCGCCCGCGTTCTGCGCCACCATCTTCTTCAGCGCCACATGACACAGCTGAACCACGGCCATCACGTGGAGCCGGTGCATCTCCTCCTGCCGGTCGCGATCCGCTTCCCAGAAATATCCCGACGCCCCAAAACCCGCGTTGTTCACCAGCAGGTCCAGATTCGCCTCGGCCATGATGCGCTCCGCTGCTGCGGCCAGACCCCCCTCACTGGCTAAATCGGCCTCGAGTACGTCCACGCGGCCGCTCGACGACTCCGCCAGCTCCGCAGCCAGCGCCTCCAGCCTCTCTCTGCGCCGTGCAATCAGCAACAAATCATGCCCGAGCGCGAGCTTCCGGGCAAATACCTCTCCGATTCCGCTGGATGCTCCCGTCACTACAGCCACCCGCCTCGCCATCTGCCACCTCTGCGGCGATGGTAACGAATCCCCGGATGCACGCTCCGCATTTGCCCCACCCTCCTCGCATCCATACAATCAATCTCGGACCGCCTCCCTCTTATGACCGACCCGGCAGAGACACGGACACCATCGGTATCGCCCGTCTGGGCGAAAACCGAGCTGGCACGGCACCCCCAACGGCCTTACCCCATGGACTTCATCGAGCGGATTTGCACCGATTTCAGTGAGATTCACGGCGACCGCTCCTTCGGCGACGATCCCGCGATGGCCTGCGGCATGGCGCGCTTCGACGGCCAGGAAGTCATGGTGATCGCCAACCTGAAGGGTCGTTCTACCAAAGACAAGGTGAGCCGCCGTTTCGGCATGCCCAATCCGGAGGGCTATCGCAAGGCCCTGCGCTGCATGCAGATCGCAGCGAAATTCTCGCGGCCCATCCTTTCCATCATCGACGTGCCCGCGGCTTATCCGGGCGTCGGCGCCGAGGAACGCGGACAGGCCGAGGCCATCGCCCGCAACATGCGCGAAATGTCCCGACTCGGGGTGCCCATTATCGCCGCCATCACCGGCGAAGGCGGCTCCGGCGGCGCGCTCGGTCTGGCTGTTGCCGATCGCGTCCTCATCTCCGAAAACGCCATCTACTCCGTCATTCCGCCCGAGGGCTGCGCCGCGATCCTCTGGCGCGATGCGGCTTTCAAAGACAAAGCTGCGGAGGCCATGCGCATCTCCTCCTCCGACGTTCGCTCCCTCGGCTGCGTCGATGACGTGATTCCGGAGCCCGAGGGCGGCGCCCACGCCGACCCTGCCGGAGCCGCCGAACTCCTCGCCGAGAAGCTTCGCTGGCATCTCAACGAGCTGAAAGCTCTCTCTGTAGACGAGCTCCTCCGCCGCCGTTACGACAAGTTCCGCAATATTGCCCAGTTCTACACCACTTAGTCGAAGGCAGGCATCGAAATACCCCTGATGATCCTTCTGCGCGCCGCATTTCTTTTCGGAGCAACCGCGTGAGCTTTCTGCAAAGGCTCTACGCGCTGCTGTGGTTTCTGCTGGCTGCGGCCTGGTTTCTCTTCGCCGACCTCATTGCGTCGCGCGCCGCCGAAGGCCTCAACTCCGGCGATCTTCAGGAACCGCTCTACCGCATCTTTCTCCTCTTCCTTCTCATTGTCGGCTACTGGGCAATGAGCCGCATCGGCCAGCGGCGCCTGGAGTCGCCCCAGGCCACTGCGCTCGCCCCTCGCTCGGGCTGGGGACGCGAGTTCGCCCTTGGCGCGGCCCTCGGCTGGGCCGGCGTGCTGGTCTGCGTTCTCCCGGTTGCGCTCGTCGGGGGCCTGGTCATTACCATCTTCACCAACGCGCACCAGTACTTCATTCTGGTTCTCGACCTCATCGCGCTGGCCGCCGGTTCGCTCGCGATCGAGGTTGCCTTCCGCGGCTATCCCTTCCTCCGCCTCGTGGAAGCGATGGGCTCGGTCCTCGGTGCCTTTTTTATGGCAGTTGTCTACGCCATCTGGCGCACGCACGCCGCGCCGACGACTACCGCCTCCGTCCTGGTGTCCTTCTTTCTCGGACTCGTCCTGGCCATAGCGGTCCTGCGCACGCGCGCCCTCTGGGTCGGATGGGGATTCCACTTCGCCTGGATCGCGACGTTGAGCATGCTCTTCGGCCTGCCGGTTTCCGGCTCGATGAGCTACTCGCCGGTGATCGTCACCACCGCCCACGGCCCTGCGTGGATCAGCGGTGCCGGCCAGGGACCTGAAGGCTCGGCTTTCGCCGTCCTGGTTTCCTTCCTGCTCATCTTCTTTATGCTCCGCCTGACTGGAGATCTGAAGCACAAGTATGGCTTAGCGGAAATTGTCCCCGCCGGAATTCCCGTCGACATCGATGCCGCTGCGCGCGCCCAGCATGAAGCCGCGATGGCCTCTGTCGCTCCGCAGGAGCCGGCTCTGGTTCAGATTCTCCCCGCTCCGCCCCCCGCAACCGTACCGAACCCTCAGCCACTGCGCGCCAGCGAGCCGCCAGCACCGCCGGTCGATGCTGCGGCGGCACCGAACGATCCGAATCCTGCATCCGAGCCTGAGCCTGAGCCTCCGGCCAACACCCCGCCCTCACACCACGAATAGGTTTTCGTCGAAGCACTGCGCGCGCAGCCGCCGTCGCCCCCAGGATGCCAACGACCTCACCAAAAAGAACTGCAGGGAAACCCAAACGTCAAAAGAACCCAGGCATAGCACCTCGAGTCACCGCAGCGATCAGCGAATCCGATACCGTACGCCCGTGCTCACGCTGAGGTTCGTCATCGACCCGTACGTGAACCCGGGCCAGTACTGATACTCCACGTCGAAAACCCGCAGCCGGATGCGCGAGTTCACCTGATAGTCCAGCCCCCCGCCCGGCGCCATAACAAAGTAGTTGCCCCGCGCGTAGTCGTAGGGGAAGTCAAAGTACCCGTCCCCCACCAGAAACTTCACATACGGCCGCCATTGCGCGTTGTCGCCCAGGCCCGCCAGTTGCAGCCGGGGACCGACCAGATACGTCGTCGCGTGGGTCTTCTCAAACTGGTTCAGGACCTCCCAGTTCGTCTCGCCCTCGATCCCGTACCGCCAGGTAAAATTCGCATCGACGAACACGCTTCCGCCGTACAGCCAGTGCTGCCCGTACTGGATCCGCGAGGCGTTGAAGCTGCCGCCCACCGCCAGCGACGACCAGTCCCCGACCGCCGCTTCCGGCGACTGGGCCTGCGCGCTCGCGAGCCCGGCCACCAGCCCGGCCACTACGAGAATCCAGCGAACCCGCCCACGCCGCATCATGATGCCAACTCCACTCACTGCGTCACCGTCAGCGTGAGATTCGCCACGTGCGTCACGCCCGTCTGCGTGCCCGTCGCCGTTACCTGGATCACGTAGTTCCCCGGCTTCGCGCTGTTCAGCGAGAACCCGCCGCAGCCCGTCATCAGGAACGTCGTGCCCGCAAGCATCGCAATCACCACCAGCGCCCGCATCGCAGCCGCATTCTTCCGGAACCGCCGGAACGCCAATCCGAACAGTGCCGCTCCCGGGAAGATCCAGGCCGCGATCATGCCGCCGCTGCCAAACAAGCCCTCATTTTTCGCCTGCGACCCGGAAGCCAGCGGCGAGTTCGTGTCGACGGTCAGCGTCACCGACGCCGTCCCGTTCGCGCTCAGCTTGAAGTCGTTGCTGGAGAAGTTGCATGACACCGAGTACGGCATCGAACCGCAGCCCAGTGCGATCGTGTCTGCGAATCCGTCCTGCGATCCCAGATTGATCGTCAGTTGCCCCGACTTGGTCGTCTGCAGTTTCATCGATGTCGGGTTCAGCGCGATCGTGAACTGCGTCGCCAGCGAAACGTTCACGATCACCACATTCGAAACCGACGGCGCATTCAGCGCGTCGCCGCTGTAGTGCGCAGCAATGCTGTAGGCGCCCGCCGGCGGATTCAGCGAGAACGTCGCCGCGCCATTGGCCCCGACCGTCGCCGTCCCCAGCGTCGTCGCCCCGTTCATGTAGGTGATCGTCCCCGTCACTGCGCCTCCGCTCGATGACGTGGTCGTCGTCAGCAGCGTCAGTTGCGGGTCCGTGTTCATGCTGGTCGCCGAAGCCACCAGAGACGTCTGCGTCGCATAGGCGGTCACCGTTTCGGCCCCCCCGC
>VFSW01014622.1_pt1 | contig 10835 bp, 7 predicted proteins | sample 5358111 | NCBI WGS metagenome assembly VFSW01 (sample SAMN11554181, study PRJNA540505) | mine drainage metagenome | isolation source: sediment from site ElyBrook_90M | place: USA: Ely Copper Mine, Vershire, VT | collected 2017
CCCACCACCCTCGTCAGTGGCCACGTAGCGAACCGGCAGGCGGTTAGCGAGCACGACGAGTTCAGCCAGAGCAAGCTCGGGCGACACGTCGTCCACTTCCCCCGTGGCAGGTGCAACTTGGTCAATGCGTACCTGCGTCATGTCCCTCACCTCTCAGCAAGCCTACTTTTCAGTTGCGCCTTCACTACCGGAGAATTCAGACTCCGCGGGGTCAACGTGAGGTCGTTCTCACGCTTTTCACAGACAACGCTCAATGGATTATGCAACGAGGGTGCCGAGGCGTTGGCGCTCGAACGTCGTCCTCGAGCGGCGATCACGCGACCGCTTCGGTCCCTTCTTCGTGCGGACCCTTCGCACCAGAGGTGTCCTCTTTGCTCGCAGCGAACCACCAACTCTGCGACCCCGCCGGATTGTCGAGCGATTCGCGCTCGCGCTCTTCGGCGTGAACGACGTGAAGGACCGCATCGATCAGGGCCAGATGCGTGAGCGCTTGAGGAAAGTTCCCGAAGTGGCGGGTCGTCACGGGACTGATCTCTTCGGCGTAGAGACCCAACGGACTGGCGGCTCCGATCAACTTCTCACAGTGTGACCGTGCGAGGTCCAACTCGCCTAGCAAGACCAACGCCGAAACGAGCCAGAACGAACAGATGGTGAAGCTCTGCTCGGGTTCCCCATCAAATCCGTCGTCGGTCCGCCCGGTGCGGTAGCGAAAGACGAATGCGCCATCGGCCAATTCGTCGGCGATCGCGAAGACCGTCCCACGCTGTCGCTCGTCGTCGGGCGGCAAGAATCCGAGCAGCGGCAGCATCAGCAGTGACGCGTCGAGCTCGTCCGATCCGTAGGACTGGGTGAAGATGCCCCTCGCGTCAACGCCGTGCTCGCAGATGTCGGCGTGTATCTCATCGGCCGCAGCCCGCCAGCGTTCCGCCTTGACCTTTTCACTGCGCGAGTCGGCCAATTGGGCACCTCGATCGACCGCGACCCAACACATCACTTTGGAGAAGGTGAAATGTTTGGGCTCGCCTCGCATCTCCCAGATGCCGCGATCAGGTCCCCGCCAGTGCTGCAACGTCGCCTCGACCGAATGCATCACGATGCGCCACGACCGGTCGCTGATCGTTTCGCCTGATCGTGTTTGTTCGAAGATGCAGTCGACGATGGCACCGTAGATGTCGAACTGGGTCTGGTCGAATGCCGCATTGCCCGCTCGGACCGGCGTGCTCGCGGCGTAGCCCGTGAGGTGATCCAATTCGACCTCTGGTTGGTTCATCGTGCCGTCGACCGGATAGAGCACTTGCATGTCCCGCAATGGCCACGGCCCACTGCCGTCTTGATCGACCGGCCCGAGGATCCCACTGAGGAAGTCGAGGAACGCTTCGGCCTCAGCGTCGAAGCCGAGTGAGTGCAGTGAGCGCAGGGCGAACGCCGTGTCGCGAATCCAGGTGTAGCGATAGTCCCAGTTGCGAGACCCGCCCAACTGCTCGGGTAGTGAGGTCGTCACGGCCGCGAGCAACGCTCCGGTGGGCGCGTAGGTCAACCCCTTCAAGGTGAGGGCGCTGCGCTGGAGGAACTCTCGCCAGGGGTGGTCAGGGAATCGTCCACCCGCCACCCAATTGCGCCAGAAGTGACTGGTCTCGCCCAAGTAGCGGTCGACGTCGGCCCGATTGGACGACACCGGCGAGTCGCTCCAGTTCAGCACCACGAAGGTCGACTCGCCCTCGTAGAGGCGCTGGCGCGCTCGAACCGAGCGCCCTTCGATCTCGAGGCGCATGTCACCGCTCAGTGAGAAGTTCGCGAGATCCGGGTTGGCGCTCGCCACACTCGTCTGCGAGGAACCAACGTAGCTCCATCGAGCGTCATCACGTCCGTAGTCAAAGGACGGATCGCAGTTGAGCGCGACGTCGACCGTGCCGTGGAGACAGGTTGCGGTTCTCACCAGCAGGTGTCGGGCACCGGAATCTCCCAAGTCACGACGAGACTCCTCTGAGCGCTTCTCGGTTTGGGACCAAGGGCCCACAGCCAAGAAGTCGTGGACGACGAGCCAGCCACTGCTCGTCTGCCATGTCGTAGCGAGCACCATCGTTCCTGGCAGGTACTGACGGTGTGCGGGAACAGCAGTCTCGGTGGGCGCGAGTCGAAAGGAGCCCGCACCGCGGTCGAGGATGGCCCCAAAGACGCTCGGATCATGTGGCATGGGAAGACAAAGCCACTCGACCGCTCCCGAGGGAGCGACCAGACAAGTGTTCTCACAGTCCGAAAGGAACGCGTAGTCAGCGATGGCGGGGAAACTGGTCTCCACCGCTCCCTGCAGGGGGAACCGAGGAAGTTGCACCCCGCCGGGTGCCGTGGTACCGATCAGGGGCGGGAAGAGCGATGCCCCCAACTCGATGCGGTCACGGGTGACTCTTGAGTAGTACTCGGGTGCCATTTTCTCGTTGGCCGCCATTTCTTGGGATTCGTGCGACGATGCACGGTTCTCTTGCGCCGTGCCAATGGTGCTCAGCCCTAATTCGAAGCCTAACGTCCGGTTACGGGTCCGAGACTCTCATCAAGTGCCCGAGCGAGCACCGTTGAGAGAGCCTCGAGACCCGCCACGTGGGCGTGACTCATCACCTCGGCCTACGCCAACTGTGTCGTGGGCGCGCCGGTGCGAAGCCGGAACTGGGCGCCGCGCGGGTCGGCCACCGTCGCAATACGTCCATACGGTGTGTCCGCGGGACCATCGAGCACCGAACCGCCGAGCGAACGAAGCGTCGTCACCGATGCATCGACGTCGTTCACCTCCCAGTAGGTCGTCCAGTACGACGAAGACTCTGGGCTCAGAATCGCACTCGCGTCCATGACGCCGGCGACGTCGATCTGCTCACCCGTGGAGCGAAGCGTGCAATAGCGATACTCGTCGCTCTCCGACATTGGCAATGCCTGCAATCCGAAGACATCTTTATAGAAAGACAACGCCTCGACGTAGTCCTTGGTGTGCAGTTCGAACCAACTCGGGGTGCCGTGCTCCTCCAGCACGCTAAAGCCGTGGAAGGTCCCGGGCTGCCACACGCCGAGTGCCGCACCGGTCGAGTCGTTGAAAACCGTTTGAGTGCCCAGGTCCGCGACGGCCATCGGTGGCCCCATGAACTGTGCGCCCCTCTGCTCACCTTGTCGCACCACTGCCTCGATGTCGTCGGTACTCAAGTAGATCTTCCAAGTGTCGTGCGCTCTCATGTCACCCATGTCACCCATGGCGCCTGCGATGGGAACGCCCCTTTGGGTAAACATGAAGTACCCACCGAACTCTGGGCTCGGTTCTTGCGCTTCCCAGCCAAAGAGCGCACTGTAAAAGTGTCGACTCCCCTCAACGTCAGACGTCCACAGGTCCGTCCAACATGGTGCGCCAATGGACGCCATCTCTCGAGTCGTCATGAGTGGTCCCCTTTTGCGTTGTCAGCCATTCGCTAGTGAGACTACGTCATTGTCAAAACGACTTCCAGGGTGCAATCACTGAACTTCGCTTACCAGCCCGCGGAGGGTCTCGAAATCATGCCGTCGGACATCGGGACCCTTCGCGCCTTCGCTTGGTGAGCTGAAGCCTGACTTTCACTCACGAATGCCCGCTGATGACCTACTTCACGTGAAAACCGGCGGGGCACATCGGTGTGCGCGAGGTGACCCTCTTAACGTGCTTGCCTCGTTCGCACGTGATCGTACGCGGCTTCTTAGAACTGAAGAACCGGTACTTCGGATTCTTCGAGATCTTGAACTTGGGCGAGGAGAAGCTGAAACCAGTCGCACTGACGATGATGTTGCCAGCTTTCACCGAGACAGAACTCACGGCGATCTGCGACGACGCACCCCCAGAAGAGGTCGCCGAGACTACGAGGGCGCTGGCCGCTTGGTTGATGTTGGTGAGCCCCCAAAGTAGCGACGCGTCAGCACCCGGAATCATCGCTTGGTAGAAACCTTGATTGACCGTCGTCCCGTCGGGCAAGAAGTGAGGGGCGCCGACAATCCAGGTCAGGGTTTGCGACGTTGCATCCCACACCGGTGTCGACAGGACGCAGGCGCCGTTGCTCTCGACGTACATGCGTCCCGAGACGCCGTCGACGCCAAAGCCCGCATTCGGGTCGTTGGTCGGAGCAACGATGGCCTGCAACTGAGTCACGAGGGCCGCGGCGACGCCAGTCTCCCCGCTGCACTGACTCGCGTTGCTCGCCACGGCGACGGGCACGGGACTCGCGCTGAAGGTGAGAACGCTGCCATTGGCGTCGGTGCCAACGACGTCCGAAAAGTTGTTACCAATCGCCATCGTGACCCCCGGGAGCGCATTGCCCGTCTCGACCGAGACGGTGACGATGTCATCGGGACTCAACGACGCCGGATAGTTGGTGCCCGATTGATCAGCGAGATAGACATTGTTGCTCGCGACGTCCTGCAGGGTCGGCACCACATTGAACACCATGAAGTTTGAAAAGACGTTCGCCGCACTCGCGTCAACGTAGAGGCCTGAGAAACCGAGTCCACCGTGTCCATTCGTGTTCCACGTCGCGTCAGTCCACATCCCGGCGAGGGCCGTCGTGCTCTGACTCACCGTCGACGCCGTGGTCGTAGTCGTGGTGGGGGCGGTGGTTGTGGTCGACGTGCCCGGCGCGGTCGTCGTGGTCGTGGAGGTGGGTGTGGCGGGCCCTCCCGCATTCGGCCCCGCAGTCCCCGAGGGCACCCACGTGAGCTTTTCAACCGACTGACCGGGCGATTGGATCGAGACTGACACAATGCAGAACTCGACCACCGTGCTCGAACAGACGGGCCACGCGGTCTTTGGCACCAAAAGGGTGCTCGACTGCGAAGTCGCAGGCAGTAACAGCAGACCCACGAGGCTCGCCGCTAGAACGGATCCAAATCGCTTCATCTCATCTCCATCTGTTCGGTATACGCGTCTTTCATTGGCGTCAGCGCACCGGTCACGTCGGTCATCCGTGCACCTTGTAGCCCGCCGGGCAACGCGGCGTCACGCCTCGCACGGTCACTTTCGATGACCCTTTCGCGCACGTCAGCGCACTCGGCTTGGCTGTCCTCTTTGGGGATGCCTGTTTCAGGTGCATCGTGATCACGGGGTTGGAGAAATTGAAGTTGTACGCCCCCAGATGGAGCCAACCCCCCACGTCCGACACGGTCGTCGTCGCGTAGTTTTCGATGCCCGAGTTTTCGGTGACCGCAATGGTCGCCGAGATCGGCGCCTTCGTGAATCCGTAGAGACAGCGCGCCACACTATCGGCCATAATCATGTCGTAGGTGCCCGCCATCACCGATCCATCCGGCTGATAGTGCATCCCCGCGACGTGGTAGGTGAAGAAGCCGTTCGCGAATGCGGGGACACTGCCGTCGTAGGCCATAGCGTTTGTCGTGACGAGTCCGGAAATCTTTGAACTGTCGGACACACAAGGATTCGCGCCCGCCGCGTAGGAGTTGATCGTCCAGATGTTCGTCACGCCCGTAGCAGTGTCATTCGCGGCCGAGCGTAGATCATCAATAGCGTCGAACGCCACGGGCCAGTTAGGCAAAATCTCGTCCAGCAGACCGCTGAAGAGCGGTACAGAATACGGGTTGCTAGAGAAGTACGTTTGGAACGCTGGTGAAAGTGTCGGAAACGGACTCGTCGCTTCGAACGACGGGACCGCAACGGCTTCGCCCGCGACAGTGAGAAGTCGCGAGGACGCGTCAAACGTCTGCACGCTCATAGAAGGGCTCTGTAGTCGACCGAAGAACCATCCACTGATGAGGTTGGTCACCCGAATGGACATCGACGCGAAGGTCCCCGCTGTGAAGTCCTCTCTCAGTCCGCACGTGCCCGTCTCGGTCCAGGCGCAGGAAGACTCCGAGCCCGACCATTCAACCTTCTGTACACCACTGGAATTGGTCACAACAACGGGAGCAGGTGCACTGTAGGTGCCGCTCACTTGAGAATAGGGTTGGATCTGGGCCGAGAGCGTTACCGACGGAACGTCATTGACACCCGGTCCATAGTTGAGCGCGACGTCCGCGGCGTACGTCGTCGTGCCAACGGCGTCGGCTACAGGGCTCTGCCAGAGTCCCACGCCTGCTCCTTCGGGCATCCCAGCAGCGGGTATCCCTGGGAACGTCGGGCCTAGTGTCGTTCGGATGAACGTCGCTGGCTCCAACGTGGCCGCCGACGTCCCGATCGACACCGAGGCTACACAGTTCGTTTGTGTCGCGTCCGCGCATGCGGGCAGCAATATCGTGCCTGATGCCATGTCGCCCGGCGCGCGAAAATCGCATGGACCGCTGCTCGTGAGCGACGTGCAAATCGCTTCATTACCACTAAAAGGTGCGCCAGTAGTACCGGGAGCCGTACCAATGATCATTGAAAACGTCGGACTGGTGTTCTGATCGGTGACCGCCACGGCAACTTGACTGGTGCCGGCGACCGGAAAGGTCGGCGCCCATTGGTCCGCATTCGCCGCCACCGGAAAGAGCGCCAATTGCACTACGACCGTCACGAGTGCCGCCACGAGCGCGGTACTTCGTCGAATGATGACGCCTCGCTTCAAAATGGAGCGACTCCTTCAAAAGCAGCGGCGCGTAGTAATCCGGCGCTGGTGGCACTCACTATAAGCACCGCGTCGGGAGCCACGCCTTCGATTCATCATGAAATCAGCAGCGGCGAACCCTCCGACGGTGATTCCCCAGTCAAATGGCACCCGAATCATGTTTAGAAACTTCATTCAACCTTGGCAATCTCACGGTGCCGCCAGCACCTGCAGCGCGCTGCGGCGTCGATTTCGCGCGCGTGTTCGAAGCACCAGAGTGAGTCGTGCGTCGGCTGCGACACGCCTGATACTCCTCGGTCTCAGTAGGCCACACTCATACGGCGCCGAACGCAATTGGACTGCTCGAGTTCGTCAACGACGGCGCTCGCGAAGTCTGCGTAGGTGATGCGGCTTTCACCGTCTTCGTCGACCAACAATTGATCGCGGCCCGTGCGGTAGTGACCACTGCGATCACCGGCTTCGATGATGGCGGCGGGGCTGACGTAGGTCCAATCGAGGTCGTCAACACCTCGGTACAGCTCCAACGAAGAGGCTTGGGCCAGAGCATCCAGCTTCCACGCTTCTGGAAATTCCAGTGTGTCCACGAGTCGAATTCCCGGCGCCACTTCAAGACTTCCGGCACCACCGATCACGACAACGCGCCCAACGTGCGCCTGACGAGCTCCGTTGATGAGTCCGTTCGCCGCGTCAATGAACAACTTCGTTCCGTCGTCGACGCCGTGACGCGGTCCCACCGCCGAAATGATGGCGTCACGACCAGTAGCCACGGAGGCCACTTGCGTCGGATCGGTTACATCCGCCGAGTGAACCGGTACGTCGACACCTTCAATGGCACCGCCACCGCGTGTGACGGCGAGGACCGAATGCCCCCGCGCTACGAGTTCACGCGTGATCTCCTTACCAATGTTGCCTGACGCTCCAAAGACGACGACGTCCATAGTGATCTCCTTGACTGATCCAATGCCGCTTTAACGCCTCGCGTCACTGCAACGGGGCCGCTCCCTCACGATACCCACCGCGTGGAGAGCTCGTTGTCAGCGTGATTCCACGACAACGCGCCATCACTGCGCCTCAAACTGGGCCTGCGTGCGAGCCCTAGGGGCGCCCAATGCCGATGAAACCGCCGTAGAGACGGATCGGTGTGATGTGCACGTTGTACCCGGTCTCTGGGGCCTCGATCATCTTGCCGCCGCCGAGGTAGATCGCGTCGTGCGTATCCCCACCGGGACCATAGAAGAGGATGTCGCCGGGTTGGATGTCATAGAGCGGCACCCGCGCCGTGTCCTGATACTGCGCGCCTGAATAGTGCGGGAAATTGATGCCCGCCGCCTCATAGGCGAGCATGACCAAACCTGAGCAGTCGACACCACTGCGCGACGCCCCTCCCCACACGTAGGGCACGCCGAGATACGTCAGCGCCGCGCGAATCGCAAGGTTGGCTCGAGAGTTCGCGGGTGGCGCGGCGAACACGGGGCTGGGACTTACCGTGGCGCCACCGCTCTTCGGGGTCGGCACTGGTCTCGCTGACCGGAGTCTTCTCGCGTTGGCGGCCGCGGCGGCGGCCTCGATCCGCCTCACGTCGAGGGCGATTGCACCCTTCACTCGGGCCAACTCCTGCTGCATCGTCTTTTGCAGGGTTTGGGCCGTGTCGAGCACCGCGAGCGCGGACCGTGCCTCGACGCCCGCTTGCAGGTCACGTTGGTGCAGGGATTGGCGATCTCGAGTCAGCGACTGCTTGGCGAACTTCAGTCGAGCGAGGGCGTCCGCCGCGTTTCCTTCCGCGATGCCGCTGTTGATCTTGGTGGCCCCAATCTTGTTCGCGTTTCCCAATAACACGGGACTGGTCACCGCACCGTTCTTGTTGGTGACGTATTCGAAGACCACCGCGTTCTGCACGTTCTTCGTACCGACCACGATCCGGCGTTGATCCGAATTGATCGCTCGTTGTCCACTCGCGATCTGGCCGTTCAGGGCCCGGATGGTGATCTGAGCCTGATCGTACCGCTGTCCGAGCGCCGAGACTTTGGCGCCCAAGGTCTGAATAGACGTGTAGAGCGTGGCCGCCTGACTCTTCTCGTTCTGCAGCGAGGCCGACGCCGGGCTCGCCAAAATAGCCACAGTGCCCGAGATCACTGTGACTACAGCCAAAATGGGTACAACCCACCGGAACTGCCGAGGCCCCTTGAATGGCTGCGGCGTCGAGAAGCGCACGAGGCGCTCGACGTCGGTCACGGCTTCAAAGTTACCAGGAACGACCTTCGAACACGCCCCCCACGGATAAGAACAACGTAAGACCCGTAGTTGGAGAAGACACAGACCGACAACGCGCCTCGAACGTCCGAGCGAACGCATTTCGCTCACTTCGCTCTCTCCGAGCGCGTCGACGCACTACCGATTTCTTCAGTTTTGCCTTGTACGACGGGCACTTGAGAGACTGAGTGCATCGGGCGACGCGACGGTGCACCTTTTGGGCGCCCCGGGAACCCTCAAGATGAAGGACGTGCGTGGGTTCAGCGAAGGACACAATGTCGGACCAGCCTTCCGTTGAGGTGGTCATAGCGCCCCTCGCCCTCGCGAGCACGACCGGTGCCTTCATCCTCATAGGAGCGACGTCGTCGCTCTTCGGACCACTCCTCTTGACGTTCGCCCAACACTTTCACCTCTCGCTCGCCAGTGCGGGCTCGATCCTGAGCGTGTACTTCGTCGGAGCGGTGCTCGGAGTTCTCATCGCGTGGTGGGCAATGAAGAGAATCTCGGGTAGGTCGCTGCTCTCGATCGGCGCGTTCACCATTTCCGTCGGAGCCCTCGGGGACTCACTGCTGCACAGTTGGACGTTCTTCCTCGTGAGTGTGTTCGTGATCGGTCTCGGTTTCGGTTTACTCGACATTGGTCTTAACGCGACGCTCGCGCGCACCGCGCTGCACGGTCGGGCCTTTCGTTTGAGCGTCGCCAACGCTGGCTTCGGCATCGGCGCGGTGCTGTGTCCCCTCGCGATCATCGTGGTGGGACCGAGGAACTTTCCGATGCTCTTCGCCGGCATCGCCGTCGTCGCGCTCGCCCTGGTCCCGCTGATGCGAGGCATCGTGGCTCCCCCTGCGGCGAAGAGGACCAGCGCCGACCGCGCCCGGGGTCGAGATCCGCGACGGCGCACGATGCTCCTCACTTTCGCTACGGCGCTCATTCTCTACGTCGCGGTCGAGTCGAGCTCGGCCGGGTGGATCGCGGCGCAACTGCATCACGACGGATATTCGAAAGTAATCGGAAGTCTCGTGACCGCGGGATTCTGGAGTGGCCTCGCCATCGGGAGGTTCCTCGGCGGACCTCTCCACCGACGCTTCTCGCACAAGGCACTCGTCATGGGTGGACTCGCCCTCGCGACGGTGCTCTGCTTGGTCGCCACGTCGCGAACGCTCGCCCCCATCGCCTATCCCCTTTTGGGACTGGTGATCGCGTCGGTCTTCGCAATGGGACTGCTCTGGTACACGATTCTTGTACCCAACGACAGCGATGGCATGTCACTCATGTTTCTGCTCATGATGCTCGGCGGCGCAGCGGGGCCCGGCTTGATGAGTGCCATGGTCTCGGCGTTCGGCACCCACGTCGTCCCCTTGGTCATCGCCACGTACGCCGCACTCGACCTGGCCGTGTTCTTGAGCGCCCTGCGATTCACGCCGACGTCGACGAGCGCGACCTAACGACCTCCACTGGTGACCTCACCGGCACACTCACCGCGACAGGTCGCCGCGTCGCGTCGCCGGTGACGGCACTCGAATCTCTCAGGCGTTGAACAGGTGTTTCACACGTCACTCACAGAGTTCGCTCTCTATGGTGACAGCAGTTCTTGTGAAAGGAGAACCAATGAGAAGTCTCAGCACACGCATCGCCACCAGCGCAGCACTCGTCGCCACACTCAGCCTCGGTGTACCCGCAGTTGCCATCGCGAGTTCAACGACGTCAGCTCCGAGCACCACGGCGAGCGCATCAGCGTGGAGTAGTTTCCACGCTTCGTGGTCAACGTTCGTCAACGGACTGAAGGCCATCAACGCGACGTACAAGGCGTCGGTGCAGAGTGCGCGCGACGCATTCACCGCGGCCATGGGCTCGGCCACGAGCGCGACGCAGCGTCAAAGTGCGCGCACCGCGCTGGACGCCGCACTCGCGGCGGCGATCAACGTGCGCGTCGCCGCAATCACCGCGGCCGGTGATCCTCCGCCACCGCCCGCAGGTTGTAACGGGACCTTGTACGTAGAAGGTTTCCAGGCTGCGAACATTGCGTGC
>VFSW01014623.1_pt1 | contig 10835 bp, 11 predicted proteins | sample 5358111 | NCBI WGS metagenome assembly VFSW01 (sample SAMN11554181, study PRJNA540505) | mine drainage metagenome | isolation source: sediment from site ElyBrook_90M | place: USA: Ely Copper Mine, Vershire, VT | collected 2017
CCGCGGCACACAGGTTAAACCACTACCGTTGCTTCCTTCCGGACCTGGCGGGGTTCGCAGCCGCCCGTTGCACGAAGCCCGGAGCCTGACAAACCACCAGTTTATCACGCCGGGGTTTTTGAGGACATTCCAGTGCGGTACAAACCAACCGCGCCTGCAAGAGGGCTGCGGCGATTGGCCGACGGCGGGTCTCAATTGAGTTTGGGTGGTAGGAGACTTTCCTGGCCGAGTGAACATCGCGCCCGGATAATCGGAAGCTGGGCTATATACTTTATGTCATGCGGGCAATGCCTGTTCTATTGGTTCTTGCACACTGCGCGATGGCTGCAAATCAGCCGACGTTTACCTACGCGGTCCCGCCCTACACAACAGTCACGGCCATGGCGGTGGACGCGGCGGGGAACACATATCTCACCGGCTCGACAACCTGGGTGTCCTTTCCGGCGACAGCGGGCGCGCTGCAGACCCAGTTCAGCGGAGGTACTTGCGAGGTTCTGGCAGGCCTCCACGGAGGCCTGCCGCTTCCGTGCGCGGATGCGTTCGTAATCAAGCTGGACGCGGCGGGGAACGTCTTATTCGCGACCTACTTCGGCGGCAACGGAAACCAGACCGTGGCTACCGCGATTTGCGTGGACGCGAGCGGGAATGTCTACCTGGGCGGCATCACGGGTCCGAATACCATGGGTCAGCCAGATACGTTTCCGGTTACGGCTGACGCCGCTTTCACCAATTCCGCGGCTGACTTCGAGTTCGTCGCTAAGCTCAACCCGGCCGGAACGCAGCTTGTCTATTCGACGCTGCTGCCGCTGAACTCGGCCGGTGCGCGGCCGCTGGCCATGGCGATCGACCCCGAGGGCGAGGTATACATCGCTTCCACTAGCGCCGGAGTTCTGCCATTTCCAACCACCCCTGACGCTTTTCAGGCCGCGCCGCCCGCCTATCCGTACGGTTCGGGCGTAGTCGCCAAGCTGAATGCGTCCGGGTCGGCCCTGCTCTATGCGACGTACCTGTCCGGCAACGGACTCAGCGTTCCGCAAAGCATCGCCATCGACGCGGCAGGCGACGCCTTCGTCGCCGGCTACACCCAGGCGCCCGATTTTCCGGTCACGCCAGGAGCGGTTCAAACCGCCTACTTTCCAAGCGCCGTGTACATGGAGTTCGTGAGCAAGCTGAACCCCCAGGGAACGGGTTTGGTTTATTCCACATTTTTGGGCGCCACGCCGAACGCAGCGTCCCAGATAAAAGTGGATGCGCAAGGCGGCGCGTATGTGGTGGCGCAAGGCGGGGAGGAGCTGTCTTCCGGAGGCTATCTTTCGCACGTGAGCGCTGACGGATCGACCCTGGTTTACTCGACGTATGTCCCTTCTCTTACGGGTTTGGCGTTAGATTTGGATTCGGCCGGCAGCGCTTTCGTTGCCGGTGTTCCGGGGAACGCGATTCTCGCGGCATCTCCGGGAGCGTTTCTATCGGGATTGGTAGGAAACACCGGCAGCGATGTGATCGCGGCAAAATTCACCTCCAATGGACAGTTAGCCGGCGCTACCTACGCGTACGTAGCGCCGACTGCCGGCGGTGGGCCATTGATCGCGGTGGCTCCCAGTGGAGCGATTACGCTGGCGAACGGGGCTGCCGCGATGACGGTCATCAGCATCGTCCCGTGGCTGACGGTGCAGAACGCGGCGAGCGGTGTGGCGGGCACTGTGGCGCCGGGAGAGATCGTCACGCTCCGTGGCTACGGGCTTGGTCCGGCGACGGCCACCGTGGGATCGGGAGGCACTCAGGTCACGTTCGGCGGAGTTGCGGCTCCCGTGTTTTCCGCGCAGTCGCAACAGGTCACCGTGCAGGTGCCGTGGGAGATCGCCGGCCAAACGTCCACTGAAGTCGTCGTTACTTACAATGGTCCGCCGGCCGTGGCGTCGCCACCGGTGGTTGTCGCGACGGCAGCGCCGGGGATTTACGCCGTCGCGAATTCCGACGGGACGCTGAATTCTCCCTTGAATCCGGCAAAGGCGGGCGGTTTCATAACGATCTACGGAACCGGCGGCGGTGTGACGAATCCTCTCGGAATGACGGGAGGATTGTGGCCGATCACTGCATCTCTTCCGACCCTGACTCTGCCCGTCTCGGTTACTATCGGGGGAACGAATGCCATGGTTCTCTACGCGGGCTCGGCTCCCACGCTCGAATCCGGATATTTCCAAATGAACGTAGCTCTGCCTTCGGGCCTTCAGGCTTCGTCGGCGGTGAATCTCGTGGTAACGGTGGGAGGCTCGTCGAGCGTAGCTGTTCCGATTTCGATTCAGTAGCCGACGCCTATTGACGCAAGAGCGCGTTCTAGAAGCCAAGAAAATGGCGTCTTTTATTAGAAGATAACGTTATCGGCTAAGAAAGCGTCTATTGCTCCTCCGAAACTTTCACCGTCAACCGCTGCCGCGGGACGTGCCTGTTTTTCCCCTCACCATCAGCCTGTAAATCGTCGTCGAATCCGGCTTGGTGACGGCGCGCCGCGCAGCGCCGGAAACGCCGGAGGGTCGATTCGAAACCTCTTCCGCGTTCTGAACCGGAGCCTGACATTTCGCCAGTTTGTCACGCGTGAAATTCCAGCTGAATTGATTTAGCCGATGTAATCGAACAACGTCGTTCTTGGAATCGCCTGGAAGGACTGCATGGCCGCCTGCTGCTGCGTCTGCGCCTGGGTCAGGTTCAGAATCGCCTGCGTCTCGTCGGCGTCCTGCATGCCGCTGATCTGCGTTTGCAACTGGGTGATGAGCGTGGATGCGGCGGTGGTGGCGTTCGAGAGTGAATTCTGCGCGTTGCCGTAATAGGCGAGCTGTGCGTTCAGATAGGTCCCGACATTCGGGAGCCCGGAATTGGCGGCCGCGAGCGCGGTGGGGTCGTTGTTGTTGAGCGCCGCGACCATGTTGTTGATGGCGGTGAAGACATTCGTGGTGGGGTCGGTGGAATCGAAGACCTGCTGCGCGGTCAGGGTGACCGGGAAGGAAGTCCCGTTCGGGCCTTGGATCGTGCGCGTGGATGCCGAGCCCTGATAAGCGCTGACGGGATCCGGCTGCGTGGGGTCGTAGGTATAGGGCTTGGTCTGGTCGGAGTCGCCGGCGAAGATGTAGCGGTTATTGACTTGCGTGTTCGCCAGACCCACCATCTGCTGCTCGATCGATTGCAACTGTTGGGCGATGCTCGAGCGTCCGGCGGCGGTCTGCGTGCCGGTGACGCCCTCGGCGGACAACGTCTGCACCTGGTCGAACAGGGAGACCGCGCTTTGCAGCGCCTGCTCGCCGGTGTTCACCTCGGTGGTGACCACGCCGAGGTTGGAACTGATCTGTTTGGCCGAGCTGAGATTCGCCTGCGCCTGAAGCAGCGGCGAAATCACGTCCGGGGCGTCGGAAACGGTGTTGACCTTCAGGCCGGTGGAGAGCTGCGTCTGCGCCGTGGACATCTCGGTGCCGATCTGATTCAGGTTATTCAGGAATTGCTGTGTGGTGGGCTTAAGAATGGGCAACATGAAAAACCTCTCGCGTTATGCCGGCGGCATCATATTCATCAGAGACGAGGTGACGGTGTTCAAGGTGGATACCAGCTTGGCCACCGCGTCGTAGGACTGCTGGAACTGGAGCAGCTTCGCGGCCTCGGCATCGAGCGAAACGCCCTGTACCGCGGACCGCTGCGCCTGCGCCTGCGTCACCAGGCTCTGCTGCTCGGTCTGATTGTTCTGCGCATTAGAAACGTCGGTTCCCACCTGCTGCCCCAGATTGCCGAACGTCTGGGTGAACGTGAATCCGTTCGCCTGCGGGGTGCTGCCGAGTTGCGCCAGCGCCAGCGCATTGCCATTGCCGCCCGGCGCCGAAGGGAGCGCCGCGGCAATCTGGCTCCCGGTCATGCCGGGGGTGACCGCCAGCGTATACGCCGCGTCCGCAGCCGTGTTGTAGGTGAATAAATTCGTTGCCGGAGGATTGCCCGTGGTATCCACGCCCGCCGAGAGCGTATTGTTGACCGCATCGGCCAGTGTTTGCGCCAGCGTGTTGAGGGAGGCCGTGTAGCCGGGCAGGGTGGTGTTGCGTTCCTGGATCTGCGCTCCCAACTGTCCTCCGGTGATCTGTGCCGTGATGTCGTTGCCCTGCGAATCCTGAATGGAGGTCTGCGGGGTGGAAAAATTGGCCGAGACCGCCAAGGACTGGCCGTTCATCACCAGCGGAGTCTGCCCGCCCAGGTAGACGTTGAATTGGGCGTTGCCGGCGGAGACCACGGTGAAGTTGGCGATTTGCGAAAGACTTTCGAGATCGGCGTTCTTTTGCGCGTCGAGCCCGGCGTTGGAAACGTCGCCGGTGGCCGCGTAATCCTGGTTGATCGCGGCCAGATCGGCGGCGATCTTGTTGATCGAAGCCACCGAGTTGACCGTCTCCTGCTGGACGTTACTGGAAGCGGTTGTCAGCGAGGTTGCCGCCTGGTTGAACGCGGAGGCCACGGCCTGCGCCGAATTGAGCACGGTCTGGCGGGCGACCGAGTCGTTGGGAGTGACGCTCAGGGCGGAGAAACTGTTAAAAAACGACGTCAGGGCGCCGGAAATGCCGGCCGGCGAACTGAGGTTGAAGATCGACTGCAGCGGCGCAAGATCCGAGGCCTGCTGCTGCGCCGCGCCGAGCAGCGTGGTTTGGGTGCGGACGTTCTGCTCCAGGTAACCCGAGCGCGCGCTCTGAAGGGATGCCACCGATACCCCGCCATAAATGTGCGCCGTGGGGTCGAAGGCGTCGGCCTTCAATGCCAGGTTCTCGTCGGCGTAGCCCGGCGTATTGGCGTTGCCGATGTTGTTCTGGATGGTGGCGAATTCCTGATCGTAGACGCTCAGGGCGTTCGAGGAGTTAATCAACGTAGCGAGAAGTCCCATGACTAATCCTTATCCCCGCAGCGAGAGCGTCGCCTGCGCCGCGGCGGCCGGTTCGGCCGGTTGACCCGATGAGGTATAGGATGGTCCCGCGCCCAGCAGCCTCGCCCATCCCTGGCAGAACGCCACGCCGTGCTCAATCAGGCGTCCGGCGGTCCTCAAATCGTTCTTCAGAAACTGCACCTCGCGGCGGCCATCGTAGGAAGCCGCGCGGCCGGCCCGCAGTTCCTGCTCCAGCGTTTCCAGATCATGCACGGCTTCCTGCAGACCGGGCAGCGCCGCGCCGATTTCCTCCGCCGAAGGACCTTCGAGCGCGAGACGAAGCGCCTGAACGCGCTCGCGCGCCTGTTTGATGGCGGCGAGCATTTACTTTCCCATGGCGTCGTCGATGATCTTCGAGGCCGTGGCCGCCGCGTCCACGCTGTAATTCCCGTTGGCGTACGTCCGGGCCAGCGATTCCAACTGGGCCTGCCGCTCCGGCGATTCCGCCGCCAGGCTCCGCAGGTTTTTCACCAGTTCCGACAAATGGACGTCATCGCTCGAGGAGCCGGCTGCCGCCGGTTGCGCCGGATTCGAACGGGCGCTCGGGGCTGTCCGCGCCGCTTCCTGCGCCCCCGACGCTCCGGCTGGGGGAAGAGAACTAAGATTGGAGTCGTTTACCTTCATGATGGCCGCCAGAGAGGATTTTCCCCTCTGTGTAATGTTATCGGCTTTCTCGACCCATCTTTGACTGTTTTGTACCAGGAAATGGGTTCAGTAAATCCCGTACCATCGTTCCAGCCGGGGTAAAGGCTATTCCGTGTCCATGAAGCTGTAGCAGATCATGTGGCAAATAATATGATGGGCGTCCTCAATGCGGCCCATGTGCTGCTCGGGAACCTGGATGTTCAACTGCGCCAGCGGGCCGAGCTTGCCGCCGTCGCGTCCGGTGAGGGCGAGCGTCCGGCAGCCGGTGGAATTGGCGTATTCCATGGCCCGGATGACGTTCGGGGAGTTTCCCGAACCGCTGATCGCCATATAAATATCGCCCGGCGAGGCGAAGTTTTTCAGTTGCTCGACCGCCGCGTCCTGATAGTGCAGGTCGTTGGCGTAGGCAGTGAGGGTCGGCATGGAGTCGTGCAGCGCCTGAATGCGGAAGCGGGAGGGCTTGCCGAGGCTCGCGCCCTTCAACATGTCGCAGACGAAGTGAGACGCCGTCGCCGCGCTGCCTCCGTTGCCGGCGACAAAAATCGCTTTTCCCTGACTGCGGGCCTCGCGGAACCATTCGATGGCTTGGCCAACCTTGGCGGCGTCGATGGTCTGGATGGTTTGGATCAAATTGTCGCGATAGGCGGCGGAAAAGGGCTGCGGAGAAGGCATTTCTGCTCCCATTGTATCCCGAAGCTCTATTCCGGCAGTTCGCCGAGAATCACGATCTCCACGCGGCGGTTGCTGGCGCGGCCGTCCGGAGTGTCGTTCGTGTCTTTCGGATCGTAGGAACTGTAGCTGGCCACCGAGAGCCGCCCCTGGTCGATCCCGCCTTCCTCTTCCAGCCTCTCCAAGAGCCGCAGGCCGCGCGCCGCGGCCAGTTCCCAATTATTCTTGAAGCGCTTGTTATGAATCGGCACCGCGTCGGCGTGGCCCACCAGCGTAACCTTATTGGGGATCTTCCGGAGCACTTGGGCGATACGGTCCACCGTCGGCCGCGCCTGGGCGCTGATGGCGTCCTCACCCGAGGCGAACAGGATCGCCTGCGGCAGGCTGATGACCAAGCCGCGCGATTCCCGCTTCACATCGAGCCCCAGCGACTGGAACGCGTGTTCCACGCGGGAGGGGGCAGGCGCGGGTGGCGCAGGAGCGGGAACGGGCGCGGCGGAAGTCCTCGGCGCGAACGTCTGCGCGGTGGCCGCGACGAAAAAGATCAACAGAATGGTGAGCACGTCCATGTAACTGACCATCCAGCGGTCGCGATTAGGATCGGCCGCGCGTCTGGGAGCGAGCCTCATTGCGGTTGCTCCGCGCGGTGAAGGAAGCAGTTGAGCCGGTCCCGCACCAGGGCGGGATGGACGCCGTCGAACAGGCAGAGCGTGGCTTCCACGATCATTTCGTTGGTTTCAAACTGTTCGGCGACGTGCGCGCGCATCCGCTGCGCCGAAGGCAGCAGGACGAGATTCGCCAGCGCCAGGCCATAAATCGTGGAAACGAACGCGGTTCCCGTTCCGGCGGCTACGGAGGCGAGGTTCGAGAACTGGCGCAGCACGTCCATCAGGCCGACCACGGTGCCGATCACGCCGATGGTGGGCGCGAAGCCGCCGGCGATTTCAAAGGCGCGCGCTTCCGCTTCCCCTTGCCGCTCCCATTGACGGAGCTTGATTTCGAGCGTCGTTTGCAGCTCCGCGCGATTGCGGGCGTCGATGGCCAGCAGGAGGGATTCGCGCAAAAATGGATGCCGGACCTGGCCCAGCAGCGGTTCGAGCCCGAAGATCCCCTTTGGGCGCATCTTCCTGGAGAGAGAGACCATCTCCTCGATCAAGTCCGCGCGGTCTTCCGTCTGCGCCCAGATCAGTTCGAGGGCTCCCCGCATCGCCCGATACAAAGCCTTGCGCGGCGTGGTGATCAACGTAACGCCGAGCGTGCCCCCGGCGACAATCGAGAGGCCGGCCGGTTGAAGGAAATAGCCGGCGCGGATTCCCGCCGAGGCCAGTCCGGCCACCACCGCGCCCAGCGCGACGACCACCCCCGCCCGCACCCAAAAGTCGACCCGGCGCGGGCCGGGCGCGGGAGGGTCGAATTTCACGGGTTGCAGCGCGGTTGCTTGAGCCGGGGCGGACACGCGAGCGGAACCGCACGCCAGGGGCCGGAGGAAAGCGGCCTATATTCAGCAAGATCGCGAAATCGGCGGCGGCAGGTTTTTAGCGCGAGTCAGTTTTTTAGCGCGCGTGAAGGATCTGGCGCTTATGCGCCGATGCGGTAGGCCGCGGCGGCTGCGCCCCCGAAAATCATGTCGCGCTCCTGTTGGGAATGATTCTTCACCGCGCGGCGCATCAGATCCGCCCAGTTTTTGTAGGTCGTCGCGGAAAGGCACACCGGCCAGTCCGATCCGCAAAGAATGCGGCTGGGGCCAAACGCGTCGATGGCGGTGTCGATGTAGAGACGCACCTGCGCCTCGGTCCACCGTTTGTGATCGGCTTCGGTCACCACGCCCGAAACCTTGCACCAGACGTTGGGCCGGCGCGCCAGCTCGCGCAGATTGTCGCGCCAGGGCTGCACGACGCCCTCCTGAATGCGCGGCTTGGCGATATGGTCCAGCACGAAGCGCTGCTTGGGGTGACGGTCGACGAACTGGGTCGCATAGGGGAGATGGCGCTCGAAAATCAGAATGTCATAGGCGAGGCCATATTTGTCGAGCAGCGCGACGCCGGCGTTGAAGTCGCCGCGCAGGATGTAACGGTCGTCTTTTTCGTCCTGCACGACATGACGCAGCGCCTTCAGTTTCTTGTTTTCCGCGAACTTCTCGATATCGCGCTCCACCGTGGGCGATGTCAGCGGCAGCCATCCGACCACGCCTTTCAAAAACGGATGCTGGCCTGCGAGCGAGAGCAGCCACTCGGTTTCCTCGACGGTCTGGCGGGCTTGCACGCTGACCGCGCCGTCGATTCCGGCGGACGTCAATTCCTTTCGCAGGTCGCCGGGCAGAAAGTCGCGGCGCAGCGCGTCGTCACCGATCCAGCCGTACTCCGCGGCTGTGTACTTCCAAAAATGCTGATGAGCGTCGATCTTAAGAGGCATAGTCTTGATTTTCCGGACGTCCCGAGGGCCAGGTCCGGTTGAAGGCGGGCGCGGCGAGTGTGCGGACTTCCTCAAGCATCGCGGGGTCCGGGAGCTGGCTGGCTGCGCGGACGTTCTGGCGCACCTGGTCGACCGTCGCCATGCCCGCAAGAGTGGTGGCGGCGTAGGGATGCTGAAGGCAGAACTGCAACGCCAGATCGCTGGCGGCCACACCGCGGGCGCGGCAGGCGTCCACCACGCGGCGGGCGGCTTCCTTCACTTCCGGCGGCGCGGGATGCCATGCGGGCGGCCCGATTTCCGTGAGCATCCCCATGTGCAAAGGGGACGCATTGATCAGGCCGAGGCCGTGCTGCTCGACAAATGGGGTCAGGAGATCGTCCATGTCGGTGATCAGTAAATTGTAGCGGCAATAGGAAAGAATCGCGTCCACCGGAGCCGCTTCGGCCACGCGGCGCAGCGTGTTGAGTTGAAGTCCGGTGATGCCGATGGCGCGCGCTTTCCCCTCCTGTTGCAGGGCGCGCATGGCGGGAATCGCTTCGTCCACGATCTGGCGCGCGTCGACAAACTCAATGTCGTGGGCCAGAAAAACGTCCAGATAATCGGTGCGCAGGCGGCGCAGGGATTCCTCGATGCTCCGGCGGATGCGCGCGGCGCTGAAATCAAAGGATGCGACGTCGTACCGTCCGCATTTGGTGGCGAGCACCACCTTGCCGCGCCGCCCCTCCAAGGCCGCGCCCAGGCGCGTTTCGGCCAGTGTACGGCCATAATAGGGCGCGACGTCGAAATAATTGATGCCCAGGTCGATCGCGCAATGGACGGCCCGTTCGGCCTCCATGGGGTCGCGTTCCCCAAATTCGTTGCCCAGGGGAGATCCGCCAAATCCGAGCTTAGAGACTCGCAGGCCCGTGCGGCCAAGTGTCGCGTATTCCATGCTCTCCTTAGTTTAGTGCGTCAGCGGCGTAACGCCGGTAGTTTTCACAGAGACTCGTCAGTGCGGGGAATACGAATCAGGCGGGGAGCAGGCCCACTTAATCGGCGGCCGCGGCGGCAGGTTTTCTGTGGAAGAGCTTATGCTTGATGTCGGGCCAGAACTCCTTCAGGACCTGCGAAACCGCGTCTGTGGCGACCGCGGTCAGCAGCTTCGTCACGTTGTCGGTCACATCCCGGCCATCGGGGTGATAGGTATTGGAAAGCGCCGTTCCGATCGCGTTGCCCGTCCACTCCGAAAAGTTAAAGCGGGTTCCGCCAGAGTCGGTGCGCGTGACCATCACGCGGGAGAGCGCATATCCGGCACGATACTTCTTGCTGCCGCGCGTGGGTCCGATGCGGCGATAGCGGGGATCCTCATGAAGCAGCGACGGCATGATCCCCTCGCTGAACATATTTCCGACGGCCTGATCGACGTAATTGGTCCACAACCGCTGACCATAGCCCTTCATTCCCTGTCCGAAAGATTCATCGGAATCTTCCAACTGGCTGAGGCCTGCATAGGCCGCCGCCAGGCCCACCAGCGGATAATCGAACGAATCCTTCAAGGCGATGATCATCTTCTGGCGGGAGGTGATAGGCGTATATGTCCCGGTCTCGTTAATGGTGCGGTAATTCGGGAGAACGCCCAGCACGCGTTTGTCCGGCGGCGCCTCCGCGTCGGCCTTGGCATGATCGGCGATGGCGGCGGCAGAGGAAGCGGCTCCTCCGGCGGAAGCGGGGACGGATTGCGACGCCGCGCTCTCTTGCGAAAGTCCCCGCGCGGCCAGCAGCACCATGGGGAAAAGCCATGACGTCCGCAGCGGCGGCCCCAACGGTTTCAGCATAATCCGGTTGTCTTGAAATAATGCAAGCACACTCCCGTGAATGATTAACTGATGCTCAGCCGCGCCCGGAGGTTTCCGAAAAAATCCCGCGAGGTGTATCATTTTTAAGGAGTAATTGCCATGTCATCTTCCCCCCACAGCAGACGCACCTTCTTTTCCTTCGCCACCGCGGCCGCTGTCGCCGCGACCCAGCAGAGACCGCTTGCCGCCGAAAACGATAAAGTCGACGTCGCCATCGTCGGCCTCGGCGGACGCGGGCAAAATCACATGAGTTTCTATTCAAAGCTTCCCGAGGCGAATATCGCCGCGGTTTGCGACGTCAATCAGGCCGCGGTTGAGCGCGGGCAGGCGACGGT
>VFSW01014624.1_pt1 | contig 10835 bp, 10 predicted proteins | sample 5358111 | NCBI WGS metagenome assembly VFSW01 (sample SAMN11554181, study PRJNA540505) | mine drainage metagenome | isolation source: sediment from site ElyBrook_90M | place: USA: Ely Copper Mine, Vershire, VT | collected 2017
GTTTTATAGCACGGCCTGCAAACTAACGATTGTTCAAAACAGAATATGGAATACTACCACGAAGACTCGATACTTTTTTTAGATGGTCAATTTTTAAAAGCGAAAGACGCAGCAGGCAGTTTGTTCAGCCAAACCCTGCATTATGGATATGGGGCTTTTGAAGGAATCCGATCATACGCTACCATTCACGGAACAAAAATTTTCAAACCGTACGAGCATTTCGATCGGTTAGTGAAAAGCTGTGAGCTTCTCCACATTCCATTTCACTACAGCCTCGAAGAGCTTACCCAAATCAGCTACCAGATTTTAGAAAAAAATAATCTGACACACGCCTATATTCGCCCGGTGGTAATGGCCGGAGAAAACCTGACGCTCACCTCGGCCCATGATTCTTCCTTGATGATCTGAGCCTGGGAGTGGGACAAATACTTTGACCGCCGCGAAGTGACTGCTTGCATTTCCTCTTATCAGCGCCTCAGTCCTAAAAGTACCAAACTTGAAGCCAAGGTATGTGGTCACTACGTCAACTCCGTGCTGGCCTTCAGCGAAGCCAAACAACGTGGCTTTGATGGAGCGATCCTGCTGGATGCCAACGGCTTTGTGGCTGAAGGGCCCGGCTCCAATTTTTTTTATGAAAAAGAGGGCGTTCTTTACACCCCGCCCCGTGAAAATATTCTGCCCGGCATTACACGGCAAACCGTTATTGACATCTGCCGTGAATTGGATTTGCCCGTAAAAGAAAAATTGTTCAGGCCGGAAGAATTGTTTGAGGCCGACAGAGCATTTTTCTGCGGCACAGCAGCCGAAATTGCTGCGATTGCTTCTATCGAAGGACAGGAGATGAGCAAGCCGTGGAAACAATCGCTGGGATTGATCGTGCAAGAGGCTTATAAAAACATAGTCATGGAAAAGAGCCACGCGTATGTTATTGTGTAAATTAAGATTTAAGAAGTCAGAATTTAGAGGCTATTCAAAAAATGGAATTAAATAAATACAGCAAGACCCTCACCCAAGACATAACCCTGCCTGGCGAGCAAGCCATGTTTTACGCCATAGGTTTGGGCGAGCACGATCTTAAAAAAGCCCAGATCGGCATTGCCAGCACGGGCTTTGACGGCAACTCGTGCAACATGCACTTGAATAAATTAGCCAGCGAAGTGAAGCAGGCCGTGTGGGACCAAGAACTTGTTGGATTGATTTTTAACACCATTGGCGTGAGCGATGGCATGAGCAACGGCACCGAAGGTATGCGCTATTCCCTAGTGAGTCGCGAAGTGATTGCCGATTCAATTGAAACCATTTGTGGTGCTCAATATTATGATGGGTTGATTGCCGTGGTCGGTTGCGATAAAAACATGCCAGCTGCGCTTATCGCGATGGGCCGGTTGAACCGCCCGTCCATCATGGTCTATGGCGGAACCATTGCTGCCGGCCATTGGAAGGGAAAATCGTTGAACATCGTCTCCGCCTTTGAAGCATTGGGGGAAAAAGTAGCGAACAAAATTTCAGACGAAGACTACAAAGGCATTATTCAAAACGCCTGTCCTGGCGCTGGTGCATGCGGTGGCATGTACACCGCCAACACAATGGCCTCGGCCATCGAAGCGTTGGGCATGGCGTTGCCTTACAGCTCATCCAACCCGGCCTTGAGCAAAGAAAAATCAAGGGAATGTGTGGAAGCTGCCAAAGCCATGCGAATTGTATTGGAGAAGGATTTGAAGCCCCGCGATATTATGACCTTTCAAGCCTTTGAAAATGCACTGACAGTGGTGATGGCATTGGGCGGTTCCACCAACGCGGTGATCCACTTGATCGCCATGGCCAAATCAGTTGGTATCCAAATCACACAAGAAGATTTTCAGCGCATCTCGGATAAAACCCCCATGCTTGCTGATCTCAAACCCAGCGGAAAATATTTGATGGAAGACTTGCACCACATAGGCGGCACGCCTGCCGTGATGAAATACCTTTTGGCCAAAGGCTTTCTTCACGGTAATTGTAGTACCGTTACCGGAAAATCAATTGCCGAAAACTTAAGGGATGTCCCTTCTTTAGATTTTGAAAAGCAAGACATTATTTTTCCCGTTGAAAAAGCGCCAAAGAAAACTGGCTTCATTCAAATCCTTTACGGAAACCTTGCCGAGAAAGGCTCGGTGGCCAAAATCACCGGCAAAGAGGGCGACCGGTTTAAGGGAACTGCCAGGGTGTTTGATGGCGAGATGGAAGTACTGGAAGTAATACAATCGAAAAAAATTAAAGAAGGCGATGTGGTGGTCATCCGCTATGCCGGGCCAAAGGGCGCACCGGGAATGCCCGAGATGCTGAAACCCACTTCGTTGATCATGGGATCAGGGTTGGGAAAATCCGTAGCCCTTATTACCGATGGACGGTTTTCGGGAGGCACCCATGGATTCGTGGTAGGCCACATCACCCCCGAAGCATTTGACGGTGGGTTGTTGGCGTTGGTAGAGGATGGCGACTGGATTGAGATCGACATTAAAAAGCATCAATTGAATTTATTGGTCGAGGAAAAAATATTGGCCATCCGCAGATCACATTATAAGCCGGTGGCATTGAAAGTAAAGCGTGGTGTGTTGTACAAATATGCGAAACAAGTAAAAACTGCTGCCGATGGATGCGTTACAGACGAAGGTTGAGCCTCCACAAAAAATTGCAATCAGCAAAAAGGTGGCCGAAAAAATTTCTGGAGCTGAGATTTTGCTTCAATGCTTGGTGGAAGAGAAGGTGGAAACAATTTTCGGTTATCCTGGTGGCGCGATCATGCCCGTCTATGATGCTCTCTATTCCTACGCTGATAAAATCAAACACATTTTGGTTCGCCATGAGCAAGGTGCTGTTCATGCTGCGCAAGGTTTTGCCCGCGTGAGTGGGCACGTAGGCGTAGCGTTGGCCACCTCAGGGCCAGGCGCCACCAATTTGGTAACCGGCTTGGCCGATGCATTGATCGACTCCACGCCCATTGTGTGCATCACGGGCCAAGTATTTGCGCACCTGCTCGGCACGGATGCGTTTCAGGAAACGGATGTGGTGAACACCACCATCCCGGTAACGAAATGGAACGTGCAAGTGACGGAAGCCAAAGACATTGCGCCCGCCATTGCTAAAGCATTTTACATCGCGCGTACAGGAAGGCCTGGTCCAGTGCTGGTGGACATCACCAAAAACGCACAGAATGAATTGATCGAGGAAAATATTTATAAAACCTGTGAAAGTATCCGAACCTATAAACCCCGACCGCTTCTCCAACATTCGCAGGTAGAAGCGACCGCGCAACTGATCAACGGGGCGAAGAAGCCGTACATTCTTGCGGGGCAAGGGATCATCCTTTCGGGGGCAACGAATGAGCTCATTGCCTTTTCGGAAAAAACCGGGATACCCGTGGCGTGTACGCTGCTGGGGCTTGGCGGGTTTCCCACTGATCACCCGAACTACGTGGGCTACTTGGGCATGCACGGAAATTATGGCCCCAACGTGTTGACCAACGAATGCGATGTGCTCATTGGCATAGGGATGCGCTTTGACGATCGCGTTACCGGCAATGTAAATAAGTATGCCAAACAAGCCAAGGTCATTCACATCGACATCGATAAGGCCGAGATCAATAAAATCATTCAGACCCATGCCTTCATTCATGCCGATGCGAAAGAAGCCCTGCAGGCGTTGATCACAAAATGCATCGGCAATCAACACCACAGTTGGATTCAAAAGTTTCGCGATCTGAATGAAATAGAGAACGATAAAATAATCCTGAGAGAATTTAATCCAAGCGGTGAGTTGGTGATGGGCGAAGTGATCCACCTTCTCTCCGAGTTAACCAAGGGTGAAGCCATAATTGTGACGGATGTAGGCCAGCACCAGATGACCACCTCACGGTATTATCAATACAAAAACCCGCGCACTAATGTTACCTCGGGCGGTGCCGGCACGATGGGGTTTGCCTTGCCGGCAGCGATTGGCGCAAAATATGGAGCACCGGCTAAGCAAGTAGTGGCCGTGATTGGCGATGGTGGCTACCAAATGACAATTCAGGAATTGGGCACGATCATGCAATACAAAATCCCTGTAAAGATTTTGGTGTTGAACAATAATTTTCTAGGGATGGTGAGGCAGTGGCAAGAGCTGTTTCACAGCAAACGCTATTCGTTTACCGAAATGGAAAACCCTGATTTCGTAAAAATTGCCGAAGCCTATAACATCACGGCAAAAAAGGTAGAGCATCGCGAGAATCTTTTAGAATCAATCCAAGAAATGGTAGAGGCGAAGGGTCCTTATTTCCTTGAAGTAGTGGTAGGCAAAGAAGACAATGTTTTTCCGATGGTACCGGCCGGGGCATCGGTAAGCGATATTTTGTTGGAAGCACCTAAAAGTAGCAAGACATAAGACACAAGATCAAATAGCAAAACTGATTGTACTGGTCTTGATGCTTGCATCCTGATACCATAAGCCTGAATAAATATGAAACAAGATTTCACCATCGAACTCTCTGCCGACAATAATTTTTCCGTGCTCAACCGCATCATCAACATTCTTAACCGCAGGCGTGTGCGCATTAAAAAACTGATGGGCTTTGAAGATGAAAATGATTTTCGCAGAGGGGGCGTGATTTTGTTGGTACACACCACCACCGACTTGGCAGAAAAATGCAAGCTGCAATTGGAAAAATTGATCGAAGTGGACGAAGTGAACGTGTATGACGGAAGCACTTCGTATTTGGGATTGAGCGAACGGATTGTGGACGTTTATTGATGATCATTTTCAATGTGCCAATTATGAGTGTGACCAAAGGGATTAACAATTAACGATAATAATGAGCTTAACATGACGGCACAGATCGAACAACAATACCCAAGTGCATATTCGCAGATTGAAAAATCAACTGCTGCATTGGGGTTTACTATGGCCTCCGATGTGCTTACTTGTTCGCTGCTGCGCACACTTGCTTCCACAAAGCCATCAGGAAAATTTCTTGAACTTGGAACAGGAACCGGTTTGTCAACTTCGTGGATTTTAGATGGAATGGATTCTGCTTCAACCCTTGTTTCGTTAGACAACGAACCATCCTTCTTGTCAATTGCTGAAACTAATTTAAGCGGGGATAAAAGACTGAACCTTGTAAACATGGATGGCGGTGAATGGATTGCTACCAATAAAAATGCAACATTTGATTTTATTTTTGCTGACACTTGGCACGGAAAGTATTTGCTCTTAGATGAAACGCTCTCCATGTTGAATGATGGGGCACTTTATATCATTGACGATCTATTGCCCCAACCCAATTGGCCTGCCGGACATGAAAACAAAGTTTCAAAACTTATTCAGTCTCTTGAAATGCGAAATGATTTAGCCATAACAAAACAAAACTGGGCCACTGGAATTATTATAGCCGCAAAAAAAAATACCGATTAACAAATAACGATTAACTTTTAACAACAAAAAAAATGGCAAAGATCAATTTTGGAGGTACCCTCGAAGAAGTAGTGACCCGCGAAGAGTTTCCAATGGAGAAGGCGTTGGAGGTTTTAAAAAACGAAACGATTGCCATCATCGGCTATGGCGTGCAGGGGCCGGCACAAGCACTCAACCTGCGCGACAACGGATTCAATGTAATCGTGGGCCAGCGCAAAGGCGGAAAAACCTGGGACAAAGCCATCCAGCACGGATGGATTCCCGGGGAAACCTTATTCGATATTGAGGAAGCCGCCAAACGAGGAACGATCATCCAATATTTGCTATCCGATGCCGGGCAGATTGCCACGTGGCCAATCTTGAAACCCTATTTGACGAAAGGAAAAGCCTTATATTTTTCGCATGGCTTCGGTGTTACCTTTAAGGAACAAACAGGCATTGTGCCACCTGCGGATGTGGATGTGATCCTCGCAGCGCCAAAAGGTTCAGGCACTTCCGTGCGCAGATTATTTTTGCAAGGCAAAGGCATTAACTCCAGTTACGCGGTCTTCCAGGATGCCACGGGCAAAGGAAAGACACGCGCCATTGCTCTTGGTACTGGTGTTGGTTCTGGCTATCTGTTTGAAACGGATTTTAAAAAAGAAGTGTACTCCGATCTCACCGGTGAGCGCGGCACGTTGATGGGTGCGATTGCCGGAATCTTTGAAGCACAGTACGAAGTGCTCCGCTCCAAAGGCCACTCTCCCTCAGAAGCCTTCAACGAAACCGTGGAAGAGCTCACGCAAAGCCTCATGCCACTTGTGGCCGAAAACGGAATGGATTGGATGTATGCCAATTGCTCCACCACGGCACAGCGCGGAGCGTTGGACTGGAAGAAAAAATTCAAGGCAGCCACCCTTCCTGTCTTCAAAGAACTTTATGAAAGCGTGGCCAGCGGTGCCGAAGCCAAGCGTACCATCGACACCTGCAGCAAACCTGACTACCGCGAAAAACTAGCCGAAGAATTGAAGGAAGTGCGCGAAAGCGAATTGTGGCAGGCCGGTGCTGCCGTGCGTGCCTTGCGCCCTGAAAAAGAAAAAGTAGAAGCGAGTATGATCAATTGATTGAAAAGACTGAAAAAAATTAAACCCGGCTATTAATGGCTCGGATTTTTTACTTTTGAAGTAGGCTATACATCCAAATGAAATCGCTATGATCAAACTGACATTTTTCATTTTCGTTTTTGGGTTGATCTCAACCCATATTTGCGCCCAATCGATCCAACTCAATCCCAATGAGTTTGAAAAAAAACTGGCCTCCATCAAGGACAAAACCGTGCTGGACGTACGCACCAAAGAAGAGTATGGGCAAGGGCATTTGGCCAATGCCACGATGATCGATTATTACAAAGATGATTTTAAGCAACAGCTCGCCAAACTTGATAAAAGCAAACCCGTTTTTGTGTATTGCGAAGCCGGAGGCCGTAGCGGGTCTGCCTGCAAGCTTCTGCACAACCTAGGCTTCTCTCAAGTTTTTGATTTACAAGGCGGGAGGCGTGGCTGGGTGGGCGCAAAAAAACCGGTAGTAAAATAAAAAAACACGCGTTAACCTACCCATCCCTTATTATCGTTGGGGCATCGCTAGTTTGGGGTAAAGTTTCACAAACGTAAGCTTGTACGTGTAGGTGGTGTTGCCGCTGGTCTCGGTGCGGACGCCTTCGAGAATATCTTTTTCGTGGTCGTAGGTAAAGGCATACATCAACACTTTTCCTTTTGGCTCAAAATGTTTGAGCACAATAATATTGCCTTCCGATAAGGTGGTCAATTCGCCACGGACGGAATAGGAAGGCAAGTAACTCTTATCCATGGGTATTTCCACGTATTCGCGATTGTTGCGAGCGTTATCGCGGATAATGGCTACCTGGGCGTAATGGTCTTTTTGATCCACCGTTTTTTCCTTTTCTACGGAAGAAAATAACCCTTTGCTTTTCTTAAGCACCACACTGGACACTGAATATATGCCTTCAACACCATCGGGTGAGTTGCTCTTGTCCATGTACTTCTTCATCAGTTCCGGAAAATTGATTTGCTCATACGGGCGGATAACCCGTTGATGGCTTGCCAGATAATATTTTTCCAATGAGCAGGCATTGCACAAAAGTGCGAACCCCAAAAAAAGAATTGACTTTGTCATGGCGCGGATCATCAAAAAACAATATCCTCGTATGCACCATTGACATAGCGCCTGCACGAAAGCCTTCCGCGCAAAGCGGTTGGCTTAAATAGCGATTTGCCCATGAGCATGCGCACGCATTCTTGAATCCCTTCGGTAATGCTGGGGTGCGGATGCACACATTCGGCTAGCTCTTCAATTCCTTTGTCCATCGAAATCAAAACGGCTACCGCTTGTATGGCACTGCTGGCGTTATTGCCTACCACTTTCATTCCCAGGATTTTCATGGCCTCATTGTTGGTGACGAGCAGTTTGATAAAGCCTTGGGTGTTGCGCTTGGCTATGGCCCGTGGAATGGTGCTGTACTCCAAGGTTACTACTTTGTAATCTATTTTTTGTTCTTTCGCTTGTGTTTCGTTGAGGCCTACGCCCGCTACTTCGGGACTCAGGAACATAATGGTGCTGATGTTTTCATACACCAACTGGCGCATCGGTTTACCAAAAATCTTTTCTACCGCATACCGGCCTTCCAACTCGCCCACATTTACTAATGAAATATCGGCCGTCAAATCGCCCACGGCATAAATGTTGGGCACACTGGTTTGTGTGTCGTTGTTGTCAATTCCCCTTTTCGAAATAGCAATGCCTACCTTGTCGCTCCACAAGTCTTCTAGGTTGGCCACGCGGCCCACCGAGACTAAGGCTTTTTCAACATTAAAAGTTTCCCGGCTTCCGTCATGGTATTCCAATTCATACTCTACCCTTCCGTTCACTTGCTTCATGGCGATCAATCGGGAGCTGCGGTGGATGAGCACGCCATTGTTTTCCATATTGCGCTCGATGATTTTCACTACATCTTCATCTTCAAACGGCAAAATGCGATCGCCTTTGTCAATCAAGTGAACTTTGGTTCTGCCAAAGCCTGAAAAAATAGTGGCAAACTCGCAGCCAATTACCCCTGCCCCAACAATCACCATGCTCTCCGGAAAGCCTTCCATGTTCTCAATGCCATCGCTGGTCATTACGGTCTTCTCGTCAATGGGTAAATCGGGCAGGTAGCGCGGTCGGCTCCCGGTGGCCAAGATGATATGATCGGCCCATACCGTCTCCGTATTCGCTCCATGAACGATCTCGACCTGATTCTTGTCAGTGAGGCTCGCTGTGCCGGTTTTGAACTGTAGCAAGTGCGAGTAGTTAGAAATCTTCAGCATGTCCATGTGTTCTTCCAACATGGATTTCCGCTCCTGCACGGCCTTGCGCACCTCGTTTTGTATCTCTTGGTAATTGATGGCCGGTGCGTTGATATTGTAGCGTTTCAAATTTCTGCGAAAGGCCGATGCCTCGCGGGAAAGCTCCCACCAAGTTTTGGAGGATAGTGCGCCATTGGTCACGCCAGCCCCTCCCACTCTGCTCTTTTCAACCAAAAGGGTTTTCTTCTTGAAATCAATCGCCCGCATAGCGGCCGCGTAGCCCGAGGGGCCGGCCCCTATTACAACCAGGTCAAAGCGCTCCATAAGACTCTTTTTCCGTAAATTTTGAGATATTTACCTTAATATAAAAAGCTAACCTCTTATTTCTGAAAACTCTTTTACACTATATCCTCCACACGGGCACGGCTGCTGATCGTTCTAGTTCCGAAAATAGGAATATTGTTATCACCAACCAGATTTCATTTCTTTTGGTTTTGATGGCCCTTCTGGTTGCTTTTATTCATCGAAGCGAACTCACCTTTTGCCTTTTGGTGTTAGGGGCCGGCCTGTTATACCTCACCCCCTTTATACTGAACTATGCGCGGCAAACACAGCTTAGCCGATGGCTGGCCTGCGCCTTAGCCACGCTTTCAATTTTAGCACTATCGGTTATCCACAAAAAACTTTATCCGCACACCATTCAAGTATTCAACTACCTTGATGTGCGCTTTTTTTTAATGGGCAGTATGGTCATCCCGCTATTGATCATCCCCATACGCGAGTCAAAACTTTTGATCGCCTCGATTTCATGGAGTGCCCTGTCGCTCATCTTCCTGGATGTTATTTTCAATTCCTTGGGCGTAGGGTATTACGATTTAGTAAACGATAGCAAAGACTACTATTTCATGGCCAATTTTTATTGCCTGAGTGCCTATTGCTTTATCCTGACAGGACTGTTTTTTGAAAAGAAGTTGAGCGACAAAGCACTGCGCTATAATGAAAACCTCATCCAATTTTTGAATCAGGCCAATCAAGAACTGGAAGCACAGAAGAGTGAAATCCTGAATCAAAACAATGAGATTTCCGCTCAATCGGAAGAGTTGATTGCCAACCAGGAGCAACTGATCAAGGCAAACGACATTATCGAAAAGCAAAAGGAAGGGCTAATGAATATCCAACGCGGTTTGCGCACAGAGTTATTGGAACGCAACAATGAACTTAAAGCTACCAACGAGGAACTGGTTAAACACAATCAGGAGTTGCAACAATTTTCCTACACCATCTCGCACAATTTGCGCGGTCCGCTTGCCCGCTTGTTGGGGCTTACCAACTTAATGGCGATTGATCTTAAAGACCTCACGGGAAGTCAACTTGATTTGGTCCGGCTTGTAGCGCAGTCTGCCAGGGAGCTGGACGAAGTGATCCGCGACCTAGGTAAAATCATCGATATCCGAAACGACATCTACCGCATTCGCGAAAAAGTTTTCTTTCAGGAGGAATGGAGTCAAGTGCTGCGCAGCCTTTCCACGTTTGTGCAGCCGGAAATGACCCTTGAGGCAGACTTCCGCGAAGTGCCGATCGTTTACACGGTAAGGCCGATCCTTACCAGCATCCTGTACAATTTGATCAGCAATGCCATCAAGTACCGCTCACCTCAGCGCCATCTGAATCTAAAAGTAAAAACCACCCGAAAGCCGGACGGATTTATTGTTATGCAAGTTGCTGACAATGGATTGGGCATGAACCTTGATCAGTTTAGCCGAAGCATGTTTGGTTTATACAAACGATTCCATACACATACCGATGGCAAAGGCCTGGGCTTATACTTAGTGAAACTACAAATCGAATCATTGGGCGGAACGATTGAAGTGGCCAGCGAATTAAACGTGGGCTCTACCTTCACTGTTCGGTTCAAAGAACCTGCCGAAGTGGAAGGCCAGGTAGTCTTTGAAAGTGAATTTGGTTCCATCTTTTATAACGCCCGGACCAACTGCGTGGGCATCCTGTGGAAGAAACAGGTAACCAGTGAGGAATACCGTTTGATTTTTTACAAGTCCATTGAAATGG
>VFSW01014625.1_pt1 | contig 10834 bp, 10 predicted proteins | sample 5358111 | NCBI WGS metagenome assembly VFSW01 (sample SAMN11554181, study PRJNA540505) | mine drainage metagenome | isolation source: sediment from site ElyBrook_90M | place: USA: Ely Copper Mine, Vershire, VT | collected 2017
CACGGGTACAAATCTCAATCAATTCCCAGGTACTGCTACATTTACAAATAACTCTTTAACTGTTACAGGGACAGGGTTTAATACGACTGATTTACACTTTGGGGATTTCATTAAACTCTCAAGCGATCCTGAGGCTGATTATGCCGAAGTTTCCTTTATTAATTCAGGAACTTCAATTACTCTCTTTACTCCCTACGCAGGAGCAACTACTACAGGAGCCTATGTTGCCTCACCACTCGCTACCTCTACAGGAGCAGGAGCAACAATAAGTGTCGCTTCAGGACAAATGACAGTAGCTTTAGGAGTGAATACATCAGCCCAGACCTATGTATATAAGGCGGGAGCAGATGGGCCATCTTCATTCTCAACCTCTCTCTCTATCTCACAGAGAGTGGCAAATCAAGACATTTATGTCGGATATGAGTCAGCCGTTTCTACGACTATAAAAACATTTTCACGCTTCCATTTTACATCAACTACAAATACACAGGTAACTTGTGAATCAGGATACAATCCGACTGGTGCTCCCACTTCAAATGAACAAGAGACAAATACTATCACATTACCAGGTGGAGTGAATACTTCAACAGCCCAGGTGTATACGATTGAACGCCAGTTTGAGAAGATAGTCTTCTCTGTTAATGGTGTAGTTGTTGCTACGCATACAAAGAGAGTCCCTCATGTAATGAATGATGGCTCTAATACGGTATACGCTCTTATACGGGGTATAAATAGTGGGGTAGTTACAAACACAAATATAATTAGCGACTATATGTTTCTTAAAAACTATAACCGCATAGATACCTTTCAATCTTCAATGGGTTCGGTAATGATTACCGATAGTGGTGGCACTACCATTACCCAAGCAGGAGGAGCGTTAAATACAAATATCGTAACAGGTACACAACAAACTTTAGGTACGGTAGGTGTTGTAAATAACATCGTTACAGGAACGATTGCAGCAGCAACCATTGTGGGAGGTACACTTCAAGCGGGAACTGTAACCGTAGGAACTATTCCAGGGATAGGAACGATAACCAATCTAGGTTCTGTGACAGATGTTGGGATAGTTTTTAACGCAGGTTCAGTGCAAACGATCCTTGCTGGTACTCAGAACACTCTTGGAACAGTTGGTGTGGTAAATAATATAGTAACGGGTACTATTGCTGCGGTAGCATCTGTAACTAACCTTGTAGCAGGAACGGTCACTTCTCTTGTTTCGCAGAGTGCAGGAACTCTCAATACGCTTGGTACGGTTGGGGTAGTGAATAATCTCGTTACTGGTACACTCGCAGCATTGACTACGGTTACTACCGTATCAAATCTTACCAACGGAAGTGTAACAATGCAGGTTGGTACTTTGACGACTGGTACGCTTCAAAACTTGGTAACGGGAACTATTAATGCGATAGCTGCAGGAACGATTACTACAGGAACTGTATCTGTTACTACAGGAACTATAGTAGGGAAAGAGGTAAGTGGTGCTGCGAAGGTAGGAAATGGTCTTATGCTTGCAGGAACTGACTCTGGTGGTACAGTTTATCATCCTCTCATCACTTCAGGAGGAGCAGTTACGGTAACAGGAGCTTCAGCAGGCACGTTTGTAAATTTAACTACAGGTACTCTTAATACTATTATTGCAGGTACACAAAACACGTTAGGCACAGTGGGAACGGTACCAGGTGTAGGGGTTGTGACTACAGTAACAACAGTTTCAAATTTAACGAACGGATCGGTGATTCTACAAAGCGGTACTTTAACTACGGGAACTTTACAAGCATTAAATATAGGAACAATATTAAAAAGTTCTCCTGCTGCTACTGCTGGCTCTTTTACCGCAGCAGGATCTGTCGTTGTAACAGGTTCTCAATATGACGCTGCTAGTTTTGATCTTCAAGGAACGTGGGTAGGTACCGAATTTTTTGAAGGACAAATAGGAACCTCTGCTTGGTTTGCAATTCCTGTTATAAATTCATTGGGTTTATCTCTTGGATCAGCAACTGCAAATGGTGATTATTTTGTTGATATGTCTGCATTAGATGGGGTAAGAGCAAGACTTACCTATTCTTCAGGCACCCAAACATATAATTCAAGAGCTTCTGCATTTTCGCCAAGCACACAAACTATTGCAGGTGGTTCAGTGAATGTTGTTTCAAACTTAACTAGTGGAAGCGTAACTATGCAGGTTGGTACGATTACCACTGGTTCTCTCTCAAATGTAGCTATGCTCAATGCAGGTACGATAAATTCAGTTTCCAATATCGTTACCGGAACTCTAGCGGTAGCAGGAAGCGTTACAGGAGTAGGTACTGTACCAGGATTGGGTAGTCTTACTAATTTAGGATCAGTAACAAACTTTGGTACAGGAAAAGAAATAACAAATATAGTCAGTGGAACTTTAGCAGCAGTAACGACAGTAACAAACTTAACAAATGGTTCTGTTATCTTACAATCAGGTACTCTGACGGTAGGAACTTTAACGAACTTAAACTATGGAACAATTACTGTTGATCCGAAGCCAGGAACTGTTGGAACATACTACGGTACACAGGGAACAACGGGAGCTGCGGTATGGGGAACCCTTGTGGCAGGTGTGGGAAATGGAAATAAGGTATATATATCAGGTTTATCCGTAGTCGTAACTTCAGGAACAGTTGAGGTTGTCATTTCAAATAACGTGGCAGGAAGTCAGGGTACAGGCGTAATGGTACGAGGACAGTTTGTACCAGGAGGAGGTATTATGCGAGATTATACTGTACCTCGTCAAACAGGAACAGGTGGTACTATTGCCTATTGGTTGGGAGGAGCAGGAACTGTTGATATGACACTTGATTATTGGGTAGGAGCTTAATATGGCAATAGCATTTGATTCAAAAGGAACGGGGGTTGACGCAAATAATAATGGGACTATCCAATGGACTCATACAATTAGTAGTAATACTAATGGAATTATCATAGCTAATTTTGGTATCAGTGGAGTAGGCGTGAATATAAATGCTTCGCCAACTTATGCAGGAACTGCTATGACTAAGATTGGAACTGCCAGAAATTCCATAAATAACGTAGGCCTAGAATTGTGGTATTTGCTAAGCCCTCCAACAGGTTTGGGTACATTTCATGGTACTTGGGATGGTAATAGTACAAATAAAGCTGGTGTCTCAATGGCATATACGGGGGTAGCCCAAACGAATCCTATAGTTGGTAGTACAACATTTATTGGTACCTCTGTTACTAGTGGTAGTATAACTCGTACATTAGCAGCAAATAATTGGTTTGTTGGTGGTCTGATGATGAACTCTAAGACAGGTACAACAGCTACAGGTAACAAAAGGGGAACTGCAAATACTACCTTTGATGAGGCTATGGGTGCAGATGCAACGGGAGGAACAATCCGATGGACTTCCGCTAGTGTTTCCGTAGGAATGGTTGGAGCAGAACTAGCAATATTCCCTGCGGGGATAGGTACTAAGCTCATTCAATCAACAGGCACATCAAATTTAGGTTTAGGCTCAACTCTTGTGACATTCCCAAGCAATATGACTCAAGGGAACTTAATTGTGGTTGGAGTAACAGTAACAAATGCTGCCATAGCAGGGGCTGTTAGCTCAATAACAGATGGACAAAATAATACCTATGTAAAAGCAATTGCAGGCACTTTCTCTGAGGCTACAAGTGTCATAGATGAAGAAATATGGTATGCCAAAAATATTACAGGGGGAACAGGTATTCTAACGGTAAACCATACGGTAGATAATGCTGCTGTATTCGCTAGGGAATATTCTGGTGGATATAACACATTAGATGTTACATCTTCTGCTACGGGCAGTTCTACTACACCAAATTCGGGAACAAGTGCTACTACTATTTCAGCAAATGAGCTTATCATAGTCTCAACGGGAGATGATAAGGGTGTCACACAAACCTATACGGCAGCAGGATTATATGGAGATATGGTTGGAACTACGACTACCTTAACTGGACTTTCTATGGAAGACAATATTATTACAAGTGCTGCTGCACAAACAGGCACTCTTACATTGGGTGCCGCAGCTAATTGGCAATCATTACTTGCTTCGTTCTATGTTACCTCATCAACTGCGGGTTGGCGTTCACTTATGGGTGTAGGGAACTAATATAAATATTGACAATTTACTTTTAGTAGTATAGTATATGTGTACCAGTTTCACTGGCAACTGCAAAGCAGCCGAAAGGCTGTTTTTTTGTGGAATAAATATATGGCACTATTTGGAAATGAAGATTTAAGTTGGTCACACATTACTGGAACAAGTGGTTCTGGTAATGCAGGCACTACAGTAATTAAAAATGGACCAGGACATTTCGGTGGCGTATATGTTGGTGTTCCTTCTACGGGTACTATTTCTTATTATGATTGTGCTGCCGGTACAGGTACGACCGCTGCAAACCTCATCATGGTAGTTTCCAATAACGGTACAAAAGTTCCTGATTTATTTACCCCGAATTGTCGGGTAGGTACAGGACTTGTTGCAGTTACGTCAGTTGGAACAACAGATCAGACAGTATTTTTTAATTAACCTCCAAGTATTTTGGAGGATGGCTTAATGCGTAAGGAAACGGTGCGGAAAACGACCTTCCTTACAATACAGTAAGTATCTAAGGATGAAAGGAGGTGACATATATGGCAGATGATTTTTTTCAAGATCAAAACGCACAACCTGTAGAACCACAAGCTCCTGTAGAACCAGAGAAGATTAAACTTGGTGAAAAGGAATATTCTCCTGAAGAACTACAAAAACTTGTTGGTTTAGGAGAAATAGGTGCAGAGGCAGAAAGACAGTACAAGACAAGTATTAAGTCTGTATGGCCGAAATATCAACAGGTTATTAATGAGAAACGGGATGTGGATCAAAAATATACACAAGAATTGGAAACACGAAAACAATTAGAAGAGAGAATACGAGAATTTGAAACAAAGTATCCACAAACGCAACCCGTACAACAAAACGGTCAACAACAACCACAATTTACGCCTGAACAGATACGAACAGAGGCATTAAAACAGGCAGAAGAGTTGGGTATTGGACCACAGGCAATACGAAAAACTGTTATGGATGTAATCCAAGGACAGAACTTACTCAACGATATCTCTTCATCTATTGATGAGGCAATGACCGAGGGATGGGTAAAAGATACCGAGAAAGCAACAATTGAGAATGTGTTAAACCACATGCAGACAGAGGGTATCAAAAATCCTACCAAAGCATTACGGGATATGTTTGAGACAGATTATTTGGAGAAACAGACGGAAAAGTTAGCTCAGTTGAAGCAAGACAGACAAGGACTACCAACAGTAGCACCGTCAACAGCAGGGGCGAAACTTCCCTCTCCAACTAATTTTAGACGGATGGATGATACAACATTAACGCAAATGATTAATGATGCGGTAAAGGAGAATTATCAATGATCCGTTTGACCAACATAACTAATAAGCCCTTGCCGGGTCTTATGTTGAGACTAAAGAGAAAGGAGGTTAATTAATTTATGGCATTTTTATTGGCAGACGTTTCAAACGCTCTGCATAATATTCTTTTACCTTATGTGAGGGATAATTTCCCATCACAAACAATCTTACTCGACCAGATGAAAAGAAATTCTGGAGTTACATTTATGAACAACAAGTTCTATGCTCCTATGCGGTCAACAAGACACGGAGGAGTTACAAACCTTGCGAATGACGGTAACTTAACAGTATCTGGAACAGCAGGGTTGGCACAGGCAAATGTGTCTGTAAAGATAATGACTGGTGCCTTCGATATCTCTAAATTAGCTATCGATGCGACCAAAAGCTCACAAAGTGCAGTCACAGCGGCACTGACTTATCAAGCCAAAGCATTAGCGACAGATTTTGCCCGTTCAGCAAACCGACAACTCTATGGAGATGGAAGCGGTATCGTAGCCCAAGTTGGAGGATCACTTTCTTCAACAACTTTTTCAACTATTCCAGCAAACACAGCAACTATCGATGATGGTCGTGCGTTGGATAAGTATGGAACAGTGAATGGCGACATATCTCCGACAAAGTATCTTGCTCCTTCTATGTTATTCATCGTAGGTACAGGAGTAACAACAGCAGGTACTATTTCTGCAATCACAGCAGGTTCTACAACAGGAACGATTACAACGACTGCGGGGTACGCCTCAGCAGCAAATCAATCTATTTATCTTGTTGATGGTTCAGGCGGTGGAGCAGGTACCATGGAAGTAACAGGTATCAAAAACGCTCTTTCTTCAACAACTGGTACTACCCAGTACGCTGGTGTAGCCAGAAACACAACAGGATGGACTCCTCAGTTCGGCTCAGAAGCAGAAGCTCTTACTCTTACAAGAATGGAGCAATACTATCTAGCAGCACGGGAGTACAGCCAAGTTGGAGACAAGTATGCTATTTTTGTCAACAAAACTTTGTATAGAAAATATGGTGACATATTAACATCTATGCGTAGAACAGTTGATACAGCAGACTTGCTCGGTGGTTGGAAAGGACTAGAGTTCGCAGCGGGAGCTGGCGAAGTTGGTGTATTCTTAGACTATGATGTACCAGATGGAGAAATCCTTATCCTTAATATGGATTCATGGACAATCTGTCAAGTATCCGATCTCGGATGGCTTGAAGATCCAAATGGTGGATCTCTTTTGAGACTAGCAAACAAAATTCAATATCAAGCTGAAATGGCTTGGTTCTTTGAACTTCTTTGTTTAGCACCGGCAGCGAACGGTCACACAACTCAGAAGACAGCTTAGTGAGGTTTTGGTTGCAGTTTGGCCTCGTCAAAAAAACTGCAATACGCAAGAAAAGGATTGGCTAACAGAAGGTATTAAGGCTTTCTAATAGTCGAGGGGTTCGAATCCCCCCTCTTGCACTATGACAAAGATTATAAAAGGAACACCAGAGGATATGCAGAAAGCCGACCACGATCGGTTTTATGTAAAAGATCCAACAGGATTTAGTGCTGCCCGAAATAAGGCGATTGTTGAACAAACAATTCAAGAATATGACGCAATGCGGGCAAAAAAGGCAGCAGAACATGACGATTCGTATGCCGAAAGATCAGATGCGGTAGTATCATACTTAAAACACTTAGATCAAGGTTTAGGAGAATCGAATATGTCACGGTATTTTGGAAAGAAAACCTTAGCGTATTTACGGGGACAACAAATTCGGGAAACTTTAATGAAGGGTATGACGGTAAAAAATAAAAGTGGAATCATTTTGAAAAGAGGAAGTTAAGATGTGCCAAGAAAAAACAAAAACGGAAAAAGACAATTTGATACCCGACTTAGTTTTAATGAACTATCAAGAATTATGGGATGGAATCCCAGACAGAGGATAATTATGCGTAGAGTAATGTTAAAAAAAATAACGATGAAAGGAGGTGAGTAATTTCGTACTTATAAGTATAAGTACAGTAATATTATGAAATTTATTTCATATAAAGAATGTTTAGGCATTGAGGAAGTTGATAGAAAATGTTATGCAATGAAAGATACCTATCCATTTTTGGCTTTCGGAGGGAAAATAAATCCTCTTTCTGAGATCCAGAATGCGGGTATCGTTACAACTGGTTCAGTATTCTTTGTGAAAGCAGTAGCTGACGCAGACTACAGTACAGTACAAGCGGCAGTTGGACCAGCGAATATGTTTAACGACATACAAACAGCTATCAATAAATGCCGAAACTATGCAAATGATTATGTTCTTGTTTGCCCACAGGCAAGTAATGGAACATGGTCAAATACCACAAACGTAGGTTCCGCTATCATTGTCAACAAATCTGGTATGCACTTACTCGCTGTTGGCTATGGAAATCCTACCTATAATCAAAACGTCAGTATTGGAGGATTAGGAACAGGTGTTGGTGTTGATACATCCGTTGTGAAAGTTGTTGCCGCAGATGTTGAAATCGCAGGATTTAACATTGTCGGAACATCAGGAACAACAGCGAACGGTACTATCAATACAGGTATTGTATGGTTAGGTACAGCCGCAAGTGGAACTGCTCACCAAACATGGATTCACGATTGTATTATCGAGAATGCCCAAGCATCAGGAGGTGGAGCAAACGGTACAGCAGATTGTGTGCAAACTGCGGGTACTGTAAACGGTGTTCGGTTTGATAACGTAGCATTTGTGTCAAGAACAACAGGAGCAAAGGGTGTTAATTTTGGAAACGGTAATGGCCGACCAGAATTTCATGCTTGCCGATTTGTTACAACAGCACAGGCAACAAGTGATTTGTTTGTCTCAACAGGTACAGGAGCAAACGATTTCACATTGTTTGATAGATGTCAATTTTTTAATCTATCATCAAGCAAACCTGCATCAGCAATCACTGGCTCTATTACAGCAAATACCCACTGGGTAGGACTGGATAGATGTTCAGCGTTTAACGTAACAGCATTTGGAACTGATCCAGGCGTATTAGTTACTGAGGTACAATCAGGTACAGCAGCAGCAGGTATGCACAGTCTTGGAATCGGTATCCAAGGAACAGCAGCAGTACCAGCAGCATAGTAGTATTTACTATTATTTTCTGGTATAATGGTGCGGGGTATGAGTTGATTTCCCTCAACCCCGCACCAGGAAATCATATGCAACAAACTCCTATTAATATTTTTGAGTATATTCATCCCCACTTCAAGAATGTTCCCACGAAGTTTTACACTCCCCTCGACTTTGAGGCATTTCAGAATCAATTTATTGAAATCTTCGACAAAACACAAGAACATTATAAACAGGGAGTATGGAAAGAGGATATGACTGTTATAGATATCGGTGCAAATATGGGACTGTCTGCTATCTACTTTGCTCCTCATGCGAAAACTGTCTATGCCATCGAACCTTCCCAAGCAAATTTTCACTCATTAGAAGAAAACGTCAAAGCATATCCAAACATTAAGATATTTGAGATGGGTATCGGGGAGGATAATAAAGAAGGTATTATACGGACAAACGGAGTGTATGGCGTACCGGAGTCTGTGTATGGAAGCGGTACGATAGCCCAAAACTTTACCATGAAACGGCTTGATACATTTATGCAAGAGCAGAACATTACCCATGTGGATACGCTCAAGATAGACTGTGAAGGATATGAGTATCGGATTTTACAAAGTAAAGGATTTGCCGCAGTAGCGGATAAGATTGACTGTATTATCGGGGAGGCACATTATTTTGACATCCTTATTCCAGAGTTCATCCCTCTTATCCTAAAAGAATATGGTTTTACCACAAAGTTCTTACCCTATCAAAATATGTTTAAAACCATGAAATTTACTGATGACAAGGTAGATAGTTATAAAGAATATACCTGTAATCTGAATACAATATTTATTGCAAAACGATGAGTGATTTTCAAGGTTTTTATTGGAAAGGGAATATTGATGACTATTTTTTAGGACATCAATTTGCTGAGATATTTAAGGATAGAATCTATGATCCGTATTTTTTAGGAAAAAAGGATCTTGTTGTTTTTGATATAGGAGCAAATTTAGGAGTCTTTTCTTTGTATGCGACAAAGTTTGCAAAAGTTATCCATGCGTTTGAACCTGCAACAGAGGCGTATAGTTGTCTTACCCATATGGTTACGGAGAATGCCTTTACTAATGTTATTCCTCATAATATGGCTATCGCAAATACCGATGGAAAACAAACATTCTTCCATAGAGGAGTAAATAAGACGATGAACTCTTTAAAGCCGGATATGCCAACAACTGATACGGAAGAAGTTACTACGATACGGTTAGATACATTCTTTACCAATGAGAAAATAGAGCATGTGGATTTTATGAAATTAGACGTAGAGGGAAGTGAGTTTGATATTGTCTGTGGCGATGGGTTTCAAAATGTGGCACAGAAGATAGACGAGATGGTTATTGAGGTACATACATGGGCAAATCGTAATCTTAATCAGTTACGGGAGGCACTACAGATAGCAGGATTCACCAAGATTGAACAGATACCAAATGAGGCAATTCTTATTCATGCAAAGAAATGAGTGATTTATCTGGACATTCTTATTCTGGCACAGAAATACCCGATTATGTTATAGTTGGGAAATACTGTTCCATAGGAAAACGAGTTATATTTCACGAACCACATGCAAACCATTTATGTATACAAAACAGAAAATGCGTCTACACGACCAACTGGGATACGCCAGTAAGTGATTTACGAAACATTACATTAGGTAATGACGTGTGGATAGGGAATGATGTCATTCTTTTACCGGGAATAACAATAGGAAATGGGGTAATACTGGGTGCGGGAGCTGTCGTAGCAAAAGACATTCCTGCCTACGCAGTCGTTATTGGGAATCCTGCACGGATAACACGATACCGTTTTACAAAAGAACAGGTAAAAAAACTACAAATGATAAAATGGTGGGACTGGCCGAATGACATTATAATGAACAGAAAAGAAGATTTAAAAGACATAGATATATTTTTAGAAAAATATGAGTAAACGAGTATATTGGAGCATAGCGGATAATAACAATCTCAAGTATTTTGAGATGTTAAAAAATTCATTTAAGAAGTTTCATCCGAATGATGAACTTATTTTATATGGGGAACAAGAAGTGGAAGCGGTAAAAGATCCCATGATCTATTACCGGGCAACCCCTTATTTTACCAAGAAACTCTTTGAACAAGGGTATACCGAGGTATGTAAACTAGACGCAGACCAAATCGTTACAGGAAGTTTGGATGATATTTGGACTGGAGATTTTGACGTTGCCGTAGTCAACAACAGTAATCCCAAAGAAATGAAGGATTATCCGGTTTCTATTCTTAATATTAA
>VFSW01014626.1_pt1 | contig 10834 bp, 8 predicted proteins | sample 5358111 | NCBI WGS metagenome assembly VFSW01 (sample SAMN11554181, study PRJNA540505) | mine drainage metagenome | isolation source: sediment from site ElyBrook_90M | place: USA: Ely Copper Mine, Vershire, VT | collected 2017
GTGCGAGCACGGTGGACGACCCCACGTCGGCACGGGGAAGCGGCACGATGACAGACGTGTCGTCGAGGTGGAACGCGGGGACAGAGCCTGTACGCACACCGACTTCGCGGGTGGGCTCGGGCGGCGCGACCTGGGAGCGTCCTCCCGGGAGTTTGCCCATGAACGACGGTTCGTCGAGGCTGGAGATCCTGGTTGGGGCGGCGGTCGGGGGGTCCTCGGCGCGGCGGGGTTCCCACATCATGTCGCTGTCGCGCGGACGGGCGATCGCACGGGCTGCAGCGGCTTGTTCGGGCGTGAGCGTGGGCGTTGTAATCGCCACGGTGGGCTTGTCGAGAAAGGGATCGTCGAGGTCAAACTTGGTGTCTGCCGTGGGGGCTGCCGCTGCGGGCGTGGGCACGGGGACAGGCGCCGCGGGTGCGGCTGTCGTGGGTGGAATCGTCGGCGCACGCACGGCGGACGGTGCGCCCGCGCCGGGCGGAACGGGCGGCGGGACGGTACGGCGCGTGGTGACGGTACCAACTTGCCGCGGTGAATCACTGGTGGGAGGAGATGCCTGGGGTGCAGACGCGCGGGCGTTGGGAGCGGCTGGCGGACGGGATGCCGCGCGGCGGGCGCCGCCCGTGAGGGCTTCAGCGAGGATGGACGCGCCGAGGGCGACGACTTCTTCGGGCGGGAGGCTGGTGAGTGGGTCGCGGCCAAAAAACGATGCTACCCGTTGGCGAACCGCGGGGATTCGGGTGCTGCCGCCGACGAGAATCACGGCTGTCAGGTCGGTTGGACGGAGGCTTGCGAGCTTGAGGGCCTCGGAGCACACGTCGAAGGTACGGGTGACAAAGGGCGCAGAGATCTTTTCGAGATCCGCGCGGGTGAGGGTGTGCTGAAAGCGCACGGGATCGGTATGCCCGGGAATCTCGGCGTTGAGGTTTACCCGGGCGGTGTCTTGCGTGGACAGTTCGCACTTGGCGGTCTCGACCGCGTCGCGAAGGACGTCGTAGGCGACACGATCCCGGGAGGCGTCGATCTGGGTAGAGCGTTGAAAGTTTTGCGTGAGTGAGTCGGTGATGGCGATGTCGATGTCGTCGCCACCCAGAAAGGTATCCCCGGCGGTGGCAAGGACTTCAAAGACGTTGCCCGAGAGTTCAAGGAGGGTGACGTCGAAGGTGCCGCCGCCAAAGTCAAAGATGCAGATCTTTTCACGGGTGCCGCGGCCGTAGCCGTAGGCCAGGGCTGCGGCCGTGGGCTCGTTGAGGATACGGATGATGTCCAACTCGGCGATCTTGCCAGCGACCTTGGTGCTCGACCGTTGAAGCTCGTTGAAGTTCGCGGGAACCGTGATGACGGTTTTGTCCAGGCGTTCTTGGAGACTGGCTTCGGCGATGCGGCGGACTTCACGGAGCACCATGGCCGAGAGTTCGGGAAGTGAAAAGTCCCCGCCGCGGGTGGAGACAAGCACGGACGAATCCGGGCCTTCTTTCAGCTCGAACGCCACGCGGGAACGCGCCCGACGGACTTCTTCGCTCTTGAACGGTCGACCGAGGAGGCGTTTGACGGAGGACACCGTGTGGGCGGGATCCAGAGGTCTACGGGCACGCGCGGGGCGACCGAGCAGACGCTCGCCATCGGGTGTAAACGACACCACGGATGGGATGAGCGGGTATCCCGACGCGTCGGTGAGTACCTGCGGTCGCCCACCGATGGAGACGGCGACGACGGAGTTGGTGGTGCCCAGATCGATTCCGACCGCGGGTGCTGGCATCACGGGTGACTGTACAGAAAACGTGACGTAGGTGGGAATCTTGAACGGGACGAACGTACGTTAGACCCCCCGGGAGGGCTCAAGGTCTCGTACCGCGGCGTCGATCCAGCGCTGAACGGATCCTGCAAAGGGCCACATCCAGGCATAGTCCGGGCCGGTAAACCGCTGGATGATCCATTGATGGAGTCTTGGGTCGCGGGCGGCGGAGATTCCGCGGGTGTCGGCCACGGCACGGAGGGTCTCGATGTAGGCTTCTCGTTCAAGCATGGCCCGACCGTACGCGAGGCCCATGGGCAGGGGGAACAGTCCGTAGAGCAGCGCCATCCCCACCCAGCCGTACCGCTCAAACTGCGCGACGTGAACAAGTTCGTGACGGAGGGTGCAGTACCGTTCCAGGGCGGGGGTATGGTCCCACCCGGCGGGGACGTAGACGGTGTGCCCGAGGGTGGTGACGTATGCGCTGAGGTAATTTGTTTGTCCGCCGAGGGTGAGCACCCGCAAGAGCCTGTCGGCCAGCGTCTGGTGCCATCGCCCCTGTTTTACGACCACCCGTACAGGCCGCGAACGAGAAGCCATCCCACGCAGAAGCTCTCGAAGGCGGTCGTCAGGGTCCATGCGAAGGTCAAAAGAGATGCGAGAGGGACACCCACGGGAGCGCGGGGAGGTGTGCCGTTGCCAAGGGATCGTGGTCGTCGAGTGGAATCAGCACCCCGATGTCCGCGGCAAACCGACGCGTGTAAAACCTCGGGCCGCTGAGTACGTACGGCAGAAACCTCCGTTGCGCGTTGCCCACGAGAGACGAATCCCCGGTGCCGCTCTCGGAGATCACTTCGGCAAAGGCGATTCCCTGGGCGACGAGCTTGACGCCGGTGACCACGCGGATTTCGACCGTTGCGTGCGCCATCACCCATGCGCCGCCGAGTCCCGTGCGTTGCGCCACGGCCAGTCCAGCGTGAAAGCCCGCCCGTTCGCCCCATACCGAAACGACAGGGCCTGTGGACCAACCCATGCCCGCGTGCGCCCAGGTGAAGCCAAGGTTGGTGGTCGCCAGCGCCGCTGTGGATTGAAAGGGAACCGTCGCGTATCCCCACCATGCGAGCGCAAAGCCCGGGCGCTCCACCAGCGAGACCCGTCCGTCCACGGAGACCCCGAGAAAGTAGTACGGAACGCCGACACCGACGTCGACACCGCGGGCTACGCCGTAACGCACGCCCATCCAGCCCAGGTCGCTGATGTAATGGCCTTGGACGTCGCCGTACCGAACCACGTGCGCGGTGGGCATCTGAAAGAAGTAGCCGTCGCCGGGATCCCTGGGCTCCGTCAAACGCTCGTCGGTCCCGCGCTCGGACGGGGACGACACCGAGGCTTCGATGGCGACCCGGCCCGGGTGGACGGGCCACGCGCCGGACCAGACGGGTGCGCTGCCACTCCCCGTAGGGGTCTGGGAACGGACCGTTGTGTTCCCCCATGGTGGTGTGCCGCCCAGGCCCTGTCCCGATGCCGCCGCGGGCAGCACGGCAAGGCCGAGGGTCACCGCCAGCGTAGACGTGACGGCCATCGCCACGTCGGCAATCTTGCGCGGATGCAGCGCGGGCGACAAGCGACGTGGGATGTGTAGCTCGGGGCTACGGCTCGACCGGGTCGCCGTTGGAGGGACTCGGCGTCCCTTCGGGGGGCACGCTCTCGCCGTTGTCAGCGTCGGATTCGGCGAGGGGTTCGACGCCTGCAACCAGTTCGCCGTCGTCCATGCGAATGATCCGGACGCCCTGAGCATTGCGGCCGGTGGCCCGAATCTGGTCGACCTTGGTGCGAATGATCTGCCCGCGGTCGGTGATCACCATGATTTGATCGCCGGACTCCACGAGGTCAAGGTCCACGACGTCGCCATTGCGGTCACTCGCATCAATCGCAATCACCCCGACCCCCCCGCGGCCCTGGCTGCGAAACTCACCCACGGGCGTTCGCTTGCCGTAGCCCTTGGCGCACACGCAAAGCACCTGCTGAGTCTCCGCGTTGCGGATCACGTCCATCGAAACCACCCGGTCACCGTCGCGGAGATCAATCCCTCGGACGCCTCGGGAGTCCCTCCCCACCTGGCGTACTTCGTCCACCTTGAAGCGAATGGCCATCCCGAGCTTGGTCCCAAGGATGACTTCTTGTTCGGCCGTGACCACCAGCGCACGGAGCAAGGCGTCGCCTTCGTCAATCGCCACGCCGATGATCCCCGTCGTGCGAATGTTTCCGTAGGCGTGAAGCTCTGTACGTTTGACATAGCCCCGTGCAGAGACCGTCAGGAGGTCCATTCCGTCGCGAAAATCCTTGACTGACAGAATGGCGGCGATCTTTTCGCCGGCTTCCGTCCCGACAAAATTGACGAGAGCTTTACCCCGTGACGTCCGAGCACCCTCGGGAATCTCGTACACTTTTTTCAGGTACGCTTTGCCTTTGTCGCTAAAGAACAACACATGGTCGTGCGACCCCGCGATAAAGAACCGATTGACGAAGTCTTTCTCCCGGGCCTCCATCCCGATCTTTCCCCGTCCGCCCCGACGTTGCGCGCGGTACTCTTCGACCGCCGTGCGCTTGATGTACCCCTCGTGCGAGCAGGTCACCACCACGTCGTGCTGCGGGATCAGATCCTCAATGTTGATCTCCCCGTCTGCGGAGACAATCTCCGTGCGTCGCGCATCGGCAAAGCGCTCCCGAACGTCTTTCAGTTCACCCTTGATGACATCCATCAAGGCCGTTTCGCTGCCGAGAATTCCCCGCAGACGTTCGATCGTTACGGACAGCGAGCCGTACTCTACCGATAGTTTTTCACGCTCAAGCCCCGTCAGTCGGGCGAGACGCATCTCCAGGATGGCACGTGCTTGCCGCTCGTTGAGTCGGTAGTCCTTGACGGATGCCGCCGCTGTGATCTCGGCGTCGGGTCTGCCCGCTCGCCGCACGAAGTCTTCGAGTCCTCGCAACGGGAGCACCATCAACGCCGCCCGCGCCGTGTCCACGTCCGGGCTCTCGCGGATCGTACGAATCACCACGTCAATTTCTGTGGTCGCCATGCCGAGGCCTAAAACAAGCTCTCGCTGGGATTCCGCCTGACGGAGTTCAAACCGTGTTCGTCGGGTCACCACGTCGCGTCGGTGATCGATAAAGACTTCCAGCGCCGCGCGGAGAGACAACACCCGCGGTTGTCCAGCGACGATCGCGAGCTGAATGATCCCAAACGACTCCTGGAGCTGTGAGTTCTTGTACAGGTTGTTGAGAACCACCTGTGCGTTGGCGTCTCGTTTGAGCTCAAAAACAACCCGCATCCCCTCGCGAGAGCTCTCGTCGCGGAGGTCGGAGATGTTCTCAAGGCGCTTCTCTCGGACGAGTTCGGCGACTTTCTTGAGCAGGGTGGCCTTGTTGACCTGGTAAGGAATCTCGGTCACCACGATCTGTTCGCGGTCGCCTTTGCCCATGGGTTCGATCGTCGCCCGCGCACGGATGACCACCGTGCCTCGGCCCGTTGCGTACGCTTGCCGGATCCCTTGCCTTCCGAAGATCACCCCACCCGTTGGAAAGTCCGGGCCTTGAACAAAGTTCAGGAGATCATCCAGTTCTGCTTCTGGGTGGTCGATGAGGTAGGTCGTGGCATCGATGACTTCGCCAAGATTATGCGGCGGGACGTTTGTGGCCATTCCCACGGCGATGCCCCCCGAGCCGTTGACCAGGAGGTTGGGATAGCGCGCCGGGAGCACCAGGGGCTCACGTTCGCTCGCGTCGAAGTTGTCGCCAAAGTCCACCGTGTCTTTGTCGATGTCCGAGAGAAGTTCATCGGACAGACGTGCGAGACGGACTTCGGTGTACCGCATGGCCGCCGCGGGATCGCCATCGACCGAGCCGAAGTTACCTTGTCCATCCACCAGCATCATGCGCAGCGAAAAATCCTGTGCCATGCGCACAAGCGCTTCGTACACCGACGAATCTCCGTGCGGGTGGTACTTGCCCAGCACCTCGCCGACGACTCTCGCGGACTTCTTGTATGGCTGGTTCCACACCAACTTCATGTCGTGCATCGCGTAGAGGATCCTGCGGTGCACGGGCTTCAAGCCGTCCCTCGCGTCGGGGATGGCTCGCCCGACAATCACGCTCATCGCGTAATCCAGGTAGCTCCGCTGCATCTCCTCTTCGATCGACGTCGGGGTGATGCCCTCGTGGGGCCGTCCGTCAGGCGGCGTGAGGGGCGTCGCGCCGTCGTTCGTATCCGTCATCGCTGATCCTTCTGGCCGGAGAGCGCTGCCGGGCTGTGGGCAGCGGGGATGATCTTCTGGGCCGGTCGACCGTCTTTCGGCGACGCGCGCCGACGCCTTGACCCTGCCTGCCGATGTTCAGCAAGCGCGTCGCATACGGCGCGGCGCAGTCTAGCAGCCCTCCCAGCCGATCGCTAGATTATAGATCGCGTGCGCGTGTGCGTGCGAGTCGATGGCTGCCGTTGGCACCCGCCCTCGCCGTCCACGCCGTTGGCCTCAGCAGAATTACCTCGGATTCAACCAGATCTGGCAGGCAGTTACCGACGTCGCCCACCCAGCGTGCGGTTGAGAATGTCGGCGAGGCGCACGCCCGCGCGCTCCAACTGTCCGTCCACCGTGGGGATTGCCTGCTGGACGTAGTCTTCGGGGAGTTGTCCCGGGGTGTGTGGCAGGGCGCTGTAGATCACGCGGCGGGCGATGGCGTTGGACTCTGTCGCCCAGGTCGACGGTGTCCCCTCACGCCATGCCGTGGCTTCGGCGGGGGTGATGAGGGATTCGAGGCGAATGGCGTAGGCGAGATCGGCGGTACCGGCTTGTTCGAGCAGCGCGGTATCCCACACGGCGTGGAGATTGGTTTCGCGGCGAAACAGTCGCACGCGTACCTGATTTCCCCCGCGGTCGTGGTCGTTGGCGCAGTGCAGGGGTTGATGGAGGTCACCCACTAGGTGAATCACCCACTTGAGGGCCTCGAGTCGCGTGTGGGGCTCGGCGTGGGGGTCTCCGAGAACGGTCTCTTCAGCCGCGAGTCGTGTGACGATGCAATGGTCTCCCGGGCAATCCCGCGCGGGGTCGTAGCCCACGGGCCCCGCCTCGGGATGAACAGGAATGTCTACGAAATGCCAGGGACGTGTCTCTGGTTGCCGCTCACGAACTTCGTCTCCCCATGAGGCGACGTCCGCCATCGAAACCGCCCCTTCGACATCAAGCAACGCCTGAACTTCGCGCCGGGCTGCTGGATCAAGGTAGCGGTCGGCAAGATCCGCGATGATTCTGTGACCTTCGCGCCCCCACGCCGCACCCTGGGCGGGCAGCAACAGCACCGTCAGCAACAGTCGTACAGTTCGCTTCACCGTAGAGGGTGCCAGCGTCGCACGGTGGACCCCAGCGCGTCCATGGCGAGGGCGCGTGGGCCATGGCTCTCGACGCGAGCCTCAAATCGGCGACAATCCAACCCCCATGCCCCCTGCCCGCGCGGTTCGTATTCGTGAAGCTGGCGAAGTTGACGTCTTGGAGATCGCCGACGTGTCGGTGCGAGATCCGGGTCCCGGCGAAGTACTGGTGTCTGTCGCCGCTGCGGGGCTCAACCGCGCGGATGTTCTCCAGCGTCGGGGCTTGTACCCCGCGCCACCCGGTATCGCGAAAGATATTCCCGGCCTCGAATACGCGGGCACGGTCGCGGCCATCGGGGACGGAGTCTCGGCGTGGGCGACGGGCGATCGGGTGATGGGGATTCTTGGGGGTGGGGCAATGGCCACACTGGTGATCGCGGACGAACGCGAGGTGATCCGGGTGCCTGTTGGAACGTCACTCACTGACGCTGCGGCTGTCCCCGAGGCGTTCATGACAGCTTACGACGCCGTGCAAGTACAAGGCGGTGCACGCATGGGCGACGTTGTTCTCGTGCACGCAGTGGGTAGCGGAGTGGGCACAGCATGCGTGCAACTCTGCGCAGCAGCAGGTGTGCGCGTCGTCGGGACCGCCCGCGCCGAAGACAAGCTCTCACGTTGCGTTCCATTGGGGCTGTGGCGCGGGCTGATGGTGAGCGACGGGACCTTTGCTGAACGTGTGCTCTCGGTCACCGACGGACGCGGCGCGGACGTCGTTCTCGACCCTGTCGGAGGGAATTATCTCGCCGAGGATCTACGGGCAGTGGCCCCTCGGGGGCGCATCGTGGTCATTGGCTCGATGGGCGGTGGCGTGTCTGAGATTCCCCTTGGGTTGCTCTTGCATCGCCGAGCGACCGTGACCGGCAGCGTGCTACGTGGTCGTCCATCGGAGCAAAAAGCCACCCTTGCCCAGGACTTTGCCCGGCAGGTGGTTCCGTTGTTCGTGTCGGGACGGCTACAGGCGGTGGTGGACACGGTAATGCCCATGACCGACATCGCCGAAGCCCACCGGCGGATGGAGCGCAACGAAACTTTCGGCAAGATCGTGCTCACTTGGTAAAGCGCATGAGCGCACGTTCTACGGTTCTTCGCACCACGTGCAACCGTGACTGCCCCGACGCATGCGGGATCCTCGCGCACATCGAAGATGGCAAGGTGGCCCGGCTCCAAGGCGATCCTTTGCACCCGGTGACCAAGGGATTCTTGTGCTATCGCACGGACAGGTTTCTCGAGCGGCAGTACAGCCCCGAGCGATTGACCCAGCCGCTTGTCCGTCGGAACGGTGCGCTTGTCCCAGTCGAGTGGGACGAAGCCCTGGATTTCTGCGCGCGGGAACTCTTGCGCATTCGCGCCGAGAGCGGGCCCGCGGCGGTGCTGCACTACCGTTCGGGCGGCTCCCTCGGAATGATGAAGCACGTCACAGATTACTTTTTTGAATGCTTTGGGCCCGTCACTCTCAAGCGCGGAGACATCTGCAACGGCGCGGGCAATGCCGCGCAGCGCTTGGATTTTGGCGACGAGGACAGCAATGACCTTGACGACCTTGCACACACAAGGGCCGTGATTCTCTGGGGCAAGAACCCGCACACGTCATCCCCGCATCTACTCCCGGTGCTCTTGGCCTTGCGCAACGCGAGGGTACCGATCGCCCTGGTTGATCCCGTACGTCACCGCGGGGTGGGAATCTCGGATGTATACGTGCAACCGCGCCCGAGGGGAGATGTCTCGCTCGCGCTAGGTGTCGCGCAGGTACTTTTTGATCGTGGGTGGACACACCCCGATGCCCCTCAATGGTGCGATGGAATCGCTGATTTTCATGCGCTGGCCCACTCGCGCACGCTGGAGGCGTTCGCGCGCGATGCCGACGTGACCGTGGACGCCATCGTCTCCGTCGCAACACTTTTTGGCACCCGCAAGCCTGCAGCGATTCTTGTCGGGTGGGGAATGCAAAGGAGGACCAACGGCACGGCCATCGTCCGTTGTCTCGATGCGCTCGGCGCGCTGACGGGCAACGTTGGGGTCAAGGGCGGCGGCGTGTCGTTTTACTTCAAGCGCCGGGGAGCTTTTGACCTGTCCTTCGTCCACGGTACGTCTGCACGCACGGTCATCGAACCGTGCCTCGGACAAGAGATTCTCGACGCGCGCGATCCACCCCTTCGTGCTGTCTGGATTACCGCGGGTAATCCTGTCGCAATGCTTCCCGAGTCGTTGGTTACCTATCGTGCACTGGGCACCCGCGAGCTTGTTGTCGTCGTCGACACGGTGATGACGGATACAGCTGCAGTCGCTACCGTGGTGCTCCCGACCACGACGATGTTGGAAGACGACGACGTGGTGGGCGCCTACGGCCATCCGTACCTGGGAGCCGTGCGCCCCGTGGTGCTTCCCGCAAACGCTGTGCGCTCGGACTTCGCGATCACGCAGGCCATGGCTCTACGTGTCGGTCTCGGGGACGCATTGCACGGGAGCGCGCGAGATTGGCAGCAACGAATGCTTGGCACCGTGCCCCTGGGCGATCTGTACCACGGCGCGGTGCGCAGCCCGTCAGCGCCGAAGGTAGCTTTCGCGGGGCGGGTCTTCGCGACACCAAGCGGCAAGGTGCAGTTGCTGCGCGCCCTGCCACCTGAAGGCGAAGCGCTGACGGCGGACTATCCCTTGCGGCTGCAGGCGCTTTCGACGCCCCAATCTCAGTCGTCGCAGTGGTCGCCCGATGAGCCCGACGATGTGCTGCCCGCGACGGTCCACCCCGACGCCGCACGAGGGATGCGGCACGGGGACAGGGCGGTACTCCGTAGCGCTGTGGGTGTGTTGTCGGTGCGGGTTATTTTGGATGCGGGACAGCGACGGGACGTGGTGACCGTGCCCAAAGGCGGATCGCTAAGACGCGGGCGTTGTGCGAATGCGATTACCCGCGCGGTGCTCACCGATGCGGGGGATGGCGCAGCGCTATACGAACAACCCGTGCGATTGGATCCTGGGTGACCGTTCTACGAGGCGTTGACGACCGCCGCGACGGTGGATTCGATGGAGGTGGTTTCCTGCACCAACCTGTCGCCCTTGGGGGTGATCGTGCCCGCGGCGAAGCCGTCGTACATCTCGGCGTGGGCCTCGGCGTGCGACGGCAGGAGACCCGCCATGGATCATGGTGGGCACCCATGCTTTACGTGGGTGTGCGACGATCTTGAGCTCCTGCCGAGGGCGTCGCCGAGGATCCTGGCGACCTGACGCATGGTGTACGAGGGGCCGTAGAGATCGACGACGGCGCTCCTGCCTGGGTCGGCGAGGAGAGACTTTGCGGCCAGCGCGGCGATGTCTCGTGTAGCGATCATCGGAATCGGGTGGTCGATGAAAGGCACAAAGGTGGGATAGATCCCCGCCGTGCGCGCAGGGCCCATCGCGTTGGCGATGCTTTCTTGAGAATACCCAGCGCGGATGGCCGTGAGCCGCGTACCCGTAGCGTGGAGCTTTTTCTCATGATGATAGAGCCCTTTGATGGGACCGTTGGCGCGATCCATGTCGGCGCCCAGGGAAGAGAGCATCACGACGTGGGACACCGCGCTTGCTTTGGCCACCGCTGCGATGGCGTCGGGGGTACGATTCTGCGAGCCGTAGATGTCCGAGTCTTGCTGACTTCGTGACACAAGTTAGCCTGGAGCTTGTTTCCCGCGGGTTTGCGCGAA
>VFSW01014627.1_pt1 | contig 10833 bp, 10 predicted proteins | sample 5358111 | NCBI WGS metagenome assembly VFSW01 (sample SAMN11554181, study PRJNA540505) | mine drainage metagenome | isolation source: sediment from site ElyBrook_90M | place: USA: Ely Copper Mine, Vershire, VT | collected 2017
GTGGATGTCCGCCGCGACCACGGTAAGCTTATTTTCATTGATTTACGCGACGTTTCCGGCAAAGTCCAGATGGTCATTCTGCCGAACCACAAGGAAGCCCACGCGCTCGCGAATACGGTCCGGCCGGAGTGGGTGATAGAAGTCACCGGAAAAATAAACCCTCGTCCGGATAAATTAGTCAACAAAAATGAACCGAACGGCAGTATAGAAGTAGAAGTGACCGGCATTACCGTGCTTAGCCAGGCCAAGGAATTGCCGTTCGCCCTCGGGACCGACGTGAATATCGATACGTACCTCGATTATTTGCCGCTCACGCTTCGCGATGAACGGCACCGCGCCATCTTCAAGGTCCAAGCTTGGATCGTCAAAGCGTTCCGTGATTTTCACAACGCGAATGGTTTTACTGAATTCCAAGCGCCGAAACTTATCGGTGATGACGCTGAAGGCGGGGCCAATTCATTTGACGTCAAATATTTCAAACATACCGCCCACCTCGCGCAGAGTCCCCAGCTCTATAAACAGATAATGGTCGGCGTCTTTGAGCGCGTCTTTGCCGCCGGCAATGTGTACCGCGCGGAGAAGCATTCCACAACGCGCCATCTCAATGAATATACTTCGCTCGATATCGAGATGGGATTCATCAAGGACCATACGGATATCATGGCGATCGAAACGGAATTTTTGACCGCGCTCATGGCCACGCTCCGCGAACACTGCGGGCAAGAGTTCGCGCTTTTAAAAGCTGAGATACCCGCGGTACCACAAGAGATACCGCGGATGACCTTGCGCGAAGCGCAGAAGCTCATCACCGACGAAACAGGCAAGGATTGCACGAAAGAACCCGACCTGGAACCCGAACATGAACGTTGGCTTTGCGAATACGCGAGTAAAAAACTCGGCTCTGATTTTATTTTCATCACGCATTTTCCCACCGCCAAACGGCCGTTTTACACGCATCGCGATGAGAAGGACCCGACCTACACGAAAGGCTTTGACCTCTTGTTCCGCGGCGTGGAGATCACCACCGGTGCGCAACGCATCCACGAGTATGACGCTCTCGTAAGTTCGATGAAAGACAAGGGGCTTGATCCGGAACGATTCAGTTTTTATCTTCAGGCGTTCAAGTACGGCCTGCCGCCCCACGGCGGTTTCGGTATGGGTCTCGAAAGGCTCACAGCAAAACTCCTGGGCCTTGAGAACGTCAAAGAGGCGACCCTATTCCCGCGAGATTTGATTCGCATCGACAAACTCCTCTCGGCGTAACGTAGCTGGCGAAATATTGTAAATAACCAGCGGTCTCTAGCTCACCACATCGACTTCGCGCGATGTATTTTCGCCAAGCACGTTAACGAGCGTGCGATAGGCCTCCTCGACGTCGTTTAGGATGCCGCTTTGGAGCCGCGGCGCGAGGATATCTATGACGTTACGGTAAAATTGCACCTTCTCCTCGATACTCGCGTGAAAATTGCCCCAGGCGCTGTCACCGACGAGCCTGTACGTCGCGAGAAGCGACTGCAGATTGTGGGTCGTATCGGCTGCACACACCAAAAGCGACTCGGGTGGCGCCGCCACAAGCATCTTCAGGTAATCAGACTTACGTTCATGCCATGTCTTTACCGCACCGTCCGCATCGCTGAAACGGATCTCGGTCACGCCTTTGACAATGACCGCGACGGACTCGCCGAAATCTTCCTTAAGGTTCTCGTACGTGTAACCGACCGCGTCCTCCAGCACGTCGTGCAAAAAACCCGCGCAGATGACGTCCTCACTGTCGGTATATTGCGACAGCAAGCACGCGACCGAGTAAGGGTGAACGATGTAGGGTAGGTCGAGTCCTATGCGGATATGCGCTTTGTGGAGCCTTGCGGAGGTGTTGATGGCATTTTGGATCTTTTGGGTAAGGGTCATAAGTTTCGCCGAAAAAATTCGCCGCTTTTTACTTTAGGGAAAATTAAGCGCGACTGACAAATATACCACTGCCAGATTTGAGAGCAAGTGTGGATAAGTGCGTTTCTATGGTATTTTGCGTTTGGAAAAAAGCCGAGAAAGCGCTAAAATAGGCCGATGGCGCCCGCTTACACCATAAAAACACCCGTCTTTGAAGGTCCCCTCGACCTCCTGCTCTCGCTCATAGAAAAGAGGAAACTCCTCATCAATGACATCGCGCTTGCCGCGGTCGCCGATGATTATTTGCATTACACGAAGCAGCTGGCGGAGTTTCCCATTGCAGAAAGCGCGGATTTTATTTTGATCGCGTCGACGCTCGTCCTGATAAAATCAAAATCGCTTTTGCCCGCACTCGCCCTATCGGAAGAAGAGCAGGGGAGCATCGCCGACCTTGAAGCACGCCTTCGGATCTACCAACGATTGCGCGCCCTGGCAACCGGTGTTCGAACGCGCTATGGAAGGCATGTCATATTTGCGCTGGCCGAACGCCCCCGACCAGCGGTCTTTTCGCCACCCGAAACCTTGTCCCTCGCCGTCCTCGCAAGTGCGGTCAAAGATGTTCTCAAAAACTTGCCGAAAAAGGAGTTCATCCCTCGCGCGGTCATCGATAAAGTGATCAGTCTGGAAGAAGTCATCGATCGGCTGAGCACGCGCATCAGGGACAGTCTGAAAATGAGCTTTCGCGAATTCTCTCTTATGGGGAAGGAATCCCGGGTGAACGTTATCGTGAGCTTCCTCGCTATGCTTGAACTCGTCAAACAAGGTATTATTGACGTTATCCAAACCGAGCGGTTTGGGGATATCGATATGGAAACCGAGACTCTCGGCGTACCAAATTACAATCAATGACATTGGAATCAAAAATCGAAGCGCTTCTTTTTTGGAAAGGGGAGCCGCTCGCCATCGCGCGCATCGCCCACCTGCTCAAGGTGCCGCCCCCTGACGTCGCCGCCGCCCTCCCACGCCTCGCGGCCGAGCTTTCCGGCCGCGGCGTTACCATGATCCAAAAGGAAGATGAAGTGAGCCTCGGCACCGCGCCGGAACTTTCCTCCATTTTCGAGCAGATCGTCAAAGACGAGCTCGCCGGCGACCTTTCCAAAGCAAGCATAGAAACGCTGACCATCGTCTTGTATCGCGGGCCAGTGAGCAAACAAAATATCGATTATATTCGCGGCATCAACTCCGGCTTTATTTTACGCTCGCTCTTGGTCCGCGGTCTCGTCGAGCGGGTCGAAAACCCGAGCGACCGCCGAAGTTTCCTTTACAAACCGACCTTTGAACTTTTGGAACATCTCGGCCTGCGCCGTATCGAAGACTTGTCCGAGTACGAAGCGGTGATAAAGGAAATGAGCGAGGCAGAAACTGCGCGCGAAAAAGAAGAAGGACCGGATGAACCGACCGAACCTATCGCGATAACGAACGCATGAGAAACGAGCGCAACAACCCGTGGGCTGTTCCTTATAAAACCCTGACCGTGATGGTGCGCATTGCTGTGCTTGGTTTTGTTTTGGCGGTCATTGCGGCACCTTTCTATCTATCCATTCCCGCTCGCTTCTTCACGCCCGCCGCCCCTGTCGAGACCGCCGTTGCCGCTCCCGTTTCGCACGCCTTCGATAATATTTCTTTGGTAGGAAAAGCTGCCTTTGTCTACGACGTCCGCGAGCACCGTGTCCTCTTTGCGAAGAACGAGGAAGCGCAGTTACCGCTCGCCTCACTCACGAAGATCATGACCGCGATAGTGGCCGCCGGCACGCTGCCACCCTACACGACGATACCGATCACGCCCGAGTCAGTGGCCGTGGCGACCAGTTCGAACGTAGTTATCGGGGAAAAGTGGCGGCTGCAAGACCTCCTCGACTACACGCTCGTATTATCATCGAATGACGGCGCCAGTTCCATCGCCGCCGCCGCCGGTGCGGTCATGCTCGGTCACGATGAGTACGCCACCGGTACCGAGTACCAAGAGGGGAAAAACGCATTTATCGCAAAGATGAACGCGACGGCGAAATCGCTGGGCTTGGTGCAGACCTATTATCTCAACGAAACAGGGCTCGATGAGTCAACCCAGATATCGGGAGCGTATGGTTCGGCTCGCGACATGGCGACCCTGCTGACGTACGTGCTTGCCCGATACCCGAATCTTTTTTCGGCAACGCGATATTCGGCCCTTCGGCGCGCTCCCGAAAATGGCGCGCCGCGCATCGCGATCAACACCGATATCATCACCTCGTCGATCCCAGACCTGCTTATCTCTAAAACGGGCTATACGGACCTGGCCGGCGGCAACTTGGCGGTGGTCTTCGACGCGAGCTTCGGCCACCCCATCATCGTGGTCGTCCTCGGCTCGACGGAACCAGGGAGGTTCGAAGATGTGAAAAAACTGGTCGACGCCGCTATCAATTCTTTTAATGAAAACCTGCCATGATCATCGACATCGTCAAAGTCATGATACCGGCGCTCGTCTCTTTCGTCATCGGCATAGTCATCACGCCGCTCATCACGCATTATCTCTACCAGAATAAAATGTGGAAGAAGAAGGCGGGCAAGGTCGCGCTCGACGGCAGCGCCACGCCGCTCTTCAACGAGCTCCACAAAGACAGGGAGGTCAACACGCCAAAAATGGGCGGGCTCATTATCTGGCTTTCGGCCGGCGCGACGACGCTCGGTTTCTGGGTTCTCGGCCATCTATTTCCGAACGGCGTGTGGGACAAGATCGATTTTTTAAGCCGCAATCAGACCTGGATACCGCTGTTCACTTTGGTCATTGGCGGTTTTGTCGGCCTTATCGATGATTGGCTTGATATCCATGGCAGCGGTTCCCATATTTCGGGCGGCCTTTCGCTCAAGCGGCGCCTCTTTCTTGTCGGTCTGATCGCCCTTCTCGGCGCGCTGTGGTTTTATTTCAAACTTGACGTCAATTCGATCGGCATACCATTCGACGGAACATTTACCATCGGTCCATGGTTCATACCGCTCTTTGTGGTGGTCATCATAGGTCTTTATTCCGGCGGCGTCATTGACGGCATCGATGGATTGGCGGGCGGCTCGTTTTGCGCCATGTTCGCCGCCTATGCCGGCATCGCGTTCTATCAGAACCAGATAAACCTGGCCGCGTTCTGCGCGGTCGTCCTTGGCGGCTTACTCGCATTCTTGTGGTTCAACATTCCGCCGGCCCGCTTTTACATGTCGGAAACCGGCACGATGGGTCTTACCATCACCCTGGGCGTCGTCGCCTTCATGACCGACGCGCTCGGCGAAGGCCACGGCCTTTTGGTATTGCCCATCATCGCCTTGCCGCTCATCATCACCACCGCCTCGGACATAATCCAGGTCGCCTCGAAACGCTTCCGCCACGGCAAGAAAGTATTCCTTATCGCGCCGCTCCACCACCACTTCGAAGCGAAAGGCTGGCCGCCTTACAAAGTCACGATGCGATTCTGGGTGTTAAGCGTCATGTGCGCCATATTCGGCCTCATATTCGCCCTGCTTCGTTAACATATGAAAAATATCGACCGCACATTCCTGTGGCTATCCATCGCGCTTACTGGCGCCGGTTTGGTAATTTTTTTCTCGGCGGCGATGGGTCTCTTAACGCGCAACGGAGCAACGTTCGCGAGCGTCGCCTTCAACCAGGTCGGTCTCGGCCTTTTGTGCGGGCTGGCCGCGTTCGCCTTCACGCTCCTCGTTCCTTACGTCATCTGGCGGCGCTACGCGTTCTATATCTTCATTCTCTCGATGATCGTGTCCCTCCTCGTATTTGTGCCGCATATCGGTCTTTCCCACGGCGGGGCACAGCGGTGGATCGATATCCTCGGCATTTCATTCCAGCCGTCTGAGTTCCTCAAAATTGCCTTTGTCATTTACTTCGCGACATGGCTCGGGAGCGTCAAAGGCCATATCTCGAAGTTCAAGTTCGGCTTACTGCCGCTCACCGTCCTCATCGTCATCGTCGGCTTACTGCTTCTCAAACAGCCGGACACCGATACTTTTCTCGTCATCCTTCTTGCGGCGCTCGGCATGTATCTTGCCGCCGGCGGCAGGTATCGCGACGTGCTCATCCTCGTGGTGCTCGGCGTCCTTTCTATCGGTATCCTGGCCATGATAAGACCCTATCTCCTTGATCGCATTACGACGTTCGTAGACCCCAGCCGCGACCCGCTCGGTTCCGGATATCAGATCCAGCAATCGCTTATCGCGATCGGCGCCGGCGAGATAACCGGCCGCGGTTTTGGCCAAAGCATCCAAAAATTCAACTACCTGCCGGAACCGGTCGGCGATTCGATATTTGCGGTCGCCGGGGAAGAGTTCGGCTTCATCGGCTGCTCGATCCTTATCATTTTGTTCGTCCTCTTCGCCTTGCGCGGTCTCCGTATCGCCGAACGCGCCCCTGACCCGTTCGGTAGACTGACCATCGTCGGAATTGTTATACTTATCATGTCGCAGTCTTTTTTTAATATCGCGGCCATGTTGGGCGTGTTGCCGCTTTCCGGCACGCCGCTTCTGTTCGTAAGTCACGGCGGGACGGCGCTCATGTTCACTCTCGCCGAAGTTGGTTTGATCCTCAATATTTCGCGCTACCAGCTCCACATGAAACCGGCCAGAAAATAGCGGCGCGCCCATTCCTTAACCTTTTACTACCACATAAGCCACCATGAAGATATTACTTACGGGCGGGGGAACTGGCGGCCACTTTTATCCGATCATCGCGGTCGCCGAAGCCATCAACAAGATCGCGGAAGAGGAACGGCTCCTTGGCGTGGACTTGTTCTATATGTCGGACCGTCCCTATGACGAAGCATTGCTCTTTTCAAACAACATCGTCTTCAAGAAGATCTATGCCGGCAAGCTCCGCCGCTACTTCTCCATCCTTAACGTGACCGATCTGTTCAAGACGGGCCTCGGCATAATCCGCGCCTTTTTGAGCGTTTTTTCCGTTTATCCCGACGTCATTTTCGGCAAAGGCGGCTATGCGAGTTTTCCCGCCATCCTTGCCGGTCGATTGCTCCGCATTCCGATCGTAATCCATGAATCCGATACGGTGCCGGGACGTCTGAACATGTGGGCGTCGCGTTTCGCTTTTCGCATCGCGGTTTCGTACCCCGAAGCCGCCGAAGCGTTGCCGCAAGGAAAAGTGGCATTCACCGGAAACCCCATCCGCACGGAAGTAATGAATCCGGTCACCGAAGGCGCGCAGGAATTCTTCGGTTTCGACAAGTCGATGCCGGCAGTCTTGGTTCTCGGAGGTTCATCGGGCGCCGAAGCGCTCAATGACGTCGTACTGGGAATCTTGCCCGACATTCTCACGCGCTACCACGTGATACACCAGACCGGCCGCGCCCAATTCAAAAAAGTCGAGGAGACGGCGAAGGTCGTGCTCGGCGTCGACAATCCGCTTCTCGCGAATTACAAGCCGCTTGCATACCTCGACGACCTGGCGATGCGCACCGCCGCCGGTGCCGCGACCGTCATCATCACCCGCGCCGGCTCGGCCCTGTTCGAAATAGCGATATGGGGCAAGCCGGCCATCGTCATTCCCATCGCCGATACCAACGGCGACCACCAGCGTAAAAACGCCTACAGCTATGCCCGCAAGACCGGCGCCGTCGTCATTGAAGAGGCCAATCTGAGCGACCACCTGCTCATTTCTGAGATCGACCGCATCGTGACCGATCCCGCCCGCATTGAGCGAATGCAGAAAGGGGCCCGCTCATTCGCTATTCCCGACGCCGCCGAAAAGATCGCTCGGGAAATCCTCAACATCGCCCTTGGCCACGAAATGTAATTTTCCCCGATGAAGCCTATCGATCTGCCTACGTTGTCGCGCCTCGTCTCGACCGAGCTTGATTTCGACGACGCATCGGTCCGGGTCGTACCGGACGGGACCACGGCTACGTGAACGCGCGGTTTTTCGTTTTATGCTAAAATGCGAGAGATGGCGTCGCAAAATGGCAACACACCGATCGTCCGATTCGCGCCGAGCCCCACGGGCCCTTTTCACGTGGGTAGTGCGCGCGCCGCGTTGTTCAACTATCTGTTCGTCAAAAAGATGGGCGGCACTTTTATCCTGCGCATTGAAGACACGGACAAAGAACGGAGCAAGAAAGAATACGAGCAAAATATTTATGACAGCCTTGCCTGGCTTGGCCTTGCCTACGACCACACCATGAGACAATCCGACCGCACGGATGTCTACAAAACATACCTGAAGAAATTGGTCGACAGCGGCGCGGCATTCGTGTCCAAGGAAAAGAAAGAGAAGGAAGGGGATAGGGAGGAGGTCATCCGGTTCAAGAACTCCGGCACGACCGTCTCGTTCACCGACCTTATTAAAGGGCCCATCTCATTCGACACCACCGAGCTCGGCGACTTTGTCATCGCCAAAAGCATGGAGGAACCTCTCTACCACCTCGCGGTCGTCGTCGATGATCTCGAAATGGGCATAACTCACGTCATTCGCGGCGAGGACCATATCTCGAACACTCCGCGTCACATTCTCATCCAGCGCGCGATCGGCGCGCCGCAGCCGGTATATGCCCACCTGCCGCTCATCCTGGCCCCCGATCGCTCGAAATTGTCGAAGCGTAAGCATGGTGAGACGGTATCCGTCTCGTACTATATGAAACAAGGGTATTTGCCCGAAGCGCTGGTGAACTTTTTGGCATTGCTTGGCTGGAACCCCGGCACCGACCAGGAACTGTTCACGCTGCCCCAACTTATCGAAGCCTTCGACTTTTCAAAGATCCAAAAGAGCGGCGCTATCTTCGACGTCAGCAAGCTCGACTGGATGAACAAGGAATATTTGAAAAAAACTCCCGCCGCGCCGTCGCTCATCTCCGACGCCGTCGCACGCGCGCTCAATCTTGGAGGCAATGCGAATGAAGAAGCGGTCCTCAAAAGAGCCGCTCCGGCCATTCTCGAGAGGATAAATAAACTGGCCGACGTGGACGCAATGGCGGCGACCGGAGAGCTTCAATATCTTTTCAAGGCGCCCGTATACGCAAAAGAAGCGCTGTTCTGGAAAGACGAAAAAGATGCGGTAAAGATCTCTCGGCGGCTCGCGGAAGTAAAAAAGTTATTGACCTCGGTCGACGCTCCTCTGACCGCTCAATCGGTGAGATCGGCGATTTGGGATTTTGCGACCAAAGAGGGAAGGGGGGGCGTCCTTTGGCCCTTGCGCGTGGCCCTTTCGGGCAAAGAGCATTCGCCTGATCCCTTCACGCTTGCCGAGATCCTAGGCAAAGATGAAACACTTTCTCGTATCGATAAAGCGCTCGCCTTGCTCGAGGGACGCTAACTAGACATGATGACGCGCGTACAGCTACAGCGTGCGGTGCTCCTTTTTTTTCTATTCGGCGGGGGACTCATCACCGGCCGCTCTTTGGCTCACGCGGATGCGACCACGACGATCGACGACCTGAACGCAAAGATAGCCGCGCACAATGCGACCATCGAAGCTCTCGATACTGAAATAGCCGGCTATCAAGCTCAATTGACCGCGACCAGCAAGCAAAAACTCACGCTCCAAGAGACGCTGACCGTCCTTGCTGACACCAATAAAAAACTTCTCGCGCAAATAAAGAAGACCGAGGCGCAGATTGCCGCTACTAACCTTGAATTGAACGAGCTCGCGATCGAGATCGCCGACAAGCAGACGCAGATCGGCAGCAATGTCACTGCGATAGAAGAGATCATCCGGGCCATGAGAGAGGCCGATGCGAATACGACCCTGGAAACGATGCTGACCTACCAGCACCTTTCCGATGCCTTCAATATCGTTGAACGGCTCATCGAGCTCCAAGAAAGCGTCTCAGGCCATGTCCACGACCTCCAGGCGCTCCAAAGCGGTCTTCAGGCATCGGAGCAAGATACCGTCAATAAGAAGAACGACCTAGTGGCGCTTCAAGGCACGCTCGCGGACCAGGAGCAATTGGTGGCCTATAATGCCGCCTCAACGAAGAAGATCCTCGCGGCAACAAAAAATAAGGAAGCGAACTATCAAAAAGTGATCGAGGCAAAGCTGAAACTCAAGGACGCATTCCAGCAAGAGCTTTACAGTTACGAATCGCAGCTTAAGCTCAACATCGACCAGAGCGCGTTGCCGATACCCGGACCGGGTGTTTTGCATTGGCCCCTCGATACGATCACGATCACCCAGCGTTTCGGCATGACGGCGTTCGCCCAGACCGGCGCCTATAATGGCAAAGGTCACAACGGCGTCGACTTTGCCGCCGCGATAGGGACACCGGTCAAAGCGGCCCTGACCGGCACTGTCGTCGATACCGGTAACACCGACCTCACGTGTCCTGGCGCTTCGTACGGCAAATGGATCCTCTTGCGCCACGATAACGGCCTCTCGACCCTCTACGCGCATTTATCGCTCATAAAGGTAACTCCCGGCGAACAAGTGAACACCGGCGATGTCATCGGCTACAGCGGCTTTACCGGCTACGCTACCGGCCCTCATTTGCACTTTACCGTCTATGCGACCCAGGGTGTCCAAGTCATCGATCGTCCGAGCGTCGTCTGCCACGCCACGTATCATATGCCAGTCGCCGATCTTAAAGCCTACCTTGATCCATTGCTCTATCTCTAAGAGCGGCGTAAAATTAAGCTCAATGAAAAATAATGCCTACGAAAGGGGATTCATCCGTGATATCGTCATCATCATTGTCGCGCTCATCGTCCTTAGCATGTTCGGGGTCGACCTCCAGGAACAGGTCAAGAATCCCCTGATTAGAAAGAATTTGGAATTCACCTGGTCACTGGTCCAAACCGGCTGGGAATTCGCTTGGAACAGTTTTTCCAACGCCATGACCGGTTCGAAGACGGCAACCACGACATTGTCGGCTGTGGTACCGCATCTCAAGTGACTTTCTAAGAATAGGC
>VFSW01014628.1_pt1 | contig 10833 bp, 7 predicted proteins | sample 5358111 | NCBI WGS metagenome assembly VFSW01 (sample SAMN11554181, study PRJNA540505) | mine drainage metagenome | isolation source: sediment from site ElyBrook_90M | place: USA: Ely Copper Mine, Vershire, VT | collected 2017
TGATGCCCGACGAGTTGCCCGCCGTCACCGTGCCGCCCGCGCGGAAGGCTGGCTTCAGCGCCGCCAGCCGCGCCAGGGTGGTTTCGCGGCGCGGCTGCTCGTCGCGGCTGACCAGCGCACGCTCGCCCTTGCCGGTGGCGACGCTGATCGGGACAATCTCGGCGTCGAAGCGCCCGGCGTCCTGCGCGGCGATAGCGCGCTGCTGGCTGGCGAGCGCGAAGGCGTCCTGCTCCTCGCGCGTGATGTGGTAGCGTTCGGCGACGTTCTCCGCCGTCTCGCCCATGCTATACGGGTGATGGCGCGCCGCAAGCTCTGGGTTGACGAACCGCCAGCCGAGCGTCGTGTCATAGACGGTAGGCGCGGCGCGACCAAACGCGGCTTCGGGCTTGCCATAGACAAAGGGCGCGCGAGTCATGCTCTCGACGCCGCCCGCCACCATCACATCGCCCTCGCCCGCGCGGATCGCGTTGGCCGCCGTGATGACGGCCTGCAAGCCGGAGCCACAGAGGCGATTGACCGTCTGGCCGCCGATCTCGACGGGCAGATCGGCCAGCAGCAGCGCCATCCGCGCGACGTTGCGATTGTCCTCGCCCGCCTGGTTGGCGCAGCCCAGCACGACATCCTCTAGCGCCGCCAGCAGCGTCTCGCGCGCCACACCGACGCGCTCCGGGGCCAGCGCGGCGGCGATGGCGTGCGCCGCCAGATCGTCGGGCCGCACGTCCTTCAGCGCGCCCGCATACCGTCCGATCGGCGTGCGGGCAGCAGAGAGGATGACGACATCGTCGCGCTGAGGTTCACGTTCTGTATTCGCCATGGCAAGTCATCCTCTCTCGTGTAAGCCTAACCCCCCGACCCCTTCCCACAAGTGTGGGAAGGGACAGCCGCAGGCCGCAGGCAAAGGCAGGGTTAGGTCTGCCGATCCTATCGCCCGGTGAACTTCGCTGGCTCTTTCGCCAGGAAAGCGCGCATGCCCTCCTGCTGATCCTCGGTGGAGAAGAGCAGCGCGAAGAGGCGTTTCTCGTGGAGCAGCCCGACTTCGAGCGGCGTCTCGAACGCCGCCAGCACTGCTTCTTTGATCAGCATGGCGGCGATGGGGGCGCGGCTGGCGATCTCGCGCGCCAGTCGCTTCGCCTCGTCGAGCTGCTGGCCATCTGGGGTGATGTGGTTGACGACGCCCCAGTCCATCATCTGCTGGGCGGTCACATTCTGGCCGGTCAGGCAGATCTCCATCGTGCGATACTTGCCGACGGTGCGCGCCAGGCGTTGGGTGCCACCCGCGCCGCACATGATGCCCAGCAGAATCTCTGGCTGGCCAAAGCGCGCCTTCTCGCTGGCGACGATCAGGTCAGCGTGCATCGCTAGTTCATTGCCGCCGCCCAGCGCATAGCCCGCAACCGCCGCGATGATCGGCTTCTTGATGCGGCGGATGCGATCCCAGCCCTCGAAGGGGCCGAGCGCCATCTCTGCCGGGGTCTTGTGCGCCATCTCCGCGATGTCGGCCCCCGCCGCGAAGGCCTTCTCGCCCGCGCCGGTCAGCACGATGCAGCGGATCGCGTCGTCGCGGTCGAGCGCCTCAAGCGCGTCGGCTAGCTCGCCGATCAGCGTCCAGTTGAGCGCGTTCAGCTTATCGGGCCGGTTGATGATCGCGGTTGCGATGGGTTCGTCGCGCTCGACCAGAATATACTGGCTCTGCCCCGTTGTCTGCTCTGGCATAGGAGTTGCGCCACCTTTCATCAAAACATACATCGCGCTGAAGGAGGATGGGGCCAGACTGCGCTGACCATCGCTAGCCCGCGCGTTGGTTGCGCCGTGGCGCGCGCCCTGCAACTCCGGGCGAAGGGAACTGGCGCATGGTTGTGCGCGTCATGGCTATGCAGGCTTGGCCCCAGCGCAGCGTCTATCGGTAGTATACCGCGCGTGGCGCCGGGCGCGTCAGGCTGCGGCGGAAGGAGCCTCGTGGGGGGACGCGAGAGCCTCCTAACGAGTCGAGGGGGTGGCGCTCCGCCGGGGAGTCCCGCCGAAGTTACCTGGCGCCAGGCGTCGCGTTATAGTTGCCATGGGGCATTCGTCTAACGTGTAGGAGCGCAAAATTCAGGGTTGACGGCGCGAGAAGAGCGCAGGGGACTCACCAACAACTAGCCGCACGATGAGCGGCGCCATGCGAGGAACACGTCCATGTTGACAGTGCGCGCGATAGAGCAGGGCGCCATCCCTGGAGCCTTGCCTGGCACCCGCCGCTATACCCAGCACGTCGCCTATCAACTGGCGGAGGTTATCCGTGCGCGCGATGTCGTCACGTATGATCACTGTCGGCGCGTCGCGATCTATGCGCAGCGGCTCGCGCACGCGATGGGGCTGCAACGGGCGGCGGCGCGCGATGTCGCCTTGGCCGGGTTAATCCACGATCTCGGCAAGACGTGGATGCAGAATGACGTACTGAACAAGACCTCGGCGCTTTCCCCATCAGAGCGACTGGAGATGCAGCAGCATCCTAAAATCGCGGCGCGTATCATGCTCGTCTACAACGTCCCCCAGACGTTGATTGACATCGTCCTTCATCATCACGAGGCCTACAATGGCAGTGGTTATCCCGACCAACTGCAAGGCGAGACGATCCCGCTAGGCGCTCGCATCCTTTCGGTAGCCGATGTCTTCGATGCGCTCACCTCTAGCCGACCATACAAAGCGCCGATGCTGGCGAAGTCAGCCTACGACCTGATCGCGGCGTGGTCGGGTGAGAACTTTGACCCTGCCGTTGTCGCCGTGTTCGCCCGGCTTATCGAGTCGCGCCCCGACTTCCAGCTCTCGCCGTCAAGCTGCCCGTTGGGCGATGGCGATCCCGCCTGGGCCGCCCATGATAGCCTGGGTGTGGCGTAGTCTCAGCTCACCACACGGCGTCACTACGATTGCGCGCGGGCCACGCGGATGATCGCCTCGAGGCTGCGCTCGACATCCGCGTCGGTCGTGCGCCAGGAGGAGACGCTGATACGCATGGCGGTCTTGCCCTGCCAGACGGTTCCCCCCGTCCAGCAGACGCCGTCCTGCTGGATGCCCGCGATGACGCGCAGCGTCCTCTCAGCGTCGCCAAACGCTACCAGCGCCTGATTGAGAACCACGTCGTTGAGGACTTCATAGCCCGCTTCGCGCAATCCCTCGGCGAAACGGCGCGCATGGTGGCAGGTACGTTCCACCAGTTCGGCCATTCCCGCGCGCCCAAGCGAGTTGAGCGCGGCCCAGACCTCCAGCCCACGCGCCCGACGCGAGAGTTCCGGCGTGAAATCCGAGGGATTACGGCTCTCGCTGGGGGGCAGGTACGCCGCCGTCACCGCCATCGCCGCGCGCAAGACCGCTGCATCACGGACGAATGCCAACCCGCTATCATAGGGCGTATTGAGATATTTGTGCGCGTCGGTCGCCCACGAGTCCGCGTCAGCGTAGCCTGCCAGCAAGTGGGCATGCTGTGGCGAGGCGGCGCCCCAGAGGCCGAATGCGCCATCAATGTGCGTCCACGCGCCTGCGGCCTTGGCGAGCGGGATAATCTCCGTAAATGGATCGAAGGCGCCGGTATTGACGTTGCCTGCCTGCAAGCAGATGATGGTCGGCCCGGAGATCTCCGGGAGGGCATCGGCGCGCATACGGCCCTGGTCATCCGCAGGGACGCGCACGACGCGGCTCCGCCCAAACCCGGCCAGCCCTAATGACTTGAAGAGCGTCGTATGCGCCTCCGCGCCGACGATCACTGTGATGGGTGGCGCGCCGAAGAGGCCGTCCGCCTCCACATCCCAGCCGTTCGCCGCAAGGATGGCGTGCCGCGCCGCCACCAGGCAAGTGAAGTTCGCCATGGTGGCGCCGGTCACGAATCCGGCGCCCGTCCCCGCAGGCAGTCCCAGCAGCTCCACCATCCAGCGCAATGCGACCGTCTCGATCTGCGCCGCAACTGGCGAGGTGGCGACCAGCCCTGCGTGCTGATCCCATGTCCCCGCCCGCCAATTCGCCGCAAGCGCCGCAGGTAGCACGCCGCCCACCACGAGGCCGAAGAAGCGCGGCCCGCTGACGGCCAGGGTGGCGTCGCTGTGACGATCCAGCGTCGCCAGCGTCGCCATTGGGTCAACCCCCACCTCTGGCAATGCCACATCTAGCTCAGCGAGGCGCGCGATGGCGTCCGGGCTGGGCGCGACGGGGCGCTCATCCACCTCCGCCAGATAGCGCATGGCGCGTGCCGAGGCGTCGAGCATCAATTCGCGCAAGTCGTGCAAGTTGTGCAGGTCGCTCCTGTCGGTTGAGTTCCCCATCACCGAGTCCTCCTATGCAATCGCTGGCGTCGGCCAGCATGCGCCTCAATCAAGCGTTCACAAACCGCCGCGCTAGCCCCCATAAGGATACCACCAGGGCTTGGCGGCGGCCTCGAAGTCCCAGTGCAGGTGCTTGGTCTCGCGGAACTCGTCCAGACCTTCTTCGCCAAGTTCGCGCCCCAGGCCGCTGAGCTTCATACCACCGAAGGGGCCGGCGTCGTTGTCGGTCAACGGATCGTTGACCCAGAGTGTTCCCGCCTGTACCTCTTCGTAGAACTGCTTGACCCGGCGCGCGTCGTTGGTGTAGAGATTGGCGCCCAACCCAAAGGGGCTGTCATTGGCGAGGCTGATCGCCTCATCAAATGTGCGGTACGTCATGATTGGGATCGTCGGGCCAAACGTCTCCTCGCGCATGATCCGCAGCGAATGGTTGACCCCCACCAGCACGGTCGGCTCGTAGAAGTAGCCGCGCGGCTGGCTGGCCGGGCGCCTGCCGCCAGTGACGACTCGCGCCCCCTGCTCGACGGCCTCGGCGACGTGCGCTTCGACTTTGGCGCGGTAGGTCGCGCCGATCATCGGGCCTACATCGGTGGTCGGCTCTATGCCGGGGCCGAGGCGCAGGGAGTGCGCGTAGTCAGCGATCCGCTCGATGAACGCGGGCGCGATGCTCTCGTGAACGTAGACGCGCTCGGTGGAGGTGCAGACCTGCCCGGCGTTGAGCAGCGCCGCCCAGGCGACGCCCGGCACGGCGACATCAAGGTCGGCGTCCTCGGCGACGATGAAGGCGTCTTTGCCGCCCAGTTCCAGGTGCAGCTTCTTCATCTGGTCGGCGGCGTCGCGGGCGATCTGGCGCCCGGTCTCCAGGCTGCCGGTGAAGGCGATCACTCGCACACGCGGGTCGCGCACCAGCGCGGCGCCCGCCGCGCGCCCATAGCCGGAGACGATGTTGACGACGCCCGGCGGAAAGTGGCCGAAGACCTCGGCCAGCGCCAACGTGGAGAGCGGCGTCATCTCCGATGGCTTGATCACGACGGTGTTGCCCGCCGCCAGCGCCGGGGCGACCTTCCACGCCAGCAGCAGGATCGGATAGTTCCAGGGGACGATGACGCCGACGACGCCATACGGCTCCTTCAGCACGAGGTTGAGTTGCGACGACTCAACCGACGGGATCACCCGCCCCCGGCTGTTGCGCCCCATCTCGGCGTAGTAGTGGAAGCAGGCGGCGGACCAACCCATCTCGTCGCGGTTCTCGACTAGCGGCTTGCCGCCCTCGCGGGTGAGCAGCGTCGCCAGCGCCTCAGTCTGGGCAGTGAGCTGGTTCGCCACGGTATGCAGCAGCTCGGCGCGTTCCCCGGCGGGCATGCGGCGCCACGCGGCGAAGGCGGCGTGCGCGGCGTCCACAGCGGCGGTCACGTCGGCGGCGCCAGCGGCGGGCGCCGTCTCGATCACCGCCTCGGTCGCCGGGTCGTGTACCGCGATCACTTCAGTTGTCACGCCCGTCGTCGGCGCGCCATTGATCCACATCGGTCGCGTCATAGGGAATCGCCCTCCGTTTGGGTAGATACACAGCGCCGACAATCGTCAGGCGGGATGAAACTGCGCCAGGAAAGCGCGTGGCGTCACAATGCGTAGGCCCGTTCCAGTGGTGAGGTGATCGTTCCAGTGGGTGGAATTGGCTGAGATCACCCAGTCTGGCCTTGCCTGGATCGCCGTGACCAAGGGGGCAAGATCGTTGCTATATCTTAACACAGGCAGCAGGAATGGTAGGTGAGTCGTAGTTCCTCCGTCGTCGGCAAAGGGCGCCGTTCGATGCGAACCCGTGCCAGCCAACCGGCGACAGCCTCGGCGACAGCCTCGGCGACAGCCTCGGCGACAGCCTCGGCGACAGCCTGCGCCGCCAATCCGCTGAGCGCCGCGTTCTGGCGAGCGATGACGCGCTGAAGCTTTTGTACAGGATGGCGCCCTACATGCTTACATGGGAAGACACGGCGCCAATTCCGCCGGATGAAGGGAATAGTACAATCATGGCTATGTATCCTGAGGGACCAACCGCGCCGAGCCAATTCGAGCCGACGGCGCCGATCACGACGCCCAACCCGCCGCCCGCCAACCCCTACGCCGCGTCGTATGAGCGCGAGCGGTACGTACAGCCCGCCGCGCCTGCGCCTCGCCCGGTCGTGGTGGCGTCATCATCCGCGCTGTATGCGTTGCGTCTGACGCAGATCGTCTATCTGGTGTTTGGCGTCATCGAGGCGCTGATCCTGATTCGCTTCATTCTCAAGCTACTGGCGGCTAACCCCGCTGCGGCTTTCACCAACTTCGTCTACCAGCTCTCTGGCCCATTCGTAGCGCCGTTCCAGGGTGTCTTCCCCAGCCCAGCGACGGATGCCAGTGTCTTCGAGCTATCATCGGCGCTGGCGATCATCATCTACATGCTTCTGGCCGCGCTGATTGTGCGGATCATCTGGCTCGCCCGCCGCCGGAATACGCGGATGGTATAGCGAGTTCTCACACAGTTTTGAGCCGCAGATACCCAGCGCCCATTATGGATCCCGTGATGGGCGCTGGGTATCTGCGCTAGCCCAGCGCGCGGGTAGTCGTCTCGCTGGCGCGCATGTCGTAGCGGGCCAGTTCGCGCAAGAAGACGTGCGGATCGAAGGCCAGTTCGGCGCCCAGCGCGCCGTGTGGCGCCGTGCCGCTGGCCAGCAGGATACCGGCGATGGCGAGCGGCACGCCCGTATCGAGGTCGCCCGCGCCGACTTGCCACGGCTTGTAGGGGCGCACGATCATCTCCTCAATCAGCGTCACTGGCGCCCCGTTGCGTCGCCCCTCGGCCACCACCCGCAGGATGTCGCAGTCGTTCGGTTCGGAGTTCGCCTCGCCCTGGGCTGATTGCGCCTGGGCCGCCATCAGCAGGGCGACCAACACTTCGCGCGGCGCCACGGCGACCGTCTCGCCGCGCATCCGGACGGCGACCGGATCAGTTCTGGCAAGGCCAACGCCGACCAGCAGCTTGAGCTGCGCCAGGAACTCCGGCGGAAAGGCGATCTTGAACGAGGCATGACGCAGCCCCTTGAACGAGACGGGGAAGAGCGCGACCTCCGAGTGGAGCGTATACATCGCCGTCGCGCGGCCAATCGGCGCCGGGAAGAAAATCTCCTCCTGCCCGCTCATCGGCGCCACGGCGCTGTGGCGCCCGTAGCGATAGATCATCGGCTCAAGCGTGCATTCGTCGAGGATGGTGCGGATCGAGTAGGGGGCGACGAAGCGCGCGTCGGTGGCCTGCGGGCCAGCGCGCTGGTCGCCAAAAGCCGTCCGCACATCCAGCCGATCAATGCGATCCAGTTGATCCACCGCAACACGGGCCAGGATGTTGGTGATGCCTGGCGTGCTGCCAATGCCCAGCACTGCCGTGAGGCCCGCCGCCACGAAGGCGTCGTGCAATTCGTACTGACGGCGTGTCATGTGGAAGAGGCCGCCCAGGTCGGCGTAGGATACCCCCGCGTCCAGCGCGGCCCGCATCACCTCAAGATTAAACGGATAATCGGTCGCGTTGAGGACGACCTGCGCGCCCCGCATGAGGCCGACCATCGCCGCGTGGTCGCGCACGTCGCAGGCCGCCGCATGGGCCTTCGCCCGCCCTTCTCCCAACCAGGCGACGACGCGCTCCGCCGCCTCGCTGCGCAGGTCGGCGACCGTCACCTGCGACACCCGCGCATCCTCGGCCAGCGCACGCACGGTGTTGCGCCCCATCGCGCCCCCACCGCCTACCACGACTATATGCACAGAAACCTCACCCTGGCTTGGCCCTATGGGCAAGCGCCACCCTCTCCCACAGGGAGAGGGTGGGCGCATACAATTGCCGATCCGAGCGCCCTGACACCGAGCGACGGTGTGCGGCAGGGCGCTCTGGCGCCATCCCTTACGCCATCCCTTACGCCATCGCCACGCGGGCGATGTCGGCGTCGTCGCGGGCGGCGACGGCCTGCGACGCTTGCTTGACGGCGACCACCTTCGCGGTTGCCTTGGCGCGGCGGCGGACAGATCGCTGTTGAGCGGTGACCGATGCGACCGGGGCCGATGCTGCGAGCGCCGCAACAGGCGCAGTGAGCGTCTCGCCCGTCACTGGCGCGCCCGATACTTCTTTGAGGGTATCGTCGAGGCGGTTCAGGAACTCGTCGATCTCGTCGTATTCGATCACCAGCGGCGGCTCGATGCGAATCGTCTTGGCGCTCGTCAGCGTGCCGGAGAGCAGCACCCCTCGGCGGAACATGCCCGCCGAGACCTGATAGCCGATCTCCGCCGTGCGGAAGTGCTGGCCAATCAGCAGGCCCTTGCCAGTGATGCGCTCGTACACGTCGTCGTACTGCGCGGCCAACGGACGCAGGCGCTCCATGAAGTAGTCGCCCTTCTCGGCGGCCTGGCGTGGCAGGTTTTCTTCGAGTACGACGTTGATGGTGGCGATAGCGGCGGCGCAGGCCAGCGGATTGCCGCCAGTCGTCGTCGTGTGGAAGAACGGGTCATCAATAAATGTCTGCCAGACGTGCGGGCGCGCCATGAAGGCGCCGATTGGCATTACGCCGCCGCCCAGCGCCTTCGCCGAGGTGATGATGTCGGGGACGACGTTCCAGTGATTGACGCCCCAAAGCGCGCCGGTGCGGCCCAGGCCAGTCTGCACCTCGTCGGCGATCAGCAGCACGCCGTATTCATCGCAGAGTTGGCGCAGACGCGGCCAGAAGTCGTCGGGCGGCACGATGGCCCCCGCCTCGCCCTGCACTGGTTCCATCACGATGGCGGCGATCTCGTTGCCCACCTCTTGCGCGATGTGCAACTGCTGCTCCACCGCGTCAGCGTCGCCGAACGGCACATGGTAGATGTTGCCCAGTAGCGGCATCGCAGGCTTGCGGAACTTCGCCTTGCCCATCAGGCTCAGGCTGCCCGCCGTCTTGCCATGGAAGCCACGCACAGCGGCAATGAATCCCGACTTGCCAGTGGTAGCTTTGGCGAATTTCATGGCGCCCTCGACCGCCTCGGTGCCGCTGGAGACGAAGAAGGAGTACTGGATGTCGCCGGGGGTGATCTGCGCCAGCAGGTTCGCCAACATGCCGCGTGGGGGATCGAGTAGTTCTTGCGTGGGCATTGGCGCGCGCTCAAGCTGGGCCTTCACGGCGTCGATCACCTTGGTGTGCGACCACCCCAGGCTGAGTAGCCCGTAGCCACCGAGGCAGTCTATGTACTGGCGACCCAGCGCATCGGTGAAGGTCGCGCCGCGTCCGCTCCACTCGACGGAGGCGTAGTCGCCGCCCTCGGTGACGGACTTGCGATACTCCAAAAAGCCAGGGTTGTAATGATTGCGGAAGTTGCTTAACGTCTCGGCGATTAACGCCTTGGCCTGGGCGGGGGATAACTCTTTACTGTGAATGACATCCAGATACGAGCGTGAGGTCTCAAGGGCGCGCTGGGTCATGGCGTCGTGCATCGTCGAATCGTGCGTGGTACTCATAACACCTCTATGATCACGGGTGGGTGAAACCGGAGGCGCGCGCCCTCACGCATCATGCCGTGGGGGACGACGCAGACAACGCTCACCGCGACTTTTGGTACTGAAAGACGCATCGCTGATCGTTCGTCATTCGCTTTGTTCATCAGTGGGCCAGTCTCAGCGACGGGGATAACCACATCTGGCGCAAGCCCGATTGATGGCTCGCGCTGGTGGGAATGGCCGACGCCCAATTGCGCTCAGTGTGGCGCAACGCGACAGGGAACACGATGGTGGAACGCGTGACGATCAGTGTGGTGATTGCTGTGTGTAGCAGGATACATTACCCTGTGCGCGCCTCCGCTATCCGTCCCGTATGCCGGATCTACAAGGTTGGCGGAGCGCGCCTCCGATGGTGTGCGCTTGGTGTAGGTTGGCTTTGGGTGAGTGTAGTTGAACAATCCACCAATACGCCGGTGAACTTGAACGCCGAACAACACGTTGGGTTGCCAGAATGGGCCACGTGCGTGTCACAAATCCGGTCAGGTACCGCTGGGGGAAGGCGAATGCGCGACGCTCGTCTGCATTTGCCGCAGGCGGAACGAATGCGCGGAGGCGCCGATAGTCAAAGTACCTACGTGGATGCGAGGGGGAGCGTCGTCAGGGGTAGCACGTCGCCAGATGGAAGCCGCCAAAGGGGGTGTAGCGGCGCAGACAGCCGGGTCGATCTCGCCTTGCTAATGAAGGGTCCTGGCTTGACATAGGTTGGCTCCCTGTGTGTGGAAGACGCGGTTTCATTCATTATACCTAACCAAACGAGATTGCGCAAGGGGTGATCTGCGATTGCTTCTCCGATGAATTAGCGAAATTCGGCAGGACGGCTTGGCGTTGTAGGATTTCTTATAGCCAAGGACTACGACATTCTGGCGTGACGTGGGCGTCTGGCAAGTTGATAGACGATCACGGCGAGCGCCGCAAACCCAGCGGCGCCTGTCGTGATGAGAGATCCGTGTTCTCGCGCTGTCTCGTCGGCGGTAACTGTGGCTGCCGTGTAGGCCGCGC
>VFSW01014629.1_pt1 | contig 10833 bp, 13 predicted proteins | sample 5358111 | NCBI WGS metagenome assembly VFSW01 (sample SAMN11554181, study PRJNA540505) | mine drainage metagenome | isolation source: sediment from site ElyBrook_90M | place: USA: Ely Copper Mine, Vershire, VT | collected 2017
CTACGGAGTTTATGTCCTAACATTTTATTTACCTCGACCACTGTACTATCCCCGAACTTGGTACGGATCATTTCTTGGTATTTAGAATTACCGAAGTATTTGTTAAAAGCCTTATCCCTAAATTCCAACACTTGTTCTGCCGTAAGATATTTAGTAGGAAGAGGTTGCGTATCCTCTGAATGTTGTGAATAACCAGACCACGATTTAGGCAACTTCAAATTGTCCGCAAGCGCTTCACCATAGAGTCTAGAACCAGGGTAACACATACCACAATAAAAGTTCCCCCATTCGGCATTTAGAGCTGTCGCTAAATCCAATGTCTCCTGCATTGTCTCCATAGTATCTTCCGGAAGACCGAAAATGTAATTCGCACCTACGTGAATACCAGCATTCCATGCTTTGTTAAGAACGGAATAGATTTGGTCTTGCGAATAACCCTTATCCACACCATCCCTAACCATTTCGGAAGCCGATTCGATACCAAAAGCGAGCCAACGGAAGCCGGCTCCCCGCAACCTATCAGCAGTAATACTACCTTTTAGCGTATCCACCCTAGAGTACGCCCAAATATTAAGGTACTTATTGTAACCACTATCTACCAACAAATCGCACAAACCATTGACATGTCCGGGATTAAGGACAAACATCTCATCAGCTATTTTAATATTGGTTATTCCATATTTATCTACTAATTCCCTAATCCATTTTTCTACGGTTATAGGACTCCATTTACGATAACTGTTACCACCCATACCGTCATATTTTTCGCCGACTTTAAAAGGCGCTTGGATACAACAAAAACTACAATTATGCACTAGCACCTTATTGGCAAAAAACCAACCTGTCTCAGGAACCTCCATACAATAAACATCGTGCAATCCAGGGAGATCCTCCACGTAATCGACCACATGGTTTTCAGGCTCTCCCACTAAAAATTTATCTTTTTTGATTATTCCCCTTTTTCTTTTGGTTTCATTCATTTTCATCAGTCTCAGCTTGTCTTTCTCCGGAATCATTTTGGTTTTTCTTTTAGCAACTCTGGCTACTTTTTTTTCCGAGGACATAGAAGCCTCCCTCTTAATTGCAGCCAACCTATATTTTTCTTTGGATTCATCAGACCTTTTTAATCCAGTAGCTGCTTCCCGACATTTCCTCTTCCATTCCTCCGACATCCCATTTTTAGTGGGGTTATTCGTTATCATTCTCTCCGAAATTTCCGGATGCCCTTGAGTGAAATGGTCTTTACCCGATTCAAATAGTTGTAAATTATTTGGGGAATCGTCGGACTTATCTCGATTTTTGTGGTGGACAACTTCTGTGTCCAATAATTTTCTACCTAAAATCCATTCCATGACCATCCTATTCCTCCTCATTCCCCGTCCTCTTCGCCAACCTATACTCACATATTTATTAGTTTTATTTTGTTCAAACCTTATACTCCTTACCCTAGCTCCATTTTTTAAGCACCTAGCCTCCACTTCCCATTCCTTGCACTGGTTTTTAATCACACTCCATTCAAAGGCCAAAAATCTATGGTCAGGAGTGCAATCAATATGGCTGCCATCCTTAAAATGGACCCGCAAAAGTTTTTTATTTTCTCCAGTTTTCATGATATTTCTTGCATCGGCTATCCTCACATCGCCTGATTTTTTATCAACGGTATACACCCCTATTTGGTCGTAATTTTCCGCAATTTCTTTTATAGGCATATCCCCATAAACGGTATGAACTACCGTATCCCTACTCAGACATTTGAAGACGCAACCTAATGTCGTATAAAGGCTTACATATGGCTTCCTTACATTCTTATTCGACCATCCATGCCAATTATGGCATCGGTACTTGTCCATAGGCAACAAATCCCAAGCCAAATTTGGGATTTCGTAGTCCAGGTCTTTCACCAAAGGCTCATATTTATTCCATTTGTAATTCAATAGATGGTCCAAGTATCCAATACCAGGAACTTGTCTGAAATCCAAATCCACTGGACCAACTGCTTTTAAAACATCAATCAATCCTTTAACCGTATTCAATCCCTCACCAATAGCCACAAAATCACAATGCTCGTTGAGTAGCGTATTTTCGGGCAACGCCGCAACATGGCCGCCTGCTAGAAGTATTTTGCGGTAAGGTTCTACCTTCTTAATTGCGTCCGCAATCTCTCGAACCGCAGGCATTGTTTGTGTGCTCGCTGACGGCTGTTGACCGTAGGCGAGAATAGTGACTAAATGAGGATTCGCAGTTTGGACAATAGAAGCAACTTCCTCTGGTTCTAGTCCCAAAGCATTTGCATCGATAATTTCTACCGAATAGCCCTTATTCCTAATGAAGGTCGCCATCATGGCAGCCCAAATAGGAGGCTCAATTGCGGTTAAATCATCCGCCAAATCCTGGTAGATGCGTTTTCGTCCACCAGGATTAATGATGAGGAGGTCCAATTGGCTCATCTTTTAACTCATTCCCTAAAAAAGAAAGCGTTAAATAGTTGCGAGACTATGCCAAAAAATTGCCCCTACTTTCCATAATCACAAACCTCCCAACCTGGCAAAGGATCAATTTCCATGTTCGCGCGGAATTCATCTCTGAGAAGATATGGAAACATGTCCTCGATAGGAGTGTTCCATCCAGCTATTCTAGGCTCATAAGTGTCAAAATCACCGCAATCCACATCAACAACAAAAGCAGACCTATGCCCCAAAACATAACGGATCATACTCCGCCAACCGTTAACAATGTCCTCTTTGGAAAATTTGCAAGGATTTGCAATGATCCTGTCCCAATCTAATCCATAAGCATTGGCTATTGCCATAAAATTAGGAACACTGTATCCTTTAGGTCCACAAGCCTCTTGCCGACCTTCAAAGTTAGTGCGTTGATATTGACGAGTAATTCCATAACAATGGTTATTGAGGATAAAAATCTTTAACGGAATGCTGTAATATTTAATCGTTTGGAGTTCTTGGATGTTAACCTGCATTCCTCCGTCACCAATCACACAAATAATAGGCCGAGAGGGATCAGCAAAATAAGCCCCTATAGCTCCAGCCATACTAAATCCCATAGGGCTATTACCGTTATTCGTCAAAAACCTCTGACCAAGTTTAGTACGGAACGAATGATTAAGGCTAACGATATTGCCCCCACAGTCGCCTACAATGGTTGCATTAAAAGGTGTCTCTTCAGACAAAATTCTCAAAAAAGCATAAGGATGGACAAAATCCTTTTGGTCAAAATGTTCAGAAAGAACAGGATCGTATTTAGCTTTCCATTGTCGGACTTTAGCAAACCAATTACTAAAAGAAGGGACGGACGGATTTCGGCGGATAATTTCAGCAATAAATTTTCCACAATCACAACAAATATTTCGGTGAGTACAAATTTGTTGATTCTCAGGCTTAACAAGGTGTGGATCAATATCTACCACATATTTCTTAGCGCCACGGGCAAACGACGATGGATTGCCTCCAGTTATTCTGCCACTAATTCGGCATCCCAAACAAAGGAGCAGATCACAATTCTGGATGGCGAAATTCCTACCATCTCCACCGTAAGTTCCAACCCTTCCTCCATAGTAAGGGTTATCGGAAGTCACAATGTCCAACGCATTCCAGGTAGGAAACATTGGGATCTGTAATAAAGAAGCCATTTTCAACAAATTAGAAGCACTGCCATTGACCCCTCCTCCAACTAAAATAGCCGGCCGCTGCGCTGTCCCCAAATCCTCAAGGAACTTATCTACAGTATTCAGGAAATCATCCGTATCTGTCTTAAACCAGTCACAAGGACGACGGAGAAGTCCATTCGGAACTATCTCTGTCTTTTGCACATCCATAGGGATATCAAGTAGGCAAGGTCCTTTTCGTCCAGTGATAGATCGTTCCCAAGCCAAATCCAACCAATAGTAAATATCTTGAGGATTTCTGACCATTTCCGCCATTTTAGTTACAGGTTTCGCCATCGAAACAATATCATTTTCTTGGAAACCTACTTGGCGAATTTCGGGGCACGGACGGAGGAACTTGCTATTAATCTGCCCAGTAAGGAAAATAGCTGGAACAGAATCATAATAGCAATTGGCTATAGCAGTCAAAAGGTTTGTTCCACCAGGTCCACTAGTAGCAATGGCGCAACCAGGACAACCCTTAATTTTAGCCCAACCTTCAGCAGCAAACCCTGCCGCTTGCTCGTGTTGGCAACACCGATAAGTAGTATTAGGGACCCTCGTAAAAGCATCAATAAGGTCCCCACAAGCGGATCCGTAGACGGCAAACATATCGGACACTCCCTTGTCCGCCAAATACTTGATAACAAAATCCGCAACTTTCATTTTAATTTCCGTATTCTGGTTGTGTACCATCAATTACGAGCGCCTTTTTAGCCTCTTCCGAATACCAACAATGTTTTGGAGGAAATTGTCCATCCCTTACGTCTTTAGCATAATTTTCTAAAGCCTGTTGAATAAGTAATCCAATATTTTCATAGACTTCCACAAATTTAGGTTGGAATCTGTCGTATAACCCTAAAATATCATGGACAATGACGAGTTGTCCGTCTATTTCCGGTCCCGCGCCTATTCCATAAACAGGAATTTTTGCAATCTCTCGGAGACGATTACCAACACTAGGAGGCACAGCCTCCACCAATACCGAAAAAGCTCCAGAGTTCCTTAGAGCAACAATATCCGCCTCTAACCTATCCAATGACTCACTCGTTTTCACTTGGACCCTGTAACCTCCCTGTTGCGCCATTGAGTGTGGAGTTAGTCCGATATGTCCTTGGACAAGTATTCCAGCACTCGTTATAGCCCTCACCCTATCCGCCATCCTCTCCCCACCCTCAAGTTTAACAGCATCACACCCTGCTTTGATAAATCGGATAGCGTTCTCCACAGCATATTGGTCAGAAATCTGGTAAGAACCAAAAGGCATGTCACCGACCACAAAACAATTAGGTGATCCTCTACGGACCGCTTTAGCGTGAGAAATCATCTCATCCATTGTGACAGATAAGGTGTCGGGATAGCCCAGCACGACCATTGCCAGGCTATCCCCCACTAGCAACATATCCACGCCAGATTCTTCAGCCAATCTGGCAAAACAATAATCGTAAGCGGTCAAATAGACCGCTTTTTTGCCACTTTCCGCCAATTTTCGGAGATCATGGACAGTAACTTTCTTTTTAACCATTTTTCTTAATTGTGGTAATGTACTGGAATGCTCCGAATAGCATTAATAGTCTCAGATTCCGCTTCGTCTGGCTCTTCATCCAAAAAAGTCGTATCACGACCCATTCGGATAAATCGGTCATTTTCCACATTACCTCGGAGAGCTTCCGCCAATTTGACCGTTTCACCTTTTGTCAAACTACGATAATCAGACATGACTACTCCTTGCAAGAAAAAGCACCTTCGGAATCAAACTGCACAGGACACCCATCAAAACCATTTAACTGCAATTTCTTTAAAAGTATTGTTGATCCGGGGCTAGGCAACTCTCGATAACCCCATTTTCTATGGGATGGCAATTTTTTATACCAATTATAGATCGAAATACATGACAAAGGCGCTACCGAAATAATAAGGACGATCACGCTTGTCCAAATTTGATAAGATTCCATATACTCCACCTTAATCCTCTCTTATCCTTAAAGCAATCAGGACAATTCCAATCAAGTCCCAACCACTTCCACCCTATTTCTTTAGCTAACTTTCTAGAACACCCTGCTGGTCGACCACAAAAACCACAAATGATAGAAGATGTTGTCTCAGGAAGGTGGCTAACGGTAGTATGGTCCATCTTCCATACACAGGACTCCCTTAACTACTCCCCTGTAGGACGAGGATAAATTAAGACCTGACCAGATCCCCTACACAAAGGACAATCTTCCCTACCCCTCCCTGGTGAACAGGAAACACACTTCATAAGGAAAGGTTCTGTTGAAGGGTAGGGTTTGTTTAATTTTGCCTTCAAGTATTTTTCCGATTCCCATTGGTCCATATCCATTTTTCCGGAAAAATACTCGGCCAATAAATTGGCTGCCGATTCTCGTGCGTTTGCCTCAGCCTTAGATAATTCCAATTTATCAGCCCACTCGCAACCAGAATCCCATACTGCCGCTCGGGCAGCTTGTTTGGCAGAGATCAAAGATATAAATTCCATTGCCGCCCGAATCCTGACTGGCAGACCATCATCTAATTGGGGTGGACCCTGAGGCTGTGGAAACGCTACAGGAACAAGAAATGGACCTTGTCCATTATTTTGCATAAAATTTCCCACAAGCGTCAGAATAGGTTTCTTCCATCCGGCGATGAATTTCGTCTCTCGCCGCCAACTTCGCGTCCTCAATACACCGAGAACACTACGGCCGGCCCCAAATTCTCGCAGCGATCAAAGGAGGAAGATTAAGTTCAGTAATTCCAACCAACTTCAACAATTTATCTTCCAAAAACTCTTGGCCCATCCCCCGAATTTCTTTGTCACATCGGGCGCAATTGCAAATTTTAAGATCCTCATAAAGATCCTCATAACAGTCCAACTCTTCACTATCCATTATAAACTCCCTTGGACTAATATGACCACACTGCCACACTTAGGACACCTGAATCTAGGCGCAAGGTTTGGTCTGGTCTCCAATTTTACACCTTTAATCATAGAAAGCTTTTTAAACCGCTTCGCCGCTAAAACTTTCTTGCATCCAGGACAAGTGTAAGTAATTGCCACTTCTGTCTCCTTACGCGTATAAACCTAAATCAGTTATGATCTTTCTTAATTTCTTGTAAGCCTTCACCTTGTGATTGTTGATAGCTTTAGGTGAAACACCTAACTCCCCGGCTATCGCCCTTTCCGTTTTACCTTCCCAATAACACAATTTAAGGATATATCTATCTTTAGAGGTAAGTCTTGCCAAAGCTTTCCCAATTAATTCATCCTTTTCATTTTCAAGCACCTTCTCGACCACATCAGAATCAAGGTCTTCCACATCAAAAAAGATATCATTAGCGTCTTTGGTAGTTCCTTTGGAGAACTGAGAAAATCGGACCTGTGCCTTTCTGGCAAGTTCTTTATCCAACCTGATTCTTTCAGTAAAGTGTCTATGATTATTCTCTTTCGGAATGTGGATAAATCTCGTCTTCTCATAACCCATACCAATATACATTCTTATCCAATAAGAGGCGTAAGTGGAAAAAGTGCCACCAATTGCTGGATCGTAAAGTTCACAAGCCCTTAACAATCCTAAGAACCCTTCGGACAGGGCGTCATCGACAGAGTATTGTCTCCATAGATTAGGTCGGCTACTGACATACCTATTAGCCCAATACCCAACCAGATTCTCATTCTCAAGAGCTAAAGTGTTCCTCTCCTCTACTGACCGTAAATTAGGTAACGGATTATATCTTGACATCGCTATTCCTAAAAGGAATCATAAAAGATGTGCTGGATAACCATCTGATCCACTTCCCTAAAATAAGTGGTTAAATTTTTTGCCATGGTTCCATGATTTAACAAACTCCTTCACGCTTCTAACGATTCGGATAATCAATTTTAATAAAAACCTCACCATCCCAAAACACAGAAACCACTTTACCTACCATATTATCCTGCTCCCTCACGCAAACAGAGCCAGGAAGATTTTTAAGCTCTTCTATTAATCGCTTCCGATATTGTTCAGACTGGTGCTTGAAAGAAGCTTGCGCCGTTACTAACATTCCACCTCCTCTCCTTGGGAGATTTCCCTAAATGATGCTAGTGGTGAACCATTCATGTCCCTCTCGCTAATAACCGGAGATCCCTCTAACGGCCAAGGGATGTTGAGTTCAGGATCATTCCACGCTAACGTAAACTGCGCCTCCTGACCTTGGTAATACGTCGTCTGTTTATAACATAAAACCGAATCATACAGAGCGTAAATCCCAGCTGCCACCCCCTGGGGGACCATCACTTGACAAGACCGATCGTCATGGAATTCCATCCCCAAATACATTACTAGTTTCGCCCCAAATGTTCGGCTATATTTACGGCAATCCACAAAAGCGGCAAACACTAGGCCATGAACGCACCATAAAAGTTTCCATGTTTTCCAATCACCATGCAATCCACGCAAAACTCCCTTTTTACTGAAACTAATATCGTCCTGAACAAAACTCCGAAAAATCGAGGATGAATGGTCATTTCGCCATTCCTCATCGTTCCACGTTTCAACGAAATAGCCACGATAGTCGCGGAACACATAAGGGGTGATGGTTTTTAATCCAGCAACCGTATCGCATTCATTAACCCGCATATTTACCTAATAGTTAAAAAAGAGCCGCCCAGGCCATCCTCATTGAGTTTTGGACGGCCCCGCCGCGGGGTATGGAGGTGATAGCCCCGAGGTCAGGTGTTCTGGGCGGCGAGAATATCCTCACCACTCATAATTTTCGTAAGGATCATTTCAGCAGCAGCCATTTGCCCGTAAGTGAATCCAGTAGAGAGGGAATCAGTTAGTTTATCAGCTGTGGCCAAAACCGAATTCCAAGCCCTCTTATTATCATTAACCGCATCACCAAGAATTTTATTTACAATAAAAATGCACCGATTCCTCTCCACCATTACCGGATCAGTTTTATCCATTAAATCACCAATATCCTGGACCTCTTCACAATATTACTGATATGGTCATTCGGTGTTTTGAGATTTTTGTCGTCGGAGTCAGGCTCACTCACTCGATATATCGTAGCACCATGGTTTGCAAAACAATCTCGTATCCCTACGGCGACCGATAAAGCTCGTTCCTCTTTCTCGTCCACCAATATGACCACCTGGATAGGAGGATCCCTACGTCTAAGCAAAAACGCCCACAACTTCTTACCGTGCTCCTGTTTCATGACCAAATCCTCTGGCCTTTTGTCCCAAGGGCCAACTGGGTCCTCCCACTTTTGCTGATAATCATTCGGATGAATTGGCGCGAACTTTATCAGGAAAGAGTCCTTAAGTTTTTCTCGGCTTTGTGTGGAAATGGGAAGCAGCTTAGGGTCATAAGGATAAGTGGAGCTTCCTATAGTAATTGGTGGATAGATAATTTCGGATTTAGGAATCTCGGGAGACCAAATCTTTTTCGTAGTATTCCACATTTCCCGGACATTTGGAACGGCGTCCTTTAGTTCTACTTCCTCAGTTGGAATCTCCTTCGGTGGAAGGTCCGGATCCTCAAATTTCATGAGAATGATAGGCTCATCTACTGTGTCCGTCAAAAACTGCTCTAAGTCTTTTTCGGAACAAACGATCATGCGGAGAATCGTTCTACGCTTTCGGGAGCCGAGTTGGATAGTGCGGATAGCACCTGATGGCGTAGTAGCGGCTAGGACGTTAAAAGCACCACTGGAACTATCGACAATATCCTTGAGTGGCCCTGTTGGGAATGAGCAATGTTGAGCGATGTATGTGTTTACGTCCCATGTCGATTTCCCGAATCCTTCACTTTCCCCATTATCCACAACATAAACATTACCCCCAGCCAATTGAGCGCTCCACGGCTCAGCACGAGTAACCTTAGCACCTAACCGTGCTACATTATGCTCCCTAACCGTAAATCCTGCTAAAACTCTAACGATGTCTCTCCATGAATCTCTTCCTGATGCTCCACCTTCTCTTTCTATGTAAATTACTGGCTCAAATTTAGGTCCATACCTTGCGCGGTCCCTCATGGCGCAAGCACGGATTTTTTGGTTTCTTTCATACGGCTCCCACCTACCAACTATGCAATGCTCGATGTAGAAATTGCCTTCTTTATCCTTTGCCAATAATGTACCTGCTGTTTGGCACGCTCCAGAATCCTCACTACCTCCTCGGTCCCAATAACGAACTCTAGTGCAATTCCTAGGGGCCGCTTTTACTCTACGGTTAAAATATTCCTCCCGAAACATGCCACCAGAAGCAGCATAAGGTCGTTGTTGGAATTGAGTGGAATAATACAGTTCCCCACGAGCACGGAAATTTTTAAGTGCCTGGCGACTTAACCGGACAGGATCCATCAATCCATCTACATAATATTTGGCTAATTCCGGAGGTTTCACAACAGCGTCCTCCGTAATTTCTGCCGGCAAACAGATATGGCGAACGGGGATCGCACCTTCCCTTTCACTAATTTCCAACATCACATCCGTGGGATCAAACAAAGACAATCTCTGCATCACCAGCAACAAAGGTGTGACGAGTTTGTCCCTTACGCGAGAAGGAATGACCTGTTCAACAAAATGCCTCGCTGTTTTTAATTCTGCCTCGCTAAGGACCTTTTTTGGATCTACCAAATCGTCCATTATTAAAAATGAAGCATGAAGGCCGATGGGGGATTTACCAGCCACAGTACATCCAATACGCTCACCACCGAAGTTATTTCGGTAATGGCCTTTCGCGTTTACATCCTCCCTGATCTCTAATTCCGGAAAAATTTGCTTGTAAAGTGGGGAGTTGATTACGTCCCTGGTCTTGGAGGCCAAATCCAACACTAAATCGCTGGCATGACTAGCCGTGATAATACCAGCATGAGGCATTCTCGTCCATATCCACGCAGGATACAAGACACTCCATATGGTCGATTTTGACGTGCCTGGAGATACGTTAAGGACCACATCGTATGGACGAGGCTCATCTCTAAAAACCCTCTCGGCTACAGTCTGTAGTTCCTCACAAAAGAGATTAAGATGCCAAGACCAGGTCAACCCTGCCGCACATCCTGGCACATATTGCCAAAATCTCTTAACGAAGTCCTCGAAGGAACTTCGACAGAGTTTCGCCAAAGCCGCAGTATGGAGTTCAGGCGAAACAACTATTGAGTTTGCTGGCATTTACTTCCATT
>VFSW01014630.1_pt1 | contig 10833 bp, 13 predicted proteins | sample 5358111 | NCBI WGS metagenome assembly VFSW01 (sample SAMN11554181, study PRJNA540505) | mine drainage metagenome | isolation source: sediment from site ElyBrook_90M | place: USA: Ely Copper Mine, Vershire, VT | collected 2017
TAGAAACTTAACAGGCGTAGAAATACCTCCGTTTTGACCTTGGAGTGATTGCTCGGCGTTATTGGCTGCTTTTTGGTTGCCTGTTACTTTAGCTAATCCTAAACGGCCAATGTCATAAGGAGTTAAACCGATACGGTACGCACCCTTACCTAAGCCTTTAGCAATACCCCAAACATCAGAGCCAAGAGCATCTACAAAGTTGCCAACAGGGTCATTCCCTGGGCCATTACCACCCTCATTCTTAGGAGGCGTGATGGTAATGGGCTTCTGATTAATGGCCATTGGGTTAGAAATGGTCAAAGGTTTGCTCTTAATAGTGTTCGGGTTAAAACTGCCTGCATTCCAGTTAGAACTGCTAATTGGATTTTTAGCTACTGGATTTTGGAGACGGGCTGAAGTTGGGTTAACTATAACTTTTGGAGGCGGTGGAGGGGTAACAGGCTTAGATTGCGGATTATCCATCGGGTTAGGCATCTTTGCCTCTGGAGACATCATGGCTAACGCCTGCTGGAAGTGAATTGGCTTAATAGGAGCGTTATCTACTATCGGTTGTTGGGGTTGATTAGGCTGCTGAGGCGCGTTGTTGCCTCCGCTGAACATATTGCTAACATCGTGTACGCCCGTAGATATAGCGTGGCCAACATCATTAGCTGCGGTATCTACAAAATTACCGACATCATTAGCACCTTGTTGGAGTTTATTACCGAGCCAATCCAGAACTGAGGCCATGGCTAACCTCCATTAGTAGTCTGTGACGCTTGACCTGGGGCCGAACTTAATAATGAGTTTAGATAGCTAATAACATCGTTGCCTGGGCCAGAAGTCTGGCTATTTTGAGAATTAAAGGGAGCGCCTGGGTTAACTTGGCCAGCTGCATTGGTTGGGCTAGCCGTAGCAAACGGGCTGATGTTACTGGTAAGAATAGGCGTAGGAGTAGTAGCTGAACCAAGACTAAAGGCTCCGATATTAACGCCGTTAGCGGGGTTGGTTTGCATATATTGAGCAACATTATTTTGAGCCGTGGCCAGATCGTTGGCGTTCTGAGTGCCTGTAGCTGCCATATTAGCTTCCACTGGAGCAAGCGAAGCTGAGAATTGCTGGACTGCTTGAGCGCTGGCAAGTTGAGCTGCTTTGGATAATACGCCACCGAAGTAAGCCAGCTGTTGCTGGGCTTCTGGAGTAGCTTCACCGATTTGAGTCTTAAGCTGATTAAGCAGTTGACCGAATTGGCTTTGGATATTATCCAGAGTGGACTTAAGGGCATCCTGTTGTTGAGCGACATAAGCGTCACGGTTTTTACCTGTGGTAGTGATGTCGGTTTGCTGGGCTGCGTTTTGGGTGTCTGCATTCATATTGGTATTAGCCGAGTTAATGGCTTGCTCGTGACCTAATGCCTGTGCGCCCATAACGGCTGCGCTGGAGTTGCCTGCGCCTACGGCTCCTAATTGGGATAATAGACCTTGGTACTGGCCGTGTATTTGGTCGGCTAGTTGTTGCAACGCTAATTGGCGTTCGGCGTTGGTATTGGAAATGTTTTGCTGGTCAGCGCTAATGCGTGAGTTAGCCGTAGTTTGAGCATTATTAATAGCTGCACCAGCTTCACGCTGGGCGTCTGCTTCTTGAGTAGGTAGAAAACTTTGGGCTTGATTATAGGTTGTATTAGCGCCAGCTAAGGTGGCGTTTAATTTATCTATTACTGCTTGGTTATAAGCTGGAACATTGATATTAGGGTATAAACCACCGCTTCCTGAAGTAGAACCACTCCCTCCGCCACCAGAACCTGAACCATTAGCCAGACCGTTATAAGTGTTATAAAGACCAGAAATTGTGCTTTGGCCACCGCTAACTATGTTATTGATAGCGTTTTGTTCGGCTTGGCCAGTAAGTTGTCCAGATTTGCCTGCGTCCCCCATGACATGCATGGCTGCATATTGCTGGAGGGCGTTGTTGTTTACTGTCCCGTTATTGTTTATAAAGCCCGTGCTGCCACCGCTGCCAAGTCCCGCCTCTAACAGATTAGCGTTATTACCAAGAGCAGCAGGGTTAGATTGAATTAAACCACTTACATACCCACGAAAGTCGGGGTTACCGACATAGGAGTACGATCCGCCTGCGCCTTGAGCTGTTGATACTGTAGCCATGTTTGTCTCTTTAAACGAAAAAAAGCACCTGTCGGTGCTGTTATTTAACAGTTAACCCTATTAACATTCGCATCTTACCACAAGCGTCAAGAGAAATCAATATTTTCCTTCCGTAATACGCAGCGACTCTTTATTAAGAGCGTCTATCGCCCCTTTATCGCCTTTAATAATGGCCTGAGTAGTCATCTCGCGTATTTTACCAAGTTTTTCATTTTGAGCCATTCTTAAGATATTGTTGCGTGTTTTATTAATCACCTCGCGTTCCTGTGGAGTGATTGCTTTTTTTAAAGCTTGGTCAAGCTCTTTTAGGTCTTGAATGCGTGACCTATCCAGATACATAGTGAGGCGCTCCTAGTAGTTTTGTCGGTATTTTTGACCAGTCCGTTCAGACAATAGGTCTATCACTTCCTGATTACTCATGCCCGTCAATTCACAAATAGATTGGATATTGGCGTAACGGCTTTCAATCAGTTTGACGATAGTAGTTTCGTAATCCTCAGTGGACTCATTAAACATATCCCGTAACTCTTTTTGAGGGAGTACGCGGTGGGATAGTTTTAACTGCGCAGCTTCGCGTTCGGCCTTTTTCTTGGCGCGTGCTTCGGCTAACTTACGACCTATTTCTTTACGTTCTGCTTCACTTAATGTTTGGCTCATATTATTCTTTCGTTTTTACATTTATATAGCGTAGGGCTTGCAGTCCCGTCACTACGTTACCGTAGGATTCCCTGCTCAAGACGGCCCTATCTCGCCTTTAACTACTCACTAAGACTAGGAGATGGAAGCGATTGTCTGGACGTTGATTACCCAGGCAGCGTTCAAAACAACACTAGCAAATTGACCAGCCCATGAAATGGTGTGGTATCGCTCTGCGGGGTTGTTAGAGTCTGCGCCAGTAACAATGTACAGCTTCGGTGCATCCAAGCTGTTGTCATAGACACCAAAAGCCTCACGACCGTGGATGAAGTTAGCGTACTGAGTACCTGTAGAGGTATTCGCTACGGTGTAACCTTGGTTAGAAACCAAGAACCTTACGCCGTAAAGTGCGCCAAGTTCGCCTTGGTATGCGCTTTCAGGGTTAGAGTAAACAGCTGCGTTCTGCCAAGTTCCCGTGTTCATTAGATCGTACTTGGTTTGAGGTTGAATCTTACCAAGGTACGGGAATAGTCCGTCATAAGGCAAAGCCTTATTTTCGTCTAATGTAGCGGTTGCTTGCAGAATCAGGCTAGCGGTCATATCGGTAGGAGTACCACCGTTATAGACTAAGCTAGTTGCACCTGAAAACAATGCGTTCCTCACCAAAGCGTCCAGCGTTTCACCCATGTTCTGCGCTACGACATCAATCTTTTGTTCGTCACGAGAGTCAATATCAGTTGTACCAAGCAAACGAGTTACCTGGACAGTGTTACCGTACTCTGCGAGTGTGACGGTGACTTGAGTGTCAGTCATAGAGACAGGAGTTGGGTTATTGCCTTCAGTTAGCGGTGTGGTTACAAGTGCTAGAGGGCTAAAGCGGTTGAATATAACTTCTTTACCACTGTTGCCGTCAAGACTACGTAACTGTGCGCCTTCTTGGTGAACCAAACGTGCCTTCGCTCTTTCAAGGAATACGCGCTCATAATAGATTGCGACTTCATTGGAGATTGTGGACGTGGTGTTCAGAATAGCCATTGTTTACATTCCTGCAATTTAAGGTACTCAGCCATTCCTAGCTTTTACGGGTTGAACTTCAAGAAGCTCTGCGAGCAGCGAACCAAGCTTTCATTTCATCAGTCGTCATATTCTGATTGAACTCTTGAGAGCGTTTTGGTTGTGCTTGCTGTCGCACCGCTTGGGGCGACCCCGTTGTACCCGTGGTTGATCTTGCCCTACTACCAAGGACTGATTTGTAAGTCTTGAGATGATCCGCGTAGGAATAACTAGGGTCTATATTAAACATTCTTATAAACCCATCATCAATTTCACTAGCGAGGTCAGGGTCAAAGTTCTCTGAGCTTTCGTCCAACACAGAATAATCCCTCCGCGCCTGCTGTGCCTCCACAATGTTTTGGCGTGCTGATGCGGTTATCTTATTCTTGTTGTCAATTACTCCGAGCGACCCAGCTAATTTGGCGTCTAGTTCCTTGGACACCGCCTCATAGACATCTTTAGCAACCTTAGCCACTGGCACTTCGTCCTCACCTGAATAATCGGGTAAGTTAGGCGCTGCATGGTTAGATGCCAAGAGCTGTGTAATCACATCCGAATCCTTAGCCTTTTGCGCTTCCAATTCTCTGATGCGAGCGGTTAGCTCCCCAATCCTACGTTCAGCTTTCCCTGAGCGTTGGCGACCACTATCTCCACCGTCTGCACCGTCCCCCCCATCACTAGGGTCGGAATTACCATTACCTCCGCCGTAATCTGGTACGACCTGTCCAGCACCTGCGGGTTGTGGATTAGTTGATCCTGCGTTTGCGGTTGCTGATGGTGACGAACCATCGGCGCTGCCAGCAGGGGCAGTCTGTGTTTGCGTCTCAGCCATGATTTCCTCCTCATGGTTACCACACTGATATATCGGCGTGCGACCCGATAGGGGTGATGTCCCCTACCATCTGTAGCTTAGGGAAAAACTCAAAAAACCTAAGCCACAGAGGGCAGATGACATCTAAAAGCGTTTTTCTAAGATGATATGTCCCTCCTCGTCAAATCCTTTATATGAAACTCCAGGCCCGATGTACTTAACGGTGTGTCGCCTCTCACAGCTAGAGCAAACAAGATACGGGCCTTCCTGATGTATAGAGTGGTTAATATTCGCCCTTTGCAGTCGGTCAAGTTCCTCTTGAGCCTTATCAAAATCAAACTCCACAGGTTTAATACCCTGAAGGTATTCTTTGATATATTCATCGTTCTTGAGTGGTTCATTCATCACTTCCCGCGTTTTCAATCATGTTAACGATTAACTGAAGTTCATCAGCTACGTCCATGCTCTTTCTGAGAAAACCGCCTAACTCCTCATCGGTAACTTTGGGGTTAGCAACCAAAGCCCGTAAGCTCTCGCCAGACGCATAACTGGCAATTCGCTTATCCAGCACATCAGTTTTAATCTGTTGCCAGCCTGGGTGGTTTTTGAGTGAGCGTATCTCATTAAGTTTTTGACGATCCTCAGCTTCCTGCTCTTTGATACGCTTACGCTCCTGCATCTCTAAACCGACTAAATCATCGGGGGCTAAGATTGAATTGGTATCTGCTCTAACCGCGCTGGGCGGAATATCAAACGGGTTGGCCATTACCACCTCCTATATTGCTATGAAAATCAGCTTCTCTTGCCCTAATTGAGGCAATTGCTTGGTTAAGTTCTGGAATACCAAATCCAGGATTAGCTGGCGCGGGAGCTGTTCCAGGCACTGCAACAGTCGGCGCTTGCGGTGCTTGGGGTTGTCCTGGCTGGGCGCCTACTGGCGGAAGCTGGGCTTGACTAAGCATGGCGTTTCCTGCTGGCGTCCCTGAAATATCTTTGTAATCAATCAGTTCGTTCGGTGGTTTAACGCCTGTATTTTGGTTGCCCGTATTGCTGGCGCCCATTTGCTGCGGGGCTGAACCCTGTGCCATTGGTCGGATAATCTGTTTGATGTTATCCAGCTGGGCGTTATCAAAGACCGTTTCAATTAGCGAGCCGAAGTCAATCGTCTTACCGCTCATCTCCATTAACTGGTTAATAACAACAGCGTTCGGCATGAAGTCCTTAAGCAGGTTGGAGGCAATCGCCATCTGGTTTTCCTGATCCTGCATTTTGGTAGAACCTGGCATAATCTTGTAACGGTAGCCCTTCTCATTAATAAGATCATGTGGCTTAATCTCAATCTTGACAGCTGGAGCTTGAGTTGGATTTTGCCCTCTGTTTTTGCCGACAAATTTGACGTAATCCAGAATATCAGGATAATCTTTGGCAATCTGGACAATCTCTTGACCATAACCGTAAAGTTCAATGCTGTTTTGGTGCGGTATCTTAGCCACTAAATCAAGCATTCCATTAATAAGTTTCTCCATGGCTTGATCCATAAACATCACATCTATAGCGTCCCTGGTGGATTGGCTGGCTTGCTGTGCCTTGATAGCTGCTGGAGTTTTACCCTGTAAAGTATCAGTGTTCTCAGCAGATATTTCAGTGGTAGTATTGCCAGCGACATTATTTAAGGCTCCTTTAAGATACTGGTAAATCTGATTAATTGAAGTATCTACCTCTGGGAATTGATGGTGCATGACATCATTTTGAGTAGTCAGTAACCACTTCGCGCCTGGCATAAACCTTAGCGTGGACATAACTACGTTACCGTTAACTACCTTAACTGGCGGATAGGTGCGCAGTTTCTGGGCGTCTACTTGTAGGTTAAGCGTGGTGTCTACGGCGTATTGCAGCAAAGCTCCGCGCTCGGCGTCACCAAAGCCGATAATAGATTCCAGGGTCGGGATAGAGGACTTGTCTATAATCGGAATGCGCCCAGATTTGTGTGGGCTGTCAATGTTTCTAATAACTATATTTTCAAAATCAGGCAAAAAGCCAATCCAGCGCCCTGGGTCACTTGTGTAAAGTGAGCCTTCATACTTGGTAACCAGCTCAATTTGACCAGTATCGCTCCAGGCAGCTCTACGCCTAAACTCAAACTCAGGGTTTTTACGCAGATAATCCATTCTCGCAGTAGGGACTAACGCTATTTGCTTACCCTTTTTGTTTCGGACTTTACTTAAAACCTGCTGGATAGCATCCAAATCCCAGCTCTCATCATTGTTGTCTACCAACCCTTGTAGGAAATCCACACTAACGAAGGTAGATACAAATACGAAGTCTGAGTTCTGAACACTAAATCTACCTTGTTGCGGAAAAACATTCCGCTGCGGTAGCAACCAACAGTCGGGGCCGACATAATCATTTCTTACGCTCCAGTCATACTGCATGAAAGCCGTTCCATAAATATTGGAGTTCATATCCCACATAAACGACTTAGTTGGAAAGTCATATTGTTCATTGGCGTTCGGTAAGATGTACTTGTGCAACACCAAGTCCATTAACTGCCCTTGGCCGACATTGGCGATTGAATCAGAGGTGACTGTACCAATCGGTATTCTGGAAGCGTTGCGCCCAGCGCGCTCAATTACGATAGATGATAATGTGCCATCAGATAGACGGCGATGCGCGTTATCAGCAGTGCGTGACTTAACAGCTACTAAGTCCTCGTACTCGTCCCAACTTAAGCTGAAATATTTAATACCGTCCTGCGCAACCTTGTACTCGGTTTGCAGGCGTGAACGAAGCTCGGCGCCCCCACCGACTTCTTTAGCATCTACTTCCTTAGCTCTGGAAGTTAGTGCGTTTTCTTTTTGTTTCTTTAGCTTTGAGGTGGCCATGAATCCTACTGTTCATTGGACGGCCTTTCCTCGGCTAGTCTTTGTTATTACTAACTGTTGTGAATTATAAGGAGATTATACAATACTTGTCAACCTATAAGACCATATTCTGGTATTCATCAACAAGAATGCGGTTTATTTTGCCCTCATGCCATATCACCGTGAAAGTCTGCGCGCCGTCATAGCTAGAGGCTTCGCGCTGATCCAGTGACTTAGCAACGGCAATTTTAGCTGCCTGATTATCCTTAAATAAGGTGTTACGTGAGGCGCTGCGAACAATTACGGCTGGGTTGCCTTTGCGGTACTTAACCTCCATCAGCATATTCCCGTAGTCCAACTTCTCCCCATTTTTGAGGATGTCCTTGCCGATGTCCATTAACCTATCCCAGAATGCCTGTTCCTGCGGGGTCATTACTGCCACTCCTTTTAGTTTCTGCTGCTTTTACTTGTTTAACCATTTGTCTTAATTTGAAATAAAGCGGTTCCACGTTTTCAATAAAGTCTTTACCGCCTTGGAAGTTATCGGATAAAGCCATTCCGCCCATAGCCAGTCCTACGGTGTAATAACCGTTTCCCGCGGGTGAAATAGAGGCGTTCTCCAACCCCATGTAACGCTCTTTAAGTAACCGTATTGCTTTGTCTATCTCTGTTTCTTCTGTCATTATTTTTCCTTTCTAACGAACCCAGCCGTCTTTATTAAATGCATCTGTGGTCAAATCAAAAGCCTCATCAGGCTCTGGGTAGCCAAATGGGTTTCTGCGCTGTGGCTGGATTGGTGTAGCTATACCCGTTCTGGCGTAATCTGGGATGTCACTATTTAATTGGTTTACGTTCATCTCCTGATTGTGCTGTCGGTTATAGTTAACAGCTAAGTATCTAAAAGCATCGGCCGTGTGAGATGACCAGTCGTGAGCTGGCTTGTCCTTAAAGACCTGGCGCTTCTGGTCAAACTCCTTGTGGTAGTTCTTTAAGTTAGCGACAGCCTCCAATACTAAGTCATTATCGGTATTAAAGAAGCATTGGTTAAGCAGCATCCGAACGGCGTTAATACCATCCGCCACATTTAGCTTCTGGGAGATACGGATATTAAAACCGAGCTTCTTAGCCGTCTCCACTCTGGATAACCCTGTACCGAACTCGCGCTGTTTAATGTCATGGGGGCCAAAGTGGTCACCATAAATGTAGGGTTTGTTCTGGAGCGTCTTAATAAACCAGTCCATGCCGACTCCAGACTTCTCAATGTAATCAATCAAATATATCTTGCCATTAACAAACTGAGCAAACCAGATAGCGGTCGCATCAGATATGCCGATGTCACAGAAGGTGTGTACAGGTTCGCTGGCGTTATACGGGTAAACGCCCATGTGTCCGTTTTCCTCCATCTCAATCAGATGGTTACCGTAGTAGCTGCCTTCTACCGCTTCGTCAAAAGAGCAAAGCATTTCCTGGTTATACAGCGTGTAGTCTTTATATTGTTTAAAGTATTCGTCCTTAATCTTGTTTAACTTAGCAGGAGTAAAGACTGCTGACTGTTCAGCCGTGGTCATCTGTGCAAACCACTCATCATCCTCACAAGCCCGATCCCACAAAATCTTGGCGTGGTTGTTGCCTCTAGGGGTCATGTTAAACCACATGAAGCCATCGTTCTCGGAAACAATCGGCAGTAGGTAGCCGTAAACTTCTGGACTCATCAAAGAGTATTCACTAAAGACAATCCCAGCTGGGTTGGTTCCAACGATACGGTTAATATCGCTCGCGCCGATTACTTGGATAATAGAGCCGTTCTTAAACTCAATTTTCATCTGTTGATTGTCCAAGCGTTTCCTCAGTGAAGTTGGCGCATGGTCAATCGTTTTAAACCCAGCTTTATCTATATTGTCCCAGAGAGCTTTGCGCCCTAAGTTAAACTCAGGGAATACGTAATAATAAACTGCGACTCTTTTTAAAGCCTGTAAGACTAAAGCATTAAAGAAAGTCTTATCCTTACCCGCTCGTCTGTGCCAGACTACTACCGCTCTTTTAACTGGCTCATCCTGTATCGCTCGCCAAAATGGTTTCTGATACTCCCGTAAAACAAAGTTATACGGGATGTCTATCTTTTCATCATATTTTTTCTTTTTCTCAACAATGTCTATTGCCATCGGATCGCCTTAATATCCCTTTGATTCAGGTAATCAACGACCTCCTGCATATCATCTATGACTAAATCAACGCCAGCTTGCTTGGCAAGTTCATACTTCTGACGCGGAACATCATAAAAAGTAGAGAAATTATCCCGAAAGACGGGAATCCTGATACCGCTGTAACTTAATAGTTTTTCAACATCATCATTGGAAACGGTTAGGCATACCCACTCAGCCTTCATCTTAGAAATTAATGTCCGAAAGAATGGAGTATTGGTTGTGATAACGCCGTTATAGTCTATACCTATTTTCATTTTTTTATTGATACCCTAACGTAAAATATGTGTCTTTTACTCTGTTGTTAATTATGCTATTGTTTAGCTAGATATGTCAAACAAAATTACCGAAGGCGAAATAGTCAAAGTCCAAAAGAAGGTCGGCAAGAAGTTAACCCTGCGCCAAAAGCGCCTACTGGAGGAATTACCCAAGGCCAAAAACCTGCGTGAAGCTGGACTCAAAGCTGGTTATAAAGACAGCAAATACTTACCTCAGACCGTTTACCACGCTATCAACAACTGGTTGCAAGAGTATGTAGACAAGCTCGGTCTAGTTGGTTTAAACACGCTGGAGGAAGTCGCGGTTAAGGGTAAAAATGAGATCGCCAGAGTCAATGCTGCTACCAAGCTGGTAGAACAAGCCTACGGCAAACCGAAAGACCAAACCCCAGTCCAAGGCAATATCTTAATCCAAATTAATAAAATCTAACGAACCGTTTAATTACTCTTAGCACAAAACCTACACACCAACCAAAGATAATCACCATTATCAGTCCGCTAAAAGCAGCCACGCCTAATAACAAAATACCTAAAAGTATGCTCATGCTGTCTCTATCGGCTCTATATATGTAGTAGCTTTTTTAGTTTCAGCAGCTTTGGTTATATCAGACCAAACAGTATCGTACTTTTTTTTAAGTTCATCAAAACGCTCGTGCCGTTCTTTAAGGGCTTTGTTATAACTAATGCCATCATCAGATAAAAGTTTTAATTCAAAAACAGCTCCGTAACGCTTTATGTGAATTGGTTTACATCTAAACTGTACTTCGTCCAGGGCATCTCTTAAATCTTTCCTAAACTCAGCTACTGAATATTCTTTCATGTACATAGTGTACATATTGTACAAATATATTG
>VFSW01014631.1_pt1 | contig 10832 bp, 10 predicted proteins | sample 5358111 | NCBI WGS metagenome assembly VFSW01 (sample SAMN11554181, study PRJNA540505) | mine drainage metagenome | isolation source: sediment from site ElyBrook_90M | place: USA: Ely Copper Mine, Vershire, VT | collected 2017
GTGAACTTGCGCAGCGAATACGAGGTAATGCCCACCTTCAACCCATCAAAGGGATTGCGGCTGGGCTTGGTGACGGCCGCGACCAGTTTCGCGGGGAGACAAGCGGCGGCGAGCGGTGCGGCGAACGTCTTTAATAGCGTTGTCTTCGGTTGAAACTGGCGGCCCATTCCAAACGGGAAAGGTGTTTCTGGCAAGGAGTGAGTGGAAGCTTTTACCACGACAGGGCCCGGTCGCCATTGTAATTGATCTTGGCCCCCTCGAAGCTGGGGCCGAAGACTTCGAACTGAGTGTCGTTGAAGATCACTTCGGCGCGACCGGCAAACGTCCAGCGCGCCGCCTCGATCGGGGCGAGGGACCATGGGACAAACTCGCCGGGCAGTTGCCAACGGGCGGCGATCGAAGCGTCGCTCTGTTTGCGCAGCCATTCGCCCAACAAGGGAAGCGCTGGACGCGGGCCAACTACTGCACCGCGGCCGAATCCCGCGGATACAGCGTGGGGGCCACGGCCCCCGGGCGCTGGCGGACGTGGTTAAAGTCCACTCGCCGCCGAGCGCCGGGGAAGCGGTCACCCGCCCGATTCCCAATCCACACCGTCCCGTCCGCCACAAGCAACACTTCGTTGGCGCGGCCCAGGCTGCGGCGCATCGCTGCGGCCCCTAGCTGTTCTTGGAGCGCCGCGGCTCCGCCGCGGGTCATGACGTAGCCGCAGAGCAAAATCGTGGGCCGACCGGCGGCGCTTTGCGCCCGCTGGTCCCGACGAAAACAAGTGCCGCCATAGCCCCAGGCCACCGTTGCGGTTCTTGGCTGGCGCCCCATTTTGGGGCGCTTGGGCTCCCGTCATCCCGCTCCCGAATGTTGCCCGCATCCCGTTCGCTGACTAGGGGCCCGGGTTGCTCCGGCCGCAGTCGCACCGACTCACCCCCGGACGGGGGCGCCTGGGGTCGTCCAATGGAGCGCGCTGGCTTCGCCGGAGGACGACCCAAGCGGCCCTCTCTGCCCTCCGGGCGAGGCGCTGCTTTCCACGCTCAGGCCCAAGGCCATGACCGGCGGAAAACGCCCCCGCCCGACCGCGCCGGCACCAGCCCCACCACCGCCGGATCGGCACTGGCCTGAATCGGGTCGGATCGGCGCGTTCCCGATCGCGGGTTGGGCGCGTCAGGGGAGGCCCGCAGACCGGACATGCCGGCGGACTTTGATCGGCTTTCTGCGGCGCCGCGGCCTCCCGAAGTAGGCGCTCCCCCCGCGCTTGTGGGTGCATTTCTTCTTCCCTGGGGCCGAAGGTTCGGGTTCCGGTTCCACCCGCGGCGTGCCCGGCCCGCCGCCAAACGTCGCGAAACCGCTGTCGGAGGCCGGAACCAACTTCCGGCCGCCCTTGTTCAGGCCACGCGGATACCACTTGCCGGCCAAGTCCACCCCTCCGCAAAAATTGAGACGCGCCGCGGCGCGCCATTGGCCGAAGGAGGACTTGCCTTTGCGCGCCACTCGGCTATGCTCCGCGGCTCGGCTGCTGGTCCGATGCGCCAGCGGCGGTTGGTGCAGTGACGTGTTTTGAGTTCGATTTATGGCAACAGCAAACGACCTTCGCCGCGGCATGGCGATCAATTACAACGGCGACATTTGTGTGGTGCTCGACAGCCAGCACCGCACGCCGGGCAATTTGCGCGCCTTCGTGCAGGCCACGCTGCGCAGCATCCGCACCGGCAAGTCTTCCGATGTGCGGTTCAGCTCGACCGAGCGCCTGGATACCGTGCCGATGATCACCAAGAAGATGGAGTTCAGCTACAAGGACGGCGAGGACTTCGTCTTTTCCGATCCGGACACGTATGAGACGGTCCATATCAACCCGGAAATCGTCGGCGAGGCGCAGAATTACCTGACCGAGAACGCGACCGTGACAGTGACGTTCGTCGAGGACAAGGTGGTGACGATCGAGTTGCCGGCCTCGGTTATCCTGAAGGTGATCGAATCACAGGAGGGCATCCGGGGTGATTCGGCCAACAACGTGCAGAAGCCCGCGAAACTGGAAACGGGCATCACCCTCCAGGTGCCGCTGTTTATCAAGGCCGGCGAGAAGATCAAGATTGACACGCGCACCGGCAAGTACATGGAACGGGCCTGACGGCGCCGGCATTCTCGAAGTGAAAAGGCCCGCCGAACTGACGGGCCTTTTCTCTTCGGGGTTGGTACTCGCGCTGCGCGAAACTTGGAAGGGGCGGCAAGCCGGCGCGGGTCAGAAATCCGCCGGTTCCAGCGGGGGTCGCCAGCCGTGCTTCTTCCCCAACGCCAGCGCGGCAGGGAGCGGCTTGATGCCCGCCGTGCAAGTTGCGTCGGACAGGCAGGCGGCGGCGAGACAAACTCCGGCCTGAAGGCAGCGCGGCAGTTCCCAATCCTCGTGCAGCCCCCACAACATCCCCGCCGCAAAAGCGTCACCGGCGCCCGCCGTCCCGGCGACGGCCTTGTCCGGCAGCTTCACCGAGGATTGCCATAGATCCTCGCCTTTGCGCGTGCGGGCAAAACCGCCTTCGGGGAAATGGATGATGACCAACTCGCGCACGCCGAGTTGCAGCAGCGCGCCAGCCGCATGGCGCAGCGCCACGGTATCGAGCTTGCCGTCGGCTTGGCGGGTCTTGAAGCCGGCCACGCGGCCCGCTTCCAGTTCGTTCACGATGAGGTAATCCGTGTATTTGAGCGCCGGGGGCACGATGCTCCGGAAGCGGTCGCCGTCCTCGCTGACGACATCCACGCTGGTTTTCAACCCCGCCTCCTGTGCCGCGGCCAGCAGGCGGGCGGCCTTGGTTCCAAATCGGGCGTCCGCCTCGTCCAGTGCGTCCAGGAGCAGCAGGTAGCCGAGATGGAAGATGCGGGCCCGGGTCTTGCTAAAATCGAGGCCGTCGCCGCGCCACAAGGAGTTCGCGCCGCGGTAATGAAAGAACGTGCGCCGCCCGCCCTTTTCCTCCGTCATCACGTCCGTGTAGGAAGTGGCGGCTGCGTCCGCGCGCTGGAGGAACCTGGTGTCGATATGGTGGCGCTTGCAGTCCGCTAGAATGGATTCGCCCAGCGCGTCCTGGCCCACCAGCCCGGCCCCTGCCAGCGGAAAGGGGGCGCCCGCCCGGGCCAAGCCGACGAGGACGTTGTAGGGGGCGCCGCCGGTGCCCGGCGACTGGCGGCGGATGTTGGCCAGTTGCTCCGGTTGCGGATACACGTCGACGATCTTGACCTGATCAGTAATCCAGTTGCCGCCGGCCAGCAGGCCCCGGCGGGCGGGAGTCGTTTTGCTTTTCATGGAAGCCGGTTTCCGAGACGCGCCCTCGTGCGGACAGAAAATAACGAATAGAAAGCTAACATGTTAGCACGCGATCCGCACAACTCAGCGACGTTCAGTGAAGGAGATTCGCGGCACCCGTGGCAAGGCGAATCTTTCAACCACGGGCGAGAGTGATGAGCGGGCGAACCGGGCCAGCTCAAAGGCCCAGCTTGGCCAATTCCGTTTCGAGAGCCATTTGGAACTGCTGCACGTCTGCCGCCGCCGGCCGGTAGCCGTTTTGCCGCGGCGCCAACCCCAGGCGGCCCATCTCGTCGAGATACCACGCCGCGCGTTGGCCGTCGCTAAAAGTGACTTGGCCACTGACGAGGGCGCCAGGCCGGGCCAGCGCATCGACGCTCATCGTCACCGAGCCGACGTCCGGGGCGGTACCCGTCGGGGCCGCCGGCGACGCGCCTAGTGAGGCCGCCGCCGGGTTGGCCCCGGTGGCGGGGGCGGTCGGAGGCTTGCCGATGGTGGGCGTGGACGCGGGCGGCTCCGCATCCTTGGGCACCAACTTCAGGTCGTCCACCAGCAGGCGTACCTCCATGTAGGTGAGCCGGACCCCCAACTCGGCGGCGAGCCGGTTCTGGATTTCCGAAAGTTTGAGGCCCGCGTGAATCCACGCGGACACCTGTTTCATCTGTGCGTCATCGAGATTCATGCATGTATCCAACCCTGGCCACAGCGCCAGCGGCGAACCGGCGGGCACTGCGTCGGGAGCTTACCGGGGCGGAGAGCCGCTGCCAAGCTTGCGAAGGCGTTCCCTCCCGGTATTTCCAGGGAGCCTCAACTCGCCTCTGCCGCGTTTTGCGCACAACCGTGGACCCGCTCGGCCCGCCGGGCCGAGAGTTCGCGCTGGAGAGACGGTTCCAAGCTCGCCATGCTCGCGCCCCCGAAAACACTATCGTCAGCTTCCCATCGTTTAGGCATCCCTCGATCCGCGAAGTGCTGCCGCCTTTTGCCAACAAAAAACTCTCGGCCTCCCTGGCGGCCGGCACTCGGGGCGTGGGCTGCTCTCGGTTCTACCGGCTTTATGCCGACTATCTCCGCGCCGCGGCCTCGCACCAGGAGTATCACCGGCAGCGGCTGTTCGGGCGGCGATCTCGCCCCCGACGGACCCGCCGCAATGACCCGCCGTCCTGCGCACAGTTCGCGCGGCCGGATCGATCCACCTTTGAAATCCTCACGCCACGCCGCGAAACAATCTTGCCAAGCGTGGGCGGGAGGAGAATGATTCGCCCAATGGCGGCGGCCAATCCACGCCGCGCCCACAACCATCATTGACCAAACCATGAACGCGCCCGACACCACGGACCCCAACCGCACGACCCGTCGTGAATTCCTCAAATCCTCCAGCAAAGCCGTCGCCGGGGCGGCGCTCGCCGGCGCCGTCGCGCGGCCGGGTTACACGGCCGAGAACAACACCATCAAGCTCGCGTTGGTCGGCTGCGGCGGACGCGGCACCGGGGCGGCGGCGCAGGCGTTGGCCACCAAAGGGCCGACGAAGCTGTGGGCCATGGCGGATGTTTTCGAGGGCCGGCTCCAGGGCAGCCTGGGCCAGTTGAAGCAGCGCCTGCCGAATCAGGTGGAGGTCACGCCGGATCGCCAGTTTCTCGGCCTGGACGCTTTCAAGAAGGCCATCGACGCGCTCGACAAGGGCGACGTGGTCCTGCTCACCACGCCGCCGGCGTTCCGGCCGATCCACCTGGAATACGCCGTGGCCAAGGGCGTGAACGTCTTCATGGAAAAATCCTTCGCGGTCGATCCGCCCGGCATCCGCCGCGTGTTCAAGGCCGGCCAGGACGCCGCGCAGAAGAACCTCAAGATTGCCGGCGGTTTGATGGAACGGCACTACAAGCCACTCGAGGAGGCGGTTCAATTCATCTACGACGGCGGCATCGGCGAGGTGGTCACGGAATGGGCTTACCGCATGCATGGACCCGTGGGCCTCAGCCCGAAGCCGCCCGGACAGAGCGAACTGGCCCACCAGATCGCCAACTACAGTTGCTTCACCTGGCTCAACGGCAGCTTCCTGGAGGACTGGCTGATCCACAACATTGACGTGTGCTGTTGGGTCAAGAATGCCTGGCCCGTCTCGGTCCAGGGCATGGGCGGACGCCAGGTCCGCCGGGAACCCGACCAGCTTTTCGACCACTACGCCGCGGAATACACCTTTGCCGACGGCACGCGGATGCTGGCCCAAGGCCGGCACATGACCAATTGCTACGACTTCTGGGGCGTCGTCGTCCATGGCGCCAAAGGCTGCGCCCTGGTGGGTGAGGGACAATCCGAGCCGCGCATCTGGAAGGGCCACCAGCAGACGGCGGCGAACTTGATCTGGCGGTACAAGGGACCGCCGTGCGACCACTACCAGGTCGAGCACGACCTGCTGTTCGACGCCATCCGCAACGACAAGCCGTACAACGAAACCGAGCGCTGCGCCAAGTCGGCCTTCACCGCGGTCATGGGCCGCATGGCCTGCGAGTGCGGCCGGCAGCTCACCTGGGACGAAGCCCTCGCCTCGAACGTCGAGCTGGCGCCGGGGTTGGACAAGCTCACCTGGGATTCGGATGCGCCAGTGATGCCCGACTCCAGCGGCCATTACCCGATTGCGATGCCGGGGCAGACGCAGGTGCTGTAATCGGCGCGAGGAACCCGAACCATGAACACTCCCAAGACGACCTTGCTTCTGCTGGCGGCCGTGTTGCTGGCCGCGTCCACCCTCCCGTCCGTCACTGTGGCCCAACCGGCGGCCCGGCCGGGGCGGGGCTTTGGCCCGCCGCGCCCGCCGGTGGTTTCGCCGGAGGTTTCCCCGGACCGGAAGGTCACGTTTCGGATTCTCGCCCCCAAGGCGGAAGCCGTGCGGCTCAGCGGCGGCGATATTCCCGGCAACGGCCCGGGCGCGGAAATGACCAGGGGCACCAACGGCGTCTGGGAAGTGACGCTCGGCCCCATCCCCCCGGGCGCCTATCGCTACCACTTTAGCGTGGACGGCGTGCCGGTGATTGATCCCCGCAATCCCGCCACCAGCGAGTCGAACGAGAACACCTGGAGCCTGGTGTGCGTTCCTGGCGCGGATTTCATGGACACGAAGGAGGTCCCGCATGGCGCGGTGGCGTCGGTCACTTATTACTCGAAGTCGCTGGGGCGCTTCCGCCGCCTGCACGTTTACACGCCGCCCGGCTACGAGTCCGGCCAGGGCCGGTTCCCGGTGTTCTACTTGTTGCACGGCGCGTCGGATTCGGACGCTTCGTGGAGCTCCGTCGGCCGGGCCGGGTTCATCCTGGACAACCTGATTGCCGCGCGGAAGGCCCGGCCGATGGTGGTGGTGATGCCCGCGGGCCACACCGGACCGTTCCGGTTCGGCACGCCGTTCAGCGAGGAATTCGAGCGGGATTTCGTGAGTGACATCCTGCCGCTGGTGGAGAAAAACTACCGCGTTTACCGCGATCGCCCGCACCGTGCGCTCGCCGGCCTCTCGATGGGCGGAGCGCAAACGCTCAACATCGGCTTCACCCACCTGGACCAGTTCGCTTACCTCGGCGTTTTCAGCTCGGGCGTGTTCGGCATCACCGGCCGGGGCCCCGGCGCCGCGCCGCAAGGTCCTTCCTGGGAGGACCAACACCAGGCGACGCTCGACAACGCCAAGCTGAAACAGGGACTCAAACTCGTCTGGTTTTCGACGGGCCGGGATGATTTCCTGGTCGAAACCTCCCGGGCCACCGTGGCCATGCTCAAGAAGCACGGCTTTGACGTGGCCTACCAGGAAAGCGCAGGGGCGCACACCTGGATCAACTGGCGCAACTACCTCAACGAGTTCGCTCCGCAACTCTTTCAGTAACGGCTCGTCTCCGTCGCCGCAAACGCCTCCGCCGCCCGAGTCCCGGCCCACTGGATTCTGGCGTTTTTCCCGCCGGGCGTTACACTGCCCGCATGAATCCAATCCGGCTGGGCATCATCGGCATGGGCAACATCGGGCAGCACCACGCCGGCTACCTCCTGGCGGGCAAGGTGGGCCGGTGCCAATTGGTGGCGGTGTCGGACGCCGTGCCGGGCAAGCTTGAACGGTTCAAGCCGCTGAAGATTTTCAGCGACGGCGGGGAATTGATCCGCTCCGGCCTGGTGGACGCGGTGGTCATCGCCACGCCGCATTTTCAACACACCTCCCTCGGCATCGCGGCGCTCCAGCAGGGCCTGCACGTGATGGTCGAGAAGCCGATTTCCGCGCACAAGGCCGACGCCGAGCGGCTCATAGCGGCGCACCAGGCGCACCCGAAGCAGGTGTTCGCCGGGATGTTCCAACTCCGCGCCGAGCCGCGGTATCTGAAAATCCAGAAGCTGATCCAGGGCGGCGACCTGGGCGACGTGGTGCGGATGAGCTGGCTCATCACCGATTGGTACCGCACGGAAGCCTACTTCGCCAGCGGCGGTTGGCGCGCGACGTGGAAGGGCGAGGGCGGCGGGGTGCTCCTCAACCAGTGCCTCCACAACCTCGACGTGCTGGCCTGGCTGCTGGGGATGCCGGCGCGGGTGCGCGGCTTTTGCCAGCTCGGCCGCTATCACCCCATCGAGGTGGAGGACAACGTCACCGCCTACCTGGAATATCCGAACGGCGCAACGGGCGTCTTCATCACCTCGTCCGGCGAGGCGCCCGGCACGAACCGGTTCGAGCTCGCCGGCACGCGCGGCAAGGTGGTGTTGGAAAACAGCCGCCTCGCCTTCACGCGCAACGAGGTGGACATGATCCAGTTCAGCCGCACGGCCAAGCTCGGGTTTGCCCGGCCGGACGTGTGGCACGTCGAGATTCCGTTCGCCGACGCGGCGCTGCCGCACGCGACGCTCATGCAGAACTTCGTGGACGCCATCCTGGACGGCACGCCGCTCATCGCGCCCGGCGAGGACGGCCTGGCCTCGGTCGAACTGGCGAACGTGATGCTCTACTCGTCGCTGATGAACCACAGCGTGGAACTGCCGCTCAACGGCGGCGCGTTCGAGCACAAGCTCCAGCAACTGATCGCGGACTCCAAGTTCCAGAAACAGGTGGTCGAGGTCACGGGCGAGGATTTCACCAAGTCATTCCATCGTTGAAACGTCGGGATGGCGGCCGGGCGGGCGCGGCGGACCCCGTTGGGACGGATTCACCGGCGCTCCCGCCAGCAGCGCCAGAAACGCAGGACCGAGTATGATATTGACAGGCATTGGCGACGAGGCCGGGGACGCGCTGGATGCGCAGATCCGGGCGACCCAGGAACTCGGCTGGCAGGCGATTGAGGCGCGCAACGTCGAAGTGCCGGGCCACTCCAAGGACAACCTCCACGACGTGTGCGACGCCGCGTTTGAGGTCGCGGTGCGCAAGCTGGATCAGTCGGGGGTGGGCGTGTATTGCTTCGGCTCGGCGATCATGAACTGGGCCAAGCGCCTCAGCCTGCCGTTCGACGTCACGCTCCAGGAGGTCCGGCGCGCCATCCCGCGCATGAAGCGCCTGCGGACCCGGTTCGTCCGCATCATGAGTTTCAAGCCGGGTGACGACGAGTACCAGATTCCCGCCGAGGTCTTCCGTCGCGTGAAGGACGTGACCAACATGTTCCTCGACGCCGGCCTTCAGCCCGTCCACGAGAACTGCATGAACTACGGCGGCATGAGCGGGTCGCACGCCCTGGAATTGCTCGACAAGTGCCCCGGCCTCAAGTGGGTCTTCGACACCGCCAACCCGATTCTCAACCCCGACCGCTCCAAGCCCAAGCCGTGGCCGCGGCAGGATCCGTGGGAATTTTGGGCAAGCGTCCGCGATCACGTCGCCCACATCCACATCAAGGACGCCACATGGAACCCAGCGAAGAACGACGCGGATTATCATTGGCCCGGCGAGGGCAGCGGCCGGGTGCGCGACATTCTGAAGGACGCCTTCGCCCGCGGGTATGATGCTGGCATTTCTATCGAACCCCACATGGCGGTGGTGTTCCACGATGCCAGCGTGAAGTCGTCCCCGGAGGCGCGGTATCGGAACTACGTGGAATACGGGCGCCGGTTGGAAACGATGGTTGACGAGATCAAAGCCGAATTGGCACGCTGATCCGGCGATGGACGGCGAATGCCTGCGCGAAGAACCACCCGGCTCCGGCGGGGTGGGCCAGCCCGACCCGATCACGGAGTATTTGCGGAAGCTCCAGCGTGCCCTCAACCGCGGCGACGCCACTGAGCACACGCATCGGCCCGCGCTCAAGGAACTGCTGGAAGCGCTCGACAACCAGGTTGTTGTCACCAACGAACCCCGGCGTTCCGTCTGCGGCGCGCCCGACTACGTGGTCTCCCGCCAACGCGATCAACTGTCGCTCGGTTACATCGAAGCCAAGGACCTCGGCGCGGACTTGGGCGAGATCGAGCGCGGCGACCAGCTCAAACGCTACCGCGCCTCGCTGCCCAGCCTTCTGCTCACGGATTATCTCGAATTCCGCTGGTTCGTGGACGGCAAAGCGCGCGAAACCTTCCGCCTCGCGGGCCTGCAAACCGGCTCGCGGCTCGCGTCCGTTGCCCCTGACGAACAAGAACGCGCCCGACACCTGCTGTTGGCCTTTCTCTCGCGGCGCCCGGTGGCCATCGCCTCCGCCGAGGAACTGGCCCGCCGGCTCGCCCAGCTCACGCATGTCATCCGCGACATTCTCATCGGCGCGTTTGGCACCCGCCAGGCGTCGCAACAGTTGCGCGACTGGCGCGACGCCTTTGCCCGCACGCTCCTGCCCGAACTCGCGCCGCACGCCGACGCGAGGCAGGAGGCCGCGGCGGTGAGCGAGTTCGCCGACATGTTCGCGCAGACGCTCGCCTACGGCCTGTTCAGCGCCCGCGCCGCCAACGGCGCGACGCACTTCACCCGCGAGAAGGCGCAGAAGCTGATCCCGCGCACCAATCCCTTTCTCCGCGCGTTCTTCGAGCAGATCACCGGCGCGGCGCTGGAGGACGAGCCGTTTGCCGGTTTCGTCGAGGATTTGATCCAGACACTCGACCATGCCGACATGGCGCGCATTCTCGAAGACTTCGGCAAGCACGGCCGCCGTCGCGACCCGGTGGTGCATTTCTACGAGACGTTCCTGCAAGCCTACGATCCCAAGCTGCGCGAATTGCGCGGCGTCTATTACACGCCGGAACCGGTGGTCAATTATATCGTCCAGAGCATTGACCGGCTGTTGAAGGAGAAGTTTGCCATCAAAGCCGGTCTGGCCGACCACTCCAAAATCACCGTCACACGCAAGGAAGGCGACCGCGAGATTGCCGACGAGACCCATCGCGTTCTGATTCTCGATCCCGCCACCGGCACGGCCACGTTTCTTTACACGGTGCTGGATTTCATCCGCTCACAGTTCAAGGCGAAGAAGAACACGGGCCAGTGGGGCGGCTATGTCCACGAGCACCTGTTGCCGCGCCTGTTCGGGTTTGAACTCCTGATGGCGCCCTATGCCGTGGCGCATTTCAAAATCGGCCTCGCGCTGGCGGCGATGGACGAGGAACCGCTCTTTCGTCCGCAATGGAGCTA
>VFSW01014632.1_pt1 | contig 10832 bp, 11 predicted proteins | sample 5358111 | NCBI WGS metagenome assembly VFSW01 (sample SAMN11554181, study PRJNA540505) | mine drainage metagenome | isolation source: sediment from site ElyBrook_90M | place: USA: Ely Copper Mine, Vershire, VT | collected 2017
TCATGGGCCTGAGGGAGGAAGGCGGCAGGCTCGGCCTTCCGCCGGTTAGCATGGAAAAGCTGCGCCGTGTGGCCGATGCCGCGCTCTCCAGCCTCGACATTATGAAACGCACCGGCGTGAAAATGGGCTTGGGCACCGATCTTCTCGGCGATCTTCACGTGCGGCAGTGCACAGAGTTCACACTCCGCGCGCAGGTGCTTCCGGCGATCGACATTCTCCGCTCGGCCTGCTCGGTGAACGCCGAATTAATGGGACAAACGGGCCGTCTGGGCGCGATCCGCGCGGGCGCGGCGGCGGATCTGCTGGTGGTGGACGGCAACCCGCTCAACGACATCTCGCTTCTGGCAGCCGGCGGCGAACGCCTGGCGGTGATCATGAAAGACGGCCGGTTTCACAAGCGGAACATCTGAGGGCGGCTCGCGCGCCGCGGCTAAAACTTCGTCAGCTCGCTCAGCGGAAATTCCCGGACTTTCATCGCCGGCGCCACCATGTCGAAGGTCTCTTCGCCGGTGGCGCGGGCGGCGGGCGAAAGCGCTTCGACGTTCTTCAGCAGCTCGATGATGCTGTGGTTGAAGCGGAAGTTCTTCAACCCGCCGGCGATCTCGCCGCCCTCGATGAGAAATGTGCCGTCGCGGGTCATGCCGGTCATGATGGTCTCGTAGGGGTCCACTTCGCGGATGTACCAGACGCGGGTGACGAGCACGCCGCGCGCGGTGGAGCGGATCATGTCTTCCAGGGATGTGCCGCCGCCGGCGATCACCACGTTGGCCGGCATCTCGCCTGTCTCGTTCGGCAACGGCAGGCCGTGGCCGGTCGCCGTTTTGCCTTCGGCCCGCGCGCGGGAGCGGCTGTAGGGAACTTCGAGCGGCGTTCCGGCGCGCACCAGCGCCAGCGGCTTGCGCGCCATCCCTTCGCCGTCGAACGGGGCGCCGGACTGCAGCGGATGCGCGGCGTCGTCGATGATGGCGATGTTGCCGCCAAACAGCGCCTGCCCCAGACGGTCGTTGAGAAAGCTGCGGCCGTCGGCGACGGCGGTGGCGCTGAAGCCGGGCACGATCTGGCCCACCAGGTCGAGCACGGCGGCAGGCTCGAGAATCACCGTGTAGCGGCCGGGCGGGATCTCCCGCGGCCCCGCCGAGAGCCGCGCCTTCTCCGCCGCCCGCCGCGCCAATGCCGCGGTGCCGAGGGCGCCGGCCGAGGTTTCCGAGGCCTTGGCCCAGCCGGAGCTGTCGGCGGCCATGGCGGTGATCGAAAACACGGCTTTGGTCTCGGAGTGGAACGCCTCGACGCCTTCGGAGTTCAGCACCGCTTCGAACGACTCGCCGGTGGAGTAAATGCCCGCCGCCACCTGCCCGGCGGCACGCACGATGGCGATGGCTTCGGCCACCGCATCGGCCCGTGCGGCGGGTCCGGTCTCCGCCGTGGCGGAGTCGTAGCGGTCTACCTTGGGCGGCGTTCCGGCCTCGGACGGAGCGAGCAGTGGGCACATCTCTTCGTCCGGCGCCGAAGCGCGAGCCAGCGCCACCGCTTCCTCCGTCACTCTCCGGACGGCCTCTTCGGTGAGCGAATTGGTTGCCGCGCGCGCCGTCCGCTGGCCCACCACGGCGCGCACCGAAAGGTACTGCTCGCGCTCGGCCACGTTCTGGTGAATGCCGTTGTTGGCGAATCGCGTCAGCGCTTCCCTGCCCCCGCCGATGAGGATCTCGACGCCGCCGGCGCCGGCCTTGCGTCCCCAATGCGCCGCCTGCTCCATCGCGCGGCGGCACTGCTCGATGGTGACCAGGGCGCTCACTTTGCGTACCCCGCGCCGATTTTGATGCCGGCGAACCGCGCCGGGCTCGCCCCGTGCCCAGTACCGATCACTTGCTCCGGTTGGCCTTTGCCGCAGTTCGGCACGCCCCACAGCGTCCAGTGTTCGCGTCCCGCGATGGCTTCGCAGGCGTTCCAGAACTCCGTTGTGATGCCGGAATAGGTGGGGTTCTTGAGCATCCGCTTGCGCCTGCCGTCCTCGATCTCCCAGCCGGCCTCGCAGCCGAACTGGAACTGGTAGCGCTTGTCGTCGATCGACCAGCTCCGGTTGGTCTCCATGTAAATGGCGCGCCTCACGCCGCCGAATACCTCTTCGATCGATTGGGCGCCCGGCAGCAGGCTGACGTTGGTCATCCGGATCAGCGGCAGGCGCGACCAGGAGGTGGCCCGCATGGTGCCATTCGAGCGCTGCTGGCCGATGGCCGACGCCGTTTCGCGCGAGGTCATGTAGCCGGTGAACCGCCCTTCGCGGATGACGTCGATCCGCTGCGCCGCGACGCCCTCGTCGTCGAAGGCGAACGTGCCCAGCCCCGGCCCGTGCTCCAGCCTCGCGTCGCACACCGCGTTCACGAGGGGCGAGCCGTATTGGAGCCGGCCGAGTTGATCGAGGGTGAGAAAACTCATGCCGGCGTAGTTGGCCTCCGAACCCAGCACGCGGTCAAGCTCGATCGGATGGCCGATGGACTCGTGGATCTGCAGCGCCAGTTGGCTGGAGTCGAGAATCAGGTCGAACGCGCCTTCCGGGCAGGAGTCGGCCGAGTGGAGCGCGACGGCCTCGGAGGCAACGCGGGGCGCATGGCCGAGCAGATCGAGCTCTTCCACCAGCTCCCAGCCTTTGAGCTGGTGCTGGCCGCCGAAGGAGTTCGGATAGGAGCGTTTCTGAATGTCCCCGTCGCGGAAGCTGTAGGCCTCGTAGCCGGCGCCGGTGAAGGTGCGCGTCTGGTCGATGAGGCTGCCGGCCGAGGAGGCGAAGATCTGGCGCTCGCGCCGCATGCTGAGCGAGCCTTCGGCCAGGGTAACACCGGGCTCGCGGCGCAGCGTCTCGTCGACGGCCAGCAGCAGGGCAAGCTGCGCCTCGACGCTGAGCGAGAACGGATCGATGCGGCAGGGGGAAACCCATTCGGCCTGCCAGGAGCTTTCCGGCGCCAGCACGACTTCGCCGGCCCGCGCCTTTCCGCTCGCCGCGGCGATGGCGACGGCTTCGGCCGCGGCGCGCCGCACGCCTTCGGCGCTGAGGTCGTCGGTAGCCGAGAAGCCCCAGCAGCCACCGGCCAGCACGCGGATGCCGACGCCGAGGGTCTCCGAGGTCGATACCTGCGAAGCGCGGCCGTTCTTGGTGGCGAGCGAGCGCTCGCGCGACTCGACAACGCGGGCATCGGCGTAGGTGACGCCGGCGGCGCCCGAGGCCGCATCGAGCGCGTCCAGCGCGACGTCTTTCATGACGGCCGCCCTCCTTTGGGGATCAATCGCGCACAACGCAGCGAGGCGCGGCCTTCTTCCGGGCGGATGGAGTGTGCCCCGCGATGTGGGCTTATCGGAAACAATCGCGCACAACGCAGCGGAGCGCGGTCGTCTTCGCGGCGGATGGAGCGCGCCCCGCGCTGTGGGCCTTTCGGAAACAATCGCGCACAACGCAGCGAGGCGCGGTCTTCGTCCCGATGAATCGAGCGCGTCCCGCGCTGTGGGCTTTTCGGATTCAATCGCGCACAACGCAGCGAGGCGCGGTCGTCTTCCGGGTGGACGGAGCGCGCCCCGCGCTGTGCGCTCAGTACGCCCAGCGCCACAGGTTCACCCCGGCCGTGAAGCCGGCTCCCACGGCGGCGAACAGCACGATGTCGCCCTTCTTGAGCTTGCCGGCCGCCAGGGCGTCGCGCGTGGCGAGCGGGATGGTGGCCGCCGTGGTGTTGCCGAAGTGGTCGATGTTGATGATCACGCGGTCGCAGGAGAGGCCCAGCCTCTCGGCCGCGGCGGTGATGATCCGCCGGTTGGCCTGATGCGGCACCAGCAGCGCCACGTCGGCCGCGCTCAGGCCGTTCTCTTCGATCGCGTCCCGGCACAGCTCGTACATCTTGCGGACGGCGTATTTGAACACCTGCTGGCCGTCCTGCTTGACGTAGTGCAGCCTCTGGTCCACGGTTTCCTGCGTTGCGGGCATGCGGCTGCCGCCGGCGGGCATTTTCAGATAATCGCCGCCCGAGCCGTCGATTTCGTTCTTGAATCCGATGAAGCCTTCGCCGGGCTCGCCGCGCTCCACCAGCATGGCGCCGGCGCCGTCGCCGAACAAAATGCAGGTGGCGCGGTCGGTGTAGTCGATGATGCGCGACATGGTGTCGGCGCCGATGACCAGGACTTTTTTGTGCGTGCCGGCCATGACCAGGTGCGCGGCCGTGGTGAGCCCGTAGACGAAGCCAGAGCAGGCGGCGACGATGTCAAAGCCCCAGGCCCCGCGCGCGCCGATGCGGTCCTGCACCAGGCAGGCCGTGGCGGGGAAGAGCATGTCCGGCGTCACCGTACAGACCAGGATCGCGTCCAGTTCGGCGGCATCGATGCCGCGCAGCTTCAGCGCTTCACGGGCGGCTTCGACGGCCAGGTCGGAGGTGGCCTGATTCGGGGCCGCGATGTGGCGTTCGACGATGCCGGTGCGCTCGACGATCCAGGTATTATTGGTGTCGACGATTTTCTCCAGGTCCGAGTTGGTCAGGACGTTCGACGGGCTATAGCAGCCGACGGCGCTGATCTTCGCAGTGTACAAGCATCCTCCCGTAGATGTGGTCCGCCGGCGTGGCGGAGGCCGGCCGAAGGTGGCTCGGCAGGCCGGAATTGTCCAGGATACCTGATTCGAGTGGGCCGAAGGCTTGAACTGCCGCGGTTTGATCTGCCGCGGTTTTGGGGAAGCGGCGCCCGAGCGGCGGCGGCGCTTCGAGATGGAGCCGGTTCCCGGTTCCTGTGCGCCCGGCGTTGAGAGTGCCGCGCGCCGGCGGAAGGTCCAGGCGCCTCGCGGCGCCCGCCAGAGATTTCGCGGAGCGCTCGTCAAGCGGGCCCGGCCGGCTTCGGGCGCTCCCGGTGTCGTCGATGCCAGGCAACCGCGCAAGCGTCGGCAACGTGGCGCTCCGGAAGCGCGGGGCTCCGGCGGCGTGGGACTGCGGCAACGTGGGGCTCCGGAAGCGCGGCACTCCGGAAGCGCAGCGCTCCGGAAGCGCGGCGCTCCGGCAGTACGGGACTGCGGCAACATGGGGCTCCGCAAGCGCGGGCTCCGGCCGCACGGAGCGCCGGCGGCGTGGCGCTCCGGAAGCGCGGCGCTCCGGCAGCGCGGGGCTCCGGCGGCGTGAGATCCGGCGGCGAGGGATCCGGGCGGCGCAGGGCGCGGACGGGCTCGGCTATTCTGAATAACGATGTCGCTTGAAAGCGCGATTCTGATGGAGACGCCCGAGGAGATCTTCTCGCGGGTCTACCGGACCATCCGGCCGCAGGCGAGGATTCCGCGCATGGAGATCCGGTTCCGTAAATTCGCCAACGCCAACAGCTTCATCCGGCTCGAGGACGGAGTGCTGGAGACCAGGATCACCGATGTGCTCGAGGGGGCGCCGGCGTATGTGATCGAGGCGCTGGCCCACATTCTGATCGCGAAGCTGGCGCGGCGGGCGCCGGAGCGCGTGTACCAGGAACGGTACCGCCGGTATCTCAACCAGAAGGAGATGCGGCGGTGCCTGATGCTGCTGCGGCAGAGCCGCGGAAGGAAGCAGCTTCGCGAGGCCAAGGGGCGGTGCTTCGATCTGGAGGGGATGTTTGAGGAACTGAACTTCCGGTTCTTCTTTGGGCTGATGGCGCGCCCGACACTGGGCTGGAGCCTGCGCCCGTCGCGGACGACCCTCGGGCATTACGACCCTTCGCACAACGCGATTGTACTGAGCAGTTGGCTGGACCGGCCGGAAGTGCCGGCGCTGGCCGTGGAGTACGTTCTTTTCCACGAAATGCTGCACCTGCGCTATCCGGTGGAGCACCGTGGGCTGCGGCGTTGCGTGCACACGCCGGAGTTCAAGGAAGCGGAGAAGCAGTTTCCGGAATGGAACGAGGCGCGGAAGCTGTTGAAGAAGCTATAGGGCCGCTGGTGTCGCGCGGATAGCGGAAGGACCGGCGGAGAAGCGGAAGCTTCAGCGCCGGCCGCAGAAGGACTCAAGAGATACAGATACTGGGAGGCACGCCCGGAGGCGTGGAAATCAGTCGCAGGAAAGGCGCCGGTAAGGGCCGGCGGTCAGGCTGCGAACAGGGACTCGGGAGTCAGGTGGTGGACCTGGCTATACATGCCGCGGAGCGAGCCGAGGAGTTCTTCGACGCCCTGGACGCGGATGCCGACCGGCGCCAGCGCCAATTGCATTTCTATCGCCAGTACGCCGCGGTAGAAAGTCACCCGCTGCTGCCATACCTGAGCGGCGAGCTCGGTCTGGTCCTGCTGACTGTGCACGATCATTACGTTGGCGAGCGTCACCAGCCGGTGAAAGTCGGTGCGCAAGTGCCGCAAATAGTCCCGGAAAATGCGCCTCCGCTCGGTGGCCAGCCGCCGGCTGATGGCGGGCTGAAATCCCCGCTGCGCCGCCAGAAAAGCATAATCGCTTTCCCGCAAGAGCCGCTCCATCGGAGCGTATTTTTCTACCGTGAACTCGTCCAGCCATTCGAGCGATGCTTGCTGGGCGCCTGCCGGCCGCACCAGCCGCAACATCATCCACCCGAATGCCGCACTCAAGGCGAGTACCACGAAAAAGAGTGCTGCCACAATCGTCATCTGCATCTCCCCACTGCTTCTCTCTCTTCAGCAGATTAAACGAGTTCTATGCGTAATGCAAGAGTTTCTAAGGTGATCTAAGGGAGAAAAGTTGAGAAGGGAAGCTTTCGAAACAAATCGTTACAAAAGAATCACTTCTTGGCGACGCGAAGCAGGCTGGCGTTGATCGCCTGGAGCTGTTCCCGAACACGGTCTTCGTCTTCTCTTCGCCAATTGAACCCAAACTGTACGATTTGTGCCTCTCCGGATGGCGTGAGTTTCCAGGTCCAAAGTACCAGGCAGGCTAGCGATACGCCGTCGAGGATAATGCTCACCGCGGCCGCCCATCGGAAGCCGCTGGTGGTGAGCAGGAAGAAGCCGGCCGCCTTGGCCAGGAAGAAAACGGCGTATCCGATGGTGTAAAAGATGATATTGCGCCGCAGCGGAACGGGAAAGTAGGACAAAAACCCGGTGATGAGAAGGACGAAGAAGAGCAGGCTGCTGGTAATCGCCCGGTCAAAGACGTAGAAGCTCTGGAAGAGCGTTGTTGCCACCTGTTCGAAACTCATCAGCGCGACCGAGAAAGCGATGGCGGCGAGAAGGGCGTAGCGGATGAAGGTGTGTGCGGTGCGGCTGATGCCGGGGAGGTCTTTGAAGACCAGGGAATACATGTCGAGAATGACCAGAGCCGTGAGAATCATTCTCAGGCTCTCGAAACCCACGAAGGCGCGGAAGTAGAGGTTTGTGTTGTAAGGAATCAGCGCCGGAACGAGAACTTCGGTGCCGTTGCCGACGATGTACAACGCGAACAGCCAGTACCGGCCAATCAATCCACCTATAACGAGGCGGACAAGCAGCGCGATCGAGACCGCAAACTCGGCCCAAGAAAGCGCGACATCCAGATCCAGAGCCCCAGACATGCCCGTCGGAAAAATAATGTTACCACTTTAACGGGAAATGGTAAATTGTCCCGTCAGCCTGGAACCGAGGAGGAAGAAAGCCTTACTTCGCGTTCGAGGCAACGTGGACGGTAGCTTTGCCGCAGGGGTAGCAAGTGGGCAGCGGAATGACGGCGGTGGGGGTCTTCTTGGCGGCGATCTTGCCGCAGGGGTAGCAGGTCGGCAGAGGGATGCGGGCGCTGGCAAGGGTCATGAACTGCGCGGCAACGAAAACGGTGAGCGAAAGCTTTTTCAACATGTTAATCTCTCCAGGAAGTATTCTTGTCCGGCACCAGGAACCGGTCCGGCTGAGCGGGCAAGCGACCCTTGCAGCTCACACTCTGGATAGTAAGCGAGCATCCGCCCCCTGCCGATGGCGGGAGAACACAATTTCGGAAATCAGAACAAAAAATACGAAATCCCCTTCGAAAGTGCCGCAACCTGGGGTATGATGGGAGTGCTTGGTAGTATGCGCAGCGGCAAGACCAATGTCGTAGTTCACAAGAGCGCCGCCTCCGATATCTGGCGGCACACGCTCTCGCAGATTCCGTCCGTCTTCGGCCGCTTGGTTTATCTTTCCTCCCTGCGGGACCCGAATACGGGTAAGTATGAACACCACGGCCTAGCCCTGGTATTCAGCGAGGACGACGCCAACCGCTCGCTGCGCGGCAGCCACAATCAAGCCTTTTCCGAGTGGATTTCGTTTAATCTGGAGCAGCAGAAGGCCGATTTGGACCTGTATTTGTCCCAGTTTTACGAAAATAAGGTCCAGGTGCTCGAAACCTGGCTCCGGCTGGCGCCCTACCGGAACCTCGTGCCGAATGCCGTGCGCGGCGTCGAAAAACGCCTCTATCTTGCTGATCTGGAAGCTCTTCTTGAATTACTCAAGAACGAGTACGGCGTTTCCGCCCCTGATCCAGACGCATAGCCACTCCCACGATCTGCCCAATAATATCAACGTCTTCCGGGTAAGTGTAAATCTCCGGGTTGCAGGATGACGACGGATGTGGCTGTAATACCAGCTTCGTTCCTTCCAGCGAACACCAGCCGCAGGCGTACCCGGCCCGGTGCTCCAGAAAATAGATCGGCCGCTCGAACTCGTTGCCCCACCCCGAGCTCACCACCTTGCGCCGCGCCTCGTCGATCAGCACCAGCGAGCCCGGCTGCAGCAGCGGAAACATGAACCAGTCCTCGGTGCCGATGAAGGCATAGCGGTGATTCTTCAGGTCCAAAGAGTCCAGAAACATGAGCGGAATCCGCCCCCAGCGCTGAATCATCCGGCTCAGATACGTGGTGCGGCGGATGTCGATCCCGGGGTCCATGGCCACCGGCAACAGAACGTCTCCTTCGCCGTCGTTCTGAAAACCCACCACGTGGGTGCGGGCCACTTCGGCAAGCGTAGAGTCGGCCGGCAGCGAGGACAGATGGATTCCGTACCACTCCAATACCTCTCTGTAGTCCAGGCGGTATATAGCACACAGGGAATACAGCTTGAATAAGGTGGGTACAAGACCGCGGTTTTCGATTTCGGAGATGCGGTTGATGAGCACCGCAAACTCGTCATTCTGATAGCGTTCGGCGATCCTGAGGCTGGCTTGCTCGACGTCCCGGACCCGCAAATTCAGGCGCTCCCGCGCACGCCGAAGCTTCTGCCCTGCATCCTCCATGGTAGAATGCTTACCCGGGGCGTCCGGCCGGGCGCGAATTGCTTTGGCGTCTATCATCGGCGGCAAAATTCGAATCGCTTCAGAATTATAGCGGCCCATTGACGCCGGCGGCAAGTGACTTTTTGCCCTCTGTTCGGAAAACCGAACAAACAAGACACTTAGGAGCAGGTTTTGCGAATCATTGTCGGAGTCTCCGGAGCCAGCGGCAGCATCTACGGCCTTCGGCTGCTGGAGAAGCTCAGCCGGCGTCCGGAGGTGGAAATCCACCTCATTCTCACCCGCTCAGCCGAGCGAACCGCCTATCTGGAGATGGGGCAGCGGGCAGGCGAATTCCGCAAATTCGCTCATTTTACCTATCCTTTGGAGGACATCGGCGCGCGTTTGGCGAGCGGTTCCTTTCTCATCGACGCCATGGTGATCGCCCCCTGCTCGATCCATTCGATGTCGGCCATCGCCGCCGGACTGAGCACCAACCTCCTGATCCGGGCGGCCGACGTGTGTCTCAAGGAGCGCCGGAAGCTGATCCTGATGGTTCGGGAGACGCCCTTCCATCTCGGGCACCTTCGCGCCATGGTCGCCCTCACCGAGATGGGAGCCATCATCGCGCCGCCCATTCCGGGCTTTTATCACCAGCCTCAAACCATTCTCGATCTGGTCGATCATAGCGTCGATCGCGTCCTGGACCTGCTTGGCCTGCCCGCCGCAGAGACACCGCGCTGGGACGGCGGCCGGCCGGAGAAGCCCGAATGAGCCGCCGCAAGCCGGTTGCCTTCCAGGGCGAGCCTGGAGCGTTCAGCCAGGAAGCCGTTCACCAACTCTTCGGCAAAAACACGCCGATTCTTGCGTGCAATAATTTCGAATCCGTATTTTTGGCCCTCGAGAGCGAAAAAGTCGACGCCGCGGTGCTGCCCATCGAGAACACGCTGGCCGGCTCGGTGCACGAGAACTACGACCACCTGCTGAGGTTCGACGTGCGGATCACGGCCGAAACCAACGTCCGGATCGTCCACAACCTGATCGCCGCCCCCGGTGTCCGCTTCGCCGACCTCCGGCGCGTGTATTCGCACCCGGTGGCGCTGAACCAGTGCCTCAAGTTTTTCGCCCGCTACCCGAGAATCGAGAAGGTGCCGTTCTACGACACCGCCGGAAGCGTCAAAATGATCCTCGCCGAGGGTCTGAAGGACGCGGCCGGCATCGCCTCGGCTGTTGCCGCTTCCATATACAAGGCGGAGATCCTGAAGCGTTCGATCGAGGACGACCGGCGGAACTTCACGCGGTTTTTCGAAGTGCGGCGCACCGGCGCCCGGCCGCGGCCGGCGTCAAACGGCAACTGGAAAACATCCGTCGTCTTCACGACGCGAAACAGCCCGGGGGCGCTGTTCCGCAGCCTGAGCGCCTTCGCTCTGCGGGACGTGAACCTGAACAAGATCGAATCGCGCCCGCTGCGCGGACGGCCGTGGGAGTACCTGTTCTATCTGGATCTGTCCGGGCGCGAGCAGGACAAGAAGGGGGCCAACGCGCGGAATCATCTGCGGGAGTCGGCCGACTTCATCCGCGTGCTGGGCAGCTATCCGGCGGCGCGCTGAGCGGGGCGGGTGAGAGCGCGCTGGATGATGCGGGCAGCGGGCCGGTGCGGCTCAGCGGGCGAGAGCGTGGAAA
>VFSW01014633.1_pt1 | contig 10832 bp, 12 predicted proteins | sample 5358111 | NCBI WGS metagenome assembly VFSW01 (sample SAMN11554181, study PRJNA540505) | mine drainage metagenome | isolation source: sediment from site ElyBrook_90M | place: USA: Ely Copper Mine, Vershire, VT | collected 2017
GTATTCATGAGTATTATCCCTATTATTATTGCTACAACAGCAATATTCGTAAACTTTCCATTTACCTTATCACCCATCAGGCTTCTGTCATTGACCAGCAGATAAAGGAATATCAATGCTGGAGGCATGAGTATCGTTGCTGCTATCTGGACTATCAAGGTGAAGAAGCCAAGGGGCGCATTTGGTATAAGCACCACAAGCGCCGCTCCAATTATGCTTATGAAGAAAATTGCGTAGAAGCCTTTTGCGTCGCTAAACTTCCTGTTCAGGCTATGAGGGATGTCCATAACTTCCCCATAAGCCCAAGCAGATGAGGATGACAGAGCAAAGGCTGCTACAAAGCCTGCCTCGAATAATCCTACGGAGAATAAGATTCCTGCGTATTGGCCCATGACCTTGGAGAGAGTGTTGGCAAAGTCAAGGTCAGTGTATGATAGCGTGTTTGTGCCGTTGGCATGGAGGGTCAATGCAGTTAATAGAACGATCGCGACCGACACTATTCCCATTAGGACTGCTCCAACAAATGTATCTAATTTCCCATAGAACAGGTCCTCCTTTGTGCTGCCTTTGTCAACTACGGCCGATTGCTGGTAGAAGAGCATCCAAGGTGCTATTGTAGTTCCTAAGTTAGCAATGAGGAGGAAGATAAACGTGGTCAAGGAGCCGCCAAAGGGTATTCCAGAGAACGAAAATGCCTTAGCTATCTCGCCTATTGTAGGATGGGCAAATAACACCAGTGGGAGATATATGAGATTAAGTATCGCAAATGAAAGGACTATCTTCTCTATAGTAAGGTATCTCCGAATGGACAGTATCAGAAGAAGCACACATGCACTTATAGGTACCCCATAGACAAGAGGTATGCCTATGAATAGCAGTCCTGCACCCATCCCTATAAACTCAGTGATCATTGTAAGGAAGTTAACAACAATGAGATCTGCCATGGAAAAGAGGCCCCAACCTTTTCCAAACCTGCTAAAGATCATCTCGGCGTGACCGCGATGAGTTACTGAACCTAACCTCACAGTCATTTCTTGCACGATGTAGGCTACAAAGACCATCAGGAGCAGAAATGGTATGAAAATGCTTATACCGTACGTAGCTCCAGTTACAGCATAAGTAATTACGCCTCCAGCATCATTGTCGGCCAGCATCACAAGCATGCCTGGCCCTATCAGGAGCAGAAACAATGCTATCTTATTTAAGAATGATTTCTCTGATTTGAGATGCTTAATCTCCCTTCGCTCCTTAACGCGCACTATGTCCTCGTAAGTTATGTTTCCCTGCGCACTTTGCTTGGGGCTATTGAACTTTGCAGGGTCTGACTGGACACGCATTATTACCATCTAGGCCTAATAAAATCTGTTCTTGCATGGATTGTGCCCAGATATGCTTATATAACTAACGATGTTAATAGTAGTATTAACAATGTGAATTAACAGTAAATATGAGAGTTGGTGAACCGTCTTGAAATTGCAATCTTTTGGAAGTGTTCTAAACGCCACCCGCATATCCATTGCAGTAGTATTGGTCAAAGAGCTTGGAAAATCTAACAAAGACGTGTCGGCAGCCATCGGCATAACACCGTCTGCCGTCTCACAGTATGTCAAGGGTAAAAGAGGTGCTTTGCTCAGAAAAGATGCAAGCAACCTTAAGGGATTTGACAAGGCGATTGGAGATGCAGCCATAACAATCGCAAAATTGATTGAGATAATGGAGTATGGCAGATGCCAAGGAGTAGTGGTAAAGACTGCACAGGGGCTTGCTGGAATTGCACCCGAAGAGGACAAGACCCCCATAGTATCCAGGGATAAAGGCTCAAACATTGAGATCAAGACTATTCTAGCTGAAAGGATAAAGAGGGAAAACGACAATGCAGTATATTTCCTTGGTTTTGTGCAGAACACCAAAAATTATTTTGCACGAATACTATTCAGGCAGATAGCAACTGACAGCTTGAGACATATGGATATACTACAGGCGCTTTTTGAAAGGGTGGATAAACCAAGGAGTGGAGAGTTCAAGAAATTTCCGATAGAAGTAACTGATGAGCTATTGGAGAAGGTGAAGGAGCATAAAGCGATATCGATAAAGGATATCAAGGAGCACCTTGGACCTGAAGCCAGCCTTTTAATTGAATCAATAGAGATGGATGACAAAGAGCAAATCGTACTTCTTAATAAACTTAGGACAATTATGAAATAGATTATTCGGAACATTCACAGAAATAATAATACTGGTAGATGTTGATGGTTAATAACAGCTATTAACAGATGCGGACTGATCACAGATATAGAAATACGCCCATGCAATCAGTCTTGTTGAGAATTCGCCTTTTTGGTAATCCCCAATCAATGGCGTCTTCTCTTTGGGTTTCTCCTGCACCGATTTGACTTGATTCGCAACCTGAATCTTTGCAGCTATCCTATGTTTGCTCGCCACGTTCGTATTGACAGCCTTTCCGCTTTTCTTATGTAACTTAACTTTGGCTTTTGACAATGAATCAACAACATTATTACCCATCGGGCGTTTTTATTTGTTTGCAGACTTTTGAGAGGCGCTAGAAGACGAAGCGCAAGGTGAACTCAATGCTGATGACTTGCGCTTCAGCTCCCTAGCCCTAACAGTTTCCTGATAAATCTGAATACGGCAAATCCAAATCCGCTCTGTGGAGTGGGTGCCCTATAAAGTGGACTTCCCTTCTTTGCAGCGTAGAATTTGACCATTACCTTAAGGCTGGTGCAAAATGGGGAGTCCCTGTCCAGTATCCACAGAGGTATGTGCTGCGATTCGCTCAGAGGCACCTTTGGGTCCTCTGGCAGGCTTATTATCGGCCTGCTGCCATAGCCCTCCTCAATCTCGGCCGGATTGAGCTCATACTTCTTGCTTGAGACCTTGTTTATGACCAGGTTGTGTAGAACCCTCTCTTTGTCATATATAGAATCAAGCTTTATTGAATTTGCAACTGCAGTCATCATGGGTGTTGTAACTATAAGCGCTTCATCGTAAAGCCCGGCTATCTTGAATGTTGTGCGCCCTGGGGGGGGTGTCGACTATTATGAAATCATAATCCTTAAGCATGCTTATTCTATCAATGAAAGCGGGCGTTTCAACTTCCTTATTGCTTTGGTCGCTTCCCACAGTGCCTGGAAGTACCTTTATGCCACTTGCATTGTGCTTTATTATTGCATCAGCAAAATCCGCCTTGCCGCTTTCAACGTCAGCAACCCCTATGTTGACGCTTCCCATACCAAGGAACATCCCTACGGCAGGCGAATCGAGGTCAGCATCGACAAGAAGAACCTTATAATTAAGAAGACCTAGTGCGACAGCAAGATTCACGGCAATGGTAGTCTTGCCCACTCCGCCCTTCTGGGAAGAGATCCTTATCTTGTACGCCTTGTCCATCCGAATCAGATCCAATGATAGTCTGGTTATGCCCAAATAAATTCTAATAGTTATAGGTTTATCAGCACAATGCGCTTGCCAATTCCATAAAGGACTGCGACGTTGACAGTCAGCATTATTACAAATTTACTCTTTGCGCTTCTATGGCACAGTTCGGGCAATCAAATACCATATCCCCGCTAGCAACTCCGCAAGTATAGCACATGTACTGGCCGCACCCATCGCAATAGAGGACTGGGCCAGAGAGGGGTTCCTTTCCGCACTGTGAGCACCTGTATATCGTTCCATGGCTTTCCTGCTGGGCGGCGTTATCTCCGGGTTCCTGCTCCTTGTCTTGTGGCGCAGCTGCAAAGACGTTGCTTAGCTTCTCGAGCAGTTCTCCAAGCATGTTGATCAACCATATATGGCGGTTGGTATATTTTAAGCTAACTGAAAATGCCTATTAGGGATTCGGCCCTTTTTACACGGGATTGAAATCCAAAGCTAACTTCATGAAAATATGAGCGCAAATGCAAATATTATCGCTGCTGATAGAAAGAGGAAGGGATAGAAAGGTACGGTGATTGTGCCGTTTTTAATGAAAACCGACACGGCCTTGAATGCAGGGCGCGTCAGAATAAGTGCAAGTATTATTATCGCCCACATGAGCCAGAATGGATAGATTAGGAAGGTAAAGATCATGAATAGCTTATCGCCTAATCCAATTCCTGGAAATAGCAAAAGGACTATCATTGATCCGAATATTTCGATGAGGCTGATGGAAGTTGATGATGCTATGAATTTGGATATGTCGAAATTTATGTTGTACAGGAATACGACGAAAAAGATTGCAGAGAAGAGCATAATATATTTTATGTTGATCCTTTCCAGACCTATGATGTCCATAATGCCTAGTATTGCCAACGATGCAAGCAGTATTATAAATGGCTCACCGAACGGGGCAGAGGATAGAAGAGCAGAAATCAACTGACCAGACATAAATGATTGCATTATCAACACCATAAAAATACCAATCTACAGTATCAGGACCCTGACACGAGAGCCATCGCGGATCTTGAGGGCTGTCCTTAGCTTCTTTGAAGATATTATTTCTGCAACGTCAGAATGTGTTGACAGTTTTGGAATTATGAGAGCGCAGCGCATTCCGGATATTTCCGCAGCGTAGCAGTACACATCTCCGTATGTCTTCTTTCCTCTCCTAAACCCCTTGACAATAAATCTTTTTCTTCTTTTGATCCGGTAAAATTTGGCGACGTTTTTGGCTGAGAGCTTTAGATTAAGGGTTCCGGGATAGGGAGTTATGCCAAGCTTCTTTATGAATTGAATTTTATAGCCGTTTAGGCCCATGAAGTACTTTCCCTTACCAAGCCCTGATATGACTCTGCCTGAAAGGATCATGTTTTTGGTTCTTGCGGCAGACTTCATGAAAATCATTTTAAGAGGAGCGTGTCCAATTATTTGCTGACATTTAGATTTAAAAGGATTAATGTGCAGAGATAATTGCGCCGCTGTAACTCAGCCCGGGAGAGTGTCCGCCTGAAGAGCGGAATGTCGTGGATTCAAATCCCACCAGCGGCATTTGTGCTTAATCGTTTGTTCTACTGCCTTTTCCTGCTGTTCTTGAATGCATCAAGCACAGGAAGCTCCTTTCCGGCTATGAATGCAAGCCCGGATCCTCCGGCAGTTATCCTCTTGCCTCCGAGCTGGTCGTATGCGCGGTCCAGACCTATCTCGTCCATCGAGTCTGCAGAGTTACCTCCGAAGGTGTAGTTCATCGCCTTCTCTCCCATGAATCTTGTAATGAGCCTTATGGTCTGGTTGTATCCCTTCTCGTACCTTCCGACCGGTCCTGCATATAGTATCATCTGCGCCTCGTCTATTGCCTTGAAGAACCTGTTAAGAGTGTCATCGCCAATATCTGCTATGCCGCCCTTCTTTGATCTAAGCTCGCTTAGGGTAGTGCTTTCCCTGCTCTCAAGTATGAAGTCTGTTGGCTTGATTATCCTGTCACCAAACTCAGTAACGAGCCTGTGCGCCGTGTCTAGGCTTCCAGTATCAAGTATGAACCTCGCATTCTCATCGTTGAAGCTCTCCTTGCTCGTGACATAGCATATTGACTGACCTGGAACCCCGCCGCACAGTATCTTGACGTTGCTATTCTTTCCTATCTCGTAGATGTACTCGAATTTTTCCCACTTCTTTCCACCGAATATCACCGCAGTCTTCTCCTTAGCCATTATGTTCCTTTGTATCTCTTCAAGCACCCTAAGCTCACTCTCCATCTGGAGCCCGATGTACGACGGCATTGCGGGTATGAACCCTACCAGCGACGTATCTGACCTGTGCATTGTTGCTGGAGCGTCGTTTATGTAGAAGTCCGCAAGCCTTGAGAGAAATTTCACCATGCCCGAATTTGCGCTCTCTTCTGCCGAGGCGAACTTTGCCTTCTCATCCTCATGATCCCGCACGTTCTTTAGCATAAGGGCGTCTCCCTGTTTGAGCTCTGACACTGCCTTTACCGTATCCTGGTCAGTAAGTGAATTTGAGTACTTTACATTTACGCCTGTGGTGAGCGATTGTATGGTGCTGGCATGCTGCTCCATGCTCTCAAGATAGTCATCGTCGCCCTTCCTTCCCTGGTGGCTCAGTATTATTGGGATTATTCCGCTCCTTACGTAGGTTTCTATGTTCTTGGCGCAGGCCTTGAGCCTTAGATTTGTCTGGTTTATCCTGCCGTCCCTAACAGGAACGTTGACATCCACCCTGACTATGGCCTTGCCCTTGAGCTGGCCGAGCTTTCCACTTATGTAGAAATCGGAAAGGTCATCCGTACGGCATCACTTGAATCTCTTCTTCGCAGATTCCATAGTTGCCTTGTAGCCCTTGCTGTATTCAAGCTCCTCAGGAATCAGCGTGGCAGGATGCACAAATCCCTGCTCTCGCATGTACTCCGCCTTCTTGACTGCCTTTGTCCTGAAGTAGTCCCAGTCAGGAGTATCGAATGCATCATGGTAAGCGGTGAATTTGCCTTCATGCATGCTAAAGAGCACGGCACTGACTATTGGCATGCAGAAATTTGAGCTTGCCGCAGTCTTTATCCTGACAGGCATGAGCGGCATGTGATGGCTTCCCCTCGTGTCTCCTGCAACATAGTGCGCAACCTTGAAGACTGAGCATGCCTCCTCAGTTGCGGGAAAATCCTTCTGAAGGCGCATGAGCGCCGCAGGATCGTCCTTTCCTACGTAGGTGCCAGCAATGTTGTGAAGCTTGTCAGTTGTTGCAGCAAGTATGGGCTCTGTGTCATTCCTTACGCTGTCAACAACATATCTTCCAGGATACATAAGTAATGCAGCTATGGTGAAATTATCCTCCGGTATGCTAAGCTCTGCCTTCTTGTCCTCCATCACGTCCATCACGGTGAGCTTTACCCCCTTAGAGAGCTTTGGATTGACTATGAGGCCGGTGTTGGCCGACGGCTCGCAAAACAGCCTGTAAAATGGATAGTTGAATGCTCCGGGCTCTGTCTTGTCCATGGTAAACAGGGCGAATGCTTCGTTTGGCCTCTCTTCGAACTCAAGCTCCGCAACTCCGGGACCCATCCCTTTTACGTTTCCTGAGAACGAGTCCTTGAGAAGATCCTGCCCCGCGCCGTAGAGGCCCTGTTTCCTTGCCACCTCTGTTCCGGCCTTAAAGGCGTCCCATGCAAGCTTGTGTATCTTGCTGTTTCCAACCCCATGCCTGTGGGAGAGCAGCAAATGGATGTCATCACCAGTGTATGAGACATATAAGTCAATGACTCCGGCAGCCTTCATCCCGTTCCTCACGAAGGTGGTTACCGCCTCAAGGACCTCGTCGCTTGGTCTGGTGTGCCCGCCTATTGAGCCTATGTCCGCTTTTATCGCACTTATTGTTATCTTCATTTATATGCACCAATATCAAGATTCTTGTCTGTCTTTTCTATAGAGCTCTGTGAGCTCTTATCCGCACCGCACATAGCCCTTATCGCATCGATGTTCTCAGGAACCACATCCGATTCCTGATGCACTGCCTGGAAGTACTGCAGCCTGTTTCCATTTACAGTAAGCTCCTTCCACACGGCTATCTCATACATGTCGCCATCGCCCCTGCCCAGTTCCCTTGCAATGTCCATCACCTGCGCCGTAGAGCTGACGCCGTCCTTTAGCGAAACAAGGGCTATCCTCTTGTGCCTGCCGTAAAGCTCAAGTATCTCCTCCTTTGAGGCATTCTTTGCCAGCTCAACGCTAACCGAATGGAGATGCATTAGCGTTGTAGAGGCCTTTATGGCAACTGTGTCTATCTTTAATCCGGGCATGACGGTATTCACGTCCGCTCCGTGATGCGAGGGGATGTGCTTGTCAACCTCAAGCGCGTCTATCGGTCCCTTCTTGGTCTCAGATGGATCCGCTCCGCGCCTCACCAGAACTGCACTTACGCTGTTTATTCCGAATTCCTTCTGCAGCGGATAGAGGGTCCTGAGCAGTCCGGTGGTGTTGCAGGACACTACCCTTGCATACCTTGCGCCTATTGCGGAATCATAATTGGCATATGCATTGAACGACAGATCGGATATCGAATGCTTCTCTCCCCCCTGCCAGATCGCCTTGATGCCTGCCTTCTCGTAGAGCTGCTTGTTCTGCGCGCCTATGCCCTCAGGGGTTGCGTCTACGATTATGTCCACCTTTCCAAGGAGGGCCTCAAGGGTTCCGCTCGTCTTTACCTCTCCGTCCTTGAACGCATCCGGATCTCCGGACGAGTATACATCAAATCCCCTCTTCGCAGCCAGCTTTGCCTTATAGTCAGGCGTCTGCTTTGCTATGCCAACCAGCTGCATGTCGTCCTGTCTTGAGACGGCATAGGCTACCCTTTTTCCAATAACCCCATAACCGTTTAACCCTACCTTTATCATCTAAGGACTCCCAGGTTAATCTTCTTCTAAAAGAATAAAAGTCTTTCGTCGTTCGGGATGCTGCTTTTAGTGATGAGCTGCGCATTGAGACGAATTGCGTATGATTTTGAATTGGAGAGCACTGCATCTGCTAAATTAGCAGCATTTATAAATTACCAAGTTATAAATTTACCCTATGAGAACGGATGAGGCTGGGGACTTCCTATCCCAATTTGAGGAGGGGAAGATGACGCGCATGGAGGCCGAGGCAAGGAACACCATTGCAAACGAGATGCTGGACAAGAAAAAGGAGACGGCTAAGGCAAAGAAGCTCATAGACCGCATACTCTATTTCACTCTTTCCACTGCAAACAAATTCGGAGTCCCGTGGGGAGCGCCGTTCATGTTCGCCCATGACAAGGATTACAATTTCTACTGGAGGGCGTCAAGGAAAACTGTGCACTCGGTTAACATAATTGAGAACGAGAATGTGGCATTTACAATATACGATTCCACCCTGCCACGATCGGAGGCATTCGGGGTGTACGTTAAGGCAAAGGCATATGTTGTTGACAATAAAAACGAGATAAAGCGCGCCCTTAAGATGCTGCTCAAGAGGGAGAACAAGCAGCCGCCTCCGTTCGAGGAGTACTTGCCAGGAGCCCCTAAGGCAGTATACAAGGCAGTGCCCACGGCAGTGTGGGTGAACGACCTTGGGGAGAAGGGGGATGACGTGCTAAAGTACCTGAGGATGGAGATAAAATTGTAGAACGGCACGGACATGTCTCGTTTTATCTATTTTTGCATCGCACTACTTAATCGCTGTGGATTAGATGATACTATTCAATTTCAAGAACTATCTTGACATTGACTGTTCAGTGGATTTTGCAGACAAGATTTCAAGGATAAAGACCGTCCAGGAGATAGTCATAGCCCCGTCTATGCTTTCCCTGCAGGTAGTTGCAAAGAAACGCAGGGGAAAGAATGTACACCTATGCGCACAGAATCTAGATTATGCACAGCGTGGAGCACACACTGGAGACATAGTGGTAAATGACCTCAAGGGACTGGGATGCAAGTATGTACTGATAGGACATTCTGAGACCAGGCGCAGAGCAGCACCAAGGATAGGCGAGAGCGACGAACTGATAGCAAAAAAGATGCGGCTTGCAGTTGATTACGGCATCATACCCGTGCTTTGCTTCGGGGAGACAATGAAAGAACATGATGCAGGGCAGGCTGAAAAAGTTGTAAGGAGGCAGCTCACATCGGCATTCGCGGATATAGGTAGGCACAACATCAGGGTTGTGCTAGCCTATGAGCCTGTCTGGGCGATAAGCAGCCAGAAGGGAGCGCAGGCATGTAGCTCAGAATACGTGGCCGACATGCTTAAGACAGTAAGGAGAATAATGAACGGAAGAGCTAAGTACAGCTTCATCTATGGGGGGAGCGTCAATGGAAGCAATGTACGGGATTACCTGTCTGCCGCAGGCATTGACGGAGTCATTATAGGCAAGGCTGGAACAGATGCGCATATGCTCAAGGATTTGGCGGCAAAGATTTGAGTATGGGATTCAGAGGCCGCTTGCAGCGCCCTTGTCGATTATAAGAACGGTGTCTGGATGGTCCTTCAAAAAGGAAGCTGGCACTGTTTCCGTCACACGGCCCCAAACCACCTTTGCTATAGCATCGCTCTTGTCCTCTCCTGATGCAAGAAGCATTATTTTTCTTGACTCGAGTATCTCCTTGACGCCCATGGTTATCGCCTGGTGCAGGCTGGTGCCGTTTCGTGCTATGGTGTCTTCAGACAGGGTTACAAGCCTTATCCTGGATTCCCTTCCGGACCCAGGTTCATTGAAGCCTATGTGGCCATTGCGCCCTATGCCAAGTATCTGCAGATCTATTGGTCCTGCACTTCGGTAGGCTGCTGCATACTGCCTGACAGCGACATCGGCGTCGAGCTCCGAATCAGGGAAGTTTATCCTTATCCTGTCCAAATCTATGTTCTTAAAGAGGTTGTTTTCCATGTAGGTACGGTAGCTGGCAGGATCGGTCCTCTTTATCGGATAGTACTCGTCGAGATTGAATGATAGTTTGCCCTTGAATGAAATCTTTCCGGCCAGGCACTGGGCTGAAAGCATCTCGTAGAGCAGTTTTGGAGTGCTACCCGTAGCAAATCCGAGCACCTCTGCGTCCCTTAGTGAGGACTTGAAGAGCTTGAATGCTTCCTCAGACATCTCTCTGTAATTGTTCTTCACTATTATCTTCATGGCCAAGACAGAAACAGATTATTAATTATGTATTGCTGTATATCCTTTATGAAGATTGCCATTATGGCATTGAGATGGTTTTATGGGATTTGTTGACGAATTTTTGTCTGGAAGGAAGTTCGTGCGCGAGAGCCTCAACCAGATGAAGGCACATTCTAGCATTCTTGCAAAGGAGATAGCGCGCCGGGAGGGGATACCTGACCAGATAGTCTACATAGAGAGGGGAGGCATGGTGGTGGGGAGGCTCC
>VFSW01014634.1_pt1 | contig 10832 bp, 12 predicted proteins | sample 5358111 | NCBI WGS metagenome assembly VFSW01 (sample SAMN11554181, study PRJNA540505) | mine drainage metagenome | isolation source: sediment from site ElyBrook_90M | place: USA: Ely Copper Mine, Vershire, VT | collected 2017
TCCCGAGCTTATTCAGGCATTAAGGCATTGTGAATTTCGCTCGCTGACTGCTGAGGTGGAGAGGGAGGCTGGGGAAGGAATTGCTGATTCTTCATTGGTGACTGAGAATTCTGAAGGGCAACAATCAGCACTCAGTAATCAGCAATTCAGAATCTCTCAACAGGGGGAACTTTTCTGATGAGAAAGAATCTGATGCTTGGAGCTGGACGAGGTCCGAGGTTGGCCGTGCTAGAGCAAATCAAGCGTTCTGGTGCGGGGATGAGCGTGAAGGATCTCGCGGCACTTCTCAGCATGAGCTACATGGGGGTCAAGGCACATTGTCTTGCGCTAGTTTCCACAGGACATCTGAGCACCTGGAGGGAACCTTCCGTCAAGGGACGGCCAAAACTGCTCTACAAGCTGGCCGGTTCCGGCGAGCAGCTTTTTGAAGACACGGGTGTACAATTAGCGCTGGATCTGCTCAAGGAGGCGGCAGGATTGTTTGGGATCACAGCACCGCAGAAGTTGCTGGTCATGATGCTTCGATCTCAACAGGCCAGCTATCTTGAGAGGATCACTGCGGAGGGAGGATTGGAGCGAGCGCGAATGCTTGTGCGTTTACGCGATCAGGAAGGGCGGATGAGTCTGTTGCACGAAGGAACATCTTGGGAGATGCGCGAGAGTCATAATCCATTAGACGCGATCATGAGAGCCTACCCTGAAATGCGAGCCCTCGAGGAACATATGATCAGCGAAGTGCTCGGCCTGCGGATGAAGCGCAGGGAGGAAGGAGGGAAGGTTGTTTTCTCACCCTGTTCGTGAAGTGCTGACTGCTGGCTCGGCTGTATCCAAAAAATCAACAATGAACCATGTTCAATGAATAATCTCCCGATTGCTCAATGCGCTCCCTGAAGGACTATTTCGGTGATGGCTGGCTGTTGGGAATTTTTACCCGGATAGAGTTCGTCGATGTTCAGGCTGATGATGTCGCCCTCATTGAGGAAAATATCGGGAAAGGAAAAGTCCTGCCATCGCCATGTGTCATTCAGATGAAGTTGCGCGAGGGGTTGTTGATTGACCAGCAGGGTCATGGTTTTAACACGTGCCGCAGCGTGGAATTCCTGGAGGGATCGGATGACGCCATTGGCAATTGAAATACCGTAGAAGGGGGTATCGCGGCAGTCGCGCGGAAGATGTTTTGGCAGGCGAAATTCAATACGTTCTCCCGGCCCCTGAGTGGGAGAAATCCAGGCGGTCATGGCATCGTCATCACAGAGTTCTGAGGCAGGCTTGAGTGATGATGGAGGTTGGCCTGCCCAGGTTTCCCAGAAGAAGGCACAGCGCAGCGAGCAACCGCCCATGAAGTCCTGTAGGACAGGGGAGCCGACCTTGGGGTGGAGCAGAGGAAGTGATGCCGCTTGCAGGCCAGTATAAAGGGCCAGGAAGCTGCAAAGAAACAAAAACAGGCGCTGCATGGGAGTCCGGAATTTCCTATCGTGCGCAACTTTTACAGAGACCGTAGAGAATGATTTCGTGATCAGTCATTTTAAATCCGGAAGGAGTCAGTTTTTTGAGTCCTTCCACGCACTTCTTAAGATCAAAGACGTACTCACATTCTCGGCAATGGAAATGGTGATGATGCCCTTTCTCGGTGCCTTCATAGCGGGGAGGTTGTCCTGGAATCTGGACGCAGCAAACGTGACCATCCTGCATTAAGGATTTTAGCGAGCGATAGACGGTGGCGATGCCGACCGTGGGAACGGCTTGCAGTGCGAGCTGATGGATTTCGTCTGGGAGCAGGGGGTGAGCCTGTTTCTTGAGGACGGCCTTGATGGCCTCCTTCTGGCGTGTGGAGCGTCGTTTGGTGGACAAGGGTTCAGCGTGCTTGAGGGAGGAGTCTATTTCAAGCCATCAACCAGGGTGGAAACATTATGCCTCATCATGGAGTCGTAGGTGGAAGCTTCTGCGTCACCTAGACCATCGGAGTAGAGAGTGCCGCCGATGCGCGCCCCAGTTTCATGAGCAATCTGCTGTGCGGCACGCGGATTTTCAATACTTTCAAAGAAAACGGCATGGACTCCCTGATTTTTGATGACGTCAATGATCTCCTTCACATGCTGCGAGGAGGGTTCCTCATCTGTGGAAATGCCTTTCACCGGGTAAATAGTGAACCCATAATCGCGGGCCAAATATTGGAGGGCATCGTGAGAGGTGACGAGTTTGCGTTGATTATGAGGAATCTGAGCAACCTGCACGCGGATCCAACGCTCGAGTTCCTTGAGAGAGGCAAGGGTGGTTGCGACATTTTTCTCGTAGTCGGAGGCATTGGCTGGGTCTGCTTTTTCAAAGGCGGTAGCGACTACGCGTGCCGCCTGCTTCATATTCTCCACGCTATGCCACCAATGAGGATCTTCCACTTTCTTCCCATCCTCGGTCATCGTGAGAGAGGGAATGGCGCTGCCGATATTGACAAACTTTGCAGTTCCTCCCGCAGCTTCTTCCAGTTTCGTGAGGTATCCTTCAATTCCTTTTCCTGTGAAGAGGACGAGGTCGGCGTTGGCAACCCTTTTAACATCGCCCGGCGTCGGCTCGAACTCGTGAGGGTCAATCCCTGCCCTAATGATCCCCTCCACCTGCACATGATGGCCTCCGATATTATGGGCCAGATCTGTGGTGATGGTAGAGAGAGAGGCGACCGTGAGTTCTGCATATGCTACACTCATGCTACAAGCGAGAGAAAGCGTTGTAAGAGACAAGAGCCTGCGTAGTGAGGTGAAGGAGGTTGTAGTGATAATGAGAACTAGGTATCATACGTTGATACTTGCTGCAATATCATTCACTCAGCTGCTAGCCTCATGCCTCCTAAAACTCTCTTCCAAAGGCATTCTGGAATCACTCCTTGAAAAATAGAACTATCGCACTGCTCGTGATGGGGCTCTTCCTCAGGGCGGCAATCGCTGCGCCAGAAGAGGAGAAGGATGCGACCCGTCCCCTTCCTCAGGCGGGCATGAACAGGGAGAGGGGAATGAAGCCCTCTCATCTTGCGCCACCAGCAGTGAATCATGCGATGGTTCAGGTGTACACCTCTTGGAAGGCGAAATATCTGAAACCCTCTTCGCGAGTTGCAGGTGACTACAAAATTGCCTTCGATCCTTCTGGAAGCACAGTTTCCGAGGCGATGGGGTATGGAATGTTGATTACGGTGATGATGGCTGGCACGGATCCACAGGCAAAAAGCTTGTTCGATGGGTTGAATCGTTTTCGAAAACGCAACCCTTCCAAGATCAATCCAGCCTTCATGTGCTGGAAGGTTCCAGCCAGTGAAAAGGTGGTGCGCAATGACTCAGCCACCGATGGGGACATGGACATGGCGCTCGCACTGCTACTGGCTCATCGACAATGGAGGGAGAAATCATACCTCTGTGAGGCGAAGCTTCTGATCCATGCCCTTGCCACGACGCTTGTGCGCCCCGATTTTTCTCTCCGTCTCGGGGATTGGGATACCGAGGGGTCGGAGCCTGTGCTGACGCGCCCTTCCGATTTCATGCCAACGCATTTTCGTGCTTTCCGGGAAGCCACGGACGATCCTGTGTGGAAAAAGGTAGAAAACCGTTGCTATACCATTCTGGAAGGACTCCAAAAGGAATATGCTCCGGCGACAGGGCTGGTTCCTGATTTTGCTGAAAGGAAAAATGGGGAATGGAGACCGGCTTTACCCAAGGCCCTGGAAGGATCTCATGATGGAGAATACAGTTACAATTCTTGCCGTGTGCCGTGGCGCATCGGCTGGGCTGCAATATCCGGTGACGATGGGCGGGCGAGGGCGATGCTGAAGCCTTTGATGGCGTGGGCAACGGCCCAGATGAAAACCCCTGTAGAGTTCCAAGCAGGATACCATCTGAACGGGAAAGCTCTCCGGGGGGCTGATTACGACTCTGCCTGTTTTATCACACCGACTGGTGTTGCTGCCATGAGTACAGGCGATCAGATATGGTATGATGCGGTCTTTGCCTATGCCAAAAATAAGGAAGAAGGATACTATGAGGATTCTGTGAATCTCCTCTGCCTTCTGGTTATGTCAGGTAATGCGTGGCTGCCGTAGATGAAGGAGTTGGGAGGGAAGGGGATATAGGCACCTTCAGGCATCTATGGGAAATGGTTGATGGAGGCCTCTCTAGTGACTCAATCGACATAAAAATAGAGATTGACCACAGATTGGGTTTATATTGAGATAGCGTCTCAATCTCAAAATTGAGACCTGCCATGAATGCAACCATCCCTACGATACCAATGAATCTTACTGAATCCCCTAGCACTTCGGTTCTTCCGACTCCTGCCGGTCATGTTGCTCCGATTCAGAAACCGGGGGTCATGCTTGGGACGGTGCTCTGGATGCTCGTGATTTTAGCAGCAGCCGCTCTGATCTGGGCCGGATTAACCGCTGCGGGATCACCCGATCCAGAAGCCGCAGGCACAACATCTGCGGTTGCCTTGATGGATATTGCGGTGCTGGTCTTTCGCGAGGGTCTGGAATGTGTGCTGGTACTGGCTGCATTGACTGCCGGATTGGCAGGCTCCACAGCCTAGGTACGTAACCCGATTGCCGCAGGAGTCGCTGGCGGATTTCTGGCAACCATTGTGACGTGGCTGATCGCTGTGGGAATTGTTGATAAGCTGGGGGAGAACATTTCTGCCCTGAATCTTCAGGCGGCCACCGGATTGGTGGCGATCTTGATTTTGCTCGTGATCATGAACTGGTTTTTCCACAAAGTGTACTGGGGTGGATGGATTGCCATGCACCATCGCCGCAAGAGGAACCTGCTCTCAGGTGCCGAGTCTGGAGAAAAGACGCGACGTCATGTGGTGCTCGGTCTCGCCGCACTAGGACTCACTTCTGTCTATCGCGAGGGATTTGAGATTGTTCTTTTCCTGCAAAGCTACCGGCTGAAGTGGGGGAACGAAGTTGTGTTGGGAGGAGCCTTGATCGGTCTCGTGCTGACGGCAGGCATCGGGGTGATAGCCTTCGTTGCCCAGCGTCGCCTCCCTTATCGGAAAATGTTGGTTGTGACGGGGATGTTGCTGGGAGCCGTGTTGCTCGTGATGGTGGGGGAGCAGGCTCAGGAAATGCAGTTGGCCCATTGGGTTTCTACAACGCCAATTCCTTGGCTGAATCCCTATTTGCCGGCATGGACGGGTATGTGGTTCTCCACATTTCCCACAGTGGAAACACTTGTGGCGCAGAGCTTGGCAGCGGTGATTGTGATCGGCTCCTTCTTTGGAGCGCGCAGGCTCGCATCAGGTAGCAATCGATTGTAGGGCTTTGACCCGCATCAAAGCCTCATGGGGCTACCCAGGATCTGAAGTTCTGTGTCGTGATGACCAACGATCACCAAAGAAGAAAATGTCGCAAATCGTGAGCTGAAAAAACCTCAAGATTTTAGTGGGGATTCCAGATCCCTCTTTATTTCCTCAGGGGAGGCAATCATGGCCTGAGTGCCTGGCGGATTTTCATACCATCCGCCATAGCTAAAATCTTTCCCCTCTTCTGGCTTGAAATCGCCGAGATCCTCCCGAACCTTAATGTTCGTGTAGAGTCCTCCCATGGTAATGTAGTCGTAAGGCCCGGGCGCACCAATCATCGGTACGCTATTGGGAGGAATTTTCATCCCCATATCACCCATATCTGCCATGCCATCCTGTCCCATGCTCATGTAACCGGGCAGAAACTTCCGAACCTTCTTATCGAGCTTTGTCGGATCAATGCCGATGATATTGGGAAGACCGTGGCCCATTTGATTCATCACATGATGAAACATGTGGCAATGAAACGCCCAGTCGCCGGGATTATCCGCAACAAATTCAATGGTTCTCGTGCTCCCTACTTGGACAAGAACGGAAACCTCTGACCATTGAGCTGATTCAGGAATCGGCCCGCCATCTGTCGCCACGATTTTATAATTATAGCCGTGGATGTGCATCGGATGATGATCCATGGAAGAGAGGTTGCCGATGCGAATGCGCACGCGATCACCTAGTTTTGCAAGCATCGGGGCGGTGCCGGGGAAAGCTCTTCCATTCATCGTCAAGATATTGAATTCCACCATCTCATTTGGGTCAGGACGATGGGTGCCCGGCACGATTTTCCATTCGCTCAGGATATAGACATAATCTCGGTCGGCGGGAGGGCCCTTGGGTTCCCGAGGATGGATCACAAACATGCCGATCATCCCAAGCTGCATCTGGGTCATTTCATCGTGATGCGAGTGATACATGAAAGTGCCGTGCTGCCAAACGGTGTATTCATATTTGAAGGTCTCTCCCGGCTGAATGGCTTTCTGAGTCAATCCGCCGACACCATCCATGCCGTTTGGCACAATCAGTCCATGCCAGTGAATGCTCGTAGCAGCAGGTAATTTATTGGTGACATAGATGCGAATCCGGTCGCCCTCAACGCATTCGATGGTTGGCCCATGAACTTGGCCATTGAATCCCCAGCATAAACCACGGCATTCCTGATTCCATGGGGTCTTGGGAACAAAAACATGATCAACCTCCTCGCAAATGAGATGGAAAACTTTGACTCCATCAACCACGCGGAAAGGGAGGGTGGCGCCGTTGAGCGTAATCGTAGGTGTGTAGTCTCGACCCGGTTCGCCGGGAGCAAGGGGGGGCTTGACCCAAACCGGCTGCTTGGATTCCTTGAAGGAGAGCGTTCCTGCTGATGGTTTCTCGGAAGCTATTGATTCTCCTCGAAGAATCGTGGGAAGTGTTGCCGCTCCCGCCAGAAGTGCTGCTCCGCTCATGAAATGACGACGGGTCAAGGAGGGTTGATCTTTCATGTTCATTGATAGGCAAGGGGGGATTTTTTGGAAGTGGCCGTAGGCAAGGACTTCGTTGGCTGGCGAGGGGTCAGTGTGCCTCCCACGGTACGCTCTAACTGTGTGCGCGTGATCCAGAAGTCCCGCAAGGCGTCGATGTATCCACGCTCGGCACGGAGTTCATCAGCCTTTGCAAGAAATAATTCATCAGGACTCAACTGCATGGCATTATACTCCAGCATCCCTTTGTTTACGATCCTGATGCGGGTGGGAAGTGCCTCCTCGTGATAAAATGCCGCTCGGTCGGCAAGAATGCTTAATTTGGTGCGATACTTTCGGACATCAGATCGGATCGTGATGGCGAGAGACTCCAGCTTGGCCGCAGAACGGTGTAATTCCGCCTCTCCCCGTGCTAGACGCGATTGTCCCTGATTAAAGATGGGCAACTCGATACGAAACTGAGGCCCCATATTGAGCGATCCTGTGTTATCCCGCTCGCCGGAAAATCCCAAATCGAGAACGGGAACCCAGCGAAAGGTTTTGGTCAGGCCATAGGCAACAGCCAGCGAGTTCATTTCACGATGCGCCGCCTGCAAGTCGAGTCGTTGTGTGACCGCAAGTGTTTCAAGATGTTTGGGCAAGAAGTGCTCGGTGGGAACTTCTGGGAGCTCTCCCTGAATTTTCCAATCGGTTTGCATTCCCCAGAGACCCAGTAATTGATTGAAGTTTTCTTGCTGCTCTACGAAATCCGTTTCCGCTTCTGCCATTTGCAGCTTCCCTTCGTCATAGGCAGCCTGCATTCGTAGCAAGGCGAAGTCAGTGATATTTCCAGCCTTATATTGCTGCTGGGCAAGGTAGAGCGAGGCCGCAGTCGTTTCCTGAATAATTTTTAACCGGGCGAGGAGCTGTTGATCCGCCTGAAGGGTAAAATATGCTATTTTTACCTCAGCAACAACATCCAGGACCTCAGCCGCTACGTGCAATTCAACCGCTTTCAACGCCTCTTCGGAAATCCGTTTTTTGAGCGGAATCATCAAAATCCGCACGAAATCTTCGCCGACCAGCCAGCCGTATCGGTTCAAGGTATTTGCTGTCGCAGGTAACTGCACATCAAAATCGACCGAGGGATTTGGTAGAGGCACTGCCTCCAGAACATCCGATTGGGCAATGCCAATTTTCTCAAAGGTGGCCTGAAGGCTTCGGTTATTGAGGAGCGTGATTTGCACGGCACTAGATACGGTGAGCGGCTTGGCTAATAGCTTATGCACGATGCCTACGGCTCGGTTGCGAGCGGCGTCATTGCGTTGCCAGATCGTCTCTGCACCTGGATACACTTCGGGTTCCGCACTGTTTGGCATCTTCCCTTGGAGCGGTAAAGCCGTGAGAAGGATCAAGAGAAGTGGATAAATTTTTTGTTTCATGACCTCAGTGCTTCCATAGGGATTCATTTCGGGCATATCCGACATCCCGCTGGAAGCTGGCGACTCGCCGGCCTTGAGTAATTTTTTGGTAGTGCTGGCGGCTTCATCCTCTTGGAGGCTTGGTGACAGGTGATGGATCATCGCTTCAGGAGCCTGAGCACTGGCAGGATGCGTTGGCGGCAACGGTTGCAAAGGCGTTGTTGAACAGGCCGTGAGCAGAAGCGTTACGCTGCCGAGCAGAAGTCGTAGAGTGAGATTCATCGGTTGTGACTATGATGATCAGATTGTACGGTGTGGTCTGAGGGCGTCATCTGACTGGGAATACGGAACTCCCCATGGCGAATAAGTCCACCAGCTTGGGCAATATAGCCCCCCGTGGCAACTCCGGTCATCGCTGCCAGAGCAGCAACACGACCAAGAGGAATCGCCGATTTCGGCCATTTTAACGGAGCTGTTATGGCAATCGCAGCTACTCCGGCCATCGCATAAAAAATCCAGATTGTACGATCCGCACGATCCATGTGTTCATCGAGCCAATCGCGCCCTGAATCATCAGCGATCTTCATGATCGGACGGTAGGCATTGCTGCCCGTGATGTACACAGGCCAAGCAGAAAGACCGGATAGAGTGACAATTGCCAGCGAGGGAACCAAGGCTATCCGACTCCTTAAAAGCAACGCAATGAGCAATCCCAAAAGACCCATCCCGGTACCGATAATCGGCACATGATTGATGAGCACATGCAAATAACCGGGTTGCTGAAATTCAGTAGCCATGGAATTTTTGTAAAAAATCCCCGAAATATGAAGAGGGCGTCGCTTGCGTTTCGATGAGGGTTGAGGGATTGCTAAACTACATCTTCATGTTTGGATCCATCGTGGAGGAACTTTTGGCCGCTTTCTTCACGGCATCATCATATTTTTTGAGGCCAGCCTCGGGATCTTGATCAAATTTCTTTTTGCAATCCTTGCAGCAGAACTTCATTTCCTGCCCCTTGTACACTTCGGTCTGTATTTTTCCCATTTCACCCAGTTTTTCACTGCTGAAGACGCAGGTGCTGAGGGTGTAAGGTTTGATGGCTTGATCATCGGCGCGGGAAATACCAGCGAATCCGAGGAGGCTGAGTGCGAATAGTAATTTTAAGAGTAATTTCATCGTGGTTTGTAGGGTTAAAGCAGGTTGTTTGTCCTGCGACGAGTGAATTGCCGCAGCAGGAGAAATCCCTCTAACTATTTTAGGAAAAATTGATTGACGGTTGTTCTTTAATTGAGATAGCGTCTCAATCTCAATTAAAGCAACATGCACCACATGAATCTTGCAGAATTTTCTACCTCTACTTCGTGGATTTCAACTCCTGATGGCGATTCTCCTCCCTCTCGGAAGCCGAGCGTCACTCTCCGAGCACTGCTTGGGATAGCCGGAATTTTAGCCATGATGGTATGGAGCGGCAGTTCTCTTTCTGCTCAATCAACCGTTGATGAGAAGTCTGTTCTGGTTGCTCCAAGCGCCTCCTCCTTTTCTGCGCTCTCATCGCCTGTGGATACGCGCTATGGTCTATTCGATCTGCTCGATCATCGGAGTGCCTATGGGCAAGGAGTTTTTCCAGAACCTTTCTTAGTTGATGATTCGGATTTGGAAGTCAATGAAGCTCGTGTGGACTGCCTGTATAGCAATGGCTCAGGGCAGAAAAATTACGGAGTGAATGCTGAGATGGAAAAAGGATTTGGTTTGGTAACTTTAGAGTTAGAAACCGGATTTTCTCGTAATGTGATCCTTGGACAAATGATGCAGGGACTTGGCAATAGCTCGTTTGGGGTGAGGGGCCCTCTTTTTCAATATGTTTCCACAAGTGGCTTCGTGAATAGCACCTTGGGCGTTGCCTTTGAGGTGGGTGTTCCAGTCTTATCTTCCCTGAGTCAGAATGTGGAATTAGTTCCCAAGGTTTTCAATGATTTGGCACTGGGAAAACACTTCACGTTACAATCTGTTTTTGGAGAATCTACATTAGTAGGTCCTGGGGATGGCGGAGGGTTACAGACTTTCGAATATGGCTTTGTCTTTGGTTACACCATTTCCCATAAGGAACTCTCCCTCCCACATGTGTATGAGTTCATTCCGATGGTGGAGTTGATCGGCAATACGGAGCTCAATAAGAGTCAGCCAAGTTTTAATACGCTTCAGGGGGATGCCGGTTTTCGTATCAATCTCCAAACGATCGGCTCAGTCACACCCAAGCTCGGAGTCGCCTTGACTTTCCCGTTGAATCAAGCGGCGAGACAGAGCAGTAGTTATGGGATTGTGACCAGTGTGATAGTAGAATACTGAGGGATAGCCCTTTATCACAAAAGAGAAATTCATACCATGAATGCGATAAATCGGAGAGATTTTTTAGCTTTATTTGTCGGCGCAGGAGTCGGACTGTGTGTCGGGTGCAAAGCAGTGGAAACGGGTGCCCATGGAACTCTTCAAGAGATCAATGCGGGGCCGACTGCTGCCTATACCGCCGATGGAGTCTATGCGAAGTTCAGGAGTGAGGGTTTTTTTGTGATCCGCGAGAAGGGAAACCTCTTTGCCCTCTCCTCCATCTGCACTCATCGGAAATGTAAGTTAGATG
>VFSW01014635.1_pt1 | contig 10831 bp, 9 predicted proteins | sample 5358111 | NCBI WGS metagenome assembly VFSW01 (sample SAMN11554181, study PRJNA540505) | mine drainage metagenome | isolation source: sediment from site ElyBrook_90M | place: USA: Ely Copper Mine, Vershire, VT | collected 2017
CCACAGCCCGTTCGGAAGAACAACCGAGCCTGGCGGGATCCTTTCCGATATCTCTACTGAACAGAGCACCTCTCCTGCCCTGTTGAATATCCGGATATTGTCTCCATCATTGATATGGCGCACTCCGGCTTCCGCCGGAGAGATCCTTGCTGCCGGCGCCGGTACTGTTGTCCTGATTATATTCAAATTTCCGAACTGTGAATGTATCCTGCCTGCAATATTTGGGGTAATAAGCACCAGAGGGAATTCATTATCCTTGCCGCCTTCATCCTTTGGATTATATTCCGGCAGCGGTGATACACCCCATTTTTGTGCTGCTTCAGAGGAATAAAGTTCAATCCTGCCTGACGGTGTATCAAACTTCATATCGCTGTAGGCAATCTGTTGCAGGCCCGGCGCCAGCAGAGGGCCTTTTCTGAGATCATCCATGGTGAGATCCGAGTACCCTCTGATCCTTTTTTCAAGCCATTTTTCAATATTGGCATTCCCCGGTTCCGGTATTAAGCCGGCATCTGCGTTTATTGAAAGACGCTTTGCAAGATGATAATAGATTTCGCTTTCAGGAATGACTTCACCCGGCGGCTCAATTATCCCCGGTTTGAACTGAACATAGGGCGACCAGTATGAGCCTATTATATCAGACTGTTCAAACATCTCCTTCGCAGGATAAATAATATCGGCAGCAGCTGCGGTATCGGTCATGAATTGCTCGACAACTACCGTGAATTCCAGGTCTGAAAATGCTCTTTTCACGCTGTTCGTCTCGGGAGCCTGCAGCAGAGGATTCCCCCTTTCAATCCAGATTGCCTTTATGCCGGGGTCTCTGGCATCAGATATATCCCTTCCAAGTTTTGCCATAGAGACTGTCTTTCTGAAGGGAAAATCTTTTTCAGCATCAGGATAATATGATAATGGTTCTTTAATGTCATCAAAAATATAGCTCTGAAGATTTGCATAATTAAATCCTGACCCCGGTTTACCGATATTACCTGTCAGCACAGAAAGGGAAAGAATTGCCCTGATAGTCTGTCCTCCGTTAAGATGTCGCTGAAGACCGTATCCCGGGATTATTGTAACCGGTCCGCCGGATCCGATAATCTGTGCAAGCTCTACAATTTTTTCTGCAGGTATGCCTGTCAGCATTTCCCCATCTGCCGCGGAAATTGTCAGAGAGTTTTTGAACTCACCGAAGCCATGGACGTGTTTGTCTATGAATTGCCTGTCGGTAAGATTTTCTTCAATCAGAAGCCGGGCTATTGCAAGCGCCAGCGCCCCGTCGCTCCCTGGCCGCGGTCTGAACAGGATATCAGCTTTGTCGGCAGTGGGAGTCCTTAGAGGATCGATGACGATTACCCTGCACCCTTTCTCCCTCGCTCCCGCGATAAAAGAGATCTCCTGAATATTTGTTTCAGCCGGGTTCTTTCCCCAGATGATTATCGTCTTTGCATTTTCAAGGTCCCACGGAACATTGTGTTTCACCGATCCCAGTGTCAATCTTACAGCTTCCAGGCCTGCAGGCCAGCAGAGGTTTCCATAGGTCGTTGTGACACCGCCGAATAATTTCCAGAAATTATGACCGATCTCGTTGACGAGCCCAGACATACCACTTCCCCTGTACCATAGAATGCTTTGGGAACCATACCTTTCCCTCAGACTACTGAGACGGTCAGCTGTAATATCAAAGGCTTCATTGTTTGTTATTCTGATAAAACGGCCTGAGGAGGTTCTTTTGAGAGGATGAATGATACGTTCGGAAGAGTTTGTCCTCTCAATATAGGAGAGCCCCTTTATGCATGGCCCGCCGGGGGTGGCAAGATTTCCGGGATATGGCAGTATCCTCCTGATAATATTATCCTCAGCCTGGACAATAAATGAGCAGGTACTGTAGCAATTCCTGGGACAAGCCGTAATAAACTCTTTCATTTAATCCAACGGGGAATCAGGAGAACAATTTTATAACTCCGGCCTGAAATTTAACAAATAAGATTGAGTCCACTATGAAAAAGCCAAAAAATGAAAATGCCACAAAGACACCAGGACACTAAGGTTCACAAACAGCTTGTATTTAATGATTTAATCTTAGTGTAATTTTAAATAATATCAAGCGCGTTTGCAGGCACCCATCCTTTGTTGCCATCGGAAAGTCTGATTTCGAGCCATCCTCCCACTTCATCTTCCACCGAAACCTTCGTACCCTCATGTATCACGAACAGATCGGTCCCGCTGCTGTCGGGGGAGCTTTTCCCGCTCACGACGGCATTGATAATAATTGCCTTATGACTGTTGTAAACAAGCGATTTGTTCCTCACTGTAAATGTAAGGGAGGCAAGGGAAAGGATAAAGAAACAGATCGCCAGCCAGAATCCGATTACCTTATTCCTGTGGGCTGAAGAATATATGTAAAGTGAGAGGGCGAGGAGGCAGAGTATGAAGGTGGATATACTTATTTTTGCCCAGCTGTTTGACGACAGGAATAATGAAACAAAATCGAACCATCTTACAAAAAACAGTTCGGGTATCTCCTGAAACCTGTCGCCGGTAAGTGAACGGGCAATCCGCAGGTTATAGTTGATATCTTCATCTGCAGGGTTGAGCAGGTAGGCGCGCTCATAGAACAGGATTGCCTGAGGTATCTTACCCAGCTTAAAGTACGCGTTGCCGATATTATAATCGAGACTTGCTGAACGGTAACCGGTATTATAAATTTCGGTCCATGTCAGAAGGGCTTCATTGTAGCTCCCCGCGGTAAAGTAGGTAACTCCCTGGTTGAACTTTCCGGTTACGGATTCCTGTGCCAGGGCTACTGTTGAAATGAAAACAACAAGCAGCAGGGTCTGTATGTATCGTAATTTTAAGTTCATCTCTTATGTTAATGAATTTTCGACAGACCTGATAAACTGTGAGGCTCCCTCATAGATCTCAGATGCCTTTGCCCCGGTGGAAGATGGAGCATATCTGGCAAATTCGCAAGTATCAAGAATATTTGTCAGGCTGTCAAGTCTCTCCTGATCAATACCATTTTCCGAAAGAGCATTTATGGCATTGGTCCTGGTCAGTTCCGAAACCGGGATATTCAGTTTGTCACTCAGGTAGCCCCATAATGCTTTCAGGATCTCTTCGTAGAACTCATCTATCTCCTCGTTTTTCAGGCACAGTGAAGCAATATGCAATCTTTTGCCTGCAACCGTGGCAGCCTTCCTGTTCCTTACGATTGTGATATCCGAATTTCTTCTGATATGTTCCCTTCTCAGGAACAAAATGACAAGGAAAGCGAGAGCGGCAAAAGCATAGATGGAATAGAAAGAGCGTTTGCCATATATTATATCGGATACCCTGGTAAGTTTGCCGGGGTCAGATTTGATGAACCTTATGTCTTTTCCCAGGTATTTTACATCTTCCCTTGAGATCTCCCCATAAGCCGCGATACCGGAGGCGCTCTGTTCATTTCCCTTTCTGACATGGAAATGAAGCTCTCTTGTAGTAAGGTTTTCATACCTTCCGGCTGCCGAATTGAAATAGGAATATGTGACGGGAGGTATTGTATAGTCTCCGTTATGCCTGGGTATCAGCAGGTACTCAAAGCTCTTCTGCCCCGAGGTCCCGTTAATATTGTTCTTCAGGTTATCTGTTATCTTCGGATCATAGACCTCAATATCGGGAGGTAATTTAAAAGATGGCGTCGCCGCAACCTTAAGGTTACCGGAACCGGATATAGCTATATTAAAATTCACGGGATCATTTATATTGACAGTATCCTTATTTATTGTAGCTTTTATATCAAGGGAACCGACAACCCCTGAATAACCGGCAGGCTTGACCCCGGGTAATGGTTTCACTGTCACTTTGACGGGAAGGCTGGCAACAACTTTTGGCACTGTCTGAATGGCCGAGAAAAAATCACCGAAAAAAGGATCGGACTTGCCTACCTTTTGCTGGAGAAGCACTGAAACCTGAACGGGATCAATTGAAATCTCGCCCGTCATCTGGGGATAAAGGAGAAACTGCTGAACAACGCCCGTGCCGTAAATCTTTCCATTAATAGTTTCCTGTTTCAGTGATTTCAACGGAGGCGTTTGAAGGTCAGCTTTCAGGAACCCGTCGAAGGGAGGATATTTTACTTCGTTTATGCCGGAGAGGTTAACTCTTGTATAGAGCTTAACGGTGGCGACAATATGCTCACCGAGATAAACTTCTTTACGGTCAAGCGATAGCTTTACATAGATATCGCTCCCGGCATTTTCGGCATCCTGTTCATTTGATGACCTGCCTGCCCCCGCGGAGGTATTCTGATTTCCCGATCCATTGCCTGTAACCTCAATGAACATCGATTCAGAAGTATAGGTTTTGTTTTTGTATGTGAAGACAGCGGGTGAGATCACGAATTTTCCCTCCTTCACAGGCTGAAGATAATAGACATACGAGTATGATGTATGCTGAGAAATTTTACCGTTAATTATTTCGGTGCTTGAGCTGTATGATGTCTGTGGTCCAAGTAGTTTCATGAAGCCGGTGAAAGCGGGAGCTGAAAATTCCCCTCCCCCTGTATTGACAGTCCAGGTGACCGTGAACTGCTGCCCCATGCTGACAACCGAAGGATATTCCACATTTACGGTTATATCCTGTGCCGAAGCAGAGAGAGAGAAAAGGGCCGTTACCAGATATATTATTATCTTTTTCATTTAAAATCCGTAAATATTACCAGTTCTTAGCAGATTTTACCCTGTCTTTTGCAGCTTGCTCAAGTTTAACTTTTTCCTGCACTTTCTTCTCCTCATTGGCCAGGGCATTCAGAAGGCGTTGTGCGTCATCCTTTGAAATAGTCTGAGGTTGCTCCTGTTGCGCCTGTTTATTCTTATCCTGCTTTTCATCATTCTGCTGCTTATTCTCCTTATTTTTATCCTGCTGATTTTTCTCCTTATCCTGCTTGTTCTTGTCTTTATTCTGATCCTGCTTATCCTTATTTTGTTGCTGCTGTTGCTGTTGTTCCTGCTGTTTTTTCAGCTGGTCCTGGGCATAAGCCAGATTATATTTTGCCTCCATATTGCCGGGCTGAAGCTTAAGCGAGCCTTTATACGCCTCGATGCTTTCCTGAAGCTTCTTTGCCTGGAGCAGGGAATTTCCAAGGTTATAAAGGCCGGCTGACTTTTTCTTTTTATCCTCGCTCATACTAACATTTTCACTGAACTCTTTCCCGGCATCTTCAAATTTTTTCTGTTTGTAGAGGGCATCACCGGTATTAAAGACGGCGTCGGGAGAATTTTTGTTTTTATCGGTTGCCTTACGGTATGATATTTCAGATTCTGAGAATTTCCCCTTTTCATATTCCCTGTTGCCCTGTCTTATTAATTTTTTATCCGACTGGCCATTTACTGTTCCGGAGAATATAAGGATAGCACTGATTACAAAACCAATGATTTTTATATCTTTCAATATGGCATTAAAGTGTCTCACCATTTTTCAAAAAACATTAAACCTTAAATTTAAACAATCTTATGTTGGAAAGCCTCCTGTTCCTGCGGTCCATTATAATAAATTCCACTATCAGCAGGAACAGGAATATTGCAGCGAAGAACTGAAACTGGTCATTGTATTCGGTATACATGGTGCTTTCAAGTTCCTGTTTCTTCATTTTCTTTATATCGCTGAATATCGCGTCCAGGCCTATGTTTGAATTGCTTGCTCTCACGTATGTGCCATTCGTTACCATTGCTATTTTCTTCAGAATATCCTCATCAAGCTTGCTTATAACCGTGTTTCCCTGTTGATCTTTCAGGTATTCTTTTTTCCCGTTTACCTCAACCGGGACAGGCACGCCTTCCGTTGAACCTATGCCGATTGTATAGATTACGATCCCTTCCTTTCCTGCCTCTTCGGCCGTCTTTACAGGATCATCAACATGGTTCTCGCCATCGGTTATTATTATCATAGCCCTGCTCTTTTCCTGTCCGGGAGTGAACGAACGCATTCCCAGGCTTATTGCAGCGCCGATTGCAGTTCCCTGTTTTGGTACCATATCGGGGCTGATAGTGGAAAGAAACATTTTGGCAGAAACATAATCTGTTGTCACCGGGATCTGGGTATAAGCATCTCCGGCAAAAACTATCAATCCAATCTTATCGTTATCCAGATCGTCAACGAGTCGCGATATAGCCTGTTTTGCCCTTGTAAGCCTGTCAGGCTGGATATCTTCCGCGAGCATTGAATTGCTGACATCAAGGGCAATAATGACCTCGACTCCCTGCTTTTTCACATCCTCTATTTTTGATCCGAACTGAGGTCTGGCCAGCATTATGACACCGGATGCCACTGCAAACAGGAGCAAAATGAACTTTACTGCCGGGCGTGTTGCTGATCTTTCAGGGAGCAGCGTGTCAACGAGAGTAATATTGCCCAGCTTTCTTCTGGCCCTGTTTTTTCTTATCTCATTAAGAATAAACAGCAATACAAGCGCCGGCAGCAGAAGCAGCAGGTACAAATAGTCGGGGTTCGCGAATCTGAATAACTGCATATTCTTTTTCTCCGTTAAGTCAGGTTTCGGAAAATTGTATTCCTGATCAGTATCTCAAACGCGAGCAGGCAAAAGGCGATAAGCGCTGGCAGGAAATATTTTTCTTCCTTCCTGTTAAATTGTCTTACATCAATTTTTGACTTTTCCAGCTTATCTATTTCCCTGTAGACAGCTACAAGTTTGTCATTGTCAGTAGCCCTGAAGTACTTTCCTCCTGTGGTCTCAGCAATCTGCTTTAATATTCCTTCATCAATTTCAACAGGCATATCCTGATACTGAATACCAAATGGAGTCTGAACAGGATATGGAGCCATTCCCTGTGTTCCCACGCCAATCGTATAGACTCTTATTCCGAAAGTCTTTGCGATATCAGCCGCCGTAAGTGGAGCTATCTCGCCCATGTTGTTCACACCATCGGTCAAAAGGATTATTACCTTGCTCTTTGCTTTCGAGTCTTTTATCCTGTTTACCGCTGTAGCCAGTCCCATACCGATTGCCGTGCCATCCTCTATCATACCGCTTTGGACCTGTCTCAGAAGATTGATCAGCACAGCGTGGTCGGTGGTCAGCGGGCACTGGGTAAAGCTCTCACCGCTGAAAACAACAAGCCCTATCCGGTCATACGGGCGGCCAGATATAAACTCCGTTGCCACATCCTTTGATGCCTCCAGCCGGTTGGGCTTGAAATCGCGGGCAAGCATGCTACCCGATATGTCGAGTGTAAGGATAATATCTATTCCTTCCGTTGACACATTCTGGAATTTATTTGTAGCCTGCGGGCGCGCCAGGACAAATATCAACAGGGCAACTGCCAGCGTACGCATTGCAAATAAGGCATGGCGCAACCAGTGTCTGAAAGTAGTTCCTGACATTAAGAATGGCTGAAGCCCGGGCATCCTGAGAGAGGCTGTAGCCTTCTGCTGCTTGATTATATAAAATACAATCATAGCGGGGACAACCGCCAGCAGGTAAAGAAAGAGAGGTTCCGCGAATGTTATCCTGTTCATACCTTTTCCTCCTTCTTCTCATCCTGATCAGCTGCCTGCAAAACCGGCTCCGGCTCTTCCTTTGTGGCCATGACAAAATCCCAGGAATTCTGAAAAAGAGATTCATGTTCCGATGGCTCCGGATTATATTTGGCAAATTTTACAAGATCGGCGCTGGTAAGGACTCCCTTCAGCTGATTGTAATTACCGTTCTTTTTGAAACCTGTTTTAATAAGTTTATCAAGCGTCTCACGCGTTGTCATTTCAAGGGAGTAAACCCCGAACCTGTTCTCGAGGTACTGGCGCAGGATCTCAGTAAGTCTAGTATAATAGCTTTTTATATCACCTTTCTGCCAGAGCTTTTCCTCCCTGAGCTTTTCGAGTTCGCGGAAAGCGATCACGTGGGCAGGATCAGGTTCAACAACCGGACTGACCCCGTTTGCTGACCTTCTCATATTCCGTACATACCTGACTGCAAGCCAGATAACGGCGCCTGTCACTATAATTATCAGGATCCACGGAAGCAGGTCACCCAGCGTGACGGGAGCATTGTATGGCCGGACAATATCGAAGATTTTTGCAGTGGTATCGGCCGGCGCTATCCTTACTCTCATTACTTCAAGGGGAACATATTCAGAATAGAATCGCTTCAGACCATTTTCATTTTTTACCTCGACATAAGCCGGTGGGATCTGGTACCGGCCCGAATCGAATGAGGTTATCAAATACTTCTCGATTATTTTTATATGTCCGTTCTGTGAGGCGGTGGTATCTCTGACAGGGCCGGAGAGTATCTGGATGTTTTTAATAAGCGTATCCCTGTAGACCGGGAGTATAAGCCTGAGATCTGCCGGCTGATCTACAGTAATAGTATATTTTATCTGATCGCCGATATAAATTCTTGAAGAATCCACGGCAGATGTAACATTCACATTCTGCCCCTTTGCAGAAAAGAAGGATGCAGATAAGAGAAATAGAGTAATAATATGTCTGCTGAACTTCTTCATCTGCTTTCAAACAGCTTTATGAGGGGTTTAACATAATCGAGATCTGTCCTCAGTTCGGTTGAATCCACACCGCATCTTTTAAAGATATTCCTGATTTGCTCAATATGGCTGATCCACCATTTTGCATACGCATCCCTGACAGAGGCCGGGGATGTATCTATCCATTTTTCATTTCCTGATTCAGCATCTGAGACCTTTATCAGACCAATATCCGGAATTGCCTGTTCCACAGGATCATAAACCTTTAAGGCAACGATGTCATGTTTATTTGAAGCGATTCTCATGGCCTCTTCAAAATCAGGTACCAGGAAATCGGATATTATGAATGCGGTACATCTCTTTTTAATGGCATTTGTAAGAAATCTCAATGGTTCATCGAGACTGGTCTTTTTGCTAACCGATTTGTAATCAAGAAGTTCCCTTATGATCCTGAGAATATGCTTCCGCCCTTTTAGTGGCGTAATGAATTTTTCAACCCGGTCGGAAAAAAATATGACACCTATTTTGTCATTATTGAAAATTGCTGAAAATGACAGAACTGCCGCAACTTCGGTCATGAGATCCCTTTTATAGGTTCCTGATGTTCCGAAATTTCCGGATCCGCTGACGTCAATAAGGAGCATGACTGTAAGCTCCCTCTCCTCCTCAAAGATTTTTATATAAGGATGGTTAAAGCGGGCAGTCACGTTCCAGTCAATATTTCTTATGTCATCGCCATACTGGTACTCCCTGACTTCACTGAAAGCTATACCACGCCCCTTAAAAGCGCTGTGGTACTCGCCTGCAAATATATGCCTGCTCAGTCCTCTTGTCTTTATCTCAATTCTCCGGACTTTTTTTAATAAATCAACTGCTTCCACTTTCAGACACTCTATTTTACTGGTTCAATTGTAATAGTACATGACCATTCCTCATCCCTGAGGGCAATAAGGTAATTCTTCCCGTTCCGATTATCCATCCAGGCGTAGTTCCCAATCTTTTTATAGGCAGCGTCAAACTCTTTGATCTTTTCAGGCTTCAACATTGAATCACATATCACTCTTACGCTTTTACATACGGAATCGGGCGTCAGGAAAAACAATATTGTCTGGTTATCTGAATTGTCCGAGTATTTCAGATAGCGGTATTCATTGTTTCTGACACTGTTGAAATTCATGTCTTTCCTGTGCTCTCTCATATATCTTTGTATATCCTTACCATTACGACCTATAAGGTTCTGGCTATAGGTAAAACTGCAGATGAGAAAAAGAATTGCGGTGAGCGGGGCGATTTTCATGGGAATCTCTAAGGAACTTCAACAACATTAAGAATTTCGGATATAATATGATCCTGGTTTATGTTTTCAGCCTCTGCCTCGTAAGTAAGCCCGATCCTGTGTCTCATCACATCGGGGCATATGGATCTTATGTCTTCGGGAATAACATATCCCCTTCTTCTGATAAATGCGTAGGCTTTTGCTGCCAGGGAGAGATTAATAGAAGCCCTCGGCGAAGCTCCGTACGAGATCATACTTTTAAATTTCTGAAGGTCATATTTTTCAGGATTACGGCTTGCAAAAACTATGTCCAGGATATAGTTCTCAATCTTTTCATCCATATAAACTTCCCTGACAATATTCCTTGCCCTGATTATATCGCTTGTTTTCAGAACAGATTTTGTTTCAGGAAAAACTTTTGCCAGGTTCTCGCGAATGATCAGCTTCTCTTCATCCATTGTAGGATAATCTATGAGCACCTTCATCATGAACCTGTCGACCTGCGCTTCCGGGAGAGGGTAGGTTCCCTCCTGTTCAAGGGGATTCTGTGTTGCCATAACCAGGAAAGGATCATCAAGCTTAAAGGTTGATTCTCCGATTGTGACCTGTCTTTCCTGCATGGCTTCCAGCAGGGCGCTCTGAACCTTTGCAGGAGATCTGTTGATCTCGTCAGCAAGGATGAAATTTGCAAATACCGGTCCTTTCTTTACAATGAACTCCTCCTTCTTCTGGCTGTATATCATTGTACCGATAAGGTCAGCAGGTAAAAGATCGGGAGTGAACTGTATCCGGCTGAACCTGGCATCTATAATTGCTGCCAGGGATTTGATTGCAAGGGTTTTTGCAAGGCCGGGAACACCTTCGAGGAGAATGTGTCCGTTTGCCAGCAGGCCTATCATAAGGCTGTCGGTGAGGTGCTTCTGTCCCACGATCACTTTATTCATCTCCATCCTGATCATGTCAACAAAAGCGCTCTCTTTTTCGATTTTTTCATTTAAGACCCTGATGTCTGCAGTTTGCTCCATTGTTTAACGGTTTAAGTAGCAAATATAATATTTGATAAAATGTATACAAT
>VFSW01014636.1_pt1 | contig 10831 bp, 14 predicted proteins | sample 5358111 | NCBI WGS metagenome assembly VFSW01 (sample SAMN11554181, study PRJNA540505) | mine drainage metagenome | isolation source: sediment from site ElyBrook_90M | place: USA: Ely Copper Mine, Vershire, VT | collected 2017
GTCTTCTCGCCTTCCTTCCACTTGGCGGGACACGCCTCGCCCGGATGCGCCGCTACGTACTGGGCGGCCTTCACCTTCCGCAGCAGTTCACTGGCGTCGCGGCCGACCCCGCCGGCGGTGATCTCGATGATCTGGATCCTGCCCTGCGGGTCCACCACGAACGTGCCGCGATCAGCAATGCCGTCCGACTCGATCAGTACCCCGAAGTTGCGCGACAGTACGTGGGTCGGGTCGCCGACCATCGGATACTGCAGCTTCCTGATGGTGTCCGAAGTGTCGTGCCAGGCCTTGTGTGTGAAGTGGGTATCGGTCGAGACACCGTAGATCTCGACGCCCAGCTTCTGGAAGTCGGCGTAACGATCGGCCAGATCACCCAGCTCCGTGGGACACACGAAGGTGAAGTCGGCCGGATAGAAGAAGAAGACGGACCACTTGCCCAGGACGCTGGCATCGGTCACTTCGACGAACTTGCCCTGGTGGTAGGCGGTGGCCTTGAACGGCTTGATATCGGTATTGATCAGAGACATTTCTCGAGTTCCTTCATTCGCCAATCTGTAGGTAGCCTCTCGCGGCTGGGAAGAAGCCTAGTCCCGGCCCCCGCGCTGCACAAATCGATTGCCATGATCGTTCCGATAGAGGCCATCTATCAAGGTTGCAGCTCGCGCCGCATGCGACCACTCCGACGGCGCAGCGCGTCAGCGTCAGGTCTTCTGTCCGGATCGTTACCGGAAGCAGTCGCGGGGAGCCGCAGCCAGATTTCGTTGCGACGCATGAACCACGGCGTGAACGGCGGGTTGTAGCGCGAGTAGATCGGTTCACCCGACCACTTCACGCCCGCCTTCATCAAGGTCTCCTGCAACCGGGCCAGGTGCCTGCCGTAGTTGGCATCGGTCCAGAAGCCAGAGTAGCGGATGACGGCCACGCGCATCGCCGGAACCTGCCGAAGGACGACCCGCTGGTCGACGGGTTCAGGCGCGGTATCCAACCCCACGCCCCTGGGCAATACGAACTGGACCAGATACCCGCCGGGCGCGGCGCTCTGGATCACCGGCGCGGTCATCTTCAATTTCACCGGCGCCGCGGTCTGCGTGACCGGCGCGGTCATGGCCAGTTTCCGCTTCCCCTTGTTATTGCCGAAGATATAGCTGGCCAGGATCCGAAATGCCTTGTTGCCCGCCTCCGTCGCAGACCCCGTTGTCAGGACCTCGGCCACTACGTAAGGTGCATAGCGGCGCAACTCGACATCACCAATTCTTCCGGTGACTTCGTAGGCGGGTTCTTCAATGGCTTGGGCCGGCATGACTGCAGCGAACAGCACAACTGCCAGAGGCAGGGTCAGCGTCGGGATGCGCATGGTTTTGGATGGACTCTTCTCGATCGATTTTGCCAGACTTTGGACGATGGCGGTACGGCGCCCCGCACCGCTCCAGCGGATCTCCCCGGTTGCTCGCGCGATCTGCGCACGCTGTGCCATAGTGTCCTTTCGCGATTCCACTGGAGTAGCCGATGCACGCACCGCAAGTCGCCGCCCTGTTTGCGCCATTTCGCCTGAAATCGCTGTCCCTGAAGAACCGTATCGTGATGGCTCCGATGACCCGCTGCTTTTCGCCGCAGGGTGTGCCGGGCGAGAACGTGGTCGCCTATTATCGGCGGCGTGCCGCGGGTGAGGTCGGCCTCATTCTTTCGGAAGGAACGGTGATCGACCGCCCGGCGTCGCGGAACGACCCCGGCATTCCCTTCTTTCACGGGGACGCGGCTCTTTCGGGCTGGAAGCGGGTCATCGATGCCGTGCATGCCTCCGGCGGCAAAATGGGTCCTCAGATCTGGCACACCGGTTCGATCGTAGGCCCGAACCCGGATTGGGAGCCGCCCGCGCCTGTTGAGAGCCCCTCCGGGCTGATCGCGCCCGGCAAGCCGCGTGGGGTGGCCATGACCGACAGCGACATCGCCGACACCATCGCCGCCTTCGGCCGTGCGGCAGCGGATGCCAGGCGGCTGGGATTCGACACGGTCGAGATCCACGGCGCACACGGTTATCTGATCGACCAGTTCTTCTGGGCCGGCACCAATCACCGCACTGATGGGTATGGCGGCCCCCTGATCAGGCACCGCGCCCGCTTTGCGGTGGAGGTGATCAGGCAGGTCCGCGCGGCGGTGGGACCGGACTTCCCGGTCATCATCCGGCTCAGTCAATGGAAGCAGCAGGATTACGCCGCCCGGCTTGCCGAGACTCACGCCGCCATGAGCGACTGGTTGGTTCCCTTGGTGGAGGCCGGCGCCGACATTCTGCACTGCTCGCAGCGCCGCTTCTGGGAAGCCGAGTTTCCCGAAGTCGATGGCGAGGACGGCTTGAACTTCGCCGGCTGGGCCAAGAAGCTGACGGGCGCCGCCACCATCAGTGTGGGTTCGGTCGGCCTGTCCGGTGACTTCATGAAGGCGTTCGGCGGCGAAGCCTCCAGACCCGTGGGCCTCGACAGACTCATCCATCGCCTGGAGCGTGAGGAATTCGACCTGATCGCCGTTGGCCGCGCGATTCTCGGTGACCCTGCGTGGGTTACGAAGATCCGCAACGGCGATGCGGCCGGCCTCAAGGATTTCGACCCTGCCGCCTTCGCGGAATTGATCTGACCAGCCATCGGCAGGCCTCCCTAGGCCGCCCCGCAGAGGCGCTCGCGTCGCGCGGTCACGGCCCGTGACAGGGTTTCCAATACCCGGACGCTCGTCGACCAGTCGATGCAGCCGTCGGTGACACTCTGGCCGTAGCGCAGGGGCTGACCGGCGATCATGTCCTGCCGGCCGCCGACGAGGTGGCTTTCGATCATGACGCCGGCGATGCGACTGCTGCCGCCGGCAACCTGCGCGGCGATATCGTCGATGACGTGCGGCTGGTTCTCCGGTTTCCTGCTGCTGTTCCCATGGCTCGCGTCGATCATCACACGTGCCGGGCATCCGGCCGACAGCAGTTCCCGTGCCGTGGACTCGACGCTGCCGGCATCGAAGTTGGGCCCCCGGCCGCCGCGCAGGATCACATGGCAGTCGGCATTGCCGGAAGTCGACGCAATCGCACAGCGTCCGTCCTTAATCACGGCGAGGAAATGGTGCGGATGCGACGCTGCCTGGACCGCATCAATGGCGATCCGGACGTTGCCGTCCGTGCCATTCTTGAAGCCCACCGGACAGGAGAGGCCCGAGGCCATCTCGCGGTGGACCTGGCTTTCGGTGGTACGCGCTCCGATTGCGCCCCAGCTCACGAGGTCCGCAAGATACTGGGGGGTGAAGATGTCGAGAAATTCACAGCCGGCCGGCAGCCCCATATGGTTGATGTCGATCAGCAGGCGGCGCGCCAGCCGCAACCCCGCATCGATGCGAAAGCTGCCATCCAGATGGGGATCGTTGATCAGCCCCTTCCAGCCGACGGTGGTGCGTGGCTTCTCGAAGTACACCCGCATGATGATCTCGAGGGTGTCGCCGAAGCGCTCGCGCTGCGCGGCAAGGCGTCCGGCGTATTCACGGGCGGCGGTAGCATCGTGGATGGAACAGGGTCCGATCACGACTGCCAGCCGGTCGTCGTGGCCATGGAGGATACGCTGCACGCGGCTGCGGGCCTGCAGGACGGTTGCAGTGGCCTCCGCAGTGCGCACGCAGTCGTGCAGCAGATTCTCCGGCGTGAGCAGCGGCTGCATGCTGCGGATACGCAAATCGTCGGTCGGAAGTGTCACGGTCGGGTCTCCTCATCGAGGGCCAGACCTGGCGGCGAAAAAAAACCGCCAGGGGGCTGGCGGTTCTTGCTGGTCCGTTAAGTCTGCCTGTCTTCAGGTCACGCCCAGTCCTTCCGCCGCAATTGCCGGAATAAAATAAAGCCAGAAGCAGTAGCGATTGGACATCGGGTGCATGGGATACATTTAACACGGGCACCAGGCACCAGGCAATGGGGCAGTGCAGCAGCGCCTGAGCGGCCCTGGAGAGCCCGAGCCGCGCCAGGGGCGGCGAGGGGGGGATGGTGTAAACTCGATCCAAGGGGGCATCAACCGACATGCAATCATCGGATTGGCGGCGTCCGCGTGCAGGCTCCCCACTGCGTGTGGTTTGGCGCTCGCTCGGGGTCCTGGCCCTGTGTTCGAGTCCCGCAGTGGGCCTGGCGCAATGGCTCGGATATCCCACACCGGGAATACCGCGAACGGCCGGTGGTGCGCCGGACATGAAGGCTCCGGCACCGCGCACCCGCGACGGTAAGCCGGATTTTTCCGGAATATGGTTTGCCAACGTTCCCGCCAAGGATTATTGCAAGGAAAGGGATTGCGTCCAGGAAGAGCGCATGGCGCGCGAGCAGATCAATCTGGGCATCAATATGCCAGGTGGCCTGCCGTACACGGAGTGGTCCAGGCAGCAGATGGTGAAACGGCGCGCCAACGGGGGCCGGGATGATCCCCATACCTACTGCAAGCCACCGAACTATCCACGCGCATGGACGCTGCCGCAGCACACCAAGATCATTCAGACGCCCCAGGAGATGGTGATGCTGCATGAATTCAATGCGGCCTACAGGGAAGTCTACCTGGATGGCCGCCCCCTGCCGGTCGATCCAAACCCCACCTGGAACGGGTACTCGACTGGGCATTGGGATCGGGACACCCTGGTCATCGAGACCAACGGGATTCGCGATGACATGTGGCTCGATATTCAGGGCAGCCCGATTACCGAATCGGCGCGGGTCACCGAGCGGTTGAAACGCGTCAAATTCGGTCTCATGAAGGTCGAGATTTCAGTCGACGATCCGAAGGCCTATACCAGACCCTGGTCGGTCACCATCGAAATGGCGCTTCAGGTGGACACCCAGATGCTCGAGGAGATCTGCCTGGACAACGAGCAGGACGTGAAGCTCTACCAGTGAGCCGGGAACATCAATCATGCTGAAGCATCGGGGCCGCGGTTTGATCGCTGCCGCGCTTGCCGTGGGACTGGCATCCGCGGCGATGGCGCACCACTCCCAGTCGGAATTCGATTTCAAGTCGGTCGTCGAAGTGGAGGGCAATGTCACCGTTCTTGACTGGCGCAGCCCGCATGCCAGGCTGTACGTCGATGTGGTCGACGGGCACGGCAACACCGTCAACTGGAATTTCGAGCTCCCCAGCCCGATGACCCTCATGCGCCGAGGCTGGAAGCGCAACTCCCTGAAGCCGGGCGATCACGTCAGGGTCAAGGGTGCCAGGGCCCGCCACTTTCCCGACATCGCCTATGCGACCGTGATCAGGGATGCCAGCGGCAATCCCCTCTTCACAGGCGTCACCCAGATTTATGAACCGGAGCCGCAGTCCGGGACTCCCTGATCAGGGGCTGGGGCGTGCCGGCCGGGGGGTGCCCGCGCCTCGCGGCCCATTACCTGAGAATGTCGAGCACCAGATTCTCGGCCCTGCGCGTCGGCATGGCCCCGCGAAACCCACCGAGGGCATCGTGGATTGCCCCCGAACGCCAGCCGTCGAACACGGCGGGATTGATATAGGACCTGCGGCAGACCGCGGGCGTATTGCGCAGCGCTGAGGCAACCTGCCTGACGACCCCGGAGAGCGTCCGCTTCAGCGCGGACTCGCTGGCACCTGAATCCCTGGGGATCCGACCCAGCAGCACCAGCGCCTGCACAGTCGCACCCCAGGTCCGAAAGTCCTTGGCGGTGAAACCCTCGTCCATTGCTGTGCGCAGATACCCGTTGACCTGTCCGGAATCAACCGCACACGGTCTGCCATCGTCCGCGACGTACTGGAAGAGGTGCTGGCCCGGCAGTTCCCGGCAACGCTGCACGATGCGCGCGATGCGTGGGTCGTCGATCCGCAGGTCGTGCTGAACGCCACTCTTGCCCCGGAACTGCAGGATCGCGCGTCCGTCGCCCGCGAACGTCACATGTCGGCTGCGCAGGGTCGTCAGGCCGAAGCTCTTGTTCGCGCGCGCGTATTCCACGTTGCCGATCCGTGCGCGGGTGGTATCGAGCAGCGTGACGATGGCCGCCAGCACCTTGTCACGCGGCAGGCCCTGAAGCGCAAGATCCCGGTTGAGTCTGCGGCGCAGTCTCGGGAGCGCTTCGCCGAACGCGATCATGCGGTCGAACTTCGCACTGTCGCGAATCCGGCGCCACTGCGGATGGTAGCGATACTGCTTGCGGCCGCGCGCGTCATGGCCGGTGGCCTGCAGGTGGCCCCGCGGGCTCACGCAGATCCATACGTCTTCGTACGCCGGCGGCACGGCAAGACTCTCGATTCGCCGCAATTCGCTGGCGCTGTTCAGCCGTCGATTGGCAGGAGTCAGGTAATGGAAGCCGGAGGGGGTGCGAATCCGACGGATCCCGGGCTCCTGGCACGAGACATAAAGCAGTCCGGCCTCGGCCGCCATCTGCGCCGATTCGACCGCCATGGGGCCGGAGGGGTCGATCGCCGCGGTGCTTCGGAACGTCATACCGACGGATTCTTAGCGCGGCAATGCCTTTCCTGCCATCGATTCCGCCCCATCTGCATGTAGGAGAGCGCGCTTATGCGACGTCCCTCACGCTCCGGCCCATCCGGTCACGGATCTCATGCCGGGCGGCACGGCCGGAACCGGGATATAAGGAACGCACTGCGGCCAGGAGCCATTCGCCTGATCCGCAGTGCATTGCTGTCGGGCGGTGTCCACATCAACCAGTCTGCTGCTGGCGAGAGAGATCCCCGTGCCAAATGAGCTGCTCGACCGGAATCTGCGGATGTACGACCCTCTGTGGACCGACGCGCGCCTCGTCGAGCCGCAGCGGTTCAATACCTGGCCACTCGTGCGGACGCTTCTGACGGATACCGGTCGACGGCTGGAAGTTGCACCCGGCCTGCGGCCCCGGCTGCCGATCGAAGGCACGCAATTCGTCGATGTCAGTGGCCCGGCACTGGTACAGCTAGGCGCGCGTGGCGCGCAGGTCATCCTGGGTGACGTGGCATCATTACCGCTCGCCAGTGACGCCTTCGATCTCGTCTGTGCGCTCGACATCATCGAGCACGTCGATGATGACGATGGCTCGTTGTCGGAGATCGTGCGAGTCAGCCGCCCGGGCGGCACGGTACTGATCTCGACGCCGCTGCATCCAGCGCGCTGGACCGCGGTGGATGATTTCGTGGGCCACAGACGGCGTTATGAGCCGGCCCAGCTGCTCGCGTTGCTGGCGCGGCATCGCCTCACGGTCATACGCAGCGCCTCGTTTGGCATGCAGCCGCGCTCGGCGGTCCTGCTGGACATCGGCATGTGGTGGCTGAACCGCCGCCGCGGGCACGCCATGCAGGTGTACAACCGAATACTGATGCCGCTGGGACTGCGATTCCAGAAGGAGCTGCGGCTGGTCCCGGGAATGATCGCCACCGATGGCGTCGATGAGGTACTGCTCGTGTGCCGCCGGGCGGAAAACTGATGGCCCGGCAGCATTCCTCCGTTCAGTCAATACCGCAGCTGTGGCGCACCTGCGGCCACCGGCGACGCCCGGGACAACACGCTCATCAGTACGCACGGGCACTCGCGCGTTCCCATCGCGTTGCCCGACAGCGCAAGAAACAGGGCGCCCTGGTCCAAGGGCTTCATGGAGCCGCCGGCCGGTGCTGGGTGCCTTCGCCCGGTGTCACGAACAGGATCCGGCACGGTTCCCGGACCTTCGCCGTATGCCAGGTGCCCTTTGGCACCAGAACGAACTCGCCGGTCTTCTGGAGCTCGATGGTCGTGTTGCCGTGCGGCCGCTCGAGGACGAAAGTGGCGGATCCCGACAGCAGGCACACGAACTCGTCGCCGTTGGGATGCATCTCCCACATCGGCCAATCCCTGTCGTAGCTCCCGTCGGCTACCAGAAACTCGTTGTGGAAGCTCCCGAGTCGACCACTCGAAATACGCTGCCAGAAGGTACTGTCGACCGCAAGGGTCTCAACGGAGGCGTCCGATCGAAGGCGCAGGTACGTCGAGGAGATATCCAGGGCGTTCGTGTGCGACATCGTTGCTCCCCGTTCCATCACGTCGCCAATTATTGCGCAATCAGGAATTTCCCGCAGGAATTGCCCTGAGGTATTCCTCGTCGGTCACCTTCTCGAGCCAGTCGACGCCTTTGCCGTTCAGCGTCTCGGTCACTGCGATGTGGGTCATCGAGGTCGTGGATGTCGCGCCGTGCCAGTGCTTGTGGCCGGGAGGGCACCACACCACATCGCCGCAACGGATCTCGACTTTGGGTCCACCCGCGCATTGCGTCCAGCCACACCCGGCGGTGACGATCAAGGTCTGACCGAGCGGATGCGTGTGCCACGCTGAGCGCGCGCCGGGCTCGAACGTGACGTACGCGGTCATGGTTCTGGCCGGAGCGGGCGGCGAATTCAGCGGATCGATGCGCACTGTCCCGGTAAAGAACTCGGCAGGCCCCTGCTGTGAGGGCTGTGAACCGGCGCGTTTGAGTTCCATCGTGGTCTCCTTGCTCATTGCCGCGGATTGCGCTGCAGCCATTGTGCTCGAATAATGAGTTGTTTTCAGCAGCGTCGCCGCGCCGCGCACTGCGCAGATGCGTACCGGCATGCCTCTTATTGATTGTCAATCCGGTCCGGAGCGTCGATGGAAATCAGTGCGCGCAATGTGCTGCCCGGAATCGTACGCAGGATCGCATCGGGTGCCGTGGCCGACGGGCACCATCGTTGATGGGCATCGCACGAGGCATTCTGGACCGGAACATATTGATCGCCGCAATAGTGCTCGCGGCCTGCATTCCGGGCTTCATCGCGCAGTACCGTCAGCGGCTCGGCGGGAGTCTCGCCAGGCTGATCGGGCACCATGTCGCGAGCCCGGACTCGACCTTCCACCAGGAAGGCGTGGCGATTCAGTCGATGGTCGATGCCGCCACGCACCGGAGCAGCAAACCCGACGGGATCCATTCCTGGAATGCGCCGCTACGTTGCGCCCGCCGGACCCGGATAGGCCGCCGTCAGCTTCCCGAGGTCTGCCGCCGTCAGTGCGACTGAAAGCGCCGCCGCAGTTTCCCTGGCATGCGCCGGCGCACCGGACTCCCGGCTTGCGCTCACCGTTCCGCTGCGGATGCTCCACGCCAGCGCAATGGCGGCGGCGGAGCAGCCGTGCGCGGCGCCGATCTGTGCCAGAGTGCGATCCTTCACCAGCGAGCCGCTGTCGCCGCCGAGCGGGGAATAGGCCATCACCGGAACATTGTGCTGCGTGCACCATGGCAGCAGGTCGCGCTCAATGCCGCGGTTGCCGAGGCTGTAAGCGACCTGATTGGTGGCGCAGCGCGGACCGTTCGGAACCCGGAACAGGTCCTCCATCTGGGCCATGCTGAAATTCGAGACACCCCAGGCGCGGATCGTTCCCGCCGCGCGCAGTCTCTCGAACTGCGCCACGACACCGGCAAACTGCGCGCTCGGCACCGGTGAATGCAGCAGATACAGATCGAGGTAGTCGGTGCCGAGACGCGCCAGGCTGGCCGCGCAGGCGCGGGGGATGCCATCCCCGGATACCTCGCCGGACTCGACCTTTGAGACCAGGAAGATGCGCCCGCGCTGACCGGCAATCACATGACTGAGGAACTGCTCGGAGCGACCGCTGCCGTAATTCCCGGACGTATCGAGCAGTGTCATCCCGAGCGCAATGCCCGCGCGCACCGCCTCCTCCTCCTGCGCCGGCGGATGCCTTCCCTGGCCCAGGTGCCAGGCTCCCTGCCCGAGAGCCGGGACGGAGGTGCCGTCGGGAAGCCGGACGGTACGCGGTCCGGTCTGCGATGCCGCGATGACACCGAGGGCGGGCAGTGACAGGCCGAGCGCCGCACATCGAGCGCTGAATTGACGCCGGGTCAGCACAGGGCCGTTCATGGTCGTCTCCAGAGTCCTACCGACTGCCGCATTGTAAACACAGCAGCCGCGGCCGGTTGCTCGGCCGCAGGCTTGGCCACGCGATCCTGGGCACTGATCAGCGTATGATTCACCGCGGAGACTTCGAGCGGGAAGCCAAGCGAGGCCACGTCCGTGTCCAACCTGCCAGCGCTACTGGCCGCCTACGGGGCCTATCACCGCGATCCGCGCAACCGGCTCACGCATTATTTCGGCGTACCGGCGATCATCTACGCGATGCTGATTCTGCCGGCGCTGCATCGGGCCACGATTTTCGGCTTCGTGATCGAAATCGACCGGATCATCGTCGTGCCGTTCGTACTGCTCTACCTGCTGCTTGATCTTCGGCTGGGACTGACGCTCGCGATGCTGTTCGCCTTGCTGTGCTGGGCGGCGGAGGCGACGACCCAGCTTGGCGTGACCGTGAGCAGGATGCTGGCCGGTTCGGTCTTCGTGCTCGGCTGGGCCCTGCAATTCCTCGGCCATTACCTGGAAGGCAATAGCCCGGCACTGCTGACCAATCTGCTCCAGATCCTGGTGGCACCGATCTTTCTGACCGCGGAGCTGGGTTTTGGCCTGGGACTGCGCCCCGGCCTGCAGGCGCAGATTGGGCGGCGACTGGGCGGGTCTGCGCCATGAGCGACATCGAGCCCGCGCCCCAGTCGCCGTGCGTCCGAGACTGCTGCCTGGACGATGACCTCGTCTGTGTCGGTTGCTTCCGTTCATTCGAGGAGATCAGGGAGTGGAGCATCGTCGATGATGCCCGGCGCCGCCTGATCCTCCAGAACGCGACGCGACGCCGGGAGGCTGCCCGGACGATGGCAGCCCCCCAGTCCCCCGCTGCCTGATAGTTCCAGCCGGGCCTCGGTCGGCATGCCGCCATGCACGAGGCGCCCGCGGCTTGCACACTTGTCCCTGGCGCCCTACGTTGGCGGACGTGGTCACGGGTCTGCGGAGAAAAC
>VFSW01014637.1_pt1 | contig 10830 bp, 6 predicted proteins | sample 5358111 | NCBI WGS metagenome assembly VFSW01 (sample SAMN11554181, study PRJNA540505) | mine drainage metagenome | isolation source: sediment from site ElyBrook_90M | place: USA: Ely Copper Mine, Vershire, VT | collected 2017
TGCGGCCCAACCGCCGTCACATCTGGTCCGGTCTCTATCTGCCCGGCGTTGTGCGCGAAGGCATTGGCGAAATCGCTATTGCCGTCGATTGCTCGGGATCAGTCAATGCGCGGCAGCTGCGGCTGTTCGAGGCGGAGATCCGCTCCATCCTGGAAGGCCAGCGGCTCGAGCGGGTGCACGTTCTCTACTTCGACGCCGAGGTTCAGAAGGTTGATACCTACATGGCTGGCGAGATGCTTCATCTCGATCCAGTCGGTGGCGGCGGCACAGAGTTTGGTCCCTGCTTCGACTGGCTCAATGAGCACGGAATCCACCCACAGACTATGGTCTTTCTGACCGATCTATATGGGAGTTTCCCTGAGTCCGCCCCAGGTTACCCCGTGATCTGGGCCTCGACCGGCACTCGCCAAGCGCCCTTTGGCAGCGTCATTCCCATGCACGCGGCGTAGCCAATCCTTGGCTCATTGGTAGCAACGCGCTACGGAGCATCCCCATGAACAAGCAATTCTTCATCTTTACCGATGGCTCGGCCATCGGTAACCCAGGTCCTGCCGGTTGGGCAGCTATCGTGATCCACGGGACAAGACGGCAGGAGATCGCCGGATCGGTTCCGTGGTCGACCGTCTCTGAAATGGAACTGCGCGCCGCGGTCGAAGCGCTACGCCTGACGCCATCCGGCGCCCGAATCGAGTTGCGCTCGGACTCGGAACTGTTGATCCACGGAATGCGCTTCCGCGTCTTCCGCTGGAGACGTTACGGATGGCGCAACAGCCGCGGTTTCGAGTTGCAGCACCAGGAACTCTGGCGCGAACTCCTCCAACTCAGTGCGCGACGGACGATTCATTGGCACTGGATTCGCGGCCACAGCGGCCATCCGATTCAGTCCCACGCCGATAAGCTTGCCCATCAGGCCGCACGAACCCAAGCTGGCAACTTGCCCATGGCTGCCTAGCCCAACCATCGCCCTACTAGGAACGACCCTTTTGGAGAACCACGATGACCGATGGCAATACGCTCTTTGAGATCGACCGCGAACTTGACTCGATGCTCGATCAGATCGAAGAAGAGGCGGAAGAGAACGGTACGGCCTCGCCCGAGTTGCTTGAACGCTTCCGGCTGTTCTGCGAGGCTGAAAGTGAGAAGGTAGACAGAATCGGCCGCTTCCTGACCTTGATGGATAGCCGATTGAAATACTGCCGCCAGCAAGCAGAACACTTCCAGAAACGCGCGCGCACAGCCGAAGCAAAGGGCGTCAATACCAAGAATATGGTGCTCTACTTCCTCATGTCGCGCGGTTTGAGGAAGATCGAGGGCAAGGAGTTCACTCTGCGGATGCAGAAGAACAGCCAGGATTCAGTTGAGATCACGGATGCAGCCCAGGTTCCGATCACTTGCCGTGAACTAGAAGTTCGCATTCCAGGCCGTCTCTGGCAGTCGATCGTTGCATCCCTTCCCGAAGATACGTCTAAAGCATTGGCAAACTGTGTGCGTGACGACAGACCGAGCAATGATGCAATCAAGGAGGCCTCTAGTCGATTCGAGGAAATCCCCGGCGCGCAGATAAAGCGGGGTGTACATCTTCGGGTGGCCTGAAATGCATCAACCCTACCAGAGTTACTGCACGGGTGTTAACCCAAATCGTAGATCGGAGGAAAGAGGCGAACACGCGAACGCCCTGCACCGGTCTTTTCCACTATTACCTGCACAGGCAACCTCTCTTTAATCCCCGCTACATGCGTTACCACCCCGACTTTGCGCCCGAAGCTCTGAATAATCTCAAGAGCCCCGACAGCCGTATCGAGAGTATCCGAGTCGAGCGCGCCAAAACCTTCATCAATAAAAAGGGTATCGACGAAAGACTGGCGGCCGTTTAGTGCGGAGAGGGCAAGCGCCAGGGCTAAGGAAACCAGGAAGCGCTCACCCCCCGAAAGGCTTCGCGCGGATCGGTGCTCCCCTTCCATATCGCAATCGACGATGTGAAGCGCCAAATTGTTCTCGCCACCTTTGGAAAGTTGGTAACGCGGACCGATATTCTTGAGGTTACGGTTGGCAAGCTGTATCAAGTGCTCAAGCGTAATGCTCTGCGCAAAAATGCGGAAACGATCTCCTTGTCGCGAACCAATGGCTTCTTCAACTTCCGCCCACGCACGTAGCGCTATTTCCTGCGCCTCAAGCTGCTTTTGGAGTTCACCTGCGGCAATCCGTCCTTGATCGTCTGCTTCCAACTGTTGCCTTATTGAACCAACCTCTTCTGTAAATTGGCGAGATGATCTGAACTGTTCTTCCAATTGACTGCGGAGCAGATCATCCGACTCGGAGTCCGAGAGGACGCTCTCGGCCGCACTTCCAATCGCTATCAGATCCTCTTTCCGGAGTTGCTCCGCGGCAGTTGCTTCTCGCAGCCGATGATCCAACGCCTCAATTCGCGCAATTAAAGCGTCACGACCCGCTGCGGAAACAGCGAGCAATGTTCCGACTTCTTCGCCTGTCAGTGAAATAGACTCGCAGCCAGAAGTGAATTCGGCAATTGCGTGTTCAATATCTTTCTGGACAGAAGAAAGTCTAGCTTCCGCCAGATCTCGAATCCGCTGGCACTCATGCAGATAACTGACGGCTTTAGTCCCGGCACCCTGCGCTCTCTCTCTTTTATCCCTCGCGTTCTTCAACGCGATTTCAAAGCGGCCGCGGTGAACGTTGGTGTCCTCGCCTCCCAAAAGCATCAGGCGTTCGCTCTTCAGGCCATTCAGTTTTTCAGTCCTGCTATCAAAATCATTTTTTCTGCTTTGAAACCTTTCCAGTGACGCCGAGTGTTCTGCCGTTCGGGTTGCCACAAGCGGACGAAGCTCCCCTAGCTGAGTGATGATTCTCTGCTCCTCTGAACGCCAACCGAGAAATTGCAACCCCATAAACTCGATCTGCGAGCGAATCTTCGCGGCATTGGTATCGAGAGTGTCCATGGTGAACTTGAATTGGGCGGCTCCCAGGAAGGGCGCTAGAAACAAGTCCTGCCTGTCTATCTCTCCGCGCATTTGGCCAGACTTTGAATCAATTGATTGGCGATCTTGTTCAGCAGATTCTCGCTTCCCGCGGAGCTGCTTCTCTCGATTCTGCTCTTCACGAAGATTCGCAAGACCACGTTCCTGTTTCTTGCGAAGGCCGGCAAGTACCAATCTCCTCCTTTCTATCTCTGCCAATTCAGCATCGGCTAGAGCCTTCTCCGCTGCTGCTGCACTTACGACTGTATTTAGCAATGCCTCGGAATTCTGCTGCAGGTCCGCTGGAATTGTCGCGCCTATTTCAAGGCTTGCGAGCGCATCAGGTAGCGTCGAGGCAAAAGGAAGGTACTGTTCGCAGGCTTGAAGATGCCGTTTGTTGGCATCATGAGCCATTGTTGTGGAAACGAGAAGTGAGGTTTGGGCGCTACCGATTGCAGTAGCAACACGCTGAAGATCGGTATTCAAAGCAAGTATTCGAGAATCGATTTGCTCGCGTTGCAACCGAATCTCGTTGGCCGCCCCCATCAGTGCTTTAAAACTCCCATCGGCGTAGGGGTGATCTGGCGATCCACACACAGGGCATGGCTCGCCATCCGTCAGTTCGCTGCGAAACTTATCTGCCGCCTCGGAAACGGTATGTTCTGCATGGGTAGCCGCACGCAGTTCCGCCTGCAGGTTATTCAAGTTGCTGCCGATGCTTGTCTGTTCGGCGAGCGATTTGTCCAAGGTTTGTTGGGCCAGTCTTTTGCTCTCGCTAGCATTGCGTTCATCCACTGCTGCCAAATCCGCAGAATGGGCAAGGGCAATCGCCTGATTTATCTTTCCCTGCAAACTGAGGAGGGCACCCACACGCTGTCGGAGAGCGGATTCATTGGAGTTATTAAGAACTTCCTCTTCTTGGTGGATGGATGTTTCAATGCCTGACAGCTCCGCCTCAAACCCGCCAATTGCGCTCACGGATGCAGCTTCTGCGTCACTGGTCTTGGTTAGTACTTCGTCTGCCGTAGCGAGTGCTGCTTTCAGGTCTGTAAGTTCGTTGCTCAGACTCTGGCGAGTGTCGAGGCTGGATAGTATCTCCTGCAATCGATCAGCGATGGGCGCGAAATGACTGTGCTTGACCAGTTTGGCTTGCATTTCAGTCAATTTGTCGCTCGCATTTCCAAGCTCTTCAGTGCACTGCGTCAGAAGGGTCTGTGCCTCAGTGAGCGCATTCTCAGCTCGCTTCAGCTGATCTTGGCTTTTCGCCACCTCTCCCCGGTCGCTTGTGATGCTGTTATCCAAAGCCCCTGCCGCGCGCCATTCCTCCGCAAAGGCTGAGCAGGATGCTTCGGCCTCCAGTTCGGCTTGTCTGGCATTAGCAAGATCGCCTGCGGCGGCCACTTCCTCCGCAGCTGCATTCTCAAGATCTGTCGCAGCCTTATCGAGAGAATCTTTACTGCCTGGCAATTGGTTCTGGAACTGGCTTATCCGAAGTTGAATATTTCGCAGAGGCTCAACGCGAAGCACTTTTTGCAGTCGTTGACGGTCAGACTCCGCACTAAGGGCCGCTTCCTTGGCCTCCAGATGTTCGTTGACGGCTGCCGCAAGTTCGCTCCGTTTCCGTCGGACTTCAGTACGGAAACGAAGATCTCGCTCGATCCCTTCACTGAGGCCCCGAAGCTCATCGATCTGGTGATTAAGATCTTCCCGGCGGGCATCGAGCGCGGCCCTTTGTTCTGCTGTGAGCAAATGCTGTGCGTCGTGGAGCTCTTTCAGACGGTCACGTTCGGTTCGTTGAGCGGCGCAACCGGAGTACACGCGCCTTGAGATCTCGGCATAGATTTCTGTACCGGTGATTTTCTCCAGCAAATCGCCTCGCTCAGCGTTATCTGCCATCAAAAACGCGTCGAAATCGCCTTGGGCCAACAGTACCGTGCGACGAAATTGGTCAAAACTGAGGCCGGTCAGACGGGGAATCTCCGCGTCGACTGTGCGAACCGAATTTGCCACTACAGACCCATCGTCAATTCGGACAAGAGTGCGCTGCGCTTTTTGCAGGTTTCCGTTGAATCGATCACGTGCGCGATAGACCTCCCATCGTGCACGATAGGAAACTGCATCGTTCGCCACAAAGTCTACCTCTGCCCAACCGCGCCCTGTTCCGCGCCGAAGTATGTTGGCTGGATCTGATACGGAAACGGTCTGCCCTGATGAATCGGGAACATCTTCGCGCCCGGCATCCCGGAGACGAGGGAAAGTTCCATAGAGCGCGAGGCAAAGAGCATCAAGCAAAGTTGATTTTCCGGACCCTGTGTCGCCAGTGATGGCAAAAAGTCCGGCACCCGCGAGCGGCTCTGCGGTAAGGTCGATCTTAAATTCTCCCGCTAGACTGGCGAGATTACATCCGCGAATGGTCAGCACTTGCATGGATTAGACATCAACCTCAGCTTCAATGCGGTGGAATATATCCAGTTGTTCGGTCGAAGGTTCCCGCTCAAAGCGTTTTTCAAACGCAAGGCGGAAGAGTTCCTCCGGCTGATGATCGGCAACACTGCGCAAGGTTTCCGCTGCCGCTGCTTCCACTTGTGTCAGATTGATCGAAGTTGCGATCGAAGGCTCCAGCATGCGCACAGGAAAAAGCTCCGCAAGGCGATCTAGTTCTTCGCGGAAACCAACGGGCAGCTCGTCGCGTTTGAGTTTTGCCTGGACAAAGGGGCGCTGCTCCACTGGAAGGTCCGCAGGGAGCTGCAGTGCGGCAAGATGAGACGGTAAATCCGCCACACTCATGGTGCCAGTGGCGGGCAAGCGGAGAAACGGTACCGGGCGGATAAGCGGAATTTGCTCGATAGTAGATCTTCCCTCGGCAACCGTCACCAACGTCACGCTGTGCTGGTAGTTGTACTCGGATGCCGACAGCGGAAACAACGACCCACTGTACCGAATGTGATCTGCGCCGACTCTTTGCGCCCTGTGCAGATGGCCTAGAGCGACGTAGCAGGCCTGCTCTGGGAAGACCGTGTGTGGAACGGCGTGTTCACCGCCCACCAGGATGCGCCGCTCGGAACTCTCTGAGAGATCGCCGCCGAGGACGTGCAGATGGCCAGTGACGATAAAAGGGAGATCCTTTAGTTGAGGTTCGAGCTGTCGGTAAAGATCGGCATAAAGTTCGCTCACTTTTTGCACGACAAGCGAACCGGATTCATCCTGGAGCCGCGTGAGATTGGGCAGGCAACCCGCAGTGGGATGAGAGACCGCCAGGATATTCAGACAGAGTCGGCCGGAAGCATCATGGATTGGGATGAGATGACGGTCGGCAACGGCATTGCCATGGACTCTGCGGACACTGCCAATAACGTGCATATCCAGTGTGGCCAACAGGGCGCTCGGAGCCTCCAGTCGGCTGGCCGCGTCGTGATTTCCGGCAATCACGACAATCTTGATTCCCGGCCGTGCGGAACGTAGACGGCCAAGCGTTCGATAAAAGAGTTGTTGGGCTTCGCCGGAGGGATTCTGGCTATCGAAAATGTCGCCGGCAATGAGTACGACATCCACCTCACGCTCTGCGACGATATTTACAAGCTGATCGAAGACGGCGAGATGCTCCGACTCTCGGCTGTACCCGCGAAGGGTGTGGCCGATGTGCCAGTCAGCGGTGTGTAGGACGCGAATCAACTTGAGGTCTCCGGCGATTGTTTTATGAACAATGAACACCACCAATCCTAGTCCAGTATGCGCGGCTCTTCGAATTGGGAGTCTTCGCCATCAACGTCATCAAGTTCGCCTCTGACGACAGCCAACCAATCTTCAAAGTCGGTCAGACTGACATTGTTCTTGGCAAGATTGCAGCCAAGGTGCGTGATTCGGATGTTTGCGTCGCTGTAAGCGGTGTCGAAGCTGTCCGTGCGATCTGGAGATGCTTGCAGGATGTAATTCTTGGTCCCCGGTAAGAGCGGGCCTTGGCACAAGAAACAACGCCCCTTCTGCTCCTGCCATTTCTGGCCCAGCAGGATGTGCAAGCTAGATTCGCTCGTAGTGCGGATCGGACTCATCGATGTTCGTTCGGTGCCACTGGCGTTGACTCGGCCAAGGATATTTCCCACCATTCTGCCGATCTCGCGGCGGATCCCGATGTTCAGATCGAGAATGGCGCGTGCGCCAAAGCTTTTCGCTTTTCGCGGTGGTTCGAACTCAATGGGGTGAACCGGAATACCAAGGACGGCATTCTTCTCTTCTGGAACAACCTCCACCACATTGCCGCGATTGACGATGAGGCCGAGTTGGCGGTATGTGGCTGGCAGGATGTCGTGAGCCAGTGGAAGATCATCGAAGTCCCAAATGCCCAAAGCTGGCATGGACCAAAGCCAGCGGCCTCGAAACTGATTTTGCGATTCTTCCCAGCTCTTTGCCGGGATGCAATCGCGCGTCTCAAGCAACTGCTTCGGCTCGATATTGACGGCGGAGAGAAGTCGCTGCCGATGCGCTGGATTTCCAGTGGTGGCCGGATTGCTGGTGCCAATGTAGAGGATCGCATCGCGACCGGGAACGAATTCTTTGCGCAGGTAATCACCGACGGAGCGCTTGGAAAAGGAAACCGCAGGCCAATCCTCCGACGCTGGTCCCCATTCCGACTTCACCCAGATGCGGGCATCTTTACCGAGCACTTCGCTGAGAATCATGGATCGTTCCTTGATGGTAAGAAAACCTCATCACCCCGGCGGACCGGGGCGGTGAGGTTCAGGCCGATGCTTCTAGTGCATGATGTAGCACCGACTCCAGCAGGCGGCTGGTCTCAGTCTGCGCTGTGCTCAGGTTGGCCTCCAGCTTGTCGCACAAGGCCATCAACTCATCCACCTTGGCCACGATGCGGTGCTGCTCGGCGAGAGGTGGGACAGGCACAAGAAAATCCGTTACGTCGGTAAGCCTGAAACTATTCTTCAAGCCTCGCTGTGGCTCGTCAAACTGTTCTTGGCCGAAAGGCGAGCAGAAGACTTGAGGGAGATAACATCCCATCAATTGCTCCATTGGGCGAACCAGACAAGTGTGCTGGTTGATGTAAGCATCTCCAAAACCCGATGGAATCAGGCCGAGAAGCCCAACCTCTCCTGTAATCGATATTAGGATGTCTCCCTCTTTCAGCTTTGTACGAGACCCTTCACCATCCATAGGGGGGCTAACGTGTTGAATGTTAGACAATCGTAAGCGGTATGAATCACGGGACAGGTTTCCCATGCGAAGGAAAATTGCACCTTCGCTGGAGTAATATTTTGCCCAGTCTCGTGAACCGCTTGTAACCAATTGCACAAGGCCACCAAGCCGGCTCCAGCACCAGCCGCTCGGCAAGCAAAACGGGAGCGTCGATTCATCAATTGCAGCCAATGAAGCCTGTTTGCCAATCACACCCTCTTTAACGAGACGGCGTTTCTCTGCTTCTATCCGTTTAAGTAGTTTTGATGCTTGCTCGTCATTTGGACTCTGGGGCACGAGCTTGCCACGAACGGCGAGGTTGAGGATGGTCTGGCGGAGTTGTTTGATCTGGTCGGGGCGCTTGGTGAGGCGCGGGAGATGGCCGATGAAGAACTGGATATGGGTGCGCAGTTCTTCCGCATCCGCACCGTTGTTCAGATGATGATGCGCGGACGCAGTGAGCTGCTCACGGTGGGTCTCCTGCTCGCGCCGCGATGCCTCCAATCGATCACACAACGCCATCAGTTCATCCACTTTGGCGACGATGCGGTGCTGTTCTTCGAGGGGAGGTAAAGCCACTGCAAATTCTTGAATGCTTTTGATACCGACATTCGCTTGTGTCGTCTTGTTCTCTGCCGCCTTGGCCTGTTCCTTGCAAAATGATGAAATCGAAAAAATGAATTGGAAACGAGGATCAATAAACCCATGCATGACTTTAACGACAGCGCAGGAATACGATACGAGGAAGTCTCGTTCCTCGGCTATCATGCGATTCTCGCCGATGGTGCCATATCTCGGATAGATCAGATCACCTGGGCACGCCTTTATCTTGGCGGATAATCGCAAGAAATCTTCAAGAGAAACGCGTTTTGCCCGATCGAAGTCAATACGGTTACCAGGCAAGAAGTCTCGAGGAGAGATGAATGGAATTCCATCCACCACAGAGTCGGGCATTTTGTGGTCTATATCGCCAATTTTTAGAGCGATTGATTCCCACCGAGTCCAAACCCATCCTCTTGGTAACTCAAAGTACTCATCGTCTTGTACAGACGGCATGATCTTCTCTGAACGGATAATTCCTGCCTTGGCCAGATGCGCTTTCTCTGTATGAATTCGTTTCAGTAACCTCGTTGCTGGCTCATCGTTCGGATCTTGTCCCACGAGCTTCCCACGTACTGCAAGGTCGAGGATAAGCAAGCGCAGACGCGCCACGGCGTCGGGTGCGTCGCTGATGCGGTCAAAGTGGGCGAGGAGCAGTTCAGCATTCATCTTAGCAATGCCTCAGCCAGGATGGTCTTCAATTGGTCGCGCAGAGTGGCGGCCTTGGTCTCCGCATCGTCAAGTTTCTTCAGCAGTACCTCGGGCGGGGCGTATTCATCCGCGACAGTGTTGGGGTTCTTGAAGTCGAGGTTGTAGCCTCGCGCCTTTACCTCGTCCGTGGTCACCTTCCAGGCAACTTCCGTCGCAATGCGACCTTTACGTTTTTTTCCACCCCACCAATCCACGCAGGGCTTGAAGTGCTCAACCCGGATGGGCCGGGTCATGGAGTAGGCCTTCTGGCCCTCGGGCACATGGTGCTCGTAGAACCAGATTTCTTTGGTGGGTGTGCCCTTCTCGAAGAACAACAGGTTGGTGCCGATGCTGGCATAGGGGCGAAAGACGCTGTTGGGCAGCCTGACGATGGTATGCAGGTTGCACTCTTCCATTAAATGTTCTTTCAGCCGCGTCTTGACGCCTTCGCCAAAGAGCGATCCATCGGGCAGGACCACAGCGGCGCGGCCATCGGACTTAAGCAGGCGAATGATCAGCGCCAGAAAAAGATCGGCTGTTTCGCGAGTTTGGAAGTGATTGGGGAAGTTGCTCTCGATGCCATCTTCCTCACGACCGCCAAAGGGCGGATTGGTGAGAACGATCTGCACGCGGTCTGACTGCGTGTAGCTGATGTAGGGCCGGGCCAGCGTGTTGTCGTGTCGGACGAAGCTTGGATTCTCGATACCGTGCAAGAGCATATTGGTGACACAGAGCATGTGGGGCAGTTGCTTCTTCTCAACCCCATGCAGCGCGACCTGCATGTTGACTTCGTCCTCGACCCGCTTCACGTAGTGCTCGCGCATGTGGCGAATGGCGCAGGTGAGGAAACCGCCGGTGCCGCAGGCGGGATCGAGCAAGGTTTCGCCGGGATGCGGATCAATGCGATCCACCATGAAGGCGGTCACCGCGCGGGGCGTATAGTATTCGCCGGAGTTGCCGGCGCTTTGCAGGTCATTGAGGATCTGCTCGTAGATGTCGCCAAAGTGCTGACGCTCGGCGAGGTTGTTGAAATCGACCTCGTTGATCTTGTTGATGACCTGGCGCAGCAGTTGACCAGACTTCATGTAGTTGTAGGCATCCTCGAAGACATCGCGAACAACACGGCGGCGGTCGCCCTGCTTGCCGGCCACGGAGAGTTCTTTGAGCTGCGGAAAGAGTTTGTCGTTGATGAAGGCAAGCAGTTCGTCGCCGGTGATGCCTTCCGGGTCGGCGGCCCAGGTGCGTGTCAAGGGCGGAGTAAAAGGGAACCACTGGGGCGGAGGAAAAGGGAGCCAGTAGACGGCCAGGGGCAGGGTTTTCGGGGGAGGAGGGGCGCCGGAGCGTAGCGAAGGCGGCCCTCCTCCCCCGAGGCGCGTTTGGG
>VFSW01014638.1_pt1 | contig 10830 bp, 9 predicted proteins | sample 5358111 | NCBI WGS metagenome assembly VFSW01 (sample SAMN11554181, study PRJNA540505) | mine drainage metagenome | isolation source: sediment from site ElyBrook_90M | place: USA: Ely Copper Mine, Vershire, VT | collected 2017
ATGGTGCGCCCGGAGAGATTCGAACTCCCGGCCTGTTGCTCCGGAGGCAACCGCTCTATCCATCTGAGCTACGGGCACACAACCGCTGGATCTAGTTTACATGGGGCGAGGAGAAGGCTTCAATCTCAACCCAGGGCTCGAAGCTGAAGTGGCCGCCAGAGGGACCGGTGATTTGCAGGCCCGAGGCGGCAACACCTTCCGCCGGCGCGGTTGGATCGGACGGCCGAAATTCCTGAGGAGCGAACGCGTACCTGGAAGCGGCGCGTTAATAGCGGTCGCGCCGGCCGCCCCCACCGCCTCCGCGGCTGCTGCCACCGCGGTCTCCGCGATCCCGGCCGCCACCGCCTCCGCCACCGCCTCCGCTGCGTTCGGTCTTGGGGCGCGCCTCATTCACGTTGATCGTGCGGCCTCCGACCTGGGAGCCGTTTAGCGCGGTGATGGCTTTCTCTCCGTCTTCGTTGATGGCCATCTCCACGAAGCCGAAGCCGCGGGAACGTCCGGTGTCGCGGTCGGTCATGATGCTTACGCGATCCACTTGTCCGTGAGACTCAAAAAGCTGTCGTAATTCGTCTTCGTTGGTGTTGAAGCTGAGATTCCCCACAAAAATATTCTTCACGGGTCGCCCTCTGCAATGAGCTGTCGAAAGTGCAAGCTCAGTTCGGCGGACTTGGCAGGTCGGGAAAGCCGTTCCTGAAAATCGATACCGGAGCTGGCGAACAGTCAATTGCGGGCAGAAGTATAGCAGGTTTTCCCGGACGGCCTTGTTAAATTGAGTTTCACAGACTGAGTAAGCGACCGCGCGCTCCGGCTAGCATTCGTCCACCTTCCAATAGCCTTCGGAGTGGAATCCCATCTGGAGCAGACGATTCTTGGGATCGTGCCGCTTGCCGCATCCGGGGCATGGGAGGTAACGGTTCCACGCCGTACCCTGGTGATCATAGTTCTCGGCCACGGCAAACGTCGTTCCGCAACTGCAAGGGACCAGGAACATGCGCAGGGGCGTTTCGACAGGTCCGCTCTTCGTGGGGCTCTTTTTCAAATCGGGCCGGCGATCCCGCGGGGGCTTGCGGCCGGACTTGTGGCCCGGCTTCACTCTCCCACGCCGGCGAATGCGCCTTTCTTGGCGCGCCGATTCGACTGCAGAACTTTCTTGCGCAGCCGCAGCGATTTCGGCGTGACTTCCACGAACTCGTCGTCGGCGATGAATTCGATGGCCTGCTCCAGGTTCAGGGGACGGAAGGGCACCAGGCGGATCGCTTCGTCCGCAGTGGAAGCGCGCATGTTGGTGAGCTTCTTTTCGCGAACCGCATTCACGTCGAGATCGGTATCTTTGGCGTTTTCGCCGATGAGCATTCCCTCGTAGAGTTCAATGCCGGGGCCGACGAAAAGTTCTCCACGTTCCTGCAAGCCCCAAAGCGCGTAGGCGGTGGAAACTCCGCCGCGGTCGGCAATGAGCGCGCCGGTAAGGCGATGCGGAATATCGCCTTGCCATTCCGTGTAGCCGTCGAAGAGCGCGTTCATGACGATCGTACCGCGCGTGTCGGTGAGCAACTGGCTGCGCAGTCCGATCAGTCCGCGGCTGGGCACGCGGAATTCGATGCGCACGCGGCCGTAGCCGTGGTTGTGCATGTTGGTGACTTCGCCCTTGCGCGACCCGAGCTGCTCCATCACAACGCCGACGAAGTCTTCGGGTACGTCGACCGTGAGATGTTCGACCGGCTCCATCAGCTTGCCAGTTTCTTTGTCGCGCTTGGTGACGATCTCGGGTTTACCGACCATGAGTTCGTAGCCTTCGCGCCGCATCATTTCAATCAAGATGGAAAGCTGCAACTCGCCGCGGCCCAGCACTTTGAACGAATCGGTGGTGCCGGTGTCTTCGACGCGCAAGGAAACGTTGGTGAGCAGTTCCTTTTCCAGCCGCTCCCGCAGGTTGCGCGAGGTGACATACTGGCCGTCTTTTCCCGCGAAGGGTGACGTGTTCACCGTGAACAGCATGGCGATGGTAGGCTCATCGATGGCGATGTGCGGCAGCGGGGAGGGGTTTTCCGCGTCGGTAATGGTCTCGCCGATGGTGATGCCCTCGACTCCGGCGACCGCGATGATGTCGCCCAGTTCGGTTTCCGTGATATCGGTGCGCTTCAAGCCGGAAAAAGAAAAGAGTTTCGTGATTTTGGTCTTGTGCAGGGTTCCGTCGAGCTTGGCGATCGCGACATCTTCGCCGGTATGCATCTTTCCGTTGAACACGCGCGCAATGGCCAGGCGTCCGAGGTAATCGCTATAGTCCAGGTTCGCGACAAGGATTTGCAGGGGGCCGCTGGCGTCGCCTTGCGGGACGGGAATCGTCTTGATGATGGCGTCGAACAGCGGGCGCAGATCTTCACCCCCGCCTTTGATGTCGGTCGATGCAGTGCCCGTCTTGGCGTTGGTGTAGAGCACCGGGAAATCGATTTGATCTTCCTTGGCGTCGAGATCGATAAACAGATCGTAGATTTCGTTGAGCACTTCCTGGGGGCGCGCGTCGGCGCGGTCGATCTTATTAATAACGACAATCGGCGGCAGTTTGGCCTCGAGAGCCTTGCTCAGGACGTAGCGTGTCTGGGGCAGCGGACCTTCGCTGGCATCCACCAGCAGCATGACCCCGTCGACCATCTTGAGCGCGCGTTCGACTTCGCCGCCGAAATCGCTGTGGCCGGGCGTGTCGACGATGTTGATTTTTACATCGTGATAAAAGATGGCGGTATTCTTGGCCAGGATCGTGATGCCGCGCTCCCGCTCCAGTTCGTTCGAGTCCATCACCCGTTCGACGTGATGCTCGTTGGCGCGGAACGTGCCGCTCTGTTGCAGCATGGCGTCGACCAGAGTGGTCTTGCCGTGGTCGACGTGCGCGATGATGGCGATATTGCGAATGCTTGAACTCAAAAAGGATCCTTCCAGAAATACGAGCTGGTACTACTTTACTATGCGGAACGGGAAAACCCCTAGTAAAGACGCGGTCGTTAAAGACTCATCCTCCTGCGGGCCGCGTGTTTTTGGGGCCGCAGGAACTGGACGCGCTGGCAGATGCTGGCGATAGATTGCATAGGTCCTTCGCGGCAAAGACGCCGCTCAGGAGGACATTGTATTTACCGTCGTGCTCTCGACGAGTTCAACTCCGATATCCAAACTGTCCTCGGCGCAGGTTCGCAGCCGGTACCAGACCACAATCGTCACCAGCGAGAACATAAAGATGATGGTTGACACGGCGTTGATCTCGGGAGTGATGCCGCGCCGCAGTCGGCCCCAGATTTCGAGTGGCAACGTGTTGTCGCGGCCGATCAGAAAGAAACTGACGGCAATTTCGTCCATTGAAAGCGTGAAGATCAGCAGCGCCGCGCCGATGATGGGCAACTTCAGGTTCGGCATCGTTACGCGCCAGAAGGTTTGCCAGTAATTCGCTCCCAAGTCCAGCGAAGCTTCTTCCTGCGCGCGATCCAGCTTTTGCAGACCCGCGAAAACCTCAGTCGTGGCTACAGAGATCAGCGCCGTACCGTGGCCCAAGGTAATCGTCAGCAGGCTGAGCTTCACATTCGCCAAGTTGAACAGCATGAGCAGCGACAGGCCGGTGATAATGCCGGGCAGAATCAGCGGCAGAAGCACGAGTCGGCGGAACAACGCTTTGCCGGGAAACTGCGCGCGGTCGAGCGCCAGTGCCGCCGGGACTCCGAATGCCAGAGCAATCACCATTGCGGCGAACGCCACTTGCAGGCTGTTGAGCACCGCGTCCCAGATAGGCCCGTCGGCAAACAGGATTCGATACCAGCCGAGCGTCAGGTTGCGCGGAGGGAATCCTCCCACGCCCTGTCCGTTGAACGAATAAAGGATGAGCACGCCGATCGGAAGATAGAGAAACGCGAACACGGCTGCCGCGTGGAGTAGAAGGCCACGTGAGCGCGGAATCGTGCCCGTGCTCCCGCTCACGAGAAACTCCATTTCTTTTCCAGTCGCTCGGAGAAAATCAGCAGGCTGACCACGATCGCCAGCATGGCCAGCGAAATCGCCGCGCCCAGCGGCCAGTTGTAAGCCGCGCCGAACAGGCTGACCACGATGTTTGAAATCATGATGCCGCTTGGTCCGCCCAATAACTGGGGCGCCAGAAAATCGCCCAGGCTGAGCACGAACGCAAACGTGGCTCCGGCCAGCACGCCAGGAATCGACAACGGGAAGATGACCTTCCAGAACGTCTGCGCCGCAGTCGCGCCCAGATCGTGCGAGGCTTCGACCAGGTTGCGGGGAATATGTTCGAGCGCCGCGTAAATTGGCAGGAACGTGAACGGCGTGTAGATGTGAGTGAGCGTCAGCACGACGGCGAATGGACTATACAAAAGGAAATCCAGCGGATGTTTGGTGAGGTGTACGTACTGCAGCATCGTGTTGAACACGCCGTCATAGCCAAGGATCGTCTTCCACGCGTAGGCGCGCACCAGGTAACTGACCCACAGCGGAATAATGACCACCTGATACAGCAGGTCTTTTCTCTTGCCCGCGTGGAACGAGAGGAAATACGCCAGAGGATAGCCGAGCAGCAGGGAAAACAGCGTTACGCGGGCGGCAATCCACATGGAGCGCAACAGCGTCTGCCAGTAGACCGTCTTCTGGAATAACTCTTTATAGTTATCGAGATTCCAGGAGTGCAAAATGCTCTGTTGCGGCGAGACCGACCAGAAGCTGTAGGCAAACATCAGCAGGTAGGGCACAAGCAGAAACACCGTGACCCAAAGCAGTGGGGGAACCGTGACGGCCGTCTTGTAAGCGCGGGAGAACATTCAGTTTCTTTCGGGAGACTCGCGGACCACGACGGCATCGGAAGGCGAGAACTCGAGTTCGGCTTGGTTGAGCGCGCCGCTCCCGCTGGCAGTGCGCGCGACCAGCACGAGGCCGCCGCAGTCCACGCGAGTCAAGTCCGTCGCGCCATGAAAAGCCTGTTGTATGACTCGTCCGTGAATCCGTGCTACTCCGGAAGAGGCGCCGGTGCCCGCGAGCCGAATGTGTTCCGGACGCAACGAAAACAGCGCCGGCCCGTCGGGCAGGGAAGCTGTCCAGGAAAGTGCTCCGCAACGCACGACGCCATCCTTTACTTCGCACTTCAGCAGATTCGTGTGGCCGATAAACTGCGCTGCGTAGGCGGTTGCTGGACGGTTGTAAATTTCGCGCGGCGTGGCCACCTGTTCCAGTTCGCCGGAGCGCAGCAGCGCAATGCGATCCGACATGACCATCGCTTCTTCCTGATCATGGGTGACGAACACGAAGGCGATGCCGACCTCGCGTTGCAGCGATTTCAACTCGACCTGCATTTGCCGCCGCAGGTTCGCATCCAGCGCCGAGAGCGGCTCGTCGAGCAGAAGCAGTCGCGGCCGGTTGACCAGCGCGCGAGCCAAGGCTACGCGCTGCTGCTGGCCGCCGCTGATCTTCGACGGCTTCGCTTTGGCGTGCGGCGTCATCTTTACTTTGTCGAGGGCTTCGGCGACTCGTTGCGAGACTTCGGCGTCCGGACGTTTGGCTACGCGCAATCCGTACGCTATATTCTCTTCGACGCTGAGGTGCGGAAACAGAGCATAGCTCTGAAACACAGTATTCACGCGGCGCCGGTACGGCGGCTGATGGTCGAGCCGCTCCCCGCCCATCCAGAGTTCTCCTGAACTCGCGGTCTCAAAGCCGGCGACGATGCGCAGCAGGGTCGTCTTGCCCGAGCCGCTTTCGCCAAGAATGGTAAGGAATTCTCCTTCAGCGATCTCCAGCGACACGTTCCGCAGCACGGCATTGCGCCCGAAAGTCTTGGCGACATTTCGAATGCTGAGCAAAGTGGGTTTCGCAACGGACTGCGTACTCGCGGTTGGCGCCGCAGCGGGCGTGGTCGGGGAAGCCATGGGTCGCTATTCTTCGTCTTTAGATCGGTGCGCGATCTTGCAAGAACGGACGGGCCGCTACTGCGCCGCCTTCACATCATTCCAAATCTCGTTGTACTTCGCGCGCCGCGGCACGTTCTGCCAGAAGTAAATATGCTTCTGATAATTGTCGACGTCGTCGAGATGCCGGAGTCTTACTTCGTCGGGAGTCATGAACTGCCCGGCCTGCGGATTCGCCGGCACATAGTTCGTCTTGTCGGTAACCAGCTTTTGCGTCCTGGCTTCGATCATGTACTCCAGAAACTTGTGCGCCAGTTCTTTGTTTTCGCTGCCCGCGGTAATCATCAGGTGATCGATCCACCCCGTGGTGTTTTCCCTGGGGATGGTTTCGCCGGCAGGAAAACCCGCCTTCTTCAGATCAGCCGTGTTAAGCGGCCAGCCCATGGCGATGACGATTTCGTGGCTCTCGAACAGATTTGTCAGCTCGCCCCCGGTGGACCACATTTTGCGGACATTCGGTTTCAATTCCAGCAGCTTTTTCTTTACCGCTTCGAGTTGCTCGTCACTCAGGTTGTAGAGTTGGGACGGATCGGGCTTGTCGTATCCGAGCACCTGCGCCGCCATGTACACGGTCGAAAGATCGTCCCACACCGAAACCTTCCCTTTGTATTTCGGGTCCCACAACACACTCCAGGAACTGGGAGGCTGAGGGAATGCGGTCGTGTCGTAGATGATCGGGTCCGGCCCCCACATGAACGGAACGCCATAGACCTGTCCGTTGGCCCGCACCAGGGGCAGGGAAGTAAGCTGCGCGGAAAGTTGGTTGTAGCTGGGAATCTTCGACAAATCGAGCGGCGCGGCCAGTCCCGCCGTCGCGATTGATGACGCTACATCGCTCGACGGCGAAATCACATCGTAGTTGCCGGCGCTGCCGCCCCGCAGCTTGGCCACCAGTTCATCGCTCGACCCCATGTACGAGGCCGAGACTTTGCAATGATTCTGTTCCTCGAACGTCTGGATAAATGAAGGGTCGGCGTAGCCCTCCCACACCAGAAGGTTGAGCGTTGGAGTCTTTTTGACGCAGGACGCGCTGAACAAACCTGCGGCCAACAGCGGCAGAGTTCGCGCCATGAGTCGCCAATTCATTTTCCCTCCGAGGAACCGTAGCGCCGCAAAACTATGCCCCCCATGTTCCACGCCTAATATGTTCCACGCTTAATATGTCCGCAGTTAAAATGTCGGCGGAGTGTTGATCCACAAGACCCAGGTTTCTTTGCGCCCCGGATTTTTCCAGCGATGCGGTGTGGCGCTCTCGAAATAAAAGCTGTCTCCGGTTTTGAGGCGGTATTCCTCATCGTCCAAAGTGATCTCCCGGTCTCCCCGCAGGACGAAGATGCATTCCTCCCCTTCGTGCGTGTAAGGATCGCCGCTGCCGGCATCGGGCGCGACCCTGAACAGATGCGGCTCCATTACCGTGTTGCCCCACGCCAGCAGTTCCATGCGCACGCCCGTTCCCGCCTCCAGCACCTTGCGTTCCGCGGGGCGCACCTGGCGACTGCTGGCTCCGTGGGCGTCGAAGAAATCCAGAATGTTCGTTTTGTAGAAGCGGGCCAGTTTGCGGAGCCTTCCCACCGAGCCGCTCATTTGGGATCGCTCGAGCGCGCTGAGAAATCCCACCGAGATGCCGACCGCCTGGGCCACCTGGGCCAGCGAAAGCCGGCGCCGCGCCCGCAACTGGCGGAGATGCGCTCCAATGGCTCCGGCATTTCCGTCGCCGGGGGCCCGGCGGACTTTGCCCTCGCGCTTCAACAATTGCACGATGGCGGCGGCGTTCAACCCACGCACCTTGCGCAAGAACCGGGCCCGCTTCAGCAGGTTCACGTCTTCAGCGGTGTACAAGCGGTACTTGCTCTGGGTGCGCCGCGGACGCGCCAGCCCCAGACTTTCCCACGAACGAATCACCGACGGCGAAACCCCCACCTTCTTGGCCACGTCGCCGATCTTCAAGTAGGCTTCAGCGCTGATTGGTTTCATCGCGTGCACGGCTGCTGGAATTAGAGAGCAATAAGAAATTTCTATGGGCGGGACTTGTTTTTTTCTCCTTGACAGTCCTCAGCCTGCTTCTCTAACCTTGCGGGATTATAGCAAGGTTGTGGCTGGAAACAAGCCGTCGCTTTCAAGGAAAATTCAAATCTCCCGAAGCTGTCTGGAGGTTCCATGCCGTCACTGCGAGCCCGCTGGTCTGAATTGCGTCCGTCGATCAGAGTGTTGAAAACGGTGTGCCTGATCGTGGTTCTCTGCCTCCCGTTGTCCACGCTGCTCTTGGCCCAGGGCACGGGCGGACGGATCCTGGGCCGCATCAGCGATCCCACGGGCGCGGTACTGTCTGGGGTGAAGGTTACTGCGGCGAACGACGCGACCGGCGTTGCCCGCGATGCCGCCAGTAACGACAGCGGCGACTACGTGTTCCCCGATCTTCCCGTCGGCACCTATACCATCAGCTTTAACCTGGTGGGTTTCAAGAAGGCGGTGCGGCACAGCATCGCGCTCGACGTCAACCAGGCCATTTCATTGAACATGACCATGCAACTGGGCCAGCAGCAGGAAGTCGTTGATGTGACCTCCGAAGCGCCGCTGGTCGACACCACCAGTACGCAGCTTGGGGAGGTGGTGAACAACCGATCGGTCAATGAACTACCGCTGAATACCCGCGATACCTATCAGTTTCTCCAGTTGCAACCCGGGGTGCAGTCGCAGCTGGGTTCCAGCGGAGGTACGTTCTATGGCAGCGCCGATGCCGGCGCGGTATCGGTCAATGGCGGCCGCGGCCGCGCCAACAATTTTAGTGTCAACGGCGGCGACGCCAACGACCAGTTCGTAAATCTTCCGACCATTCAGCCGACGCCCGACGCCATCGAAGAATTCCGCGTCATCAGTAATACCTTCGACGCCGAGTATGGCCGTAACTCCGGCGCTGTCGTCAATGTGGTTACCAAGTCCGGAACCAACCAGTGGCATGGCGATGTCTATGAGTACTTCCGCAACACCGTGCTGAATGCGCAGGGCTTCTTCAATACCGTGAAGCCGCAGGAGAATCAGAATCAGTTCGGCGGAACATTCGGAGGGCCACTCCGCAAGGACAGGACGTTCTTCTTTACCTCTTACGAAGGACGTCGCATCCGGCAAGGCATCTCCGGTCAAACCGTGATCGTGCCCACCCCTCAGGAGCGAAACGGCGTCTTTGCGGGAGGCCTCGGCGGCTCGATTACCGACCAGTTCACGGCAGATGCGCTCAACGGTCGTCCTGGCTGTTCTTCGGCTATTGCTGCGGAGGGTGGCGTCACTCCGGCCGCCGGTGTGGCTTGGAGCGGCATATTCCCCACCGATTCCAACGGGAACGCCAACATTCCGACGCAATGTATGGATCCCGTTGCCTTGGACCTGCTCCGTTTTGTGCCCGCGGCGAATCGCACGGACGGAACTTATCAGGCGGTGCCTACTCAGTCGGAACGCGGAGACCAATTCACGCTCCGCTTCGATCATCACATCAACGATCATCAGAATTTCAGTTTTTATTACTATTACGACGACGACAACCAGCTTCAGCCGTTCTATAACTTCCAGGCTTCCGGGGCGAACATTCCGGGCTTCGGTGCAAAAGTCGCGACCCGCAGCCAGCAGTTTAATCCCAGCCATACCTGGACCATCAGCAACTCGGTCGTCAACGAAGCGCGCTTCACCTATATGCGCGAAGGTCAACTCACCTTTCAGCATCCTCAGAACACAGGTGCCGTACAGTCCGCGTGTTCTTCCGCAGCGGCCCAGGCGGTCTGTTTTAACGGCATTTCCGATTCGAATGCTCCGGGTGTTTCCATCCAAGCCGACTTGGCGGCACAAGGGCTCTCTCCAACCAGCCCTCAATACGGCATCACCACCGGTTTGCCGCCCAATCGGACGGGAGTTCCATTCGTGAATATTGGTGGAGGATTCGCCATCGGCAATGGCTGGGAAGGCGAACTGCCCCAGGTCGGCAACTCCTTTATGTGGGCCGACAACCTGACCTGGGTCAAGGCCAACCACACGATGAAGTTCGGCGCCGACGTCCGGCGCGACCGTTTTGACCAGACTCTCTATTACAACGTCAGTGGAGATTTCACTTTTAACAGTACGACTGAGAACTCGGTCTTTGGTGCCGACAACTATCCCGGTTATCTACTCGGCTTGGCCGACAGCTATACGCAGGGGTCCGCCCAGCGGGAGAATGTGCGGACGACCGGCGTCTATGTGTTCGCTCAGGATAGCTGGAAGATCAGCCCCGAGCTGACTCTGAATTACGGCCTCCGCTGGGAACTGGATACGCCGCTAACCGACGCCCTGCATCACGTCCAGACATTCCGGCCCGGGCAGAACTCCACGGTCTTTCCCTGCCAGCTCACCACCGCGGAGCAAGCCAGCTTTGGTGTGAGCACGTGCGCCGATGCGGGCGTTGAGCCGACTGGATTGACCGTACCTGGCGACGCGGGCGTTCCCGCTGGGCTGACGCAGACTTACTACAAGGCCTTCGCGCCGAGAATCGGAATCGCATACAGTCCGAATTTCACCAGCGGCCCACTGGGTGCGTTATTCGGGGCCAATGGCAAAACCAGCATTCGCTCCGGCTGGGGTTTGTTCTACAACCCAATGGAACAGTTGGTGCTCGAGCAGTTCGGCGCTGAGCCTCCTTTCGGAGGCAGCACTTTCCTTCCCGCGACCTTTTTTAACACTCCATTCGTCGGGCAGACCGGAACCGTCAGCCCCAACCCCTTTAACGGTATTTTGAGCCCCGCCCGAGGCACGCCGCAGGATTGGTCCAGCTTCCGCCCCATGTTGCTGTACGGCGATTTCCAGCCGCACATGCGGACGCAGTATACGGCTCCGGTCTCTTATACCCAGCTGCCGCTGCCGCCGA
>VFSW01014639.1_pt1 | contig 10829 bp, 13 predicted proteins | sample 5358111 | NCBI WGS metagenome assembly VFSW01 (sample SAMN11554181, study PRJNA540505) | mine drainage metagenome | isolation source: sediment from site ElyBrook_90M | place: USA: Ely Copper Mine, Vershire, VT | collected 2017
TTCAAAACGCCAACTCAAATACTAAAAACGGTTCCAAGCTCTTGAATACTTAACGGTTACTGGAAAAAATTTTCTACAATGCGTTTCACTATTGTCCCATCAGCGTTGCCTTTTAATTCTTTCATAAGTACTCCCATAAGCTGATTTGATTTAGTCTTGTCGGTGATACCCATTTCCTTGGCCTTGGTTTGTACAAGAAGTCGTATCTCTCCTTCTGATATTTGTGAAGGAAGAAATGTTTCAAGAATGGCCAATTCTCTTTTTTCGCTCTCGGCAAGTTCTGGACGACCGCCTTTTTCAAATTGCTCAATAGAATCTTTACGCTGCTTAGCTCCACGGCGGATGAGGATCATTAGATCTTCCTCCGAAAGTTCCTCATCTGGTTTTCTTCCTTTGATAATAAGCTCATTAGTTTCAGCAGCAAGCAATCCTCGCAAAACTGACAACCTTTCCGTCTCTCTATTTTTAAGAGCAATCTTGACAGCCTCTTTTAATTCTTGGTGAGTCATATCTTCTATGCTACCAAACATCGCTACGTGTTACCATGAAGTGTTATGACATGGTTGATCATCCTACTCATTATTTTCCTCATTGCTAATGTCGCTACCTTTTATATATTCTGGCGACGTGGAAAGGAAGTAAATACTGACCCTCAAGGGCTTGTACTTCTACAAAATCAGATGCAAGAACTTACTCGGGCAATGGATCAAAAGCTTGGAGAGGGGAATAATAGAGTCTTTGAGTCTATGCGTACTCAGTTTGATCAGTCACAACGACTCATACATGAGATAACAGATAGAGTATCCCAGCAGCTTATTGAAGTTACTAAGGGAGTCACTGAGACGAAGGAATCAACGCGGCAGGTGTTCACTATTGCTGAGCAGCTCCATAATCTTGAAAAAGTACTCAAACATCAAAAACAGCGCGGCAATCTCGGAGAAGCATCCCTTGAGCTTATCTTATCGAATATTCTTCCTCCGACTGCATTTAAAATGCAGTATGAATTTTCTAGCGGGGAAGTGGTGGATGCGGTTATTTTTACTAAAGAAGGTACTATTCCTGTTGATGCAAAGTTTTCTCTCGATAATTACAACCGGCTAGTGGATGAGAATGATGATATAAGGCGAGCTGAGCTTGAAAAAATGTTCAAGAACGATCTCAAGGCTCGCATTGATGAGACCGCTAAATATGTTCGACCCAAAGATGGCACACTTCCATTTGCATTTATGTACATTCCTGCCGAAGCTATCTACTATGATCTTTTAGTCAATGAAGTAGGTTCAGTAAAAGTAAATACAAGAAATCTAATAGATTATGCCTACAATGAAAAGAAAATTATCATTGTCTCTCCTACCACTTTTGCTGCCTACCTTCAATCAGTACTCTATGGTTTTAAGGCCTTCAAAATAGAGGAGGCGGCAAAAGATATCGCAAAGAATGTTGAAAGCCTCTCAAGACACATTAAGGCATATGAAGACTACTATAAGAAACTAGGGTCATCGCTTTCAACAACTGTGAATCACTACAATACTGGGTACAAAGAACTACATAAAATAGATAAAGATATATTGCATATTACAGGTAGTTCTATTGACGTAACAGTTGAACAACTCGATAAGCCAATTTTAGAAGTATAAATCCTTAATTTTGCTTGCGTTTTAAGAACTGTTTCGCTATACTGGCTCGCGTCACCTATGAAAGAATTTGCTATTATAGAAACCGGTGGAAAACAGTACCTCGTGTCAGAGGGTACTCCTGTGAAGATTGAGAAGATAAAAGGCAACCATAAGGTTGGTGACTCTATTGTATTTGATAAAGTACTTGTGGTTGATAATGGATCAGATACGACTGTTGGCATGCCCTACATTGAGGGAGCTTCAGTTGAAGCAAAAATCACTAAAGTAGCTCGTGCAAAAAAAGTGACAGTTATTAAGTACAAAGCAAAAAGTAACTATTTTAAAAAGCGTGGTCATCGGCAGCCTTTTTTTGAAATAAAGGTGACTAAACTCACTTAGTCTTGTCTACGTGAATTGAGTGCGCTCGTAATTGTATCTGGGTCAGCATACTCAAGCTCTGAACCAGTAGAAAGTCCTCGGCCAAGTGAGGATATTTTAAAGTGGAATCCTTCCGCCATAGAATGGAGTTTTTCTTTAATGATGAGATGGGTATGGTCTCCTTCAGTTGTTGCAGAAAGGCCAAGAATAACTTCCTCTAGTTTTTTTTGAGCACCATCAGTATTGATACGAGAAACAAGTTGAGAGAGACGAATATGTTTCTCTGGTTTTTCAGCAGCCAGAGGAATTACCCCACCTAGTACAAAATATTTTCCGCGGAATCCCCCCTGTTCGATATTCGTAATGTCAGCATCCTTCTCCACAACAAAAAGCATATGGGAATCTCGATTCTGATTGGAGCATATCTCGCAAAGCCCAGTTTTATTTTTTTCTACAACAAACCATCTAAAGCACTCTATACACTGCTTTGTTTTATTGCTGAGTTCTTCAATGGTGTGTGATAAGGTAGTGCGAAATGATAAGTTCTGTATAAGAAGAAATTGAACAAAACGTCTTGCTTGTCTGGGGCCAATACCTGGGAACTCTTCAAATAACTCTGTAAGCTTGTCAATTGGATTCATTGCCTAGGATATCTACTAGAACTTATCTGGGGATGCAGTTTCAAATGCCGAAAGATTAGTTTTCTCGAGGGACATAAAAGTTGTTCGCTTTTCATCAAAGTATAACTCTATCTTACCCACAGGTCCGTTCCGGTGCTTCTCGATCAAAATTTCTGCAATATTTGGTTTATCAGAATCTTCATTCATCTTGTCATCCCGATGTATAAACATCACGACGTCAGCATCTTGCTCTATGGAGCCTGAGTCCCGAAGGTCGGAGAGACGGGGTCTTCCACGGCGTTGTTCTACTGCACGTGAAAGCTGAGAGAGTGCGAGCACGGGAACATCAAGCTCTCGAGCGAGGGTTTTTAGTGATCGAGAGATTTCAGTTACTTGCTGTACGAGGGAGTCAGTTCCTCGTGCACCGGTTGGCACCATGAGTTGGAGATAATCTACCACCAAAAGGCCAAGCCCGTTTTCTCTCTTGAGACGCCGTGCAACGGAACGCATTTTGAGAATATTATTGCCAGGTTGGTCATCTATAAAAATAGGAGCTTGAGAGAGACGATCATACGCATCGCGGATACGAGTAAAGTCATCGTCACTCGTGATGCGACCAATGCGTAAATTCCAAGAATTTACTTTTGCCTCTGCGGCAACCATGCGATCAACGAGCTGTTGAGCATCCATTTCAAGAGAAAATAATCCAACTGTAGTCTGGTATTGTGTTGCTGCTTGTCTTGCGATATCAAGAGCAAGAGATGTTTTGCCCATACTTGGTCGTGCAGCAAGAATGATCAAATCAGATTTCTGTAGTCCTGCCAGAAGATTATCAAGTTCTTTAAAACCAGTGCGTACTCCTCGGAGCTCATCTTTATGTTCTTGTAGATACTCGAGCCTTTCCCATGCAGCGGCGAGAGACTCACGCAGAGAAGTAAATTTTGAGAGCGTCGGAGTTGAGGTGACATCGTAGATTTTTTTCTCAGCCTTATCGAGAGTTTCCTCCAGATCTTCTCCCTCGTCATAGCCAAGCTCAGCAACATACTCTCCTGCTCCAATGAGAGATCGCAGCATATACTTCTTTTGCACTTGTTGAGCATAGTGACGTGCATTGCTCGCCGCGGGAACTTCACTTACTAACTCTCCCAAATATGTTACTCCTCCTATAGATTGAAGTTGTTTTTTGTCTGCAAGATAACCGCGCACACTTTCTGCATCTACCGGTTCGTTTTTATTAGATAACTCAAGCATTACGCGGTAGAGAATACGATGTTTCTCACTATAGAATGCGTCAGGAGAAAGAATATCTACGACTTCATTCATTCCTTCAGGACGAATCATTAGTGCCCCAAGGAGTGCTTTCTCCGCCTCAGTTGATTTTGGGGGGACTCGTAGATCTTCGTTACTTATTTTGTTTCTAGCTGCCACCTCTTTAAGGTAGCGCTTTTAGATAGTACTGGGAAGACCTGAAAATCTCTCATTTTTCCTTGGTATGGGGAAAACAGGTGGATAGCAGCTGTTCTTTTCTAGAGAGGCCTTATCTTTGGCCCTTCTGGGGTATCGATAATGCTATATCCAAGCGTTTCAATACGCTCACGAAGGGAATCTGCTCTAGAAAAATCCTTATTCTTACGCTCTTCTTCACGCTCATCGATAAGAGTCTGGACTTCGCTTGGAAGACTTGAAAGTTTTATTAGAGGCACGTTCACTAGCGTGCGTTTTGTAGAAAATCCTACACAGAGCACCTTATCTGCCTCAAGAAGAGAAGCCCGCTTTATTTCTGGTGAGATAGAGGGATTTTGAACTAGTTGCCACAGTAGAGCAATTGCTCGAGGTGTATCAAGATCATTTGCTATAGCAGAGCGAAATTCTCGCATAAAATCTTCGTCAAAAACTCCTCCAATGTGGCGCCCTAAATCTTCAAAAAAGAATCGAGAGAGACGAGTAAGCGCTACCTGTGCGCCTTCTAGTGATTCCCATGTAAAATTCATAGAACTGCGGTAATGAGCAGTAAGGAATAAGTAGCGTAGTGAATGTGGAGAGAAGCCTCGGTCAATAAGATTAGAAAGAGTTATTGCGGTACCGAGTGATTTTGCAATACGCTTTCCTTCAATAGTAATGAATGCTCCATGCATCCAATAACGTGTATACTGTTTTCCTGTTGCTGCTTCAGCTTGTGCAATCTCGTCATTGTGGTGAATTGGTATATGATCTACTCCACCAGTATGGATGTCTATTCGCTTTCCAAGCAGTGTAAATACCATGGCGGTACATTCAATATGCCAGCCAGGAAATCCCACGCCCCATGGGGAGGGCCACTCTTGTTGTCTGCTCTCACCTTGCTTTGATAATTTCCAGAGAGCGAAATCTCTAGGATTACGCTTTTCTGGATTTTCTTTTACTCGAGCTCCTTCTTTTAAGTGGACAAGATCGATATGGCCAAGTTTGCCATATGTAGGAAATTTTTTTGTGTCAAAGTAAACACCGTCGGAAGTAAGGTAGGTGTAACCTTTTTCTTGAAGGGTAGCGATGAGGGCAATTTGCTCACGTATGTACTCTGTGGCTTTTGGAAATTTAATATGCTTTCGATCAATATCAAGAGCGTCAATGTCATCAAAAAATAATTGGGTAACTTCTCTTGCAATACTTTGGGCAGAGCGACTTTGTCTTTTAGCACTTGATTCCATACGGTCTTCTCCTTGATCAGCATCCCCAAGGTTATCTCCAGTTAGGTGTCCTACGTCAGTGATATTAATAACCTGCTCAACTGAATAGCCCCAGTACTGAAGACTACGCCGAAGAGTGTCTGCAAATACATAGGCTCGAAGGTTACCAATATGTACAGGATCATACACAGTTGGGCCGCAGTTATACATCTTTACCTTTCCGTGGGAGAGGGACTGAAATATCTCTATGGTACCGCTCAGAGTATTGTAGAAGCGAAGTGGCTGCTCGGGTTTAGAGGTGCGTCTGAAAAGGAATCCCATAGCAGTGTGTTATAACCAGCCTCGGCGTTTGAAATAAATAAGAGAAAGGATAGCAATAATACCCATAGCACTTAAAATAAGCCAAAAACTAGCCTGCCCGGTCGAAGGCAGATAGTGTTCATACACACCAAACAGATTTGCAATAAAGACTAGAGGAAGAAACACAAAAGTAAGAACTGTGAGAGTTTTCATGACCTCGTTTTGTTTAGTTGTGAGTAGTGCATTGTTTGTCTCTCTTAATTCAATAAGTGACTCACGTAAATTTCGTATTGTATAGTCAACCCTAGTATAAATTCCTCCTAGTTCTTTGATGTAGTAGGAAAATTCAGACCCAAACATACGAGCAGCGACAGGCTCAAGGGAAGCAAGCATCTCATGGTGAGGTGTAAGTGATTGGCGAAAATCATGAATGATTCGGCCAGTTTGAGAAATCTCTATCACCATACTACGTTCTGCGCCGTTGAAGATCCTCTCTTCGATATCAGCAAGGCGTTGCTCCAAAAGGTCGCACTCATCAATGAGTGCTTGGTAAAGACTTTTTACCACAGCCACAAAGAGATGGCCTCCATGCACATGACCTCTATTTCCTAAAACCGTCTCTGCTTCAAATGTTTTCGCGAAAGCATGTAGAGGATCATTGGATTCGTAGCGAGTCGTAATGAGAAAATGTTGTCCAATAAGGAATCCTATTTCTTGCTCTGGTCTACGGCCAATGCCTCTCAGGGCTGAAAATTGCAGTGTTACGTAAATGACATTGCCACGTCGATCAACTCGTTGCCTAAAGGTTGCAGTAAGTAATTCTTGGGCAATGAGAGGATCAATGTCAAACTCGTGCATCAACGAACGAAGTTCTGCAGGAGTGGGAGAGACTAGGTCTATCCACGCTAGATCACCTTGCGCATAGCGCGTAAGCATACTAAAAAAGTATACCACCCTTACTTTGAGGTATTTATGTTATACTCAGACGAAATATGAAACAGAGGAGGTATATTCAGACTATGGGGGCGGTGGTGGCGTTAGCGGTTGTGTTTGCAATTGGAGTATGGGTTGGGGCAGAGAGGCACATTAGCGCTGATAATTCTTTATCAGCGACCACGGCCGCATCCTCCTCGGTCGTCACGATTCTTAATCCCCTTGCTCAGGCACCAAATGTCGACATGAGTCAGTTTTGGGAAGTATGGAATCTCCTTAACCAAAGCTTCGTTGAAACACATGCTTCAAGCTCTATTCCTACCGACCAGGAAAAAATCTACGGAGCTATTCAAGGACTTGCCTCAAGTTATGGTGATCCATACACGGTCTTTTTTCCTCCCGAGCAAGCTCAAATATTTAATAGCGACGTCAGCGGTTCATTCGATGGGGTTGGCATGGAAATTGATAATAATTCCCAAGGAGACATTGTCGTAGTGGCCCCTCTCAAAGGTTCTCCGGCTGAAAAAGCGGGTATTGAAAGCGGAGATATTATTCTTTCAATTGATGCAACGTCGACTGTCGGTATGACGGCAGATCAGGCTGTCGAACTTATTCGTGGACCTCAAGGCACCGTGGTAACTCTTACCCTTGCGCGTAAAGGTCAATCTCAGCCACTCGTTATTCCAGTAACTAGGGAAACTATTAACATACCGATCATCAATTCCTACCAAGAGTCAAATGGAGTGTTCGTTATCCAACTCTACAGCTTTTCTCAAGATTCGGCTTCTCTTTTCCAAAGTGCTCTCCGTCAGTTTGTTGCATCTGGCTCAAGCAAACTTATTCTTGATCTGCGTGGTAACCCAGGAGGGTATCTTGATTCTGCGGTTGATATGGCGAGTTACTTTCTTCCTGTGGGGGAGACAGTGGTAACAGAGGACTTTGAAGGGAAGGCAGTAAATATCGTACACCAAAGTTATGGGTATAACATTTTTGCTAATGAGCAGAACTTTAAGATGGCAATTCTAGTTGACCAAGGTTCTGCCTCTGCTTCTGAAATACTAGCAGGAGCTCTTCAACAGCACGGTGTTGCTAAACTCATTGGGACCAAGACTTTCGGTAAGGGTTCGGTGCAGGAGCTCGTAGACCTTGGTAATGGAGCAGAACTTAAAATAACTATCGCTCGTTGGCTTACTCCAAACGGCACTTCTATTTCAAACGGAGGACTCACCCCAGATATCACCGTTCCCCTCACGGATGCTGAAAAAGCAGCTGGTCAGGATCCTCAGATGGATGCGGCAAACCAGTGGCTCCTAAATCCAACACAATAACTTAAAAATCTATAAGGTATGAAGATCATCTTGCTAAAAGAGATTCGAGGAGTGGGGCATCCCCATGAAGTGAAGGTTGTGTCTGATGGTTATGCTACCAATTTTCTTTTACCTCAAAAGTTAGCAGAAATGGCTACCTCAGAGAAAGTGAAAGTACTTGTTGCTCAAAAGGAAGCTAGAGAAGCACAAGTACACAAGGAAGAAGAAACTCTTGATGCGAAAATTCTATCTCTTAAAGGCAAAACAGTCTCAATCCAGGCTCGGGCAACTGAAGGGAAAGGTCTCTTTAAGACACTTTCCTCCTCAGATATCACCAAAGCACTTCTCTCTGAATACTCTTTAGAAGTGCCTGAGAAATTAGTTTATTTTCTTGAGCCAATAAAGACACTAGGGGAGCACGTGGTGGAGCTTAAAAGTAAGAACAAGAAAGTTGAAATAGGAATACTTGTGACTCCTATTTTATAACACTCACAGAGGATTTGCGCACGGTACGGCCATCATAGAGAGTTTTGCGCACGGTCTTGAACGCAATGGTACCATCAGAAAGAGCAAATAGTGTATGATCTTTCCCTATACCTACATTAGTGCCTGGTATCATTTGAGTACCACGTTGTCGTACAATCACGGAGCCTTTTTTAGCGAGTTGTCCTGAAAAGAGTTTCACTCCAAGATATTTTGGTTGAGAGTCTGTGAGATTTTTAGCTGTACCTCCTGCTTTTTTTGATGCCATACCTTCTGCTTATGAAAAAACATAGTACTATGTAATTCTTATTTATGCAAGATCTCCAGGTTGTTTCTTTTAGGGTTCTAGGGCATAACTATCTACATGCACGAGGAGAAGATTGCGGCAATTTATCATCGAGACTGTATAGATGGTACGACAGCCGCTGCTGTAGTCTTAAAAAAATTTCCTCATGCGAAACTTCATCCTCTTGCAAATAACTCCTCTAAAGAAGAACTCGCGATAGCATTAGATGAGATTCAAGGAATTTCTACTGTATACACAGTTGATTGTTCTATAGGCGTGTTTGAGCTCTTAGAGAAAGGACATACTATTACGACAATAGATCATCATATTGGAATGAAATCTCGTCTTGAAAAGCTCGCCAAAATGAAAGAGGGATTTACATATGTGTTTGATGATTCAATGTCTGGAGCGTCACTGAGCTGGTTATATTTTTTCCCAGACTTACCTGAACCAGAGGTTATTTCACTTGTTGAAGACTTAGATATCTGGAAGTGGAGCTTTGGAAATACAACCAGAGACGTTAATAATTATCTCTCGCTATTACTTAACCAGCCTGACCAGATCTTGCCTTTCTTTGACGGGTTACCCAGTGTGGTGAAAGAGAAAGGTGCCACGATATCACAGTTTACAAACACAGTTATTAAAAAGCATGTATCGGTATCTGAACCCCTCATACTCCATATTGGTCCCTATACAATCCCAGGTTTTAATATTACTGATTTTCGATCAGAGACTGGAAACCTACTCTCAGAGAAGTATAAAATCACTGTTGCACTTTTTACAATTATAGGTAAGAGAGTGCAAATAAGCTTTCGCAGTCTAGAAGACTCCTACGATCCTACTGCTCTCAAGCTAGCAGAAATCCTTAACGGTGGTGGGCACATAAAATCTGCAGGAGCACAAGTCTCACTTGATGATTTTTTAAAAATGATCACTGAATTAGGCAGTGGGGAAGGGATTTCTTTACCAAATCTCCTTACCAGCACATAGTTTATAGGCAAACGGGCCGTAGTATACCGGTAGTACGTATCCATGGGGTGGATGTAGACCGGGTTCAATTCCCGGCGGCCCGAACGAAATAAATGTGTTATTTTGAGCTATAAAATAAGGGTTTTTTAGTCAAGTGAGATATACACAAAATCAATGGGGTAGAGGCACTCCTTGTCAATACCTGCCTATTGTGTCTCTCTATCCAAACAGGTATCATTTTTATATCTCCGGTGAACAGCCGGGGCTTTTTTTATTCTCCGTAATAATTAACTTCAATTAATAACTTCGCTACAAAACATTCAGATTATGTCTCTTATTCTAAGTGTTCCTCTCGTACTCTCATTCGTGCTCAGTAGTCTGCCAGCACAAGCTGCTGCCCCAATGACTACCGACAGAACTATGCCACAAGTACAAACAGTTAAGGAATACGTTCAGTCATATTTCTCCGATACGCCAATCTTAGTTGCTATATCAGAGTGTGAATCTCACTTCCACCAATACAATAGCGATGGGTCAGTGTATCGCGGCACTATAAATAATCAGGATATTGGGGTTATGCAGATTAATACGCATTATCAAGCAGATACTGCCAAAGCGCTTGGTTTGGACATTTACACTCTTCAGGGTAATGTTGCCTACGCACAATACCTCTACAATAAGGAGGGTGTCACTCCTTGGGACTCTTCATATCAGTGCTGGGATAAAAGTGAAGCTGCAAAAAATCTTAAGCTTGCAGATGCTATAAAGTAGCAAAGGAAAACCGTGATGGGTTCCATCACGGTTTTTGGGCTCTGAGCGAGCCAACGAACCAAGATCTCACTTTCTTGATCAAGCGTCCCACTCGCATGTCTATTTTAGTCGATAGCCTCTTTTTCGCTCCTTGTATCCAGTAAGAACTTCTCTCTAGAAATTGGACGGTAAAGCCGAGAACAAGGAAGCCAACTACCGCAAAAGCAAATGGGATTAAGATAAGGATTAGATACAGTAACGTCAGAAAGGTGAGAGAGGAATCCTTCTTCGTTTCGTCCACCTTAAATGTCTCCTTCTATAGTTTTTATAGTGAAATGGGATGAGCGACTTTTTTTAATATAACCTAAAGTTATAATTTGTCAAAATAATTTCAGATTTTAGAAATGTCGTCAGTTATTGATGCCAAAGATAACAATCCTCCAACGATGGCCATATTTTGCATAAAGATTATAAATTGATCCTGGCTTGGAATATTAATTAACAATAAAGAATTTATTTTG
>VFSW01014640.1_pt1 | contig 10829 bp, 7 predicted proteins | sample 5358111 | NCBI WGS metagenome assembly VFSW01 (sample SAMN11554181, study PRJNA540505) | mine drainage metagenome | isolation source: sediment from site ElyBrook_90M | place: USA: Ely Copper Mine, Vershire, VT | collected 2017
AGTCCCCAGCCCGCAGCCGGAATCCGGTTCCGGTGTTGCCCGCGGCGCGCGCGCCGGCCTATATCCGGCCGTGCACGCCTTGGACCTATCCGTCTTCCCTTGGGAATTCTGGCATCCGATCCGGGAAACCTGGTTTCCCGCCGTCGTACCCGGATGCATCCACACCGACCTGCGGCGCCAGGGCCTGATCCCCGACCCCTTCTACGGGACAAACGAGCGCGAGCTGCAATGGATCGAACGCATCGATTGGAAGTACCGGAGCACGTTCGACGTCGCGGATGAAATGCTCGGCGCGACCAACCTCGACCTGGTCGCCGACGGGCTCGACACCCTCGCGACGATCGCCGTGAACGGGCGGATCGTGGGACGCGGGGAGAACATGTTCCTCGGCTACCGATTCCCGGTGCGGCCCGCCATCCGGGCAGGCCGCAATCTGATCGAAATCGAGTTCACGAACACGATCGAGTACCTCCAGAGCCGCGCTCGCTGGCAGCCGCTTAGGGAGTGCAATGATCCGGTCGGGGGGTGCTCGAGGATCCGCAAGGAACAATGCCAGTACGGCTGGGATTGGGGTCCGCGGCTGGTGACCTGCGGGGTCTGGCGCGGCATCAGGCTGGAGGCCTGGTCCGGCAATCACCTCGGCGGCGTGCGCATCGACCAGCGGCACAGTCCCGACTTCGGCCGGGTCGCGGTGCGTCTGGTGCCGGAACTGGGGGTTCCGGACCCCGGGGCGCGCTTTCGCGCCACCTGCTTTGCGGGCGACACGGTGGCCGCTTCCCTCACGGGGACGGCCGATCAGCTCGAGTTCGCGCTCGAATCGCCGCGATTGTGGTGGCCGGCAGGGCACGGCCAGCCGTTCCTGCATCGCGTCCGAGTCGAGCTCCTGGGCTCGGGGACCGAACCCATCGACACCTGGACCGGCCGCTTCGGGGTGCGGAAAGTCGAGCTCGTGCGGGAGCGCGACGGATCCGGCGAGAGTTTCCGCTTCGAGGTGAATGGCCGCCCGATCTTCGCCAAGGGTGCCAATTGGATTCCTGACCACGCCTTTGTCACGGAATGCGGCCCGGACGCCTATGCCGACCGGCTTCGCTCGGCGGCGGAGGCGCACATGAACATGCTCCGGGTTTGGGGCGGCGGCATCTACGAGAACGACCGGTTCTACGATCTTTGCGACGAGCTAGGCCTGCTGGTCTGGCAGGATTTCATGTTCGCCTGCGCGCTGTACCCGGGCGTGCCCGAGTATCTCCAGCTGGTCCGGGCGGAGGCCGAATATCAGGTGCGGCGCCTGCGACACCATCCCTGTCTCGCGCTCTGGTGCGGCAACAACGAGATCCCCGGAATCATGCAGGCGGAGTTGAAGGCCGACCGGGCGAGGGCGCTCGATTACGCCGCGCTCTTCCACCGCCTGCTCCCGGAGGCGGTCGCGGCGCTCGACCCGGCGACCCCGTACTGGCCGAGCTCGCCCTGGACCCCGTTTGAATTGCTGGCCGAGCCCAATTGCCTCGATGCCGGCGACGTCCACTACTGGGAAGTCTGGCACTCGCGGGCCCCGGTGAAGAGCTACGAGGGCCTGCGCCTGCGGTTCTGCTCCGAGTTCGGCATGCAGTCCTACGCCTCGGCCGAAACGGCCGCCGCCTTCTGCCCGCCCGAGGCGTTGAACGTGTTCTCGCCCGTGATGGAGAGCCATCAAAAGAACGGCGGAGGCAACGCGACCATGCTGCATTACATTTCCCAGCGCTACCGCTACGCCAATGGGTATCGCAACCTGGCCTACCTCTCCCAGCTCAACCAGGCGCACTGCATGAAGGTCGGGGTCGAACATTTCCGCTTCTGCATGCCCCAAACCATGGGGGCGCTCTACTGGCAGCTGAACGACTGCTGGCCCGTCGCCTCCTGGAGCTCCCTTGAATTCGGAGGCCGGTGGAAGGCCCTCCACCACGAGGCCCGCCGCTTCTTTTCCCCCGTTCTCCTCACCTTGCGCACGGACGGGGACGTCGTCATCCGTACGGGCAATGAGAGTGTCAATTCCATCCGGACTTACCGGATCTTCACCCTGTCGGATCATCCCCAGCCGCTGGAGGCGCGGCTGCGCCATTCCCTGCGCACGCTCGAGGGCCGCCTGCTCGGCGCCGAACACGAGCGCGAGGTTCGGATCGAGCCCGGAGCCGCGGCCCGTCAGGCCACCTGCGAGTATGCGGAGGCGGACTGCGGCGTGCCCCGGGAGGCCGTCTATCTGCGGGCGGAATTGACCGACGCCGAAGGAAAGGCGATCAGCCGGCAGACTGGGCTCTTCACACTTCCGCGGCTTGTGCCCTATGAAGACCCGCGTATCCGGGCCGAGTGCAAACCGGCGGGACCGGGCCTGGTCGAGATCGTTCTCGTCAGCGCGTCGCTCGCGCAGGGCGTGGTCGTCTCCTTCGGGGCACTCGACGTCAGGCTTTCCGACAACTGGTTCGACCTTCATGCCGGCGAACCGTGGTCGATCCTGGCCCGGGTGCCCGCCGGAGTCGAGGAGGGCCGGCTGAGCGGAGCCTTGGCGGTCCGTTCGCTCTGGGACAGCTACCAGGACTCCGGAAGCGCGGCCGGCGGCTGATCGGGGCCGTCCTGGCGGAACCTGGCGGCGGCGGCGAGCGCCGCGGCCAGGCCGAGAAGCTTCGCCGGATCCTTGACTCCCGGCCGGGCCTCCACCCCGCTGCCGATATCCACGAATTGAGCGCCCGTCGCGGCCAGCGCCTGGACGATATTGTCCGGACCGAGACCGCCGGAGAGAATCCAGGTCTTGTCCGGATGGGCTCGGCGGTGCCGGCGGAACTTGTCCCAATCCCCCGTGCGCCCCGTGCCGCCGAAGCGGTCGGCCGCGAAGGTGTCGAGAAGAAAGGTGTCCGCGAGGGGAAGCCAGTCCTCCGGCAGGTCCTCCTCGGGGCGCAGGCGCGGGGCGAGCCAGAGCCGGTCCCGGCCGGCGGCTTCCGACCAGCGTCGGACGGTCGCGAGCGCGGTGTCGGCGGGAAAGTGAACCTGGAGGGCACCCGCCCCTGCCTCCCTCCAGGCGCGAAGTTCCTCGGCTGACGGCGCGACCGCCACGACGACCAGGCGCCCCGGGGGTGCGTGCGCCGCCAGGGCCCGGAAGCAATCGGGTGCGAGGTACCGCGGCGAATCCGGGTGGACAATGAGCCCGAGATAGTCCGCGCCAGCCGCGAGCGCCCGCTCCGCATCGGCCGGCGAGGTCAGGCCGCAGATCTTCAGCTGAACCCGCGCGGTCACGTCGCGTCCATCCGGCGCAGGAGCGCGGCGAGCAGTTCGTCGAGCCCGGGTTTGGGCGCCTCGAAATCAACCTTCAGTCCGGCAGCCTTGAGCGCGGCGCTGGTCTGCGGTCCGATGCTGCCGTGGAGGGGACACCGGGCGTCCCGCGCCAGCTGCAGCGCTGCGGCCTGGGCGGCGTAGGATTCAACCGAGGAGGAGCTGGCGAACAGCACTGCGTCCGCACCCCGGGCGCGGAAATCGGCAGCCGCCGGATCTGCGGCGAGATCGACGGACTCGGTCTTATAGACCGGAAGGCGGTCGACAATCGCCTCGGCCTCCTCGAGGCGGCGGATCAGGACGTCGCGGTTGAGATTGCCCGTGATGACGAGCACCTTGGCATTATCGAGAGTTCCGGTTCCGACCAGCGCCTCGGCCAGGGCCTCGGCGGTGGCGATCTCCGGCTGGCATTCGATCCGGAGGTGAAGGTTCCGAAGCGCCTTGGAGGTCGCCTCCCCGACCGCGGCGACCCGCAGCAGCCCGAGGGTCCGGATATCGTCGCAAACGCGGAAGAATTCGGCGAAAAAGTGCTGCACGCCGTTGGCGCTGGTGAAGACGATCCAGTCGTAGCTGCCCAGCTCGACCATCACGTCGGCGAAGGTCTGCAGGTCGATGTCCTTGGAGATCCTGATGACCGGCAGCTCGATCACCTCGGCACCAAGCGAAGCCAGGCGGGCGGCCAGTTCCGAAGCCTGATCGCGGGTCCGGGTGACGACGATCCGGCGGCCGGAGAGGTGCGGGTTCGATGCCATGGACGAAGCCTTAGCCGGCGAGGCCGACGGACCGCAGGATGCGGACGGCCGTCGCCGGATCGTCGAGGTCCTCCGCCTCGAGGGCCAGTCGGCGAAATCCGCCCTGTGGATGGAATAGGTGGAGGGACGCGCCCTCCACATGGGCGCCGAACGCAGTGTGGCAGCCGGCGCCGAGAGCCGCCTGGAGCGAGCGCTCGATGGCGATCGCACGGCCTGTGGCCCGGTCCAGGACTGCGGCGTACCGGCCGGCTTCGCCGCTCCGGCACTGGATGGCGACGGCCCCCTGGCCCACCGCCGGCACCATGTCGGCGAATTCCAGCGGGACGAACTCCAGGCCCGGCCAGGCGGCGATGCCCAGGCGGCCAAGTCCGGCCGCGGCTAGGAAGGTGGCGTCGGCCAGCCCTCCGGCCGCTATCCTGCGCAGCCGGGTGTCGACGTTGCCCCGGATCGGGCAGAATTCCGCCGCGCTCCAGCGCAGCGCGGCCTGGCTCCGCCGGCGCGGGCTGCCGGTTGCGATCCTGCCGGGCTCGTCCACGCCCACCCGGCGGACCAGCACATCGCGGGCGTCCGCACGCGGCAGGTAGCCGGCGACGGTCAAACCATCCGGCCCCTCGCCGGGCAGATCCTTGGCGCTGTGGACTGCCAGATCGGCTTCGCCCCGTCTCAGGGCCTGTTCAAGCTCCGACGTGAAGAGCCCTTTGCCGCCCTCGGCCTCCAGCGACCAGTCGGTCTGCCGGTCGCCCGTCGTGACCAGCGTCAGCAGCTCGACCTCGGCGCCGAGCCGGCTGCGCAGGTGGGCGGCGGCCAGCTCCGCCTGCGCCAGGGCGAGCGGGCTGCGGCGGGTGGCGAGAACGACTTTTTTCAATAGCTGGCCTGGACGCCCTTGATGTTCTTCTTAGACATCCAAGGCATCATCGCGCGCAGGCGCCGGCCGGTCTTCTCGATCGGGTGGTTCTCGCCGGCTGCGAGCAGCTTGCGATAGCGTTTCAAGCCGCCCTTGTACTCGGCCACCCACTCGCGGGTGAACTGGCCGCTCTGGATCTCCCGCAGGATTCGCTTCATTTCCCGCTTGGTGCGGGCGTCCACGATTCGCGGGCCGCGGGTGATGTCGCCGTACTTTGCCGTTTCGGAGATCGAGAAGCGCATGCCGGCGATGCCGCTTTCGTACATCAGGTCGCAGATGAGCTTGAGCTCGTGCAGGCACTCGAAGTACGCCATTTCCGGCTGGTAGCCGGCTTCGACCAGGGTCTCGAAGCCCGCCTGGACCAGCGCGCTCGCCCCGCCGCAGAGGACGGCCTGCTCGCCGAAGAGGTCGGTCTCGGTTTCCTCCTTGAAGGTCGTCTGCAGGACGCCCGCCCGGGTCGAGCCGATGCCCTTGGCCCATGCGAGAGCGACCCGCTTCGCCCGCTTGGAGCTGTTCCGGGCCACGGCGATCAGCGCCGGCATGCCCTTGCCCTCGACGTAGAGACGGCGCACCAGATGTCCCGGGCCCTTCGGCGCCACCATGATGATGTCCACTCCGGCGGGCGGCCGGATCAGGCCGAAGTGAATCTCGAGGCCATGGCTGAAGAGCAGGGTCTTGCCCGTGGTCAAGTTGGGCCGAATGTCCCGCTCGTAAACGGCGGCCTGCTTCATGTCGGGCAGGGCGACCATGATGACGTCGGCGAGCCGGACGGCCTCGCCGGTGTCGAATACCTGGAATCCGTGCTGCTGGGCGACGCGGCGGGACTTTGAGCCCGGATATAGGCCGATGACGACCTTGCAGCCGCTGTCCTTCAGGTTGAGGGCATGAGCGTGGCCCTGCGAGCCATAGCCGAGAACGGCGAGGGTCTGGTTGCGGAAGACGCCGAGATCGGCGTCCTTGTCGGAGTACACTTTGGCGGGCATAGAGGGAAGGGCCGGGAGCCTCAGCGCTTGAGCGCCAGGCGTCCGGTGCGCGCCAGCTCGACGATCCCGAACGGCTCGAGGAGCTTCAGGAAGGCTTCCACCTTCTCCTCCTCGTCGGTCAGCTCGATGATCAGGGCGGCGGCGGTCTCGTTCACGATCTGGGCGCGAAAGGTTTGGTTCAGCGCGGCGATCTCCGGGCGACGCTGGGCCTCGGCCCGCACCTTGACCAGCAGCAGCTCCCGCGCCACCGGGGCGTTCCCCTTGAAGTCGGTGATCGCGACCACGTTGATCAGCTTTTGAAGCTGCTTGGTGCAGAGGTTCAGCGCCGCGTCGTCGCCGTTCAGGACCATCGTGATCCGCGACAGCGTCGCATCGTGGGTAGGGGCGACGTTGAGGGAGTCTATGTTGAATCCGCGGCCGGAAATCGATCCGGCGACCCGCGCGAGGACGCCGAACTGGTTCTCGACCAAGACGGAAATGGTGTGTCGCATTGAACGTTGGGACGGGCGCGGTGGGGAATGGCTTTCAGCCGAAAAAGGCAGCCGGACGATCTACCTGCGGCGCGGGCGGGCGTCAAGCGTCGGGCTCGGTCCGTCGCGGCGGGCGGCCGGATTCACTCGGGCCGACGCGCGCTACCCGATGAAGTCGGAACGAATGACGACACCGACAAGGCGGTTCTGCGCATCGACGATCGCGACGGTGCGGCAGGGAGCGCGGTTGAAGTGCTCCTCGACAAGGGAGCGGGGCGCGTCCACCGGCGCCGTAGGTACCGGCTGGGTGATCAGGTCCTCGACCGGCGACGCTTCGGGTGCGAGCACTGCGGCGCACAGATCCACGGCGCCGACCAACGTCTGATCCGGCTTCACCACAAAGATGGCCGCCACCGCATCCGGCCGGTGGGGCGATCGCCGCAAGATCTGCAACAGTTCGCCCGCCGCAGTGCTTCCGGGCACGGCGATAAAGTCGGTCGAGACCGAGTAGCCGTCCGGCGCGGCGTTCGTGGCCGGCCGCTCCGGCCGCTTGAGTTCGTCCAACGCCGCGGCCAGATCGTCGCCAGGAAGGTATTTGGTCTGCCTCTTGGTCGCCGTCAGCAGGACCGTGTCCGACGAAGAGCCTTCCACGGTCAGGGGTCGGAAGGTCCGCCACGATATAAGCCTCTCCTCGACGAAGTGGAAGCGGCCAAGGCCGAGGCGCCGGAGCGCGGCTCGGCGGGACACGTCGACGTGCACGAGCAGCATGCGCCCCTTCGACTCCAGCAGATGAATGTCATGGACCACCTCGGTGCGCCGGCCGTCGATATCGAGAATGGTTTGGCCCATGAGGTGGTCGTTGAGCAGGATCCATCCCGGTTGATCGACGTACGGCCGGAATGGCGGGTGATCCTCGGGCAGCGCGATCTCGAGCGACTCGGGCGAGAGCCGGCCGACGTGCTCCCAAGGCAAAAACTCATGGGGGCGGCCCCAGCCGTGGTCAATCAGGAGCCCGACCACTGCGGGATAAGGGGTCGCGATCTTCACCACCAGGTCCTTGATCCGGCCGAATCGGCCGGCTCCAGGGCCGGCGTCGACCGGACGCCTCAGCAGCTCGGAAAGAAAATAGAACCGGTAGTCGGGGGTGTTCCCCACCTCCCGGGCCAGGGCCTGGGACAATTTGGTCGGTGGCGCAGTCATCGGCGTGTTCTCCATTCTTGGACGGGTGTGCCCGATATGGCAACCCGCCGAATCGCTCCCCCGCGGGAGGGTCCGGGGCTGCCTCCGGGCGGGCCGGCTTGGCTCCCCGGGACGGGACGGGCCGGAAAGTTCGGGTGCGGGTTCATGATTTTGGGCCCTTGAAGCCCCACCAGATACGGAGGGGCGAAAGCTTCCGGAGCAAGCGCTCGAATTCGTTGCTCAATTCCGACGGCGCCGTCCGCTGCAGGGACAGCGCGGCCACCTTGGCGTAATCGTTGATGATCGTGGCCACGGCCAGCAACCCGATCATCATCCAGAGCAGATTCACAGGCAGCGCCGTCACGATCCAGCCGAACGTGAGCATCAGAAACACCACCACGGAGTCTATCCCCATCGCCCAGAGCAGGGGCCTGCTCGGGGCCGACTCCAATAGGTGCCCCCGTTCGCGGATCATGAAGACCGTGCATACGTTGGAGAAGAAGAGCAGCGCCAGGCCGAAACTGTGCAGCTCCGCGGAATCGCTCGTGATCTGGAAGAACCGGTCGGCGAGGTAGAAGATTCCCAGGGACTCCAGCACCACCAGGACGCCCAGCAGCACTCCGATCCACACCAGGCCCGAGATCGCGAACACTTCCGGCTTCTTGCCCCATTTCACATGGTCGGTGGAAAACGCAATCGTCACGAAATCCAGGATGAAGAGCAGCAGGGCCATCTCCAGGGCCGTGACCAGATAATGACCAGTCAGGAGATAGGCGACGCAGATGAACACGACGGTCTGGAACGTCTTGACGATCTTGTTCAGGATCCAATTCAAGACTCGGTGGTGGATGATCCGCCCCATCTTGATGAGGTTGACGATATTGCCCAGGCCCTCCTCGGTCAGGACGACGCTGGCGGCTTTCTTGGCGATATCGGTGGCATTGCTCACCGCGATTCCGACTTCAGCCTGCTTAAGCGCGCCGGCGTCGTTGACGCCGTCGCCGGTCATGCCGACGATCTCGCCCTTTTTCTGCAGTGTCTTGACGATGAAGAACTTGTCTTCGGGAAGCACTTCGCAATACCCGTCGGCTCCGCTCACCAGGTCGTAGGCCTCGCGATCGTCGCGCTGCATCGCCACCCGGATCGCGCCCGGCTGCTGGATATTCTCGCCGATGCCAACCTCCCGCGCGATTTCCCGCGCGATCGGCTTGGCATCGCCCGTCAGCATCTTGATCGACACTCCCAACTCCCGGAGTTCCCTGATGAACGCGGCCGAAGTCGGCCGCGGAGGATCGTAAAGCGCCGCAACGCCGACGAAGCGGACCAGTCCATCTTCCGTCAAGGCGACCGCGATGGCCCGGTATCCCTTTCCGGCCCAGGCATCGATGGTGTCCGCGAAGGTGCGCTCCTCTTCAATCCCCAGCGCGCACAGGGCGCGGATGACCGGATAGGCTCCCTTGGCGACGTGCATCTGGCGCCCCCGGTGTTCGACCGTCGCCTCGGTCTTGCGGGTGCTCGGATCAAAGGGCACGAAGTCGGACTGCCGGTAGTCCGACAAATCGACGTCCATCTCCCGCGCCTTGTGGAGGAACGCCAGGTCGATCGGATCCTTGTTCGCCTCCAGGCTGGCAAGAGCGCCCCAGCGATAGAGATCGGCCTCGGCGAACCCGGGAGCGACCCGGGCGTCGGCCAGCGACAGCTGGTTGACGGTGATGGTGCCGGTCTTGTCCGCGCACAAGGTGGTCATCGAGGCCACGTCTTCGGCCGCATTCAACCGCGTGACCAGTATGCCCTTCTTCGAAAGCTCCTGCGAGCCGATGGCCATGCTGACGGTGAACATGGCCGGGAGCGCCACCGGAACCGCGGACACGAGCAGGATCAGGATGACCGGCAGCAGGTGCAGCAGGCTCGCGCCCCGGAGGTACGAGACGCCGGCCGTCACCGCCAGCGATCCCACCACGATGTACATCAGGAACCGGACGACCTTCGAGATGATCTCCTCGATATTGAGCCGCGGTTGGGCGAACGACACCAGTTCGGTGGTCTTGCCGAAGTAGGTGTCGCGCCCGATGAAGCCGACCACCGCGTTGCATTCGCCGTTCTTTATCACCGAGCCGGAAAAGAGGATCTCCCCGGGCCCCTTTTGCGCGAGATGCGATTCCCCGGTCAGGGCCGACTGGTCGACACCGGTGTTGCCGGCGAAAATCTTGGCGTCGGCGGGCACAAAATCGCCCGCCCGCAGGCGCACGATATCTCCCCGCGTCAGTTCCCGGGCCGGCACCAGCCCCCATGCGCCGTCCCGCAGGGTGCGCGTCTTGATCGCCAGCTTCTTCTTCAGGGCCTCGACCACCGCGGACGAGCGCCTCTGCTGGAAGAAGCTCAGGATCGCGTTCAGCACCAGCAGGGCGGCAATGAGGCCGGCGCTGAGGTAATGGTGGAGGAGGACGGACAGCACCACCGTGGCTTCCAGCATCCAGGAGGTGAGGCCCCAGAACTTCTTCAGGAACAGCAGCAGGGACGAGGGTTTCTCCTCCGCAATCTCATTGTAGCCAAATCTCCGGTGGCGCTCGGCGACGCTCCCGCGGTCGAGCCCGGTGTCCAGGCGGGTCGCCAGTCGAGCCACGACCTCGGCGACGGGCAGCGCCTCAAAGTCATTCCGGGCGAGCTCAGGGGCGGTCGGTTCGCCCATGCCGGCAGTGGGCGTCGGCCGAGGACCGGCTGGTCCGCGCGGTTCGGACTGGGCGCACGGCGCGGCCTCGGCAGCCGCCACAGGCAGGGTCGGTGAATTCTGGCCGTCGTCCATCACCGACCGCCTCGATATCCCCGTGGGAGAAGCATAGCCCGGACGGACGCCCGGCGTGCCCTCGATCCGGGACGTTCCGTCCCGGCGCCGCATCGGCTGCATCGATATTTCTCTGCCTGCATCATGAGGTGAAGGGCTAGCGGTTCATCAGAAAATGGAGGGGAATGCACATCAAATCTTTCGCCCGGGCGAATCGCAATCCATCGGACTAATGGGGTCTAGATATTATTGTAATATAATTATATACAAATATTTATGCCACTCGTGCGCGATGGGAATCCCCGCGGCCGCTCTTGTCCTCGGCCGCGGCCTCCGCTGGTGGTGAGGGAGGGAATCGAACCCCCGACCTTGGGTATCTAAAACCCCTGCTCTGACCGCGGAGCTCCCCCACCCCTTAGAGAACTATCGGCTTGGGGCCGTCAGCCCCCGGCGGAGGCGGCG
>VFSW01014641.1_pt1 | contig 10828 bp, 15 predicted proteins | sample 5358111 | NCBI WGS metagenome assembly VFSW01 (sample SAMN11554181, study PRJNA540505) | mine drainage metagenome | isolation source: sediment from site ElyBrook_90M | place: USA: Ely Copper Mine, Vershire, VT | collected 2017
CGGTCGCTACGCTCAGGGTGACAACCTTAACGTCGCTACTTCAGAGCTTCCCTAGATTGCGACTTCATACCGGAACCTCTGCCAAATCCACGGCTGCAAGTTCTGGAAACTCGCGGAGCATGTGATCGCGCTTCGCTCGGGCGTTTTGTTTGCGCTGGCCGGCTGAGGCGAGTTCGACTTGCGCCTTCTTCCAGCGCCTCAGTGCCGCACGATCACTCTCGGTTTCGAAGCGCCACTCCTCAGGCCAGTCTTCGCCCGGAGATCCACCTTGTGGCCGGCTAACCGGATGAGCGGTCGAAGTGCTGAACAAGTAGTTCGAGTAGGTCTCGAAGTGATGGCCCTTACTGGCGCTCCTGGTTCGTTCGCGGGCGGTAAAATAGCGCGCGACGACCGTCGACGCTTCAGCCTCGTCTAGCTCGCGTTGCGCTACCGCTTCGGAAGCTTCGTGTTCTCGGATGGTTAAGTATGTATCGCGATACGCGGCGATTCGTTTTAAAAGCTCCTCGCCTTCGCGTTGAATTTGTGAAGCCTCGCGCTCTTTCTCAAGCTCAGCGAGTTCCTTGGCAGAGCCTTTCCACGGATTTCGTTCCTTGGAGACCGCGCCGAACGCCACCTCGGCTCTCGCGCATTTCGAGGCGCGTTCGATCGCGAGTTCAATCATCGCTTCCGTTTTCTGCATCATGCTGCTCCTTCGATGAGACGATCTTGAGAAAGTTGACGCGCCAGCATGGCTTTGAGCCGGCCGGCGAGGTGGTCGGGAATGCGCCGCTGCGACGCTTTGGAGCGAAGCGCGTCGCGGAAGTCCGCGAACTCGCTAGCCGATAGGCGCGAAGTGTCGATCCTCCGCAACTCGACGGGCTGTGCAACCTCCGACGTGGATCGACCCGTGGCGTGCAGTTGCTCTCGCTTCGCCTCGAACTCATCGTCTGATAGATCGCTCCAGTTGCTTGGCATCGCGAACAGGTGCGGCTTGCGGCGTCGCATTTCTGCAACCGCCTCGGCAACTCCGAAAACATCGCCGTCGTGCGCGTGAATGCCGGCGCGAAGATCTGCGAAAGCGTCGAGCTCCGACACGCAAGGATCTACCGCGCCAGCACGATGTGCCGCCTCTTGTAGGGCGGCCTTGATATTGTCTTCCATGGTTTACTTTCTGCCGTTAAGGCAGCGGATTAGGTGGGGCGTACTGTCGCGCGGTACGATGTGCTCGTATCTCAGTAGCTCTTAGAGTGCCTTAACCAACACGCGAGGAGGGCTTTGACCGTGATCCAGCGGAGCAAACCGCCTCGGAGGTTTTCAGTATGACTTTGATGGCGGAAGTTCTACGCATTTTCTGGCTCCTGGCGTGGGTGGCCTTACTCGTCGCCGTGATCGTTCCGAAGTGGCGAAAAGCTCCCGTCATCCTCAGCATTTGCGGCGTCGGGACGGCGTTGTTAGTTCTAACTGCATTCACTGGCATCATCGGTTACAACCAGCAGCAAGAGCAATTACACCAGCAACATCTGGCCTGGCAACGCAGTCATCCGCAAGAATATGCGGCCATGCTCGCCAGACAACGCGCCGCGCAGCTCGTCCACCAACGAAGGGCAGCGGCGCTGGCACATGAGTCGCAACCCAGCGTTATTGCGGCTGGTGAAAAGGCGGATCTAGACACCCTATTCACAACGCTGAATTCATCAACGTCCGGACGGGTCGTCGTACGCTGGGAGTCGCAGAGTGATACTGCCCTTCTCGTTACGCTGGACGGCAACGTGTATCAGTATCTGAGCACGCAGGACCAAAATATGCTTAAGCAGACGATTGAAGGTGCGTGGAACGTGAGTTATAACAACCGGCACCACACGCACAGAGAAGTTACCGTCGTTGAGTTTCAGGATGAGGCGGGAGATAGTCTTTAAGGCCGGGCCCGGTGACCTGTCCTCCTTCGCACGCAGCTGCATATAACGGGACGAAGGTCAAAAATTGTCGCACATCAGCCCGGAAGGCCCGTCCTATCGTCCTCGTTCTGTGACCTAAAACCGGCACCCGGTGGGGGTATCGGCGCGCACCGTGGAGACCCTCGATGCGCGCCGTGCTCGACCGTGTACCGCGGCAGGCAGCCGTAGCCACCCAACCGCAGGCCGTCGTCGGCCGCTCACCATCCAGCGAGCGCCGGAACTTTGCGAGCCCGCTCGGTAAATGTCCCAGTTCGTGGTGCGTTGGGCACTTACGATCGTGGAGCTCGTCGGCTCTACGCCCGACCTCTGGCCGGCGGCTCCAGTACCGATAAGGCTCGGTTATCGGTAACGCCAATGCAACCCGTGGCAAGCTCGCTGCCCTGACCGCCTCGCGTTCGATCGCGGGCTGATTGCCTTCGGCCTTTAGCGCGTCTTTCGCACCGTTCAATGCAATGGGCCGGGCGAAGCGACGGGTGACAGGGTGGGCGAGGTTGCGAGCGGCTTGCGCTCGAGGATCTCCAGGAGCTCTTCGAGCGCCCTTGGCGGGAGATTGGCGAAGACGTTGACGGAGCGAGCGTCTATCTTCGCGTTCACGTCGGCGATCGCACCGGTTGCCTTGAGCATCGTCTCAAGAGCGGCTCGAGCGCGGTCAACGGCCTGCAAGACGAGCCTGCTGTCGTCCTCTGCGTGGGCCCTAGCCGCAATCGTTTCAGCGAGCCACAGGATGCGCTCTGCGCGGCGAAGCAGCGCCTCTGGCTCGATCTCATCCCGCGATAGGCCGCAAGCGTCACAGCGGCCCGTGCGCTGCGACGACGCGGGACGGTACGATCTACGCTTTAGGTCATTCTCCCGAACGGAGTGTGGTGTTTTCGCCCTGCTGACCTGCTTTTTGCCGCTGCGGACCATGTGTAGGCAGTTTACGGCGTGGCGCGCGATGGACGACTTCTTGAGGTTGAAGCGAAACGCGACATCGGAAAACGGGACGCCTTGAGCGAGCTCTTTGGCAATGTCGCCGGCTTGTTCGTGTGAACAGGCGGTACAGGATCGTGGCACGGGTAAGAACCTCGGATGTAGGGTTTCTAAGGCCCGATTCTTGGGCGTGGTTGTCTTAGGTTGTCTAACGAGACGCGCGAATGGAGAAAGTCGGAAATGTCTTTCGCCGTGTGCGCCGCGTCGATTTTGGTACGTTGATAGTACCTCGTGGTTGGCACTCGACTGTTGATCTTGCGATCTTGCTCGGATTCGGTCAACGGATGACCTAGCGGAGGTGCGATGAGTTCCCAGAACTCAACTCTCGCGTTGTGCTCCGCGCCATCGTCGTGGGCGACCGCTTTTCGATCGTTGTTGGTCCACGTAACTTCGTGCTCGTCGAGATTTACATGAGAGCGTATTGGACCAGCCTCGTACTTAGCACGCGCTCCCTCTACCTCGTGTATCCAATCACCGAAAGAAAGGTCGCCGGATGAATACTTTTCCATCTCCGCGACTTCCGATCTAGGGCGGTATGTCCCTAGACGGCTTGCAGATTGAAAAGCCGGTCTACGCTCGTCCCCAGGGCTTCAGCGAGGCGCACGGCGGTAGAGACGCGCTTGCCGAGCGCCAAGGGAGCTCGCGCCTGGGGAGTCCCGCTAAAACCCGGCTTTTAAGAGATTATCCTCAACAAGCTCGTCCTCGCGCTGGAACGGCGCCGCCTCGCGCTCGAGCCGATGACGCCGCAATAGCTCGACTATTCCCTCGCGTTGTACCTCGCTCTCCCACGCCTCGGCGCGGATCTCGCGTTTCCGATCGTGGGCCACGAGCACGCCACCGTGCCGCTGCACGGCACGAATTGCGAATCCCAAAGGCCGCTGCATCGTCGCTGTCTTCGGGTCGCGCAGGGCCTTGACGAGTGCTGTCTCGTTTTCGAAGCCGACTTGCCGAAGCACGGAGTGTGCCTCTTTCTGCGCCGCGACGAGGCTTCCACCGGTCACCGAGTGGACTGCAGCGACGAGGACATCGGATGGGTCAACATCGTCTTCTTTTTCGTCGTTGCGGGCATACGTACGTTTCTTATAATTGGGAATGTTACTGGGTATGTTACTCACCCGTGTACTAGGTGAATCATCTGCACCGGTTGTAGGTGAATCAGGTGACTCACCGGGTTTAGGTGGTACAAGTGTGTAAAAAGAAGACTTGCGGGGTCGACGCGTTCGCTCGATGATTCCGAGATTGAGCAGGGCTTTCACGGCTTCGCTGACACGATTAGGGTGCATGCCACCGAGATCGGCGGCGAGCTGCTTGAGCGACGGCCAACAGCGGCCGCCGCGATCGGCTCGGGCCGCAATGGCGATCAGGACCAGGAGGGCAGTCGGCCGGCCACGCAATTGCCGCGCCCACTGAAGGTAGACCCGTCCCCACCGTTGCGGGCCGGCGGCAAGCTCCAGGACTTCGATTGCCGCTGTAAGATCAACTATCTTATTTTCGATTGGCGGGACCGCTGATTCTAACCAGTAGGTCTCCGTGCGGGTCATACTGTGCGGTGCTCCAAGGACGGCGGCGTGCGCAGCCACCGCTTGAAGGTTCTAATGTCTAGCTTGGTTTCTGGAATACGAGATTCAGGCCGCAGTATAGTCGGCAGCGGTAGCGACTTTCCCTGACCTGGATCGCCGGTCGCGATGAGGGCTTCGAATCATGCGTAAGGCAGCCGCTAAAGCTCCAGACGCGGAAAGCGGGGTTTCCCATTCTTCGGCGATCGCCAGCAAATCGAGGGCGCGCTCCAGGACCTCGGCTTTCAAAGAGGCCGGCAGTTCCCCAACCACTTGCACTTGGCCGCTCTCGAAGAAGACGCGCACGCCGAGATTGCTGACATCGCGTGCAATGGCCATTGCGGAGCGGCTCATCCCCGGCTCCGCTTGCGCCTGGCGCTAGTCTTGCCGGTCCGCTTCCCCTCACGCTTTGTTAGCAGTTCGGAGACGGCCTTCCAATCGGAGAGCAGTTCCCGGCGGTTCGTGCGCTGGATTACGATTTCGGCTTGATACAAAGAAATAGTTGAACTCATTCAGGCTTCTTCCCTCGTCATTATATCAGACGTGACATTTCATTCTTTCGGCGCTTTGACGGCAGACAAAGCGCGCTTATGGCGTCGTTTCGACTGATCTCCTACGACGCGACGGCTTTTCGTCCGCCTGTTATCCTCGCACCAAGACTCCGCGATCTCCTCGACCACAGGAATCTCTTCAACTAGGATTCGCTCTTTGATTGGGTCCAGATGCCACCAGCGCAACCGCTTTCCGTGGGGCCCTCTTCTGTCGCGGAGATCAATCATGAGCCTTCCGTCCGGTCCGACGAACGGCGAGAGGTCGGTCACGCGGATAAAATGGCGGTTCGCGCCTCTCGTTAGTCGCCGCTGAGTTACGGCGAGCATAGCAGGGTCTAGCACACTCGCCGCGATCGGATCGACGCCGCCACGAAAGGTTTCAAACTCGAACCTATCGCGCCGCTCTTTCTTGCTTGCTTCCTCCAGCTGCAACTCCCGCAAGATAATATGCAAATCGCGGCTAGGCTGACTGTCTTGTTTCTCTCGCTTCCGTTGCGCTCGTTTTCGAGACCTCGCCTTTGGCGCGTGCTCTTCGCAGAACTGCTGATTCCCGTGCGTTAGTAGCGCGTAGCAGCCGAGTTTCTTGCAGCTCTTCTGAAGCGTCAGCCGCTTTTCTGGCTTCCGGTCGGGCTCCGTAAGCCGGCTGATCGTCTTCACGTCCCTCACGCCGCCTCCGGCGGCCTGGGTCCGAGCTGGGAGAGCTCGTAGCGTTCAACCGCAATGAGTGGTATGCGAATCGCGGCGTTGACCCGAAGGCATCCAAGCGTATCGGCAAACCTATAGGCTAGTGCTTTGGAAATCCGCCACCGCTCGGCGAGCTCGCCTACAGTGAGGAATCTTGCTTGTTGCTCAACGCTTTCCCGTGTTTTTTTTCGTGCCATATTGTTCGCCTATTCCTCGCGCTTCGCTTGAGTCTCCACACGTTCTCGCTACGCGAATCCGCCCTCCCTCATACATATGTTCGCTTTTGCAAGTTCGTGGACGTTCTGTGGATAGACTGTGAACGTCGGCGTGACGAGCACTTCTTGTCACGCGCCGTGTAGACGCCATGGAGACTGTAGACGATACCTGTGCCAACAGAGATGGCACAGGTATCGTCCTTGAAGTTAATCGGTAACGAAATGGTGGAGATTCCCGCATGGCGCGTCGAAGCGGATGTTTATGCCCAGACCGAAAACTGCGAAGAAGCGCGCACGCACACGCGGCGAAGGTTCCGTCTACAAGAAAGTTCGGCGCTGGCGTAGCGGCGGCAAGACGCACGAGAAGGCGCTCTGGGTCGCGATGTGCCGCGTCGGAGGGCGCGGTCGTCGTCGCCGGCGCTTCTTCTACGGCGCGGCGGCTGCACAGGCTCGCGCAAAGCGCGATGCGTTCTTACTCGAAGAAACCGGGAAGACTTCCGAGCCAGAGGCCGACGTCAGCCCAACGATCGCTGAATATGCCGAGGAGTTCCTCGCGCACACGAAGGTGCAGCGTCGAGCGAACACCGTGCGCGCCTACGACAACACGCTGCGGCTGCACATAGTGCCATGGATCGGCGACGTGCGGCTCGGCGAGTTCTCCGATTTGTCGGCGCGCGCGTTCTACGACGCTCTACGCGGCAGGGTCTCGGCGAGCATGCTGCATCGCGTTCACGTCACGCTGCGCGCCCTGCTGAACCTCGCGCGCTACCGAAAGGTCATCCCGTCGAGCCCGCTCGATGCGATACGACGTGAAGCACCACGCTATAAGCGCTCGCGCATCGAAGCCCTTACCGAATCGCAGATCCGCACCGTCCTTAGGACCGCGAAGGGTCATCGCCTTGAGGCGCTCTTCGTGCTCGCGCTTTCGACCGGAATGCGCCAAGGCGAGCTGTTCGCGCTGCGATGGTCGGACGTCGATCTACCGCGCAAGAGCATCTACGTCCAGCGTTCCGCTCAAGAGGTAAACGACGAGATCACGTTCATCGAGCCGAAGACTGCCTCAGGGCGCCGGTGAATCACGCTGTCGCGAGTCGCGATCGAGGCGCTGAAGCGACGACGGAGCATCGCCACGGCTGAAGGCCAGGGCAGCGAACTCGTGTTCCCGAGCGAGCGCGGCTACCCGCTGCGCAAGTCGAACTTCACGCGAAAGATTTGGGACCCGATTCGCAAAGCTGCCGGCATTCCGAACACGCGCTTTCATGATCTTCGTCACGGCTGCGCATCTCTGCTTTTGGCTCAAGGCACGCATCCAAAGGTCGTGCAAGAACTCTTGGGGCACTCGTCGATCGAGCTCACCCTAACGACGTATTCGCATTTGCTCCCGACGATGCAGGAGAGCGCTGCCAAAGCATTTGATGCGGTGGTGGCTGGCCGAAGAGCCCCCCACTAGAGCCCGCAGCCGCCAGAAGGCCGTTGTCGGGCGGCCCTAAAACGAGGAGCGCGTGGATCGCGACGGATATGTACGGGCGGCTCAGATTGTGCTGGCTATCGCCGGTGTGGGCGGAGCCATACTGCACGCCGCTCCCCTCCGGTGGCTAACAACAAAGGAGAACTGGCCAGCACTAGACGCCGTGGACCTTGGCTGGGTCGCGCTTATCGCGGTTGCTGCGCTCCTGCCGTGGATCAGTAAACTCACATTCGCTGGTGTCTCGGTCGAAATACGAGAGGCTAAGGAGAGCGCGGACGAACTTGTAGACGTTATCAGCGATTACGCAAATTTGGTGCAGAACTGGTCGTCGTCTTTAGCTATTTACGTTGACGCGATTGGCCAAACGTCCGATGAAACGGTGCTCGCCGAGCGACTTCGCAACTATATTCGCGATCGCATGGGAGAGGCACTCGATTTTCTAAGTGACGATCCAAAGGATAAGGTGAGAATCGGCCTTTGGATATTCATCCCAGACAAAGACTTACTGGAGTTCCGATTCGGTGTTCCCAACTTCACGCCGACAAAAGCAACGTATGCCATACGAGAAGGGATGATAGGCCAGGCATTTGATGAGCAACGCCGCTTCATGGAATCCGACGTTCGCCGGGCTCCTAACTACATAAATACACGGGGTCGCAAGAAGCCGCCATACAGGGCCGTCTGGTGTGGACCAGTTTCTCTCGGTCAAGAGAAGATTGGTATGCTGACACTAGACAAGAAAAGCGCCACGCTCTTCAGCCATGACGCCGAGGAGGTGGCGAGAGGATTGGCCGCGCAGTGCGCGCTGGCAATTGACCAGTACAGGAGCCGCTAGCGCGACGCTATCTTCTCAAGTTTTTCGATCGCGCGACGCACCTTAACGCCAGCGCTCTTCTCTGTAACGGCTGGCGCCTGGCCCGAACACTTCGCCGATTCTAGTGCGCGGCTAACGTCCTCAAGGGACCTCTTCTGCTTCATGGTTCGCTCCTTTCAACTCCGGAGGCTCGCTTTCCGTTTCACCCTCGCTCAGCTCCCTGGTGGGAGGGTTTACCCACCGGGACCGCAGCCCCAGCCCTCATCCGACTGGGCTTCACCTGCTCGCTCATTGGCGGCCCCCCAAAGAGACTGGACGGCGAAAAAGCCAGCACTTGGCGCCGACGGCTTTAGGGTACTTTGGCGGTACATGGCGGTACAAAGCTCTCCCCCTCCGGCAAGCAAGGGAGCCCGCAAATCGCTATATTTTACGGGCTCCAGAAGGTCGTGCACCGCGAGGGACTTGAACCCCCAACCAAGTGATTAAGAGTCACCTGCTCTACCATTGAGCTAGCGGTGCGCGCTACTCCCTCGCCATCCATAACTCGATGCTACTGCCTTCCGCGTCCCTCCGGCCATTCTTTTGCCGTGAGTTTTTTGCGCCCTCCGGGACTCGAACCCGGGACCAACGGATTAAAAGTCCGCTGCTCTACCGACTGAGCTAAAGGCGCGTATTGGCAACGTGCTCGGGTCCCGTGAGGATGTACGCCGCATGCTCGCTTCGGCACCCGTCGCCGATTCCTTATCTGGACCGGGTGGCGGTCACCGAGGAGATGCCGGTCGACCACGGCGTATCCCAGAGACTGACCGCGACAACCCTCGGCGCAGACGCGATCGCGCCCCTCACTCGCAGCCCGTAGATCGGATACGCATGCAACCCAAGTATGACGCGATCGTCATAGGCGGCGGCCATAACGGCCTCGTCGCAGCGTGCTACCTGGCACGCGCGAAATGGAAGGTTCTCGTACTTGAGCGACGTTCGCTCGTGGGCGGCGCCTGCGTTACCGAACAGGTCTTTCCAGGGTACAAGATATCGACGGCGGCGTACGTCAACAGTCTCTTCAGGCCCGAGATCGTCCGCGATCTCAATCTGAACGCGTATGGTTTCGAGGTGATCGAACGCAATCCGGCGTCGTTCTCGCCTTTTCTCGACGGGCGATACCTGATGCTTGGCCGCGGCGTCGGCGAGGACGCTGCCGAGATCGCGAAGTTCAGTACGCGCGACGCGCAGGCGTATCCGAAATACGAAGCGATGCTCGCGCGCGTGGCGTCGGTCATCGAGCCGACGCTCATGCAAATCCCCCCGAACGTCCGCCGGCCCAGGCTCGGCGATCTTGAAACCGCGCTACGGCTCGGGCGTTCGATGCAACGCCTGGGGTCCGGCATGACGGACGCGGTGCAGATCCTCACCGGAGCCGCGCGGCCAATCCTCGACCGCTGGTTCGAGTCGGAGGAGCTCAAGGGTACGCTTGCGACCGACGCGATCATCGGCGCGTTCATGGCGCCGTCCATGCCCGGTACTGCCTACGTCCTCTTCCATCACGTCATGGGCGAAACGAACGGTAAGAAAGGCGTCTGGGCATACATGCGCGGCGGCATGGGCGGCATCACGCAGGCGCTCGCCAGAGCGGCCACCGATCTCGGCGCCGAGATCCGCACGGACGCCGAGGTTGCAAAGATCCTCGTCAAGGACGGCGCGGCGACTGGCGTCGTGCTCGCCAACGGCGACGAAATTGCAGCGCGAAACGTTGCAAGCGGGGTCGACATGCATCACACGTTTGAGCGATTCATCGATCCGCAGCTACTGCCACCCGATTTTCGCGACGCGATCGCGCGCATCTCGTACGACAGCGCGTCGCTCAAGATCAATGCGGCAATCGATCGTCTCCCGAGCTTCACCGCGCTCCCGGGACGAGAGCCGGGATTACAACATCACGGCACCGTGCATCTCTGCCCCGATCAAGACTTCATCGAGCGCGCATACGACGACGCGAAATACGGAGGTTCTTCACGGGAGCCTGTCGTCGAATTCCAAATGCCGTCGTCGCTCGACCCCACCCTGGCCCCGCCGGGCAAACACGTCATTTCGATGTTCGTGCAGTACGCTCCGTATCGTCTGAAAGACGGCCCGTGGACGAAACGGCTCAAGGACGAGTTCGCCGATCGCTGCTTCGCGATCGTGGAGCGCTACGCGCCGGGATTCACGGAATCGGTCATCGACCGCCAAATTCTAACCCCTGCGGACATCGAAGAGCGCTTCGGCCTCACTGGCGGCAACATCTTCCAAGGCTCGATGTCGCTCGACAATCTCTTCGCCTTCCGCCCCGTTCCCGGATACGCCGACTACCGTACCCCGATCAAGCGGCTCTACGTGTGCGGATCTGCAGCGCACCCAGGAGGCGGAGTCATGGGTGCGGCGGGTTGTAATGCGGCACGCGTGATGCTGCGCTCGTAATCGACCTTCAAAGACTGGGGTGGCTGACGGGATACGAGCCCGCGACCTTCGGTTCCACAGACCGACGCTCTAACCAGCTGAGCTACAGCCACCGCGCAGAGCCTTCGCTTCTCAGCATTCCCCGCAAATCCCCCGATGATGTCCCAGTGCGCGCCCGGAGGGACTCGAACCCCCATCTTCGAG
>VFSW01014642.1_pt1 | contig 10828 bp, 7 predicted proteins | sample 5358111 | NCBI WGS metagenome assembly VFSW01 (sample SAMN11554181, study PRJNA540505) | mine drainage metagenome | isolation source: sediment from site ElyBrook_90M | place: USA: Ely Copper Mine, Vershire, VT | collected 2017
ATCTATCTTGTGTACGCGATGCTGCGTCCGGAAAAGTTCTGACCATGACAAACAACGGCTGGTTCCAAATCCTGTTCTTTCTTTTGGTGGTGCTCGCGATCACGAAGCCGCTAGGCTCGTTCCTGACGCGCGTATTCAAACGAGACAAAACATTTCTCGACCCGCTCCTTCGTCCCATCGAAAAGCTGGTGTACCGCCTGACGGGCGTCGATGAAACCAAGGAGATGCGCTGGACCGAATACGCCGGCGCGATGCTGATGTTCAGCGGCGTTACCATGCTGGTGCTGTACCTGTTGCAGCGCCTGCAGAATTATCTGCCGCTGAATCCCCAGAAACTCGCCGCCGTGGCTCCGGACCTAGCCTTCAACACGGCCGCATCCTTCACGACCAACACCAACTGGCAAGCGTACGTGCCGGAAACCACGATGTCTTACCTGACGCAGATGGCGGGCCTCGCGTACCACAATTTCATCTCCGCCGCGGTAGGAATCGCTCTGGCCATCGCCATCGTTCGCGGCATCGCGCGGCGTGAACAAGATACCCTCGGCAACTTCTGGGTAGACATGACGCGCGCGACGTTCTGGGTGCTGATGCCGGCTTGCATCCTGGGCGCGCTCTTCCTGGTGTGGCAGGGGGTGCCGCAAAACTTCAAGCCCTATACGACCGCCGAGTTAGTGGATCCTCAGACCGTGCAGGCAACCGACTCCAGCGGGAAAACCACGACGCAAATCGTCAAGGAACAGACGATCGCGCAGGGGCCGGTCGCCTCGCAAGAATTGATTAAGGAACTGGGAACCAACGGGGGAGGCTTTTTCAACGCCAACAGCGCTCATCCATATGAAAACCCCACTCCCCTCACGAACTTTTTCGAGCTGGTTTTGATTTTCGCGATCGGATCGGCTTTAACCTACACGCTCGGGCAAATGACGGGATCGCCGCGCCACGGCTGGGCGGTGTGGTGCGCGATGGCGATTTTGTTTCTGGTGGGAGTTACCGTGGCGTACTCGGCCGAGGCGCGCGGAAATCCGCTGGTGCAAGCTTCGGCGAGCCAATTGCAGCCCGTCGGCAACATGGAGGGGAAGGAAGTTCGCTTTGGCATCGCCAACTCAGCGCTGTGGGCCGTTGTGACAACGGATACGAGCTGCGGCGCGGTCAACTCGATGCACGATTCCTTCACGCCGCTCGGCGGGATGATTCCCTTAATCAATATGCTTCTGGGCGAAGTCGTGTTCGGAGGTGTCGGCTCCGGCCTCTACGGAATCGTCGTGTTCATCATTCTTTCCGTGTTCATCGCGGGATTGATGGTGGGACGCACGCCGGAATATCTGGGCAAAAAGATCGAAGCCTTAGATGTCAAGATGGCCATGCTTACCGTTTTGATTTACCCGCTCATGGTCCTGACGTTCACCGGCATTTCGGTGGTCTCGCCGAAACTTGGTTTATCGAGCCTGGCAAACGCGGGACCGCACGGATTATCGGAAATCTTTTACGCCTATGCGGAAGCCGGCGCGAACAACGGCTCGGCCTTCGCCGGACTCAATGCCAACACACTTTGGTACAACACGACGATCGCCGCGACCATGCTGTTCGGCCGGTTTTTCATGGTGGTTCCGGTGCTGGCCATTGCCGGAAGCCTGGTGCGAAAGAAGCATGTCCCGCAAACCTCGGGCACGTTCCCGGTAACCACGCCGCTATTCACCGGCCTGCTCATCTCCGTCATCGTGATTGTCGGCGCACTGACTTTTTTCCCCGCACTCAGCCTCGGCCCGATCCTCGAGCACCTGCTGATGAACGCGGGCAAAACTTTCTAAGGAAAATAAAAAGCCATGACAGCCCAAGCTAGGAAGAGCAAGTCGATCTGGGACGGAGAAATCGCGCGTCGAGCGACGTGGGACTCATTCGTAAAACTGAATCCGGCGACGCTCATGAAGAACCCGGTGATGTTCGTCGTCGAAATTGGCGCGGCGCTGCTCACCGTGGAACTCGCGATCCACGTCTTGCGCCACTCGCACGGATTTGGATTTGAATTTCAAATCACGGTCTGGCTGTGGTTCACGGTGCTATTCGCCAATTTCGCCGAAGCCATGGCCGAGGGGCGCGGCAAGGCGCAGGCGGACACGCTGCGCAAGGCGCGCACGGATACCATCGCCTATAAATTGAAGTCCGATGGAAGCAAGGAGCAAATTTCCGGTTCCAAACTGCGGGCGGGCGATGTAGTCGTGGTCATCGCCGGGCAATTTATTCCAGGAGACGGCGAAGTCATCGAAGGCGTGGCCTCCGTCGATGAATCCGCCATCACGGGCGAATCCGCGCCGGTGATTCGCGAATCGGGCGGCGATCGCTCGGCGGTCACGGGCGGCACGCGCGTGCTCTCCGACGAAATCAAAGTGCGCATTACGTCCAACCCCGGCGAGACGTTTCTCGACCGCATGATCAAAATGGTCGAGGGAGCGGCGCGGCAAAAGACGCCGAACGAAATCGCACTGAACATCCTGCTGTGCGGGCTCACCATTATTTTCCTGCTGGCCGTCGCGGCGCTGCAACCCATGGCCATTTATTCAGGCGCGCCGCAAAGCGCGTTCGTCTTGTGGTCCCTGCTGGTGTGCCTGATTCCGACGACGATCGGTGGATTGCTTTCCGCCATCGGCATCGCGGGAATCGACCGTGTCATTCAGCGCAATGTAATGGCCATGTCAGGCCGCGCTGTGGAAGCGGCCGGCGACGTCGACACGCTGCTGCTCGACAAAACGGGAACGATCACGCTCGGCAACCGCCAGGCGACGGAATTAATCTGCGCTCCCGGTGTAACGGATGCGGAGTTGGCCGACGCGGCGCAGCTCGCTTCCCTGGCCGACGAAACCCCCGAGGGCCGCTCGATCGTGGTGCTGGCGAAAGAGAAGTACGGATTGCGCGGGAGGCCTTTGTCCTCCCGGGAAGCCACGTTCATTCCTTTCACGGCGCAGACGCGAATGTCCGGCGTCGATTTCGACGGCCGCGCAATCCGCAAGGGCGCGCCCGATTCGATCAAGAAATACGTCGTCGAACAAGGCGGCACGGTACCAGCAGAGGTCGACGATGTCGTGCAAATCGTTGCCAGCTCCGGCGCCACACCGCTGCTGGTCGCGATCGGCTCTCGAATCATGGGGACGGTGAGGCTCAAGGACATCGTCAAAGGCGGCATGCGCGAACGCTTCGATCACCTTCGCGCCATGGGAATCCGCACGGTGATGATCACGGGTGACAACCGCCTCACCGCGGCGGCCATCGCCCAGGAAGCCGGCGTCGACGATTTTCTGGCCGAGGCCAAACCCGAAGACAAACTTGCGCTGATCCGCAAAGAGCAGGCCAAGGGCAAGCTGGTGGCCATGACCGGAGACGGCACCAACGACGCGCCCGCGCTCGCGCAGGCAGACGTGGGCCTGGCGATGAACGCGGGCACACAGGCGGCCAAGGAAGCCGGGAACATGGTCGACCTCGATTCCAACCCGACCAAACTGATTGAAGTGGTGGAAATCGGCAAACAAATGTTGATCACGCGCGGCGCGCTGACCACGTTTTCAGTGGCCAACGACGTGGCGAAATATTTCGCGATCATCCCCGCCATGTTCGCGGGAGCCTTCCCTGTGCTCCAGGCGCTGAACATCATGCAGCTGAAGACTCCTGAATCCGCGATCTTGTCCGCCGTGATTTTTAACGCGCTGATCATCGTTGCCCTCGTGCCGCTCGCCTTGCGCGGCGTGCAATATCGCCCCATGGGAGCTTCGGCGCTGCTGCGCTGGAATCTGCTGGTCTACGGCGCGGGCGGGATCGTTGCGCCCTTCATCGGCATCAAGTTGATCGATGTGGTCATTACCAGTCTGCGTTGGGCCTAAGGAAGAGAATTCGTCTTGAGGACACTGACATGAAAAAGCACTTTATTACTTCGATTTTAATGACCATTGTAACGACGCTGCTGCTTGGCATCGTCTACCCCTTCGTGGTGACGGGCCTCGCGCAAGTTCTCTTTCCCCGGCAGGCTAACGGCGACCTCATCCTGGTAAACGGAAAGATCGTCGGCTCGCGCCTCATCGGCCAGCCGTTTTCCTCGCCCGGATATTTTCGATCGCGTCCCTCCGCGGCAGGCAACGGCTACGATGCCGGCAATTCGGGCGGCTCGAACCTCGGCCCAACCAATAAGATGCTCGTCGACCGCATGACCGGCGACGTGCAAAAGGCGCAGGCGGAAAATCCAAACGCGCCGGTCCCAATGGATCTGGTCACCACCTCCGGCTCAGGTTTGGACCCGCATATTTCACCGGAAGCCGCGGCCTTCCAGATTCCGCGGATCGCTCACGAGCGCAGCATGAGCGAAGCCGATGTCAGAGCCCTAATTGCCAACCATACCGAAGCCCGTCAGCTTGGATTCCTCGGCGAGCCGCGCGTCAACGTCCTCGAACTGAACCTGGACCTGGATACCACCCACCCAATACACAAGTAGGATAGGCTTTACAGCTTGCGGAAAAAGTTCATTATTTTGTTTATCCGTCTCTGACGAATTTGGCTTTGCCAGGACGCACTTTTCCGGACATTCCTCATTCTTTGGCGATCGGAACAAACGTCTCAGTATTTTCGCCGTGTTTGGAGAGCGGCACTATGCCGAGTCCAAAAGATTTTCCTAAGCAGAGCCGAAAAGGGGAAGGTCCTCATCAAGGTGCGTCTAGTCAATGCCCCATTCGCCAGAGACGAAATGACAAAATAAACCGCATTTTCCGCGGTCTGTTCAGCCTGTCTGTTTTTTTCTGAGCGGTCTAATCAAAAGGCAAAAAAAACGGAAACCTGTCCAGCGATGAAAACCGCTTGGTTCCGACGGACGGACTCGCTATGCTGGCAACTATGAAAATCGCATTCATCGGACTCGGTAGAATGGGAATTGGCATGGCGAGCAATCTGCTTCGCGCTGGACACACCGTGGCGGTTTTCAACCGCAGCCGCGAAAAGGCAGAGGCGCTTGCCGCCAGCGGCGCGCGCGTGGCGAGTTCCCCCGCGGATGCTTGTCGGGATGCGGAAGTCGTCATGACCATGGTCGCGGACGATCACGCGGTCGAAGAAATTGTTTTTGGTCGAGATGGCATCGCTTCGGCCATGAAGAACGATTGCATTCACGTTTCGCACAGCACGATCAGCACGGCGCTGGCCCGCAGATTAACCGCCGAACACGCTCAGCGGAGCCAGGGTTACCTCAGCGTCCCCGTATTCGGCCGGCCGGAACACGCGGAAAGCAAGAATTTGGTGGTGGTCGCCGCGGGGCCGATCGAATGGGTGGATCGCTGCCGCCCGCTTTTCGACGCCATCGGCCGCCAGACCTTTGTAATCGGAGCCGAGCCGTGGCAGGCGAATGTCGCAAAGGTGTGCGGCAATTTCATGGTCATCGGCATGATTGAGTCGCTCGGAGAAGCTTACGCGACATTGCGGAAAGCAGGCGTTGCTCCGGAGGCGTTCCTTGAGGTCATAAACGGCTTGATGGCATCGCCGATCCTTGCACTGTATGGGCGGATCGTCGCGCAGGAGCAGTTCGAGCCCGCCGGATTTGCCTTGAAGCTGGGCCTGAAAGACGTCCGCCTGGTGCTGGCGGCGGCCGAGGAATGCGCTGCGCCCATGCCGCTGGCCAGTCTGGTGCACGATCATCTGCTTTCCGCCCTGGCGCAGGGCCAAGGTGAGATGGACTGGTCGAGCATGACGCAAGTGATTGCGCGCAACGCCGGATTGACGCCGAAATCTTAGGGTGGCCTTCCGATGGCGCGGACGCGCCGCCATTGTTTTTGCGGCGCGCGGAGATCGTAACAATTGCCGGCTCCCTGCTATGGGAGCGAGGAAGGCGCCGCCGAGGGCTCGCATTTCTGAATATCGCTGAAATGGAAGGAAGAGGATAAGGAGAACCAGACATGTCACTCGTGGATTTTGTCCCCACACCCAAGTTTGAGGAATACAAAGAGCGATTCAAGCAGCATTACAAATTGGAACGCCGCGAAGACGGCGTCATTCTGGCTCAGGCGCACACCGCCGGCGGACCCATTCAGTTAAGCGTCGAAAATCATCGATCCGTCGGCCAGCTTTTCAAGACCATTGGCGCGGACCCCGAAAACGAAGTCATGATCTTTACCGGGTCGGGCCAGGATTTCATGATGGACGCGGACCCCGAAGGCTTCAAACTGGAACAAGAGGATTTGCAGCATTGGGCCTACGAGTATGCGTACAAGGACGGTCGCATCAATGTCAGCTCGCTGGTGAACGATCTGGAAATCCCAACCATCGGCGTGTTGAATGGCCCCGGTTTTCATACCGAAATTTGCCTGATGTGCGACATCACCATTTGCAGCGAAGACGCCGTGGTCTTCGATCTTCACTATGACATCGGCTCTGTTCCCGGCGACGGCATTCACAGTTGCTTCATGGAACTCCTGGGCGTCAAGCGCGGCGCCTATGCTTTGCTCACGGGCCAGGCCATTGACGCCAAGAAAGCCCTCGAGTACGGATTGGTCAATGAAGTCGTGCCGCGCGATCAACTCCTGGATCGCGCCTGGAAAATTGCGGACCATATCATGACCCAGCCGCGCATCACGCGCCGCCTCACCACGCAAATTGTGCGGCGTCCCTGGAAAAAAAGGATTACGGACGATTTGGATGGCGGCTTCGGCATCCAAATGTTCGCGCATCTGGCCAAGAAGAAGTCCATCCACAGCAGAAATCATATCGCTTCATCGGTCGCCTACGTGAAGGAAGGGAAAGAAAACAACATCAAATAGCAGGCGCCCATCCGCTTGCATCCCGGGAGCGCCATTCTCCTGAATGGCGCTCTGCACACCGCCAATCGGGAGATTGGCGTTCCCATGCTTCGACTGTCAATCTTTCGGGTTCGTCGCAAAAATGGATAGCTCTGGCACAAAACCGCGGTCGTCCATCTCCAGTATTGATTTCACCATGTACGCGATTTCTTCCGCGCGGAGTTTGGTCGCATTTTGCTTTTGGGGCAAACCGGCCGTCGGGTAGAAATTTGTCAACACTTCGCTGGGATTGACCAGAAACACTCGAACGTTGTGCTGCCGAAGCTCCGCTCGCCAGCACTCCGTCATGCCGCGAAGCGCGAACTTGCTGCCATAGTAGGCTGTGCCTTTCGGAGCCCCGCGCAGAGCGGCGGTCGAGGCGATATTCACGATGTTTCCGCGTTGCCGCTTTACGAAATGCTTGGCGGCCTCGCGGGCCATCAGCATCGCTCCCATAACGTTAGTCGCAAAGACGGCCTCGAATTCCTTCCGCTCGAAATCGACGAGATTTTTGAAGACGCCGCTGCCGGCATTGTTTACAAGAATGTCCAGATCGCCGAACTTCTCCAGAACTTCGCGATACGTCCGCTCGACATCCGCCTCCACAGCCACGTCGGCATGAATCGCATGCACGCCCAATTCTCGCGCTGTCTCCGTAAGCCGCCGCTGATCTCGTCCCGTGATAGCTACGCGCGCCCCGCTTGCGGCAAGCGATTGGGCAACGGCTCGTCCAATGCCGCTGCTGCCACCCGTGATCAACGCGACTGCATTTTTAAGGTTCATCTTCTTCCCTCCCCTGAGTTGCAGACCTTGGGATCTTGCCACAGCCAGCCTGGCGGCGTCATTCCGTCTTATCCGAGCGCGGCCGGAATCCTAATCGATAATCGGCGCGCACGGGACAATGGCCGCCGAGACGCAAAGTTTTCCCAACACCCTCGCACCAGCCGCCGGTTTATTTCTCGAAGCCCTCAAAGGCCAGCAATTTGGCGAGCTCCAGCAGGCGCGGCGTCATTCGCGAGGGGAAGGTTGCGCGTAATAGCCCTGACGAGTGCGCGCGGTCAGGCCTGATTTTGCGAGTCGGATTTCAATGTGGTGATATTCGTCTCGCTTTTGACCCGGGGCGGGAACAAAGGAAATCTCATAGTAGTGCGCCGAATCGGCGAAAGATTCGTGCAGCAAACTGGAAACATCGTTGCTGGAGTTGAGAGCAAGACCGCCGCTCTGGGTGGCGAGCACTTCGAGCGCTAAGTTCCCCACCTGGACCTGGCTAGGTTTGCTAATCCCTTTGACGAAATCCTTCCAATAGAAGGTGCGGAAGCCGATGTCGGCGGTGCCTATGGGATCGACGCTGTAAAGCGTGATGCGGCCCTGCAGGAACTGATTCGAGGTGCCGACAATATCCGCGAAAAGTTGCTCCTGTTCCGTTGAATCGAGTTCCACGTCGGGGCCGGAGAGAAGCGGCCATCCGGGAGAAACCCAGAGGATAATCTTACGTCCCGGGAGCGCGGAAACGCGCGCCACAAGCTCACGTAGCCCTTGGAGGGAGGTTTCGAATTGTTCGTCCGCGCCCCAGAACCCGGCGGAGCGGTTGATATCGCGAAGGCCGATAATGTCCTTATCCAGTGAGGCGCTGACCGCGTTACCGTCGGTCGAGGAGCCCTCCTGAAGTTGCATGCCTGAATCGGAAAGAATGGCAACGGAGACGGGGTGAGCAAGAGTACCGCCGTCGGCACGGAGGAATTTATCGATCTCATTGCGTTCATAGCCGAGGTGCTCATAACTGGCATTAACTGAATCGACAACAAGAATGACCTCAATGGGCGACTTCCTCCCGTCTACCTCCCGGAAGGAAGTGAGGGTCTGCGGGACCTTGTTATCCAAGAGAGTGAAGTCCTGCTGCTGAAGACCGGTTACGGGCGGCCCGGACTTCGGAGTCACGACCACGTCCAGGACGATCTTGCGGGGGCCAGATTGAGTTTGCGGGCTGTGCTGTTGGGCTGAACCCGCCGAGGTGCAAGTGAAAGATACGAGAAGAAAACAGGCGAGACGTGCGTCGATGAACATGAGTTGCATTCCTCCGAGTGTGCCGGTTCACCCTGAATTGGAGAGGCGGCGTTCTCCACTCATGAAGTTTCCGCTCGCGCGAAAGCAGGGACTTTCAGGGCACGGGGTCTTTTATCCCGATTCGATCTTCTGAATGGTCATGAGCGACGCGAGGCGTTTTCACGCCGCGCCGCAGTGGCGCTTGGCGCGCATGAGGCCATCTCTCAAGCTTGGTTGAATCCTCGCCGAGCCCTCTTCCGTTTCGTCCAAAGGAGGCGATTATAGTTCAGGTTGGCTTTCTTACCCTTCCTATCGATGGCTTTCAAACGGAATTTGCGACTAGGACCACCCTCCCGCGCATCGTACGCCTCTTCCGCCCTCGGCACAATCAATTTGCGGGCAATTTGACGGCAATATGCCGGCAAAGCATGCGGCATCAAGATCGCAAAATCCCAACCACTCGTTTTGCTGTCTAACTTCCCTGCGAAAAATGTGTTTGAAGGGAGCATCCTAATTTCGCGCCAATCCCCGAACGCCGTTTGAATCAGGATACCCACAGAGAATAAACGAACCAGCACAGCAGCGCGCCAACGGCAACCAGCAGGAGTCCAGGAAAGCGCCGCTTGGTGAGAAAGAAAATCAGCGTAAGGCCCGTCAAAGACACCAGCGTCATGAGCACCGCGGAAAAATCGATGACATCGGACCACTTTTCACCGGTGTCCCGGCCCTTGTGCAGATCGTTTAGGATAGCGACCAGACTGAAGGGGCTTACCGTCAGGTCGTATTTTCCGGTCTCGCGATCGATGGTCGCATCCGCTTCGTAGCCGGGCCCCTTAAACAAGACTTCGCATTGATCTCCGTCCACGTGGAAATCGGAAAGGGCTCCCCTCGTCCGGTACGTGCGGCGAAAATAATTAACGAGTTCATTTTTGGCCACCGCGTCAGGGTCGGAGGTATTCACCCAGGCTTTATTCAAAGTGCCGTGGTACACGGCAGGCCGTTGCCGGCTATCGAACCATTCGGCGTGATTCAGCGTGAATCCTGTCACCGCGAAGAAAAGAAGAATTACGAAGCTGAGCATGGAGAGATAGGTGTGCAACCATCGCGCGAGATGCGCGAAACGCCGTTTCCAATGCAAATATCGCGAGTCGTGCGATGGGGTGCGCGGAGAGTCGGTTGAATCTCCGCCCCGGCTATTGGACGATTTTGTGGTAATCAAGTGTGGCCGACGCAATCTCTACATCGCCCGGAAGCTGAAACTGTTTGGGCGAGCCGTTGAAGTCGATCTCCTGATGCATCAATTGATAAGAGCCATGCTCTCGCACCGCTTCGATCATCACGGTGTATTTACCCGCTTTGACCAAATTACCGTTGTCGTCCTTGCCGTCCCACTTAAAGGTATATTTGCCGGGGGGGCGAGTCGCACTGGAGACCGAATTCATGACGTGAGTATCTTCGCTCACCGAGCGCATGCTTTCTTCGCGGCTCCAGGCCCGCAATTCGTGAAGGAACTTGTATTTCCCGAACCACAGGGCGACCGTGCGTACCGGGGCATGTTGCTCATCCTCAATCCACACCGCAACATAGGGCCGGTGGACGCGGGCCCCTTCGATTAGGCTCAGCTCGATCGTGACAGTCAGCTCATACTTCGGATCCCATTGCGGATCGCCCGGTCGCGCGGCAATCCGTTTATAGACTGCCACGGGCTGCAATGCCGCAACGCGCGGGGATGCCGCCTCTTCAAACGAACTCCACCCCTTGCTCGCGATTCTTTCGCCATTCTTCCTCACCAGAAGATATTCCACGCCTGGCATGGAAGCAACTAAACGCGAGCTTTCCTGCGGCGTCAGCACGGAAAGCGCGGTGGCCAGCGCACCCGCCTCTGCGGGATCCCGCGCAATGACAGTGGAACTGATAATTTGGTCCGTGGGCAGCCCGGTGCGAGGATCGACAATATGCGAATAATGTCGGCCGCCAATTTCGAC
>VFSW01014643.1_pt1 | contig 10828 bp, 10 predicted proteins | sample 5358111 | NCBI WGS metagenome assembly VFSW01 (sample SAMN11554181, study PRJNA540505) | mine drainage metagenome | isolation source: sediment from site ElyBrook_90M | place: USA: Ely Copper Mine, Vershire, VT | collected 2017
GAATGTCACGCGTGGAGATTCAGCGCAAGTTTGACGAGATTGTAGCGTTCGCGGAGGTGGAAAAGTTCATCGACACGCCGGTCAAGCGTTATTCTAGCGGGATGTACGTGCGCTTGGCGTTTGCGGTGGCGGCGCATCTTGAGCCGGAGATTTTGGTGGTGGACGAAGTGCTGGCGGTGGGCGACGCGGCGTTCCAGAAAAAGTGTCTGGGAAAGATGGGGGATATGGCGAAGGAAGGACGGACGGTACTATTTGTGAGTCATAATATGGGAGCGATATCATCGCTCTGCTCCCGAGTGTTGCTGCTTGAACAAGGAGCGATTATTTACGATAACACACCTTTAACGACCGTCCGTGAGTACTTCAGCCGAATGACGAAAAACAATGCAAATGGCGTCATTGATCTCAGAGGTAAGCACAGAATACACGGAGACGGTTCAGTACGGATTGAGGAACTGAGAACTTTTGGTGATGATAATGTTCTAAAGGATGAGTTTCTATTCTCAGAACCGATCAACATAAGTTTGACCATCAGGTCTGACGTCCATATCCCTAACGCAATTGTCGGAATCTCATTCAAATCATTTGATGGTGCAGTAATTTTTACTAGTCACTGGAATGATGATGGCAACGTAAAGCCCCTTGTGGGCGGAATGAATTATACGACTTGTGTTGTTGACCCCAACATCCTTTTGCCAGGCACATATTACCTCGATGTTGGCACCGCAGTGGTAGCCGGGGATTCTGATCGAGTGGACCATGTTGAGGATGCCTGTGAAGTAAGGATTCTGAACGTAGATTCCGAAGGCCAGAGACGTCTAGACTTTCGTCCAGGCAGTCTAAGATTGGTTTACAAATGGTTCGCCGGTGCCAGATGTTGACACCAATACGGATAAGATTCTATCGATGGCTTCAAGCATAATGAGTCCTAATCAACCGGTGGAATGTGGCTTGACACCTAGGGAGTTTGATTGGCTCACATGTGCAGTCACTAACCGGAGGTAATGGATTTGATCATCGAAAGATCTCGAGAATATTTCGTTAGGCTTGTTGAATACAGCAAACAATTATTGGATCGCCTGCCTATTGAGCGTGAACCTCAGCCACTTGCATACGCGCTGGGATTACTCCAGCCAGCGATCCAAGCCGTGAAGAAGCAAGAAATCGAAGAGATTCAGCGGATTTGCGGACCCAAAGTAAGCCGCGGCTACGCTGCAGCGAAAGCAACGACAGGTGTTGGACTTAACAGTGTGGGAATGCTGACTGATCGACTCACCATTCTAATCATGAAAGAGTGGTGCTTAAGGAACAAAGGGGTGCCGGATCCGGTTAGAGCGGATCGATTATATAAGGATCAGACATTGGATATCATCGAATGGCTCGCAGGTGTGAGGCCGGGGAGTTCGTCTCTTAACACGAAAATAACTGGAATTGTAGCGAACACGTCTGCCGATCGCTGGGAAGAGGCGTACTACGGTTTGTTCACGACTAACATTATTCTGTGGGAATCTCAAGAGGTGTTATATATGAAAGATATAAGCAAATTGCCCGCTGTCGAGCTACGCGACTATGTAAAGTGGTTCTCATTTGGAAACATCATGCGAAACGAGTACATCCAATGGTGCGAAGTTACCTTCTGGAAGCACTGATAGTATCCGTTAGATCGGTAAAGGAGCCTTACTCATGGGCAAACCTGTCAGCATCGTCTTCACCACAATCTATCTACCAAAGGTCGTAGATGAGTTATACCGCAATATCAACCAGTTTGGTCACCTTGATGAGGTGAAACTCTGGATAGTGGGTGATCTAAGAACACCAAGGGATGTAGGAGAATTGGCAAAACGGACGACGAAAAAAGGATTGGAAACAGCCTATCTAGACGTTGCCCTTCAAGACCAATGGGGAAAACGCTTCCCCTCGTTCTATAGAAGAATCCCATATAATAACGAGACTAGACGAAACATTGGATATCTATGTGCACTTGAGGACGGTTGTGACATCTTGATTTCAATTGATGACGACAACTTTCCGAATCAAGATGATTTTGTCGGGAATCACCTTCGGACTGGTCAAACTTGGGCCGGAAAAGTCTTAAGCGAGATCAGTGGATTTCACAACATCTGCGAGCATATAATATTCGAGCCTACCAGGGCTGTATATCCTAGAGGATTCCCTTTTGATTTGCGCAATACCCGAAATAAACCCGAGTTGCGAGAACGGGCTGAAAAGGTCAATGACGCAAGAATCGGTGTCACGGCAGGAATGTGGCTATCTGATCCTGACATTGATGCAACTACGTGGCTGAACGGAGAACTGAAAGGGATCGAATATTGCGGAGACGCATGTGTGATGCTTGATCAATCTACGTGGATGCCTATCAACACACAAAATACAAGCGTGGCGCGGGACCTGATCCCAGCGTTTTTCTGTATCCCAATGGGGTGGGATATGCCGGGCGGCCGGATTCAACGGTATGGGGACGTATGGGGTGGATATTTCTTGCAGTCTATCATTCGGGGAACTGACTACTATGTATCATTCGGCCGCCCTCTCGTAAATCACTTGCGTAACCCCCACAACTACTTGGACGATCTACGTTACGAGTATTGGGGCATGGTTTTTACAGACTGGATTCTGAAGCTTCTACGTGAAGATTTCAGTCCCAGTGGTAACGCAGTTGTAGATCGAGTTACAGAACTAGCGACTTACATCCATGAAACCGCGATCTCAAAACTGCCCACATGGTCCCCTAAGGAAATGGCTGGCTTCTTGAAGTGGACTTCGGGAAACCTATTAGAATGGGTGAAGGTCTGTCGCGTTCTTGGGGGGTAGTTGTGCATCATCTGCGAGTAGAATCGATTACTATGGGGATTCGAAATCGACTACATTATTTCTTTCGAGTTGCAAAGCCGCTGTTCGAACTAGTACAAGGAAGAAGTTACTATTTCGAGGAGGAGGCACGAAAACTGAGGTTCGAACGCGCGTATCCGTTGCAAGAAGACGAGTGGGGCTTGATTTGCCCACACTCCATTGGTGACACTTACATAGTATGTAGCTTTGCAGAGGCAATACTGAAGAAACACGGTGGCAAAAGAGTAACAGCATTTGTTAAGCCACAGTATCAATCCGTTCCGTCGTTATTTCCCGGAGTGAGCAGATTCGCCGTTGTCGATGATTATGACTTGATGTGTCTAAGCTTCAACGAGTTCAGGGTTGGGAGATATTTCTTGGGTTTTCCCTCTTCCAATGCCATTGCAATGATTGGCTTCAAAGGTGTGAACGTCATTGACTGTTATCGTGCTCTGTTCAGAATACCTTGGGACTATCCTATCTCGGTGCCTCGCCCAGTTACAGAAGAAGAGCTTGACATTGCGCGTGAATCGCTATCCCAGAATGGTTTTCCGGAAGGGGCTACTGTGATCTTGGTCCCCGATGCAAACACAAGTCCCAAGCTTTCACCGGCTTTCTGGGAATTATTGGCGACCCAACTGAAGCGGCGCGGGTATTTTCCCGTGACAAACGTTAGGCCCGGAACGAAGCCGATTCCAGGAACTTTTCCAGGTGAGTTCCCGTTGCATCAGATTCGATCGACTGCAGAAGTTGCTGGATGGGTGATTTCTCTTAGGAATGGATTGTGTGAACTGTTAGCTACTTGTCGTTCGCGTATATCTGTTTTGTACCCATCGATCAGCCTGTTTGGTGGTCCACTGTTTTCCGGCTACAGTTTGAAGGCGATTATCCCTTCAACCAAAGCTGAAGAGTACGAAGTGGGTAGAGATGATGAGGAAAAGGTGATTCATCAAATAATTGAATCGGCTTTGACTTGTCTATAGCCAAACGGTCCCGCTCGAATAAAATGGAGATTGAGATTCAAATGGCAATGAAACGGGTTAGATCAATGGGAATCTCCTTTCTAGCTCGACTGTATACCCCATTTACAGCCGCAATGAATGATGTCGCGACGGTTGCTTTTTCACGTTAGGTTTCTTGGATTGGACCTGGTTGTACCATCCATCACCCATTTTACCTGAAGAATCCTCGGTACATTAGAATCGGCGAACATTTTTGGGCCGGACCGGGGTTAAGAATAGAGGCATGGGACGAGTATGGTGGACATAGATTCCATCCCGAGATCATTATTGGCAAAAGCGTGATCGTGAATTACCATGTGCATATAGGTGCAATTAGTAGACTAGAGATTGGAAACAACGTCTTGATTGGCAGTCACGTTCTAATTATTGATCACGAACATGGCAAGTCAACAGCCGAAGAGATCATTCAGCCGCCCGTATCACGGCCTTTGATTTCGAAAGGGCCCGTAGTCATTGAAGATAATGTTTGGATTGGCGAAGGGGCTTGTGTGTTACCCGGAGTGCGGGTTGGCCAAAATGCAATAATCGGAGCCAATTCAGTAGTCACTCGTGATGTAGCTCCAGGAGATATTGTTGGTGGGACGCCTGCACAAACAATTAGGAAGCGTACGGTCGCTTGGGAAATATAGATTTGTCCAGAGGTGAGTTGCCCTAGCTGTGTCAATATTCCAGAAAGATCGGCTTGCCAGGTTGATTGCTTTTTACCTTCCCCAGTTCCATCCTATTCCCGAAAACGATGCATGGTGGGGTAAGGGATTCACTGAATGGACAAATGTCGCTAGAGCCAAAGTGTTGTTCCCCGGACACTATCAGCCACATATCCCGGCGGACTTGGGATTCTACGACTTGCGCGTTCCGGAGACGCGCGCGGCGCAAGCGGAGATGGCAAAACAGTATGGAGTTGAAGGATTCTGTTACTATCATTATTGGTTCGCCGGGAAGCGTCTACTCCAAAGACCATTCGATGAAGTACTCGCTTCAGGCGAACCAGATTTTCCATTTTGTCTTTGCTGGGCAAATGAAACTTGGTCAGGAGTATGGTACGGCAGCCCGGATCGAACCTTGATCGAGCAGACCTATCTCGACCCCAGTGATGATGAAACGCATTTCTACTATTTGCTAAAGGCTTTCAGCGATGAAAGATATATGAAAGTTGAAGGCAAACCTATTCTCATCATTTACAATCCGTTGCAATTGCCAAGGCGCACAATTGATCTTTGGAAACAACTCGCTGGCAAGTCCGGCTTGAAAGGGCTCTATCTCATCGGTTACTGGAATGGATCATGGAACCCGAGTGAGCATGGTTTCGACGCGGCGATAACAAGAAATATGGGAACGGTAGAGACTTTTAGCAAGGAAGCGACATGGAGATTCAAGAGAGCATATAGACAATTGCGCGGCTATCCCGTAAGAATTTACTCATACGAAAAAGCGATTTCCCGCTTCTTGATGCCAGAAGCCGCTACAATGAATGTTTATCCGTCTGTGATTCCCAATTGGGACAATACACCGAGAACGGGACTCGATGGGTATGTGCTCCACGGTTCTACACCAGAACTGTTTGGGGTTCATCTGCGTGCGACTATTGAGCAGATTCGGCACAAGCCATTGGAGCATAGAGTAGTCTTCATAAAATCTTGGAATGAATGGGCGGAAAGTAATCATTTGGAACCAGACCAGAGATTTGGGAGGAGATACCTTGAAGTAATGCAACAGATTGTCAGTCAAGATTATTCTGGGTAGCGCAATTGTCTTTCGGATGAATATTCTTTTCCTTGCGCCGTATGTTCCCTTTCCGTTTTACACCAAGTTCCGTACGGGCGGTACTCAACTGCGGAACTATAATTTCCTCCGTGAATTAGCCAGACGTGGACACAAAATAGATTTTTACTGCTTTGGCAACAATTCTGCTAGCGGAGAAGTTCTCACAATCAAGCCATTTTGCGAAAACATAACTATCATTCCAAACGAAACACAAAGCCTGCAAATTAGAGGTGACGCAAGGTTTATCCCTTATCGGTTTATTGGCCGGCATTCTCTAGAAATGCAGATGGCGGTTGATAGAGCGCTAAGCGAGAAATTGTACGATGCCATTCATGTCTCAACGATACTCATGGCGCCCTATATTCATCAATATTCTGAGCATAGAGTAATTCTGGATTACGTCGATAGCTTTACTTTGTACCATTGGCGAGCGCGACCTCTGCGGCGTTACTTGATTGAGCGAGACTGGAATTGGTTCTATTCTTGGTTTGTTCTTTGGCGATACGAAAGGTGGCTAGCGAACCAAGTAAGTATTGGGATTTATGTTTCCAAAGAGGACGCTAAAGTTCTTGGTCAATCTCTTCAATCCAAAATAAGAATCTTGCCTATGGGTATCTCATTTGAGGCAGAGCTTGCTCAACTTGCCAACAAGCAACAAACACCCAAGCAATACGACATTTTGTTTGCCGGAGATTTGGGTTATGACCCCAATTCCGAAGCGGCTATAATTTTGTTAAAGAGCGTCCTGCCAATTATCCGAAATGTTTTTCCTACGGTTCATGTTTGTATTGCAGGGCGAAACCCTCCGCCGAATATTAACTCTCTTGCGAGCGAGTTTGTTACGGTCACTGGGTACGTTGAGAATATAGCCGAGTATTTTGCTAAATCAAGAATCTTTGTTTGCCCAATGCGAAGAGGTGCTGGAATCAAGATCAAGCTCATAGAAGCGATGGCTTGTCAACTTCCAATAGTAGCGACGCGATTAGGACTTCAAGGATTGGGAGGCCAAGACCAAGTTCATTATCTTGTCGAAGACAGTCCCAAAAGAATGGCACAGAAAATAGTTAGACTGTTGCAATCCTCATCGGATCAAAGTTTCTTGGCACAGAACGCTTACGATCTCTATAAGGAGCAGTTTGTCTGGCAAGGGATAGGAAATCGACTAGAAGAATGCTACCGTACTTATTGAATAGATATTCAATCATGTGAACAAATCTGACAAGCGCATTCTGAATTCATGCAATCTCAGCTAAGTGATTCACGACAACAACTTCCATCCGCTCCTCTGGTCAGCGTTATCTTGCCTGTCTATAATGGGGAGCGGTATCTGCGAGAATCTATCGAAAGTATCCTAACTCAGACTTTCCGAGATTATGAACTTGTCATCGTGGACGATGGTTCAACCGATGCGACAGCCGCTCTATTAGATACCTATACCGACCCCCGCATTGTCAGACTGACCAATCCGACGAATATTGGTTTGATCGGTTCGCTGAATCGAGCTTTGAAACTAGTTCGTGGGACATATATCGCGCGTATGGATGCGGATGACATCAGTTTGCCAAATCGCTTGGAACAACAGGTTGAATTCTTAGACAACAATCCAGAAATAGGCATAGTCGGAACGCGCTTGCAAGTCATTGATAGTTTTGGGAAGGTGAGAGAATCAGTTCCCGACAAGCGACCTATATCCCCCCAAGTCATTCACTGGATGATGTTTTTTGGATGTATGGTCACACATGCCACGATGATGTCACGGCGAGAGGTTTTGGATGCTTTGGGGAGCTATGATCCTGCTTTCGAGCACGCTGAAGATTATGAATTATTTTTGCGAGCGAGTTTTATAACGAGAATGGCAAATTTGCCTGAAGCTCTATATCAAGTGCGTGAGCACGATCAGAGGGTCAGCGCAGTCTATTCTTCTGCGCAACAGGAAAGTTCGAATCGAGCTGTTCAAAAAGCGCTATCCGCTTATATCGATAAAGAAGTTTCTTTTGAAACAACGCGCGCTTTACGAAACTGGCATTATGTCGTCGATGCGAATCACGCTTTCGAAATCGGTCAATTCCTCCGTGACCTTTGGCAAACCTATTTGCGGTCGACTAATCTATCAGAGTTCGAGAAAAAACAAATTTCGACGGATGCCGCAAGTCGATTAGCTGAATTGGTGATCATCTGCGCCAAAACAAAGCCCATTCTTGCAATCAAATCATGCAAGACGCTGGTTGAGTTTCAGCCAGAGCATCTTGAGCGACTCGTTATCTTTATCATGAGCCGTGCTGTTCGTTACGGGATTCGCCGCGGCACGCTCCAAGAAGGGAACGCATGAGAATTGCATTGACCACCTGGGGATTCCCGACCCCATTTTCAAAAAGTATGAATGGAATTGCCACTTCTACGGCGACGATTGCGCGATCTCTGGCGCAGCAAGGACATTCAGTCGTCGTAATCACATCAGACGCGGATGGTATGCCGGCATCTTATTTCACCGACGAAGGTGTTGAGGTTCATCAAGCGCATCCGGGTAACTGGCATTGGTATCTAAGCAAACTACCAGGAGTACCCCCGGCTCTGATACGTTATCTCAAGCTGTGGGAAGTGGGGCATGCCGCCGCGCTTAAATTTCAAGCACTCTCTCGCATCAGTCCGTTTGATATTGTTGAAGTCGGTCCACCGGCTCCGTGGGTCAACCCGTCCTTCCGCAAGTTCCCCGCTACCAAGTGTGTTGCCTTTGCGCATGGTTCCTCACAGTTTAGTCACTTTCAAGGAATTCAGCCCTCCTGGGTCGAAAGAGCTTGGACTTATGCGGAAAAGCAATCCGCAAAGGTGGCAGATGGTCTTTTATCGCCCAGCCAGTTTGTCGCGAGTTTTTATCAACATGCGTACGGACGGTTGCCGCTAGTCTTGCCTTATCCTGTGCAAATTCCCAAGTTGCCCGAACACTCCGAAGATGCTGTCCGGATCATTACGCTGGGAGGCACCGGCAATGCCAAGGGTGCCGATCTAATAGCTCAGGCGATGCCGCGCATTCTTAGCGATTATTCGCACGTGTCTTTATCAGTGATCTCTGGGGAGGGACGCGCAGAGTTCGATCAACTGAGAAGCGAATATGGAGATGGGCGAGTATCGCTGTTGCCCTGGCTGCCGTGGGATCAGTTGCAGCAAGAGTTTTTCTCACATTCTATTTTTGTCTCTCCCTCTCGCTTTGAGACCTTTGGTCTGACGGTTGCCGAAGCGATGGCAGCGGGACTGGCGGTTGTCGTATCGGATTTACCTTCGCATCTGGAAATTGTTACGGAAGGCGAGACCGGCTTGACGTTTGCTTCAGGTAATGCTGCCCAGTTAGCGGATGCTCTGCGTCGCGCGGTCGAGGATTCCCATTTGCGAAAGAAAATAGCTGGACAAGCGCGCACGTGGGTGGCTGAATCTCTGGTTCCCGATACTCTCGCGCAGCGGCGGGTCGAGTTTTACCAATCCCTATTTTTGGGTCCATCGCGCAACTGATCCCGTGAATCCATCCATCTCTCTCCGATCTCCGCTCGTTCTCGATCTTGGCTGTGGACGCCGGAAGCATCCGGGCGCAATTGGAATGGATAATGTCTTTCTGGAAACCGTGGATGTGGTGCATGATTTGCTTGCTATGCCATACCCCTTTGCTTCCGGATGCGCGGACGAAATGATTTTCAGCCATGTATTGGAGCATTTTTTGATTCAGGAAATCAACCTCATTTTGGACGAAACCTACCGCATCTTGACTTCTCGTGGCGTTGTGACTATTTCAGTACCGCATGCAATGTCAGTAGCGTTTCCATCTGATCCAACACACAAGACCGCATTTACTTTTCAATCATGGTATTATTTTACCAGCGACCATCGGTTGAGTTATTATAAGCAGCTGACACCCGTGTGGAAGATCGTCCGGTTGTGGGCTTCGGTCAATCTGTTCAACAACAATTTGGTGCCAACCCAGCCATGGCAGCAGAGCTTGGAAAGCTATGCCACCCGAGTCATGCGGTATTTGGTCCGCCATTCGCGTTCACAGACCTTGCCTGACCTGGTAGTGAAGCAATTTCCCTTCTGGCTCGTGAATATCCATTGCCAGTTGATGAAGAGCGCTGAAGTTGATAAGCCCGGCAATGAACATCGCCCTCTACCATAATCTCACCTCCGGCGGCAGCAAGCGCGAAGCATACGAGTTCGCCAAGCAGTTCGCGCGAAACGGACACACGGTTGATCTCTACAGTCCATCGACGGCAAACGAGGAATTCCTCTCGCTCGCTCAAATCGTCCACCAATCTTTCACCTTTGATTTGCGCGTGGGCGATGAGTTTTCCGGACGCCAGCCGCTGCTCCGCCGCTACGTCGATCTGGCAGTCTTGCAAATCAACCTGCGGCGATTGCGTCAGGTGGCGCAGCGCATCGCCGCGCAGATCGATGCGGGCGCGTACGATTTTGTCTTCGCGCATCACGACCGCATCGTGCAAAGTCCCTACCTCTTCCGATACCTCCGGACGCCATCGGCGTATTATTGCGCCGAACCGATGCGCGAGTTCTACGAGCCGCCGATTGAACGTCCCTATCAGCATCCGCGCAGTGCGGTCGAGCAAATGCAGTGGCGCTGGTATGCGCCCGCGCGCGGGTTGCGGAATCGCATCGTCAAGAGCGAAGACCGCAAGAACGTGCAGCGCGCGACGCTGCTCTTGACCAATTCCCACTTTACGGCGGAATCGATCGATCGCGCGTACGGCTTGCGGGCGCGCGTCTCGTATCTCGGCGTGGACGCGGAACGATTCAAGCCACTCGATTTCGAGCGCGGCGATTTCGTCCTCTCGGTCGGCGCGGTCTCGCCGCTCAAAGGGTACGATTTTCTGATCGACGCGCTCGCGCAGGTGCCGGCGAACGCGCGTCCACGCTTGGTCATCGTGGGCAACACCGCATCTGCCGGCGAGACGATGTTTCTGCGGCAACAAGCGGAGGTGCGCGGCATCGTGCTGGAGTTTCGCGTGAATGTTTCAGACGATGAACTGGTGCGGCTCTACAATCAAGCGCGCGCGTTCGTGTATGCGCCCGTCCGCGAGCCGTTTGGATTTGCGCCGCTGGAAGCGATGGCGTGCGGCACGCCGGTCGTCGCAGTGAAAGAGGGCGGCGTCCGCGAATCTGTGCGCGACGGCGAGACCGGCTACCTTGTCCCG